>Ga0172374_1001744_pt1 | contig 14359 bp, 9 predicted proteins | sample LakKiv3m_FD_114536 | JGI IMG/M metagenome (GOLD analysis project Ga0172374, IMG submission 114536) | Freshwater microbial communities from Kabuno Bay, South-Kivu, Congo - kab_092012_10.3m | ecosystem: Environmental > Aquatic > Freshwater > Lake | place: Democratic Republic of the Congo... | reverse complement strand
ACGTTCATCGAAAACGGTGTAAAGAAGATCCTCGTATCTTCTCCCCACTGTTATCACACCTTTAAAAATGAATATCCTGACTTTCGCGTCAATTTCGAGGTCATTCACATCTCCCAATACCTGTTCCAACTGCTGGACGAGGGGAGATTGCAGCTAAAGAAGGAATACCCGAAAAAGGTCACTTATCATGATCCGTGCTACCTGGGCAGGCACAACGGGGTGTTCGACGAACCTCGAGGAATCTTGGCTAAAGTAAGTGGTCTTGAATTTCAAGAGCTGCTTGAATGTCGCTCCGACAGTCTCTGCTGCGGCGGTGGAGGCGGAAGGGTGTGGATGGAAACCCAGAAAGGAGAGCGATTCAGCGACCTGAGGATCGAGCAGGCCGTGGGAATCGGCGCCGATGTGCTCGCTACCTCATGCCCGTACTGCATTACAATGCTTGAAGACAGTAGAGTCACCACTGGTATGGCAGAACGGATAGAGGTGAAAGACATCACGGAAATCATCCAGGAGTTGATTTAGTCTCGCAGGTGGGCTGTCAAGACGCTCGCTCATAACGCCAGGAGGACATGCACTATGAACATTAACCCCGACTTGGTCGCTCCTTGCGGGCTTTATTGCGGAGTCTGTGCCATCTATATCGCGCACCGAAACAACAACGAGAAGTTCAAAGAGCGTTTGGTTAGATTATACCAAGGGGCCATATCCGATAAGGGGACCCTGCCCAATAGTCAGACCCTTACCATCGAGGACATAAAATGCAAGGGATGCTTGTCCGACGAGCAATTCATGCACTGTCGGCAGTGCGAAATCAGAGCCTGCACCATGGACAAGGGATACGAGGGATGCCATCAGTGCGCAGAATTCCCGTGTCAGTATATCGAGAACTTTCCAATGGCCGTCGGCAAAAAGGTCATTCTGCGCGCGACCCCGTACTGGCGTGAGGTCGGCACAAAAAAATGGATTGAAGACGAAGAGGCGCGCTACGTGTGTCCGGAATGCGGCAACAAGGTCTTCCGCGGCGCAATGACGTGCAATCGATGTAAGACAAAATTGGACTTGGATTAGTTCTCGTGGGGATAGCCCCGGCCGGCTAATCCTAGAAGCTCTGATCTCTTGACCAATACAGGTCTTAATGACCGTGACATGCCCCGCTGAGCAAGCGGGCCGGTAAGGACATAGAACAGTGGAAAAATTACAGGTTGGTGAACAGATGCGTAGGAGTTTCCCAGACATCAATTTTGGAGACGTGATGGTTGTTGGTGGTGGAATAAGCGGTATTCAAGCCTCTCTTGACCTTGCCACGGCGGGATTCAAAGTGTACCTGGTTGAGAAAGGACCAAGCATCGGCGGTCACATGGCGCAGCTAGACAAGACCTTTCCAACCAATGACTGCTCTATGTGAATTCTCGCGCCCAAGCTGGTCGAGGTCGGCCGGCATCCAAATATAGAGGTCCTCACCTATACTGAAGTCGATCGAGTCGAAGGTCAGGCTGGAGATTTCACGGTAACTGTGACAAAGAAGCCGAGGTACATTCTTGAAGACAAATGTACAGGGTGTACAACGTGTGTCGAGTACTGCCCTGCCCAGTACCCAGACACATACAATCAAGAAATATCCAAGAACAAGGCCGTGCACATTCACTTCGCTCAGGCAATTCCTCTCATAACCTACATCGACGAAAGCTGCCTTTACCTCAAAGAGAAGAAATGTCGCATCTGCGAGGGGGTGTGTCAGAACAAGGCAATAGATCTGAATCAAACCCCGGAGCAAAAAGAAATACGAGTAGGCGCTGTTATCCTCTCCACTGGTATGGAGCCCTTCGATCCCTCAGTGAAAAGAGAGTATCACTACGGAGATTTTGCCAACATAGTGACCAGTATGGATTACGAGAGGCTCTTATCCTCCACGGGGCCGTATCAAGGTGAGATACTCAGAGCCTCAGACAAGGAACATCCTCACAAAATAGCCTGGATCCAGTGCATTGGCTCCAGAAGGGTTACCCAAGGCGACAACAGCTATTGTTCAGCGGTGTGCTGCACCTATACCCAAAAACAGGTTATCTTGACAAAGGAACATTACGCAGATGCCGATTGTACAGTGTTCCACAATGACATAAGATCTTATGGAAAAGATTTTGAACGCTATTACGACAGAGCTGCGAATCTCCCAAACGTTCGTTTCATTAGAAGCTACGTTTCTATCGTGAGAGAGGACCCCGAAACCAAGAATGTCGTTATTCGGTACGCTACCAACGAAGAAGGGGTGAAAGAAGAAGAGTTCGAACTTGTGGTGTTGTCTATCGGACTCAACCCTCCCACCGATGCCCAAACCCTGGCCTCAAAATTCGGCATACAGCTAAACGATCGTCGCTTCTGCCAAACGACTCCTGTTAATCCCATGGCCACTAATAGAAAAGGAATCTTCGTCACAGGAGCGTTCCAGGGACCTGTGGACATTCCAGAGTCGGTGTTCAGCGCCAGCGGCGCAGGGTCCCAAGTCGGCGAACTCTTGAACCACAGACGAGGCGACCTCTCCCAAGAGCGAATATATCCGCCTGAAAGGGATGTCTCCAAAGAGGAACCAAAGATAGGTGTCTTCATATGTCATTGCGGCGCCAACATAGGAAGGATTGTAAATGTTCCCGAGGTAGTCGAGTACTGCAAGACCTTGCCCAATGTCGTACACGCGCAAGAACAGCTCTTTTCTTGTGCCACAAACTCAGCCAAACAAATAACCGATGTGACGAAAGACATGGGGCTCAATCGAGTAATTGTTGCGGCGTGTAGCCCGAGAACCCTCGAACCCCTCTTCCGAGACACCGTCCGTGAGGCAGGCATCAATCAATATTATTTTGAGATGGCAAACATTCGGGAGCACAACTCGTGGGTCCACGCTAAGCAGAAAGACGAAGCCACGCAAAAGGCCAAGGATATCATCAGGATGTCGGCGGCGCGTGCCAGGCGGCTGGCCCCACTGCAAGAAATAGATCTTGGGGTGAACAAGGCCGCGCTGGTGCTCGGCGGAGGCGTGGCCGGTATGAATTGCGCCCTATCCATCGCCAACCAAGGCCATGATGTTCACCTGGTGGAGAAGGCCTCCAAGCTTGGCGGCTCGGCTCGCAACATCCACTCCACTCTCTACGGACTGGATATTCAGGAATACCTCCGCGACCTCATAGCCAAGGTGTACAAACATCCACTCATCCATGTTTACCATGACGCCACCATTACGGAGGCTGCAGGCTATGTGGGTAACTTCGTGACTGCGGTACGATCCGACAAAGGCCTAACCCAAATAAAGCATGGCGCGGCCGTAATAGCCATCGGTGCCGATCTTTACAAGCCCACAGAGTATCTATATGGGGAAGACCAAAGGGTCCTGACCCAATTAGAATTAGAGGAACGCATTGCACATAAGGACGAGAACATAACCAATGCCGCCAGTCTCGTCATGATCCAATGCGTGGGCTGCAGAAATGAGGAGAGAAATTACTGTAGCCGTGTGTGTTGCAGTGTGTCGGTAAAGCACGCATTGAAGCTCAAAGAACTAAATCCCGACATGGATATATACGTCCTCTTCCGTGACATGCGGACCTATGGGTTCAATGAGGATTTCTATCGGGAAGCCTCGAGCCAAGACATCAAATTTATCCGATACGAACCCGAGCAAAAACCTGAGGTTGAACAGGGCGAGGCCGAAGATGGTCGGCCGGTCCTCAAAGTGACTGTGACGGATTTTGTACTAGGGAAAAAACTAGTCCTCGATGCAGATGTCATTTCCCTGGCGGCTGCAGTCGTGCCCTCGGCATCGACAAACGAAGTCGCTGCATTGTTCAAGGTCACATTGAATCCGGACGGCTTTTTCAAAGAGGCCCACGTAAAACTAAGGCCAGTGGACTTTGCCACCGACGGCGTCTATGTATGCGGGATGGCACATTATCCCAAATTCTTACCAGAAACCATAAACCAGTCCTTTGGAGCGGCTGGTCGAGTACTAACGCTGCTGTCCCGGGACGTTGTCGTCGCGTCCGGAGCCGTGTGCGACGTGGACGAGAGTAGATGCGTGTCCTGCGGCGCGTGCATCACCGCCTGTACCTACGGCGCCATCGATTTCTTTGAAACAGCTATGGGGAGAAAGGCGAGGGTGAACCCCGTACTGTGCAAAGGAGACGGCGTCTGCAACGCCAAATGTCCGACCAATGCTATCCAATTGAAGCATTTTACCGATGAAGAGATATTAAGCGAAATAGATGCAGTGTTTCCTGAAGAAGAAGTCGATCAGGCGATGGACATCGCAGTGGGATACGTATAGGACAAAACTAATGGATTAATGCGGGATTACCGCGTGCGAGGTGCGAACAAATGAGTACTGTGCGTGAATTCAGACCCAAGGTCTTGGGATTCGTGTGCCATTGGTGAGTGTACGGCGCCGCTGATTTGGCTGGAGTTTCCAGACTACAATATACGACAGAAATGAGACTTATTAGAGTCATGTGTTCAGGACGTGTGGACCTGAGTTTCGTCATCAGGGCCTTCTCGAAAGGCGCCGACGGTGTGTTTATAGGTGGATGCCGCCTGAATGAATGCAACTACGTCACCCACGGGAATTACGACGCCCTTGGAATGGTCCTCTTGGGGCAGCGACTCCTGAAACACATAGGACTAAACCCCGACAGATTACGGATTGAGTTTATGTCCGGCGCGGAGGCCAACGTCTTCGTAGAAACAGTCAATCGTTTCGTTTCCAGGGTGAAAGAGCTTGGGCCTCTGGGTCGAGGAGAGGGGTTGGAACACAAGGAACTGAAGTTCAGACTGGAGGCGGTCAGCCGACTCGTCCCATACATAAGGCTGGTGGAAAGAGAACGGATGAGAGTACCGGTCAAGTCTGAACCTGCATACCGCAAGTTCTTCGCCAGTGAAGAAATGGACCGTCTGTTCGAGGAAACCATCTCCGATAAGTTGGCCACTACCCAAATCATGATTCTTCTCCAGGAAAAACCGCTTCCTACGGTAGATGTGGCCAAGAGATTGGGGCTGACGCCGTCCGAGGTATCTAGACACCTGACCGCGTCGTCGCGACAAGGTTTGGTTCGCTACGATTCAAGCCGAAAATGCTATGCCTTGGCCTGATCGCAGGAAGACGGCCGTAGGCGGTACGAAAGACAGAGGTGAGGACTAGAGGGAATGGAAAAAGATAGAGTGGATCAGATCATTGATGAACATAACGCTGATCCGAGTCATCTCATTCAAGTGCTGCTCGATATTCAGGTTGAGAACAAATGGCTCCCCAGGGAGGCGTTGGAACGTGTCGCAGAGCGGCTTGAGGTCCCTATGACCAGGATACAGCATATCGCTACTTTCTACAAAGCCTTCAGCTTGGTCCCAAAAGGACAACACCAAATTCACGTTTGTATGGGTACGGCCTGCCACGTTCGCGGGGCGTCCCGTGTACTCGACAAGGTACAAGACCTCACCGGCATAAGACCGGGAGAGACAGATATGGATCTAAAGTTCTCGCTCGAGACCGTAAACTGCCTCGGATGCTGCGCCCTGGGCCCAGTGGTGGAAATCGACGGAAAGGCCCATGGGAAAATGGCCCCAGCTCAAACCGCTGAAGTCTTAAAAAACTATGACTAAGGAACTGCCATGCCGCGGATAAATTCCCCCGCTGAATTAGAAGCATTCAGGAATAACCTCGTCTCGCAGAGGGATCCGAACAAGACATGTATAACTCTCTGCTCCGGCTCTGCATGCCATGCTTCAGGCAGTCGGGAAGTGGCTGCCCGCTTTCAAGAGGAAATCCAACAACAAGGGCTGGCCGGACAGGTGGAATTCCGACGAACAGGCTGCCACGGTTTCTGCGAAAGAGGGCCCATCGTCGTTATTCATCCCGATGAAATATGCTATTTCCAGATAAAGCCGGAAGATGTCCCTGAAATCCTTTCGGAAACAATCAAAGAGAAAAAGATCATTGATCGTCTGCTCTACGAAGATCCCGCAACCAATGAGAAAATAATCCGTGAATCTGAGATCCCGTTCTACAAGCACCAGGGCCGCATAGTCTTCGGATCCAACGGCAGCATCGATCCAAAGAATATCGATGACTACATCGCAATCGGCGGTTATTCCGCGCTTGCAAGAGCGCTCTTAGGCATGAGTCCAGAACAGGTTCTGGGAGAAGTCAAAAAAGCCAACCTCAGAGGAAGGGGCGGCGGAGGCTTCCCGGCAGGAGTAAAGTGGGAAGGATCACGTAATGCGCCCGGCGACATCAAATACGTTATAGTCAACGCAGACGAAGGCGACCCAGGCGCATATATGGACAGGAGCCTCCTCGAAGGCAATCCCCACTCTGTGCTAGAAGGACTAACTATTGGCGCCTACGCCGTTGGCGCCCACGAAGGCTACATCTACGTGCGGCAGGAATATCCATTGGCCGTGGAAAACGTGAATGTCGCTATTCGACAGGCAGAAGAATACGGCTTCCTGGGACATAACATCCTGGGATCCGGATTCGATTTCGTGGTTAAGGTCCACAGAGGCGCAGGCGCCTTCGTCTGCGGTGAATCGACAGCCTTGATGACTGCATTGGAGGGAAGGGCAGGGGAGCCCAGACCCAAGTATATCCGCTCGAACGTCGTGGGGCTCTGGGGTCGGCCAAGCGTCCTGAACAATGTCGAAACCTGGGCTAATGTCCCCTTGATTATCAACAACGGCGCAGACTGGTTTACTCAGTTCGGTACCGACGGCAGCAAAGGCACAAAAATATTTTCCCTCGTCGGAAAAATCACCAACACCGGCCTCGTGGAAGTACCGATGGGGACGCCTCTGAGAGACATCATTTTCAAAATTGGCGGCGGTATCCCAAACGGCAAAAAGTTCAAAGCAGTCCAAACCGGCGGCCCGTCCGGCGGATGTCTTCCCGATGAACTCCTCGACCTGCCCGTCGGTTTTGATGAACTCACCCAGGCAGGGTCCATGATGGGCTCCGGCGGGATGATCATAATGGACGAAGACACCTGCATGGTAGATGTCGCACGATACTTCCTCGAATTCCTTACCGATGAATCATGCGGCAAATGTGTGCCGTGCCGTGAAGGCATGAGACAAATGCTAAAGCTCCTCACCAATATCACTAAGGGCAAAGGAAAAGATGGAGATATAGAGCTCCTGGAGCAGCTTGCTGAGACCTTAGTCGAAGCCTCCCTTTGCGCACTGGGCAGAAGCGCTCCCAATCCCTTTCTCAGCACGCTAAAATACTTCAGAGACGAGTATGAAGCACACATAAAAGAAAAGCGCTGCCCCGCACTCTCATGTAAGGAACTTATCGCCTTCTACATAGACCCTGAAAAATGCAAGGCCTGCACGGTCTGCGCTCGAAAATGCCCCTCAGAAGCCATCATAGGCGGCAAAAACCTAATTCACATCATCGATCAAGAAAAATGTACCAAGTGCGGCACCTGTTTCGAAGTATGTCCACCACGTTATCGAGCAGTAAGAAAGATCTCAGGCGAACCTGTTCCGCCCCCTATACCCGAAGAAGCTAGAACAATCGTTAAAGAGAGAAAACAAAAATGAGCGAGATTTCGTTAACCATAGATGGAAGAGGAGTCAAAGCAACAAAGGAGATGACTCTACTCGAGGCCGCTCGAAGCGCCGGAATAAACATACCAACTTTGTGCTACCATGAAAAACTGGAACCATTCGGCGGGTGCAGACTCTGTGTCGTGGAAGTGGAAAGTCGCGGCCGATCGAAAATAGTCGTGTCCTGCGTGTATCCTGTCGAGCCAGGCATTAGGGTACGAACCCGGTCAGAGAAGATAGACAGAATCCGAAAGATGATCCTGGAACTCCTCCTTGCCCATGCGCCCGATTCCTTCGTATTGCAAGACCTCGCCAGGGAATACAAAGCAGACAGGAATCGTTTCGAAAAAGAACCATCCTTTTGCATTCATTGCGGCCTCTGCGTCAGATACTGCGCAGAAGTCAAAAAGAAAAACGCAGTAGGATTTATCGATAGAGGAATTAGAAAAGAAATCAGCTTCATCCCCAAAATAGCCGCCGCTGAGTGCTGGAACTGCAAAGAATGCTTCCCCCTCTGCCCCACAGAAGCGCTCCAGGCCGCATACGTCTTGGTGCAAGGGCTTACCACTGAGCCGGCTGCGCTCCTGCGAGCAGTCGAATAATACATCGGCTATCAAAAGCATAGTATCTCTAAAGTTCTTTCGAAATGAAGCGCCCTCTTTGCGAGGTCTGTCACGACCAGTCACATTGATGATGGTGGCGGTTTACGAAATTAGCACCTCAGTTCATGCCTCGTGGCCGACACGATCGGGCATATATAGCCGTTGTCGTAAGTAATCACGAATTGCCATGCTTCACTTTTCCCTCCACCGTGAGTACGCCTACGAAATCCCTATGCTACTTTGTTGCGTTGCTTTCGGAAAAAACTTTGTATCACCACGTAAAATACAGGCGCATACAAAGTGACCAGAAATGTGGCCGTGACCACGCCTCCAACCACGCCCGTCCCAATGGCCCTTTGCGCTCCTGCTCCTGCTCCATAGGCAAGGGCAAGGGGCAACACTCCAAACCCTAACGCCACTGACGTCATTACAATTGGACGCAATCGAATCCGGGCCCCTTCAAGCGTGGCCTCGATCAGGCCCTTCCCCTGGGCTACTTGAGCCATGGCAAACTGAATAATGAGAATAGCATTCTTTGTCGTCAATCCCAGCGTCGTCAGAAGGCCGATCTGAAAATACACATCATTGGGAAGCCCTCGAAATGTAGTGGCGCTTACGCCGCCTATGACCCCCAACGGCAGCACAAACAGCACGGCAAATGGTACAACCCAGCTCTCATACAGGGCAGCTAAACACAGGAAGATTACAAAGATCGAAAAGCCATACAATAAGGGTGCCTGCGCCCCTGCCAGCCGCTCCTGAAAAGAAAGACCCGTCCAATCAAATCCAATGCCCGGCGGCAATCTCATCGCTATTTCTTCCATAGCCCGCATAGCCTCGCCCGAACTCCTCCCCGGAGCAGCCTCCCCCCATATATTCAGAGACGGGAAGCCATTATAGCGTTCCAACTTCGGGGATCCAGACGTCCAGTGCCCCGTGGCGAAAGACGAGAAGGGAACCATCTTGCCATTCTTGTTGCGAACGTATAGTTTTTCCAAATCGTCGGGGAGCATGCGATACGGGGCATCGGCCTGAACATATACCCTCTTGACCCGACCGCCCTGGATAAAATCATTCACGTAAGACCCGCCAAAGGCAGCAGATATGGTCGTGTGTACATCGGTAATGGGCGCGCCCAAAGCCCCGGCCTTTTCCCAATCCACATCAATACGGTACTCTGGCACATCTTCAAGGCCGTTCGGTCGGACAGCCTTGAGTCGCAATTCTTGCGCCGCCATCCCGAGGAGCTGATTACGAGCAGCCATTAGAGCTTGGTGACCAACTCCACCTCGGTCCAACAATTGAAAATCAAATCCCTTGGAATTCCCAAGCTCGATAACAGACGGGGGAGGAAAACAAAAGACCATGGCGTTCTTAATGGTCGAAAAAGCCCTCATAGCCTTTCCCACTAACGCACCCACCCTCAAATCAGGACGGTTGCGCAGATTCCAATCCTTCAACTTCACGAAGGCCAACCCCACATTCTGGCCCCGACCGGAAAAACTATAGCCTGATACCGTAAGACAAGATTCGACAGCTTCTTTCTCCTGACCAAGCACATAATCGCTCACCGTGTTCAGAACATCCTGGGTCTGCTCAAGTGTACTGTTCCCAGGGAGTATAGCCTGGACATAGAGACTGCCTTGATCCTCGTCGGGAAGATAAGACGTCGGCATGCGTATGAATAAAAAGCCCATGAGAACCACAATGACAACGAAAATGGCTAGATAGGGATATTTCCTCGCTAGAGCATGTCCAAGAACATCCAAATAGGCCTTTCTTGCCAGAGCGAACATCCAGTTAAACCAGGAGAAAAAAACGCGCAGAGGTCCAAAAGTCTTTGTCTCTTCATGCGCCTCCTGCTGAGGCCGCTTAAGAAGACCAGCGCACAGAACCGGCGTAAGTATTAGAGCCACCACAACTGACAAGATCATCGCAGCTATGATGGTGAGTGAAAACTGGCGGTAAATCACTCCCGTCGAACCAGCGAAAAAGGCCATAGGCCCGAACACCGCGGACAGCACAAGCCCTATCCCAATCAAAGCGCTCGTTATCTGACCCATGGACTTCTGAGTCGCCTCACGCGGGGATAGCCCCTCCTCTGTCATTATGCGCTCAACGTTTTCCACTACTACAATGGCATCGTCCACGAGGAGCCCAATGGCCAACACCATCGCAAACATCGTCAACATGTTTATGGAAAAACCGAATATGCCTAGTACGGCAAAGGTGCCAAGCAAAACTACAGGAACCGCGATGGTGGGTATCAAGGTGGCCCTCATATTCCCCATAAATACATACATGACCAGGAAGACTAGAACGATGGCCTCAATAAGCGTTTTGACAACTTCTTCGATCGCTACTCTGACAAATGGCGTCGTATCATAGGGATAAACAACCTTCATCCCCTGTGGAAAATATCGACTCATCTCTCTGAGCTTAGCTCTCACCGCTTCCGCCGTATCGAGAGCATTAGCCCCCACGGCCTGACGGATAGCCATCCCTGCAGCAGGCTTGCCGTTGTACTCGGCAACCACGTCATACTGCTCAGTCCCCAACTCGGTTCTTCCTATATCCCTTATGCGCACCATTGAGCCGTCAGGATTCGTACGCACTGGTATTGCCCCGAACTCCTCCGGCGTCTTCAGAAGATTCTGAACTACTATTGAAGCGTTTAGTCGCTGGCCCTCCACTGCCGGTGTCCCTCCAAATTGGCCGGCAGACACCTCCACATTGTAAGCGCGTAGTACTGTTACTACATCCTGGATAGTCAACTGGTAATCTGTCAACCGCTCCGGGTTCAACCAGATCCGCATAGAGTATTGAGTGCCGAAATTCACTACTTCCCCTACACCCGGTATTCTGGCAACAATCTTTTCCAGCGTCGCCTGGGAATAATCCCTCAAGTCATTACCGTCCATGCTCCCGTCTTCGGATATCAAGCTCACAATCATCAGATAATTTCTTGTGGACTTGCTGACCCTCACGCCTTGACGCTGAACCACATCAGGCAGACTGGCCATGGCGAGCTGAAGTCTATTCTGAACCTGAGACCACGCAAGGTCCGGGTCCGTCCCCGGAGTGAACGTCAATTGAATGCTGGAAGCCCCGGATGAATCGCTCGTCGCCGATAAATACAGAAGATTGTCGAACCCCGTCATTTTCTGTTCTATAATCTGGGTCACGCTGTTTTCCACGGTCTCGGCCGAAGCCCCAGGATAGAAAGAATCAATAGATATAGACGGAGGAGCGATCGGCGGATACTGAGAAATAGGAAGATTATAGATTGCAAGGCACCCCCCGGCCATCATGATAATGGCGATGACCCATGCAAATACAGGACGATCCAGAAAAAAGTTCGACAGCACGAGGCACTCTCCTTTATTCGGATTGAGCCAACGGCTGGTTCGGACGAACCGTCCTGCCTTTTTTCTGGATAGAAGCGGGGGTTGCTACTTTGACAGTCATGCCCGGCCGGATCCGCTGTATGCCCTCAAGGACTACTCTATCACCCTCTTTCAGCCCATCGGAAATGAGCCACCGGTCGCTTACCGCTCTATCAATCGTGAGCACCCTCTGCTGAACACGATCCTGATCATCCAACACGTAGGCCAGCGGGTTGCCTTTCGGGTCCCGGAATATCGCCTGCTGCGGAACAAGGATAGCCTTCTCGTTAATCCCTTCTTTGACCCTGGCCCTCACAAACATCCCAGGAAGAAGCAAACCATCAGCATTCGGAAACACGATTCTCAGAATGACCGAGCCTGTACTAGGCTCTACCGTGACATCCCTGAATTTCAAATGCCCCTCTAGGGGATACTCCGTGCCGTCCTCGAGAAAAAGATGCACCTTCCTCAGATTAGGGCCGTCTTGCGTCAGCCGGCCGTTCTCAAACCGACGCCTCAGCCGCAATAGCTCTGCCGTGGATTGAGGCACATCCACGTAAATAGGATCGATCTGCTGAATAGTGGCCAAGGGCATCGCCTGATAGGCCGTTACCAACGCGCCGTCCGTCACATTGGACTTGCCTATACGGCCTGATATCGGGGCCGTAACCCGTGTATATTCTAGGTTGATGCGGGCCGTCTGCACCGCAGCCCTCCAATATGCAATGTCAGCCTCTGCCTGCTTAAACGCGGCCTCCTTGTCATCGTAGTCTTGCTGACTCACCGCCTTTTCCGATAGCAGCGTCTTGTACCTCTCGAAACGAAGCTTGACAGCAGGCAGGTTCGCTTCAGATTTCGCCAGGGCAGCCTTGGCACTCTCACGCGCCGCCTCAAACGGCGCCGGATCAATCTGATATAGCTGATCGCCAGCCTTCACGTCCGCCCCCTCGTTGAAAAGACGCTTCTGTATGATCCCATTCACTTGAGGGCGAATCTCAGATACGAGATACGCAGATGTCCTCCCCGGAAGCTCAGTGCTCAAGACTAACCGCTCCGACGCAACGGTTGCCACCGACACCTCCGGGGCAGGAGGCGGTGGAGCCTGTTTCCGGTTCTCACATCCAAGAAGCGCAAGCGCTGCGAGGACCACAAAAAAAAGCATGGACCCCGCCTTTTTTTCAGAACAACAATTAGCCAACTTCATCAACAGCCTCTTAAACTTGTACAAGTCAACCTTTTCTATACACAACCAACGCATGATAGCAAAAAAAAAGCAATCCGTGAAAGGATTGCCTAGAGGATATGGTTTTTATTCAATCTCTGAGTTGGGTACAGCAATCCTCATGCCAAATAGCGGAAAGCCCCATTCTAAACCCTTTTCACACAAAATACGTCCCAATGTACGCTTGTTAACCTCGATGGAAGCGGCTAATTTCTTCGCAGTCTAATCAGTATATCTCATGAACTGCTAAAATATTGACCACCATGGCCAGCGTAAAGCGGCGCCGAAGCGACACTTGACAGCCATCGGATGTATGTCCTATTTTGGTCTTGCCCCATCAAGAGCCGAGGTAGCTCAGTGGTAGAGCAGATGATTCGTAATCATCAGGTCGTGGGTTCAACTCCCATCCTCGGCTCCAGGGTTCAACTCATCTAATGAGATTGTTTCTCCGACGCTTATGATAAATTCGTGGAAATGCTCGCCTCGCCACCCCATGACAGACTGAAAAATAGTGTGACGCTGACAAAGCCTTGCCGCGGCCGAAACCTCAATCCTCCGCCAAATAGGTGGCTCTATTTCGAGCAGGGGGATTTTCAACTCATACACGGTTGCGGACGGGTCGTTCTTGCGGCGTACTTTTTTTGGGTTTCTTCGTCATGGTTTCTTCCTGCCTTATTCGTGTTGACGCAGCGAGAGGCAGTTTTAGTGTGTTTCAGACGAGGTCGGCTTCGAAAAGATCTTAGCCGCGTTTTTTTGCTTGACAGAAAAAAACGAGGGGTATATAGGTTGTGCTTCCCCCTTGGAGGGGGGGTGGAAAAAGCGCAGAACTTTTTCCCTTGACAGGTGACAGATTCAATGGTACTCTATAACTACGGGAAGTAGCGTAAAAGAGTTTCCGTTGTTCTTTGAAAACTGAATAGCAGGACGTTCGGGTCACGTTAATATATGGATTATACAGTTTAACTGGAGAGTTTGATCCTGGCTCAGAACGAACGCTGGCGGCGTGCCTAACACATGCAAGTCGTACGAGAAACACGTCCTTCGGGTCGTGGAGTAAAGTGGCGCACGGGTGAGTAACACGTGGGTAACCTGCCTTGGGGATCGGGATAACTGGCCGAAAGGCCCGCTAATACCGGATATGACCACAGGGGCTTTGGCCCCAGGGGTAAAAGTCGGCCTATCACAGAAGCCGGCGCCACAAGAGGGGCCCGCGGACCATTAGCTTGTTGGTAGGGTAATGGCCTACCAAGGCCGAGATGGTTAGCTGGTCTGAGAGGATGACCAGCCACACTGGAACTGACATACGGTCCAGACTCCTACGGGAGGCAGCAGTGAGGAATATTGCGCAATGGGGGCAACCCTGACGCAGCAACGCCGCGTGGGAGAATAAGGCCTTCGGGTTGTAAATCCCTGTCAGGTGGGAAGAAACCTCCGGAGGTGAATAGCCTACGGAACTGACGGTACCACCAAAGGAAGCACCGGCTAACTCCGTGCCAGCAGCCGCGGTAAGACGGAGGGTGCAAGCGTTGTTCGGAATCACTGGGCGTAAAGCGCGTGTAGGCGGT
>Ga0172374_1001743_pt1 | contig 14360 bp, 10 predicted proteins | sample LakKiv3m_FD_114536 | JGI IMG/M metagenome (GOLD analysis project Ga0172374, IMG submission 114536) | Freshwater microbial communities from Kabuno Bay, South-Kivu, Congo - kab_092012_10.3m | ecosystem: Environmental > Aquatic > Freshwater > Lake | place: Democratic Republic of the Congo... | reverse complement strand
GACCAGCGTCATCTTGAAGGAAAGCTCCAGCCCGAAGACGTTGAGGGCAAGGAAGATCAGATAGAAACCTATCCACACAAAGGGTGAATAGGCCGGATCGAGCCCCAGAATGGAATTCATATAGGCCGTGATGAAGGTGACGATGACCGCCGGCGTCAGCACATATTCGACATTCTCGCAAAGCCCGGTGACGAAGCCGCCCCAGGGACCCATCGCGGTGCGGGCGAAGGAATAGGCCGCCCCCGTATGCGGCAAGGCCGGGCTCATTTCCGCGATCGAAAATGTCAGTCCCAGATACATGATGGCGATGATGATGCCCGCCACCAGCATGCCGCCCCAGCCGCCGGTGGAAAAGCCGAAATTCCATCCGGAAAAATGCCCTGATATGACCGCCCCGACGCCGAGCGCCCAGAGCGACCAGACGCCCGCATAACGGGATAGTCCGCGTTTTTCGAAATAGGATGCATCAGCCTTCTTGTAGCTGACGCCTGACGATGAACTGTCCATGCCCTTCTCTCCTGAATAAGAAAAAAACAAGCCAGTCAGCCGTTATTGGCCGATTGTGCCCCAGTTTTCAGCACTTGCGGAAGTTTCCGCGCTGTGCCGCACGCATTTGCTGTTCCCTTGCCGCTTCATGCCTTTCCGGCTTTCCTTGAATGTCGGCAGTCTCGTCTGGTGGCCGGCCCCGGTGTTTTCACCATCGGCCAGCCCTTGCTCCCTCACTCATCGATTGATGAGAGCGCCTTCCCCATAAGCTCATGGAGGAACCCGGCAATTGCGGCCTGCTCCCCTTCATTGGTGATGAGATCGTTGCGAATCTCGATCATGACGTTCAAAAGCCCGTCCGGCAGCGCATGTAGCCTCAGCGTATGCGTCACGCCATCTTCCGGACCATAGGGATCGTTGCGTTTGACCGTGAGCGCCGACCCTTCGGCGCCAGCCAGCATCGCATCGGCCAGACGGCTGTCGCTATCATGCAAAATGCCGATCTGAACGGCGCGAAACTGGCCGTGATAGACCGGTGTGAAACTGTGGATCGTCACCACGACCACCCTGCGCCCGGAGGCCTGCCGCTCGGCGATGATCTCGCTGACGCGGTCGTGAAACGGAACATAAAGCGCAGAAGTGCGGGCGAACCGCTCCGCTTCGGAAAGATCGAAATTGCCGGGAATATCGTAAATCTCGCTTTTCACCGGCATGGCGGAAGGCGATTCGGGCGGGCGGTTGCAATCATAGACCAGACGCGAAAACCGTTGATGGACGAGCGTGGCGTCAAGGCTTTGCGAAAGCAGTCGCGCCACGGCAAGGGCACCTGGATCCCAGGCCGCATGGCTCGAGAGCACCTCCGGCGACAGACCGAGCGTACCGAATTTTTCAGGGATGGTGGCGGAAGCATGTTCGCAGACGAGAAGGACGTCGCCCTTTCCCGCAGCGTTCTCGACGCCAACCGCCTGTCCTTCCACCTGCTTGAAAAACCGTGAACGCACCGTCATGCACGAACCCCATCCGGAAACCCGCCGTTCCGTCAACGACGAAAAGAATTCTTCACATTATTGCCAGTGTCAAATGGAATTTTGAAATTTTCTCTTCATTTTTCCCATTGACTCGATCGCCGACACAGATGTTTATTTTAGTGGAAGCACCGGCAGAAAGACCGGAAGGGGAACGATTTGCGCAGCACGACGGCGACCGTGTCGGATGTCATCCATGCCCATTATGATGCGCTGACCCGTTCGGAAAAACGGCTGGCGGAGAGCCTGCTCGGCAACTACCCCGTCTCGGGTCTCGGCAGCATCACCACCATTGCCGAAAATGCAGGCGTTTCAACACCGACCGTGGCGCGCATGGTGCAGAAGCTCGGCTATAAGGGCTACCCGGAATTTCAGGCGCATCTGCACCAGGAGCTTGAAGCGACAATCTCCGGGCCGGTCGCCAAACACGACCGCTGGGCCACCAATGCGCCGGGGCTGCATATTCTCAACCGCTTTGCCGACGCCATCACCGGCAATCTGCGCGACACGTTGAGCGACCTCGATACCGCCGTCTTCGACAATGCGGCAGCACTGCTTTCCGACCGCAAACGCAGCATCTATTTCGTCGGCGGACGCATCACCGGCGCGATCGCCGAATATTTCTTCACCCATATGCAGGTGATCCGGCCGAAAACGACGCTGATGTCATCAAATTCCAGCGCCTGGCCGCAATATATGCTGAATATGAGCGCCGGCGACGTGCTGGTAATCTTCGATATCCGTCGCTACGAACATGATATGACGACACTCGCCGAAGTCGCGAAAGCAAACGGCGTGCAGATTATTCTCTTCACCGACCAATGGACATCACCGGTGGCGCGCCACGCGCTGCACACTTTCCGCGTGAAGATTGAGGCACCCTCGGCCTGGGATTCCTCAGTCGTCTCATTATTCGTGGTCGAAGCGCTGATCGAGGCGGTGCAAAGCGGCACCTGGGATGAAACGAAGCAGCGCATGAACGCGCTGGAGGGCCTGTTCGAGCAGACGCGGTTGTTCCGCCGGCCGGACAGAACATGAGAAATTATATAGCCGGCAACTTGCTTGACGCGGATGCCGCACGCTGATTGGATACCTGTGATCGCTACCAGCACGAAAAACAGGGTACATAACCAAGCTGGGGAACAGATCTGGCCAATAGGATGATGAGGGGATTATCCCGCAATTGCAGGCATAAAAGCCTGACGATGGCGGAAAATGGGCGTAAAGTGACGGAATCCGGATAAATAAATTGCAATCCAGCCGTCACATTAGCTTCATCTAGAATCCGTATCAGCGTCCGCAATATGAGAACACGAAGAGGAGAAAAAAGTGATCTCTCACTGCCGCCGACTGCTTGCTACGACCACTGCACTGGTCATCGCCTCCACCGCGATCGCCGCTGCTGAACCGAGCGCCGAACTGATCGCTGCCGCCAAGAAGGAAGGCATGCTGACCACCGTTGCGCTGCCGCACGACTGGTGCGGTTACGGCGACGTCATCGCCGCCTTCAAGGCGAAGTACCCGGAAATCACCGTCAACGAGCTGAACCCCGACGCCGGCTCCGCCGACGAAGTGGAAGCAGTCAAGGCAAACAAGGACAACAAGGGCCCGCAGGCGCCTGACGTCGTCGACGTCGGCCTCGCTTTCGGCCCGCAGATGAAGGCTGAAGGCCTGCTGCAGCCCTACAAGGTCTCCACCTGGGACGAAATTCCCGACAACGTCAAGGATGCCGACGGTTACTGGTACGGCGACTATTACGGCGTGATGTCGATGTTCGTGAACAAGGACCTCGTCAAGAACACGCCGAAGGACTGGGCCGACCTGCTGAAGCCGGAATATTCCGGTCAGGTAGCACTCGCAGGTGATCCGCGCGCTTCCAACCAGGCGATCCTCGGCGTTCTCGCCGCTGGTCTTGCCTCCGGTGCGAAATCCGGCAAGGAAGCCGGTGAAGCCGGCCTGAAGTACTTCGCCGACCTCAACAAGGCCGGAAACTTCCTGCCGGTTATCGGCAAGGCCGGCACGCTGGCGCAGGGCGCGACCCCGATCATCATCGCCTGGGACTATAACGCCCTTTCCTGGAAGAAGACGCTGAACGACAACCCGCCGACGGAAGTCGTCGTCCCTGAGAAGGGCGTTCTGGCTGGCGTCTACGTTCAGGGTATCTCCGCTTACGCGCCGCATCCGAATGCCGCCAAGCTGTGGATGGAACATCTCTATTCCGACGACGGTCAGCTCGGCTGGCTGAAGGGCTATTGCCACCCGATCCGCTTCAACGCCATGGTCAAGGCTGGCAAGGTTCCGCAGGAACTGATCGACAGCCTGCCGCCGGCAGCCGCCTATGAAAAGGCGATCTTCCCCACGCTCGAGGAAGTTGACGCCAACAAGGCCGCCGTTACGGCCGGCTGGGACAGCGTCGTCGGCGCAAACGTGAAGTAAACTGTTGAAAAAGCACCCCGGCTGATCAAAAAGCCGGGGTGTTTCTCTTATAATGAAGACCTTAATAGACAGACCGTTCGAAAACGGCGTTTGGGGACAAGGCATGCCATCAACCAACACCGGCGGACCATCCGACGCGGGCAGAAAGTTGCCGCTGCACTGGATAGGCGTCGTACCTTTTGCCGTTTTTGTTCTGCTGTTTCTGATCATGCCGACGATGAAGATCGTCATTGGCGCGTTTCAGCATGCCGATGGCAGCTTGACGCTGGAAAACATCGCCGGGCTTTTCACCCCGTCCATTCTTTCGGCCTACTGGATTTCGATCAAGATCAGCCTCGCCTCGGCGGCTCTCGGCTGCCTGATCGGTTTTGCCGTGGCCGCCGCCGTGGTGCTCGGTGGCCTGCCGCAGCGCATCCGCGGGCCGCTTCTCACCTTTTCGGGCGTCGCCTCGCAATTTGCCGGCGTTCCGCTTGCCTTCGCCTTCATCGCCACGCTTGGTCCGGTTGGCCTGCTTACCGTCTTCCTGAAGACGCAGATCGGCATTGATCTTCGGCTCCTCGGCTTCAACATCCTGTCCTTCTGGGGCCTCACGGTCACCTATCTGTTCTTCCAGATACCGCTGATGATCCTCATCATCACGCCGGCGCTGGACGGGCTGAAGCGCGAATGGCGCGAGGCTGCGGAAATCCTCGGCGCGACCGGCCTGCAATATTGGCGCATGGTGGCCTTCCCCATCCTGCTGCCGTCGCTGCTCGGCACCATGTCGCTGCTGTTTGCCAATGCTTTCGGCGCGGTGGCCACCGCAATCGCGCTCACCGGTTCCTCGCTCAACATCGTGCCGATCCTGCTTTTCGCGCAGATCCGCGGCGATGTTCTGGGCAATCCGCATCTTGGTTACGCACTCGCCTTCGGCATGATCGTCGTCACCGGCATTGCCAATGCGCTATATATCTGGCTGCGCGCCCGCAGCGAAAGGTGGCTGAAATGAAGCGGTTCTTCGCCTGGGGCGCGCTGATCTTCGGCCTGCTTTATTTCGCCCTGCCGCTGATCGGCATGACCAACTTCTCGCTGAAGATGCGGCGCGGCGAATATTCCTTCGACGCCTATGGCAAGGTGCTCACCGATCCGCGTTTCCAGGAAACCTTCAGCTATTCGGTGGTAATGGCGCTGTTCACCATCGTTTTCGGGGTTCTGCTGGTGGTGCCGACGGCCTATTGGGTGCGCCTGAAACTGCCGCACCTGCGTCCCTATATCGAATTCATCACGCTCCTGCCGCTGGTCATCCCGGCCATCGTAATCGTTTTCGGTTATATCAGGCTTTACAACACCTCAAGCTGGCTGCCGCTGACCGGCACGACCTTCGGCACCAACCTGCTTCTGATGTTCGGTTATGCCACACTGGCCTTGCCCTATATGTACCGCGCCGTCGATACGGGCCTCAGGACCATCGATGTTTCGACGCTGACGGAAGCCGCCCAAAGCCTCGGCGCCGGCTGGACGACCATCCTGTCGCGCATCATCCTGCCAAATGTTCTGGTCGCCGTGCTGTCCGGTGCGTTTTTGACCTTCGCCATCGTCATCGGTGAATTCACCATGGCGGCCCTTTTGAACCGCCCGGCCTTCGGCCCCTACATGCAGCTGCTTGGCGCCAACCGCGCCTATGAGCCGGCAGCACTTGCCGTGATTTCCTTCGGCATCACCTGGGGTTGCCTTGGTCTGATCCAACTCGTTTCACGCTACCAGAAGGGCGCGCCTCCCAAGGCCTGAGGACAAGATTTTCATGAGCTTTTTGACACTTAGCAACATCAAGAAATCCTTCGGCTCCGTACAGGTCGTGCATGATTTCAACATGGCCATCGAAAAGGGCGAATTCGTCTCCTTCCTCGGGCCATCGGGCTGCGGCAAGACCACCGTGTTGCGCATGATAGCCGGCTTCGAAATCCCGACCGGCGGCTCCATCGTCATCAACGGCAAGGACCAGACGACGCTGCGCCCCAACCAGCGCAATATCGGCATGGTGTTCCAGGCCTATGCGCTGTTCCCGAACATGAATGTCTATGAGAACGTCGCCTTTGGCCTGAAAGTCGCCGGCAAGCCGAAAGCCGAGATCGATGCGCGCGTGAAGGAAATGCTCCAGCTTATCCATCTGGAGCATCTGGCGGACCGCTATCCCTACCAGATGTCGGGTGGCCAGCAGCAGCGCGTGGCTCTGGCGCGTGCTCTGGCGCCGAAACCGGAAGTGCTTCTGCTGGATGAACCGCTCTCCGCGCTCGACGCCAAGATCCGCGTGTCGCTGCGTGAGGAAATCCGCCAGATCCAGCAAAAGCTCGGCATCACCACCATTTTCGTGACCCATGATCAGGAAGAGGCGCTGTCGATCTCCGACCGCATCGTGGTGATGAATGGCGGCCGTGCTGACCAGATCGGCACGCCCTTCGATATCTACAATAAGCCCGCCACCCGCTTCGTCGCCTCCTTCGTCGGCACGCTGAACCTCATCGACGCCACCATCGTCGATTCCGCGTCCAACATCATCCGCGTCGGAGAGCAGCAGATCACGCTCCACAAGCCGGTCGAAGCCGCAAACGGCGAAAAAATCACCCTCGCGCTCCGCCCGGAAGCGGGCTCGCTCGGCAACGACGCGAAAGGCGATGTCGCCATTTCCGGCACCGTCACCTCCAGCCAGTTCCTCGGCTCCGTCATCCGCACCCGTCTCGATCTCGGCGGCTCCACCCTGTCTTTCGACATGTTCAATGATCCCGGCACCGCGCCGCCTGCCATTGGCGAACAGGTGACGCTCAAATTCGCAGCCGGCGATCTGATGGTGATCAGGGACTAAACCGCTTTTCTCCATCGGTAAGTGCGCAGCGGTTTTGCGTCCGGAAAATGCGAAGAAATAAAGATATAGAGCAGGTATTGAATACGAACCTGCATGCCAGCGATATGAGGCCATGATGCGCGCGCTTTTTTACGAACGATTTGGCGAAACCCCTGTCGTCGCATCCCTGCCCGATCCGGAGCCAACCGATGGTGGCGTGGTCATCGAGGTAAAGGCGACAGGCCTCTGCCGCAGCGACTGGCATGGCTGGATGGGGCATGACACGGATATTCGCCTGCCGCATGTTCCAGGCCATGAATTCGCCGGTGTCATCGCCGCGGTCGGCAAGAACGTCACCCGTTTCAAGACAGGCGACCGTGTTACGGTGCCTTTCGTTTCCGGCTGCGGCCACTGCCATGAATGCCGCTCCGGCAACCAGCAGGTCTGCGAGGCGCAGTTCCAGCCGGGCTTCACCCATTGGGGTTCCTTCGCCGAATATGTCGCCATCGATTATGCCGACCAGAACCTAGTGCATCTGCCTGATACGATGAGCTACGCCACCGCTGCCGGCCTCGGCTGCCGTTTTGCCACCTCCTTCCGCGCCGTGACCGATCAGGGGCGCCTGAAGGGCGGCGAATGGCTGGCGGTGCACGGCTGTGGCGGTGTCGGCCTCTCCGCCATCATGATCGGCGCGGGCCTGGGCGCGCAGGTTGTCGCCATCGACATTGCCGAAGACAAGCTCGAACTCGCCCGCCAGCTCGGCGCGACGGCCACCATCAACAGCCGCTCGGTCGCCGATGTTTCGGAAGCGGTGCGCGAAGTGACGGGCGGCGGCGCGCATGTGTCAATCGACGCCCTCGGTCATCCGCAGACCTGCTGCAATTCCATCAGCAATCTGCGCCGGCGCGGCCGCCATGTTCAGGTTGGCCTCATGTTGGCCGATCACGCCATGCCGGCCATTCCCATGGCTCGGGTCATCGCCCACGAGCTGGAGATTTACGGCAGCCACGGCATGCAGGCATGGCGTTATGAAGACATGCTGGCCATGATCGAAAGCGGCAAGCTTGCACCGGAAAAACTGATCGGCCGCCACATCACCCTCTCCGACGCCATCACGGCCCTGCCCGCCATGGACAGTTTCCAGGAAAGCGGCATCAGCATCATCGACCGGTTCGAATAGTGCAGGCTCCCGCAACCACCTGAGATTCGCAAATTGCGTCCGGTTCAGGCACCCCTGCGCCCGAACGCCCGGACCGGAGCCGCTCCCCGGGCAGACGCATGGGCCGGCGATGCTGCCGGGATATGCGCCGCGTGATCGGTCTGGCTATCGCTCCATTGACGGTTTATCAGCTGTTTCTTGCGGACCTCCAGCGGGTCGGGGGCATCCTCCTCCTGCTGTTGCTTACTTCCCGCAACTGCGGAGGTCGTCGCCAATCGCGAAATCCACCGCACGACCTGCATGCCCTTGTGAACAAGCACAAAGATACCAACAATTGCGACCGCTATGATAATCACGAGGTTCCAGGGCGCGTCGCTGCCCCTCGCCGCCCGCTCCATGCGGTCTTTTGTCGTCGGATCAAAACCAAGCGTCGCCTTCAGCCTGGCGATGTCCGCATCGCTGAGCTTGCTGTACCGCTCTCCACGATACAGCACATAACCGCTCCTATCCCCGCTGTTGAGATAGCCAACGTCGAATGCTTCCCCGTCACGAAGAAAAGGCTCGTTGTCCGGCAGATCGTAAACGAGATCGATTGTCTCGCCGCCGCCAAATCCGGGGATGACAAAAAACCGAGACCTCCGCGCCTCAGCTTCGCTCACGAATAACGCAGAAAATAGAACCGCAACCGAAAAAAGCGCAACATGCTTCATTCACTCTCTCCAACAACAACGAGAATGATGATAACTGGCATTACTGAATTAATTTAAGATTTATACTTAAAGTAAAATCATGAATTTCAGATATTTATTATATTTATCTAAAATATACAAATTATTACTTTATGTATACCATCTAATTTATAATAATATGATCTTCTAAAGAGGCGGCATGGCGTATTCCGCCAACACTGCAAACCATTGCGCACATAGGGCCCCACGTTAAGCCGCAATCACACGCAATTGCTTTGAGACCAGGGCCGCGATGATGCGACAGAGCGCAACGTCGGCGAACATGACGGATTAGATGCAAGGACCGTGACATGCTGTTTCTCGATAGCGTAACCATGAAAGAAACCCCGGGCGGACGGGACGACTATCCTTTCTCGGTTCCGGCGCTACGCCAGCTGGAACGCCTGGAATTCAAGACGCCGATCACTTTTTTTGCCGGCAATAACGGCTCCGGTAAATCAACGCTGCTGGAAGGGCTGGCGGCCGGAATGACGGCCTATGCCATCGGCAACCACGGCCAGGTTTCGGGCGATCTGTACCTTCAGCATGCCGAGACCGTGGCAAAGGCCTTTTATTTCGCCCGCAAGAAATATCCGAAAATCCGCATGTTCATGCGCGCCGAAGATGTGCTTGGCTATATCCGCCGGCTGAATGAAGAGACGCTGGACGATTTTCGCTGGGAGCGGGAAAAAGCCCTGAAAAAAGGCGAGGACTTTCCGGAAGAAACCCCGGAGACCTTTCGCAGGATCGTGAGGAACAACACCATCGACCGGCGGTCGCATGGCGAAGGATTTCTCGATATCATGCAACAGCGGGTGCATGGCGCCGGCCTCTATTTCCTCGACGAACCGGAAAGCCCGCTTTCACCGCAAAAACAGCTGGATCTTGCGGCCATCATCCGCCACGCCGCCGACAGTGGCGGGCAGCTGATCATCGCCACCCATTCACCCGTGCTTTTGGCCATTCCCGAAGCGACGATCTATTATTTCGATGAGAACGGCATCACCGAACGCCTCTATGACGAGCTGGAGAACATCACTTTCCTGCGGCGCTTTCTCGATCGTCCATCAAAATTCATAAGCGATTGAGAGCCGATAAAGCTTGAAATCCCGCTTCTCTTGCAGCATGCCCATTAGCAACATGTGAATTAGAAAAAGAAGCAGGCCTATGTCTCCCACCAACACACCGGCAGCTGCCCGGCCCCTGAACAGCCAGGATTACAGAACTCTCGGTCTTTCGGCCCTCGGCGGCGCGCTCGAATTTTACGATTTCATCATTTTCGTGTTTTTCGCCACCGTCATTGGCCATCTGTTCTTCCCGCCGGAAATGCCGGACTGGCTGGTGATGATCCAGACCTTCGGCATCTTTGCCGCCGGTTACCTGGTGCGACCGCTCGGCGGCATCGTTCTGGCGCATTATGGCGACCGTTATGGCCGCAAGCGCGTCTTTGCCTTCTCCATCCTCCTGATGGCGCTCTCCACCCTCGGCATGGCGCTGATGCCGACCTATGCCACCATCGGCGTGGCCGCCCCCATCCTGCTCATCATCCTGCGCATGCTGCAGGGCGCGGCCATCGGTGGTGAAGTGCCGGGCGCCTGGACCTTCGTTGCCGAACATGTGCCCTTCCGCCGCGTTGGCCTCGCCTGCGGCTTCCTCACATCGGGCCTTTCCTTCGGCATCATGCTGGGCTCGTTGATCGCCTTTGCCATCAATTCCCTGTTCTCGGCAGAAGATGTGGCGGCTTATGCCTGGCGCATTCCCTTCCTGCTCGGCGGCATCTTCGGCCTGATCGCCGTCTATCTGCGCCGCTGGCTGGAAGAGACGCCGATCTTCAACGAGATGAAAAAATCGAAATCACTGACGGACAAGCTGCCGCTCGGGCTGGTGCTGAAACATCATATGCGTGGTGTCATCATTTCCGCCCTGCTGACCTGGGTTCTGTCGGCCGCCATCGTCGTGACGACGCTGATGACAGCCACATTCCTGCAAAAGCTTTATGGCTACACCCCGACGCAGGCGCTGGCCGGCACCAGCTTCGGCACGCTGTTCCTGATCTTCGGCGTCATCATTGCCGGCGCGCTCATCGACCGCGTCGGCTCCGGCATCTTCTTCATGGCGGCAAGCATCTTCTTCGGCGTCGCCACCTTCACCTTCTACAGCTACGCTGGCGCGTCGCTTGAAACCATGTTCATTCTCTACGGCGTCATGGGCCTTTCGGTCGGCATGGCGGGAGCCGTGCCCTATGTCATGGTGCGCGCCTTCCCGGCATCGGTCCGCTTCTCCGGCCTCTCCTTCGCCTATAACGTCTCCTATGCCGTCTTCGGTGGACTGACACCGATTGGCGTGACCACGGCACTTGCCGTCAATCCCATGGCGCATGCCTGGTATCTGGTGTTCATAGCCGTCCTCGCCTTCTGCATTGGCCTTTACCTTTATCTGCGCGGCAGCGAGGTCGAGAGCCATGTCGGCATAGAAGAACTGGCGGCGTTGAGGTCGTAAGCTTAACGGCCAACAAAAAAGCGCGGGCAGAACCCGCGCTTTTTTATTGCAGCAACGCCCGAAACATCACGCCGCGCTGTCTATTTCCTCCGCGCCATTTGTCGGCACGTAATTGAGTACCGGCCCGAGCCAGCGCTCCACCTCTGTGACCGGCATATCCTTGCGGCGCGAATAGTCGAGAACCTGGTCCCGCTCCACCTTGGCGACGCCGAAATAATAGCTCTCGGGATGGCCGATATAGATGCCGGAGACGGAGGAACCCGGCCACATGGCATAACTTTCCGTCAGTTCCACACCCGCCGCATTGGTGGCGTCGAGCAGGGCAAACAGCGTCTTCTTTTCGGTATGGTCAGGCTGCGCCGGATAACCGGGTGCAGGGCGGATACCGGCATAGGCTTCACCAATCAGTTCATCGCCGGCAAAAGCCTCTTCCGGTGCATAACCCCAGAATTCCTTGCGCACCCGCTCATGCATGCGCTCGGCAAAGGCTTCCGCGAAACGGTCGGCCAGCGCCTTGACGAGAATGGACGAATAATCGTCATTCGCCCGCTCGAAGCGCTCGGCAATCGCCACTTCCTCGATACCTGCCGTCACCACGAAGCCACCGACATAATCGGCAACGCCGCTATCGACAGGTGCCACGAAATCCGACAGCGCCACATTCGGGCGTCCATCGCGCTTGGAAAGCTGTTGGCGCAGCGTGAAGAAGGTGGCGAGTTCTTCGCCGCGGCTTTCATCCGTGAACAGCCGGATATCGTCGCCCACCGTATTGGCTGGCCAGAAGCCGATCACCGCCCGCGGCCGGAACCACTTTTCCTCAATGATCTTCGCAAGCATTGCCTGTGCATCGGCATAAAGCTGCCGCGCCGCTTCGCCCTGCTTTTCGTCTTCAAGGATCGCCGGGAAACGGCCCTTCAATTCCCAGGTCTGGAAGAACGGCGTCCAGTCGATGTAACGGGAAAGCTCCTCCAGATCATAGGTCTCAAACACCTTGGTGCCGAAGAATTGCGGCTTGACGGCGCTGTAGCTCGACCAGTCGATCTTGTGCGCATTCTCACGGGCGCGGGAAAGCGGCAGACGCTGCTTTTCGCGCTCGTTGCGGGCATGGGCTTCCGCCACCTTGGCATATTCGCTGCGAATACCATCGATATAAGCAGGCTTCTGCTCGGCGGAGAGAAGCGCCGAGACGACACCCACCGCACGCGAGGCGTCGGTCACATAGATCGCCTGCCCCGCCTCGTAACGCGGATGGATTTTCACCGCCGTATGCACCCGGCTGGTCGTCGCGCCGCCGATCAAGAGCGGAATGTCGAAACCCTGCCGCTCCATTTCGGCGGCCACATGCACCATTTCGTCCAAAGAGGGCGTGATAAGACCGGAAAGGCCGATCACATCCACCTTTTCGGCAATCGCCGTTTCCAGGATTTTCGTCGTCGGCACCATGACGCCGAGATCGATGATCTCGTAGTTGTTGCAGGCCAGCACGACACCGACGATGTTCTTGCCGATATCGTGTACGTCGCCCTTCACGGTCGCCATCAGCACCTTGCCGGCGGCACTGCGCTCGGAGCCGCCATTCAGACGCTTTTCCTCTTCCATGTAGGGAAGCAGAACGGCAACCGCCTGCTTCATCACGCGGGCGGATTTCACCACCTGCGGCAGGAACATCTTGCCCGAGCCGAACAGGTCGCCGACCACATTCATGCCGGCCATCAGCGGCCCTTCAATGACGTGCAGCGGACGGGCAGCCTTCTGGCGTGCCTCTTCCGTATCGGCCTCGATGTATTCGGTGATGCCATTGACCAGCGCATGTTCCAGCCGCTTCTCGACGGCAAGCTCGCGCCAGGAAAGATCCTGCACCTTGGTGTCCTTGGCGCCCGTGCCACGGAAACGCTCCGCCACTTCAAGCAGGCGCTCCGTCGCATCATCGCGACGGTTCAGCACCACATCCTCGCAGGCTTCGCGCAGTTCGGCATCGATATTGTCATAGACAGCAAGCTGCCCGGCATTGACGATGCCCATATCCATGCCGACCTGAATAGCATGGTAGAGGAACACGGCATGCATCGCTTCACGCACCGGCTCATTGCCGCGGAAGGAGAAGGACAGGTTGGAAACACCGCCGGAAATATGCGTCAGCGGCATGGTTTCGCGAATGGTCTTGGTGGCCTCGATGAAGTCCACGCCGTAATTATTGTGCTCTTCGATACCCGTCGCCACGGCGAACACATTCGGGTCGAAAATGATGTCTTCCGGTGACAGGCCCGCCTTCTCGGTCAAGAGCTTATAGGCCCGCGCGCAAATCTCGACCTTGCGCTGATAGGTGTCCGCCTGCCCGACCTCGTCAAAGGCCATGACCACGACCGCCGCACCGTAATTATGGACGAGCCGCGCCTGCTGGAGAAACTTCTCCTCGCCTTCCTTCAGCGAAATGGAATTGACGATCGATTTGCCCTGCACGCATTTCAGGCCAGCCTCGATGATCTCGAACTTGGAGCTATCGATCATCACAGGCACACGGGCGATATCAGGCTCGGCGGCGATGAGGTTCAGGAATTCCACCATCGCCTTTTCAGAATCGATCAGGCCCTCATCCATGTTGATGTCGATGATCTGCGCGCCGTTTTCAACCTGATCGCGGGCAACAGCCAGCGCCGCCGTATAATCACCGGCGGTGATGAGCTTGCGGAAGCGGGCCGAGCCGGTGACGTTGGTGCGTTCGCCGACATTGACGAAGGGAATATCCTTGGTCAGCACGAAAGGCTCGAGGCCCGAAAGCGACATGAAGGGCTTGTGCTGCGGAATTTCGCGCGGCTTGTAACCTTTGACAGCCTCCGCAATCGCCCGGATATGCTCCGGCGTCGAACCGCAGCAGCCGCCGACGATGTTGACGAGACCATCGCGGACAAAGCCTTCCACCTGACGCGCCATCATCTCAGGCGTTTCGTCGTACTGGCCGAATTCATTCGGCAGGCCGGCATTGGGATAGGCGCAGACGAAGGTATCTGCCACGTCGGACAGTTCCTGCAGATGCGGACGCATGGCATCCGCACCCAGTGCGCAGTTCAGGCCGATGGTGAAGGGGTTGGAGTGGCGCACCGAGTTCCAGAACGCGGACGGCGTCTGGCCGGAAAGCGTGCGGCCGGAAAGGTCGGTGATCGTGCCCGAGATCATGACCGGCAGGCGGATGCCCTTGGCCTCGAAACGCT
>Ga0172374_1001742_pt1 | contig 14380 bp, 12 predicted proteins | sample LakKiv3m_FD_114536 | JGI IMG/M metagenome (GOLD analysis project Ga0172374, IMG submission 114536) | Freshwater microbial communities from Kabuno Bay, South-Kivu, Congo - kab_092012_10.3m | ecosystem: Environmental > Aquatic > Freshwater > Lake | place: Democratic Republic of the Congo... | reverse complement strand
TCTTGGCGATCTTCTCTTCGACAACGGTTCGGAAGCGATCGGTGATACCCACTCCGACGCCGACGATGCTCGTTTCCATTGCTGCCTCCTTGTCCCGGTCCTCCCGGCCAAGGGCGGACCGTGGTCGCCTTGTGACACCCCACCGTAGTCCGACCGCCGACGGATGTCACGGGGTCTCACCCTGATGTCTGCGTCGAGTTCGCCATGAGCTTCATCCGAATCCTGCCCGGCGCGGCGTGGCGGCGAGCGCGACGGCTCCGACGACACGGAAACCGGCCTCCTCCAGCGCGCGAGCCGCCTCGTCGAGTGTGGCGCCGGTCGTGACGACGTCGTCGACGATCAGCGTTTCCGCGCCGCGCCCGGATCGGCGGGCCCGCATCGCCCCGCGCACGTTCTCCTCCCGTGCCGCGGCCCCCAGCCGCTTCTGCTCGGTGGTCCCCGCCGCGCGCGTGAGCACCCGCTGCGGCTCGACGCCGGCCCGACGGAGCAGGAGCTCGGGGACGCGGTAGCCGCGCCGGCGGAAGGCTGCGCGCGCCGTCGGCACCGGCACGACCCACGTCATCGGCGTCATCGCGGGCAGCAGGACCTCGCCGAGCGCGGCGCCGAGGCGCCGTGCGAGGAACGTGTCGCCCTCGCCCTTGAGCCGCCGGATGCAGCGCGCCGTGACGCCCTCGAACGGCAGTGCGGCGCGGAAAGCCATCCCGCGCGGCGTCGTACCGGCCTGGGGATCCGCCGTGACCGCGCGTCGGCATCGCCCGCACAGCAGGGCACCCGGTTCGCCGCATCCGGCGCACGAGGCGGCGAGGAGGAACGCCGCCAGCTCGGCACCGACCCGCGCCACATCATCCTTGGTCACCATCGGACGATTGTGCGGCTGCGGTCCCCGGGCGGGGACCGCAGCGCCCGTCCGTGATCAGAACAGCGCGGCAGGGGCCGCCGGTGCAGGAAGGGTCATTCCCCGGCGCGCGTGGCGAGGACGGAGACCCCCGACGCGATCTCGCGCCAGGCCGAGCCCGCGTGCGCGAACAGCGCGCCGTCCGAGCCGAGGATCCGCACCCCGGCGGACGTCCGGGCACCGGCCGCCGAGACGGCCGTGCTCGGGGCGGCCTCCGCCGACCCCGGTCCCCCGACGACCTGGGTGATGAGCCGCGGGTTGCTGGGATCGACCAGCACCGCGAGGCGATCGGCTCCCACCCACCCGAGCGCCGAGGCCTGGCCGGAGAGCTGCACGAGGGGCTTCACGTCGCCGAGCTCCGTCGGCGCGCCGGAGGAGTCACGGACGACCGCGGCGACGACCACCCAGATCTGCTTGCCGACGGTCAGGACGGCGGCCACGCGCGCCCCGTCGGCCGAGACGCGCATCGCGGACACGGACGAGGCGGTGGGCCACGCGTTCGCGACCTCGAGAGGGGCGACGTCGCTCCCCGTCACCTGCAGCGCGCTCGGAGTGCTCCGCGGCACCGTCCAGGTGTAGCCGTACGGGTCGATCGAAGGCTCGATGAGCCCGGAACGGTCGTCCAGCTCGTCGACGGCGCCCTCCCGGACGAGATACACGTGGCGGTCGGCGAGCTGCACGGCGGCCCGCGAGTCGTCCGCAGCCAGGTCGAGGGAGAGCACCGGCTGCGGGAGCCGGGCCACCTCCGCGCTGATGCCGTCGATCGGCGAGATCTCGTCGCCGACGATCCGGCCGAACGCGCCGTCCTTCAGCACGAGGGTGCCGACCTCGGCCGGCGGCTCGACGACGTCGACGACGCCCGCGTCCAGCGCACGTCCGTCGACCGTGAACCGCACCTGGGTCACGGCGACCCCCGCCGCACGCAGCGTGGACTGGAGTTGGGTGCGCATGCGGGAGAGGGTGGTCGGATCGAGTCCGGCCGCCGGGCGGGTGAGGGCGACCTCCGCCACCTGTCCGACGATCGGAACCGCGTCCTGGGCGAGCTGCACATCCGCGGGGAACGCCGTCTGCACCGCGGGCTTGAGCCAGTCGCTCGGCCCGCCCCCGATGAGCTGCTGCGTGACCGTGGTGGCCGGGCTCTGTCGGCGGGGGAACCAGCGCATGTCCGGCACCAGGCGCGACCAGGCGAGGTCGAAGTACTGCAGGGGGTACCCCTCGAAGACGTTCGGGAACCGCTGCTCGTCGATCACGACCCCGTCCGGCGCATCGGTGATGCGCCACTCCCCGTCCTCCATCCGCTCGAGGGTGAACGGGACGGGCGAGGGTCCGAGCGCCTCCGAGTAGCCTCCGGAGTCATCGACGCTGGCGACGAGATCGAGCAGTACCTGCACCTCTGCCGTATCGGCGTCTTCGACCGCGTCATCGGGAACCGAGGAGGTGATGGTCCTGGTGTCGACGCCGAGGTCGATCGAGACTCCGGCGCTGGGTCGCCACGTGCGCTGCAGCGACGGGGCGAGGAAGTCGCGGGCGGTGTCCCAGTTGTCCGTCGTCGTGATGCCCGCTTCCAGGAAGCCCTCGACGATCTGCTCCGGTCCCGCACCCGTGATGGGGCCGGATGCGACGGGGAGGAAGTCGACCTCCCGCTCGGATTCGCCGAGCTTGAGTCCCACGGAGACGCCGCCGCTCGTCGGGAGCCCCGCACAGGCCGGCAGCAGGAGCGCCGCGACCGCCAGGGCCATCACGCGCAGCGACCGTCGTCCGGTCCGTCGACTCATGACCGCCCCTCCTCGTCGTCGAACAGCCCGGCCGGCGCATCGGTCAGCGAGATGGGCTGCGTCGCGTCGCCGATCTCGGCGAGGGGCTCCTGCGGCTCGATCGGGATGGGACTCGGCCCGTCGAGGACGCCGTCGCGCCGCGGGATCGTGAGCACGAAGTTCGTCCCGACCCCGAACTCGGACCACACGGCGAGCGTGCCGCCGTGCAGCGTCGCATCACCGAGGGCGATCGAGAGCCCGAGCCCTGTGCCGCCGATCGTGCGCTGGCGCGACGGGTCGGCGCGCCAGAAGCGGTCGAACACCCGCTCCACATCCGCCGGCTGCATGCCCAGTCCGAAGTCGCGCACCCCGGCCGCCACGGCGTGCTGGTTGCTGTCGACCGTGATCACCACGGGACGCCCCTCCCCGTGCTCGATCGCGTTGCCGATCAGATTGCGCAGCACCCGCCGCACCCGTCGCGGATCCATGTCGACCGGCGAATAGCCCCCGGGCGCGACGAGTCGGAGTTCGGTCCCGCGGGTCTCGGCGAGCGGTCGCATGTGCTCGATGATGTCCTCCGCCAGGTGGGCGAGGCTCGTCGCCTCCAGCTCCAGCTGCACCGAACCGGCGTCGTACCGGCTGATCTCGAGCAGGTCGGACAGCAGGGTCTCGAACCGCTGGACCTGCGCATGGAGCAGCTCTGCCGTCCGCGCGGTCGTGGGGTCGAACTCGCCGCGCTGATCGTTCAGCATGTCCGCGGCGAGGCGGATCGTCGTCAGCGGCGTGCGCAGTTCGTGCGAGACGTCGGAGACGAAGCGCTGCTGCACCATCGACAGCTCGCCGAGCTCCTTGATCTGCGCCTCGATGCTGTCGGCCATGGCATTGAACGAGCGCCCCAGAGTCGCCAGCTCGTCCTCGCCGTGGACCTCGAGGCGCACGCCGAGGTCTCCGGCCGCGAGACGGGCACTGGTCTCGGCGGCCTGCACGATCGGGGCGGAGACCGCCCGCAGGACGATCCAGGAGATCGCCGCGACGATCGCGACGAGTCCGATCCCTGCGATCCAGAGGGTCCGCTGCACGAACACGAGGGTCTGATCGGCGTCGCCGAGGTCGTAGGCGAAGTAGATCTCGAACGCCCCCGCCTCCGGCACCAGCAGCTGCTGTCCGACGACGATGCCCGGCGTCTCCCCGCCGTCCTCCGCCGGGAGCGCGATCGACTGCCACTGCTGCCGGTCGGCGAGCTCGACCACGCGGGCACGGAGTTCCGGGCTCAGCAGGTCGGCGCTCAGGCGCGCCTCGAAGCCGTTCAAGCGGATGCCGTCCGAATCGTTGTCGATCGGGTAGCCGGCCAGCTGATCGGTGCTCGACGTCCGGGCGAGGGTGCTCTGCACGCCGTTCCACAGCTCCGTCAGGGCGGCGGGGTCGTCCCCCACCTCCGCCACGTCGAGCGTCGCCTGCACCTGGTCGACGGCGCGCCTGGCATCCTCCAGGGCCACGTTCTTCCGTGAGATGAACAGGTCGTTCTGGATCACCAGAGCCATCGTCACGCAGGTGATCAGAATCGCGAGCGACGTCGCGATCAGCGTGATCGAGAGAGTGCGGAAGCGCAGCGACCGACGCCAGAGGAGGCCGAGCATCGCCGGCCACCCGCGCCAGTCGCGCAGCACGGCGACCGTCGTGGTGGTCGCTGTGGTCGCGGCCATCGTGCTCCTATGCGACCGTCCCGGCACGGTAACCCACGCCGCGCACGGTCATCACGATCTTCGGATTGTCCGGGTCGAGTTCGACCTTGGCGCGCAGACGCTGCACGTGCACGTTCACCAGACGGGTGTCTGCCTTGTAGTGGTAACCCCACACCTGTTCGAGGAGCATCTCGCGCGAGAAGACCTGCTGCGGCTTCGACGCCAGCGCGACGAGCAGCTGGAACTCCAACGGGGTCAGCGCGATCGGGGTGGTGCCGCGACGCACCTCGTGCGCGTCGACGTCGACGGTCAGATCGCCGACCCGCAGCTGCTCGCTGGTCGTCTGGGGCGTCGGCCGCAGGCGGGTGCGGATGCGCGCGACGAGCTCCTTCGGGTTGAAGGGCTTGACCATGTAGTCGTCGGCGCCGACCTCGAGACCCCTGACCACGTCGGCCGTGTCGCTGCGTGCCGTGAGCATGATGATGGGCACCCCCGATTCCGCGCGGATGCGGGTGCAGATCTCGATCCCGTCCATGCCGGGCAGCATGAGGTCGAGCAGCACCAGATCCGGGCGCTGGGCGCGCCATTCGTCGACGGCCCGCGCGCCATCGGCGCAGAAGACCGGCTCGAAGCCCTCGGTGCGCAGCACGATCCCGATCATCTCGGCGAGCGCTGTGTCGTCGTCGACCACGAGAATGCGTGAGGTCATAACAGTTACCTTATGGCACCGAGTCCCGCGTGCCGCAGGTCTGCGCTCCACGCCGCGGATATGACACGATGGGAGCGCACGACGGAGGGAGTGCCATTGAGTGGCCAGACGTGGACGCCTGCCCCGAAGAAGGGGATCATCCCCCTTCATCCGCTGACCTTCGGGATGCTCCTGGGCAAGGCCTTCGCGGCACTCCGCCACAATCCGAAGGTGCTCTTCGGATTCGCCGTCGCCATCCAGCTGGTGGTGGTGATCGCGACGGCGACGGTCATGGGACTCGTGCTGTTCACCACCTTCACCCGGCTCTCGACGGTCTCCCCCTCGTCTCCCGACTTCGAAGCGGTGTTCGCCGGGACCGTGGCCATCAACCTGATCGCCGGACTCGCGGTGGGACTCGCATCGATCGCGTTCACGGCGATGATGCAGGGAGTCGTCGCCGCCGAGATCGGCTATGCCGCGATCGGTGTGAAGGCGACGCTGCGCATGCTGTGGCGCCGGATGGCCCCCGCGTTCTGGCGTCTCGCCGGATTCGCCTCGCTGTCGGTCGTGGCCGTGTTCGGGGCCTTCATGATCGTCGCGGCCGTCGCCGCCGGTCTCCTCGCCGGCGGGCTCGGCGACAGGGGGGAGCTGGTCGGTCTCGTCGTCGTGGTCATGATCCTCATCGTGCTCCTGTGCATCCCGCTCGGCGTGTGGCTCACGACCAAGCTCCTGCTCGTCCCGTCCATCCTCGTGCTGGAGCAAGCCCGATTCCGCGAGGCGTTCGTGCGCTCCTGGCGCCTCACGCGCGGCCGCTTCTGGGTCGCATTCGGGGTCATGTTCCTCATCAGCGCCATCATGGGACTGGCGGCGCAGGTGGTCGGCATCCCGGCCACTCTGCTCAGCTCGCTCCTCGGCTCGGTGGTCGCTCCGACCGGGGCGGAGGGGCCGAGCGCCGTCGTCGGCTACGCCCTCACCCTCATCGCCCCGCAGATCCTGCTGCTCGTCATCCAGGCCATCGCCCTCGTCGTGCAGAGCACCGGGTCCGCCCTGGTCTACCTCGACTGCCGGATGCGGTACGAGGGACTCGATCAGACCCTGCTCAGCCACGTCGAGCGTCGAGAGCTCGGCTGGACCGACGAGCAGCTGGGCGATCCGTTCGCCGTCGACCCCTCGCGTGCCGTCACCTCCGCACCCCCGCCGCGGCAGGTTCCCGAACACGTGCTGATGACGCAGGCCGGCGTGTATGCGCCGACCGGAGCCCCGGGCTATCCCGCCCCGCCGGCACCGTACCCCGGCCAGACGTACCCCGGCCGGACATACCCTCCCGCGCCGTACCTCGCTGCAGCACCGCAGGCCCCGGCGCCGCGGCCCGCCGCGGATGCCGCGTTCCCTCCCCCTCCGCCCCCGCGTGACCCCGAGCCGCGCTCCGCCCCGACCGGGAACGAGTGGACGGCGCCCGGCAGCGACGCGACGACATGATCCGACGCATCGACGACGTGTTCGTCCCGGATGGGGATGACGCCAGACGCTGGGCGGAAGAGGAACTGTCCAACCCGCGCTACGCGGATGCCAAGCCGACGTGGTTCGACCTGCTCGCCCGCGACGTCGGGCGCTTTCTCGCCGACCTGTTCAGCTCGGAGAACGGGGCGGGCGTCGGCCCGTCCGCGCTCATCATCGTCATCGTCATCATCGCTGCTGCTCTGGTCGCGGCACTCCTCATCTGGGGACGCCCGCGCCGTTCGCGTGCCGTTCGCCGCGGACGCCTCGATCTGCTCGGAGCGAGCGACGACCGCACCGCCGCGCAGCTGCGGTCCGACGCCGAACGCAGCGCCAGGGAGGGCGACTGGGATGCGGCGACCGTCCTCCGTTACCGGGCGCTGGCGCGCGGACTGCTGGAGCGCGACCTGATCGATCCGGCCCCCGGCGCCACCGCGCAGGCCATCGCGCGTGAGGCGAGCGCGGTGTTCGCCGACGAGTCGGACGCCCTGCGCCGCGCCGCCGTCGCCTTCGACGACGTCCGCTACCTCGGCCACCGCGCGACGGCGGCAAGCTATGGAGAGCTCGCGGCGACCGACGAACGGCTTCGCGCCCGTCGCACCGAGGCGGTGGCAGCATGACGGCCGTCCGCGAGGGGACCGCGCCGCCGTCCACCGCAGATCCCCGACCGCGCCGGGGCAGGACCGTCGCGGGATGGAGCATCGTCGTCGCCCTCGTGCTGCTGGTGTCCTTCGCCGCGCTCCGCGTCGCCGCCACCGGACCGGCGGCACAGGGTGCGCTCGACCCGGAAGGTGCAGGCGAAGGCGGAACGCTCGCTCTCGCCGAGATCCTGCGCGAACAGGGCGTGGACGTCTCCGTGTACCGATCTCGTGCGGAGGCGCGTGCCGCGATCGATCAGGACGCGACGCTCGTGATGACGAACCCGTACACGCTGACCGACGAAGCCCTGGAGACGCTGATGGAGCCGGCGGAACGCGTCGTCTTCCTCTCCGCCGGGACGCACCTGCTGAACACCCTGAAGATCGGCGAGAACGCGACCGGCGCGCTGTCCGAGGTCACTCCCGGATGCGACCTTCCCGAGTTCGCCGAGGTCGGCTCGATCCGCGCCGACCGGCTCTTCTCCCCCGCCGACGGCGTCCAGGCGTGCTTCCGGAACGACGAGGGCGCCGCGGTCCTCGTGGACGCGCGATCGCGGCCCCGCCAGGCGGTCGTCGAGGGCACCCGGCTGTTCGACAACGAGGGCCTCGCCGAGGACGGAAACGCCGCCTTGGCTCTCGCTCTGCTCGCGCAGACCGACCGCGTGGTCTGGTACGTCCCGAACTTCGCCGACTCGGACATCGAAGGCGAGACGGTCGACACTCTGGGCAGTCTCACGCCACCGTGGGTCACGCCGGCCATCCTCCTGCTGATCGCAGCCGGGATCGCCGCGGCGATCTGGCGGGGCCAGCGCTTCGGACCCCTGGTCGCCGAGACGCTGCCGGTCACGGTGCGCGCCTCCGAGACCATGCACGGCAGGGCGCGCCTCACCGCGAAGGCCGCGGACGCGCAGCATGCCGGAGAGGCGCTGCGCGACGGCGCACGGCGACGACTCGCCCGCCGCCTCGGCCTCGCCGTCCACGCCGGAGCGGACGACGTCGCCGATGCGGCCGCGGATCGGCTCCGGGTCCCTCGCGGCACGCTGCAGGAGCAGCTGTCCGGGCCGCTCCCCCACGACGACGCCGCCCTGATCGAGCTCGCCCGTCGGCTCGAAGCGCTGGAGGACGCCGTTGACGACAGCATCCGCAGCGCGAAGGACACCCCGTGACCGACCACGCACACTCCCATCCATCCGAGACAAGCCGAGGGAACCCCGTGACCGTTGAGAATCAGACCGCGGACGACGCCGCGCTCCGACAGGCCATGCACCGAGTCCGCACCGAGGTCGACAAGGCCGTCGTCGGCCAGGCCGGCACCGTCACGGGTCTGCTGGTCGCTCTGCTCGCCCGCGGACACGTCCTCCTCGAGGGGGTGCCGGGGGTCGCGAAGACCCTCGTCGTGCGATCCTTCGCCCGCGCGCTCGGACTCGACACCAAGCGCGTGCAGTTCACCCCCGACCTGATGCCGGGCGATGTGACGGGCTCGCTCGTGTACGACGCGCGCACCGGAGAGTTCGACTTCCGCGCCGGCCCGGTCTTCACCCACATCCTCCTCGCGGACGAGATCAACCGGACTCCGCCGAAGACGCAGGCCGCCCTGCTCGAGGCGATGGAGGAGCGTCAGGTCTCGGCGGACGGTGTCAGCCGTGCTCTGCCCGACCCGTTCCTGGTCGCGGCGACGCAGAACCCGATCGAGCACGAGGGCACCTATTCCCTGCCCGAGGCTCAGCTCGACCGGTTCCTGATGAAGCTGGTCGTCGGCATGCCGGAGCGCGACGCCGAGGTCTCGGTGCTCCGACGGCATGCCGAGGGCTTCTCGCCGCGCGAGCTGACGGGCGTCGAGGCCGTCGTGTCCGCCGAGGAGATCCGCGCGGCCCAGCAGTCCGCGGCGGCCGTCGAGGTCACCGACGACGTCCTCGGGTACGTCGTCGACCTCGCGCGCGCGACCAGGCAGTCGCCGTCGGTCGAGCTCGGCGCGAGCCCGCGCGCGTCGACCGGACTGCTCGCGGCGGCCAAGGCCTGGGCGTGGCTCAACGCCTCCTCCGCAGTGACGCCCGACCATGTGCAGACCATGCTGGTGCCGGTGTGGCGCCACCGCCTGCAGCTGCGACCGGATGCCCAGATGGAGGGTGTCTCTGCCGATGCGGTGCTCACCTCGGTCGTGCAGCAGACCAGGGTTCCGATCTAGGTGTTCGTCACCGGCCGCCTCGCCGTCGCCATCGCCGTCGGTGTCGTCCCGCTCGTCCTCGCCGGGCTCGCGGGCTCTCCGGCGTACGCGGTCCTGGGCGTCTGGCTCGCGCTGTGCGCGCTGCTGGTCGGCCTCGACGTGCTCCTCGCCACGAGTCCCCGGTCGGTGACCGTGACCCGTCGCCTGCCCCGGCGCGTGCGTCTCGGCGAGCCCGTCCCGGTCAGCGTGGCCGTCCACAACCACGGGTCCCGGCCGCTGCACGCGGTGATCCGCGACGCCTGGCAGCCGACCGCGGGCGCCCCCGAGGAACGGCAGCGGCTGAGCATCCCCGCGGGAGAGCGGCGACGCGTCGCGATTCCGCTCCTGCCGCGGCGGCGCGGAGAACTCGTGAGCGAGTTCGTGATGGTCCGCTCCCGAGGCCCGCTCGGGCTCGCCGGCCGACAGGCACGGCATGCGGTCCGCGGCGCGATCACGGTGCTGCCGGCCTTCGCCTCGCGCAAGCACCTGCCGTCCCGCCTCGCCCGGCTGCGCGAGCTCGACGGCAACACGAGCATCCAGGTGCGCGGCCAGGGCACCGAGTTCGACTCGCTGCGCGAGTACGTGCGGGGCGACGACGTGCGCTCGATCGTCTGGCGTGCCACGGCCCGCGCCGGCACCACGATGCTGCGGACGTGGCGCCCGGAGCGCGACCGCCACGTCGTCATCATCCTCGACACCGGACGCACGGCCGCCGCCCGCGTGGGAGACGGCACGCGGCTCGATGCCGCTCTCGAGGCCTCCCTGCTGCTCGCCGCGCTGGCCTCGCGTGCCGGAGACCACGTCCACCTGCTGATGTACGACCGCGTCGTGCGGGCGCGGGTGTCCGGCGTGGAGGGCACGGCGCTCCTGCCGGCGATGACGGACGCGATGGCCCCCATCCACGCCCGCCTGGTGGACACCGACTGGCACGGGGCGTTCGCCGCCGTGCGCACGCTCACCACGCGCCCGTCCCTGATCGTCGCGCTGACCGCGCAGGACGCGGCCGAGTCCGCCCGCGGATTCCTCGGAGCGTTCCCGAACGCGACACGGGCGACCACCGTGCTCGTCGGCTCCGTCACCGACGACGGCATCGCCGAGCTGGCGCGTCGACGCGGCTCCCGGGAAGAGGTCTACCTCGCCGCCGCGGCCGAGCGCACCCTGCGCGACGCCGAGGACGTCGCGGACGCGATCCGTCGCGCCGGGGGCGAGGCGATCGCCGCCGACCCTAATGCTCTGCCGCCGCGGATCGCCGATCGCTACCTGGAGCTGAAGGCGGCCGGCCGGCTCTGATCCCCGAGCGGACGGGATCAGCCGGCGACGAGGCGAGGAGTGCCCGCCTCGTATTCGACGAGGTCGCCCGTCTCACCCGAGCGGTGCGCCCGCCCTCCGACCACGAGCATGTAGATCAGGAACACCGCGAGCGCCGCCGCGCCGATGCCGATCTTCAGCGGCCAGGGCAGCGCCCATCCGGTGACGAACCCCTCGACCAGCCCGGCGAGGAAGAGGGCGAAGACCAGCCCCAGCGCCACGGTCGCGAGGGCACGGCCCTGCTCGGCGAGCGCCTCGCCGCGCGTGCGTCGCCCCGGCGCGACCCACGCCCAGAACACATGCAGTCCGGCTGCGGCCGCCACGAAGATGCAGGTCATCTCGAGCATGCCGTGCGGGAGGATGTACAGCACCATGAGGTCGGCATGCTCGTGTGCCGCCATCACCGCGCCCGACGTGCCGAGCCCCATGGCGTTCTGCACCAGCATGTACACCGGCCAGATGCCGGTGACGCCGAAGAGAACGCACTGCATCGCGATCCAGGCGTTGTTGGTCCAGACCATGCCCATGAACACCGCGGCCGGATTCTCGGTGTAGTACCCCGTGAAGCTCTCGTCCGCGTACTGCTTCAGGGCATCCGGGGTGCCGAGCGTGGCGACGAGGGCGGGGTCGCTCGAGATCCAGGCGGCGGTGCCCACGGCCACCGCGATGAAGGCCACCGCGATGACCAGGGTCGTCCACCGCAGCCGGTACAGGGCGGCGGGCAGCTGCAGACGGAAGAAGCGTGCGGTCTGGGTCAGGATGCTGTCGGATGCGCCGGTGAGACGCAGCCGTGCCCGCACCAGGATCGTCGACAGATACGCACCCTGCGGGGAGTCGCCGATCGACGTCTTGAGCTCGGCGAGGTCGGCCGACGCCGCGCGATAGCGGACGATCAGCTCATCCACTCCCGCACCGTCCAGACGGGCACGGCTGAGCTCGTCGAGCCGCTCCCACTCGGCGCGGCGTGCATCGGTCAGCGCATCGGCGTCCACCTGATTTACTGTACTCATGTCCGCCCAGATCGACGTCTCCGACGAGGTGCTCTCCGGCGAGGCCGTGGCGATCGACGTGCAGCCGGTCGGCTTCCTGCTGCGGGCGCTCGGCGCCATCATCGACATGCTCCTCGGCTACGCCGTCTTCGTCCTGTGGATCTTCCTGCGCATCTGGCTGCTCGACGCCGGCGTGCTCGACGCGGCGACCGACCGCATCGCCGTCGTCTCCGCGTTCGTGGTGAGCTTCGTCGTCCTCCCCCTCACGATGGAGGTCGCGCTGAAGGGGCGCAGCCTCGGCAAGCTCGCGGTCGGCGGACGGATCGTGCGCGTCGACGGCGGCGCCGCAGGATTCCGCCACGCCTTCATCCGCGCACTGCTGGGGGTGCTCGAGATCTACATGACCTTCGGAGGCATCGCGGTGCTCACCGGCGCGTTCACCGCCCGGTCCCAGCGCCTGGGCGACCTGGTGGCGGGAACCTACAGCCAGCGCGTGCGCACCCCGGCCCTCACCACCCATGCCCCCGCGCTGCCGCCGGCTCTGGCGGGCTGGGCGCAGGTGGCGGACGTCGCCCGGCTTCCCGACCGTCTGGCGCGTCGCATCTCGCAGTTCCTGCAGAGCGCGCCGCGGATGGTCCCGGTCGCTCGGGCGCGCGTCGCGGCGGAGCTGCTGGCGGAAGCGGCTCCGTTCGTCTCGCCGATGCCGCCCGCTCCCCCCGAGCACGCGCTCGTCGGCATCACGGTGCTCCGCAGGGAACGCGAGCGCCGCGCTCTGCAGAACGCGGACCGCAGGGCCGAGCGGCTCACCGGCCGACGCGTCGGGGTCTGACCGACGCCGACGCGCTCCGACGTGCTCAGACGTGCTCAGACGTGCTCAGACGTGCTCAGTAGCGGTAGTGCTCGAGCTTGTACGGACCCTCGACGGGCACGCCGATGTATCCCGCCTGCTCCGGCGTGAGAGCGGTCAGCCGCGCGCCCAGCGCGTCCAGGTGGAGTCGCGCCACCTTCTCGTCGAGCGCCTTGGGCAGCACGGAGACGCCCGTCGGGTAGGCGGCGATGTTCGTGTACAGCTCCAGCTGCGCCAGCACCTGATTGGTGAAGGAGGCGCTCATCACGAAGGAGGGGTGCCCCGTGGCGTTGCCGAGGTTCATCAGTCGCCCCTCGCTGAGGACCAGCACGCTGCGTCCGCTCGGCATCCGCCATTCGTGCACCTGCGGCTTGATCTCGATCTTCTCCACCCCCGCGAGCGCCTCGAGGCCTGCGATGTCGATCTCGTTGTCGAAGTGTCCGACGTTGGCGACGATCGCGAGGTGCTTGAGCGCCTGCAGGTGCTCGACCGTCACGACGTCGCGGTTCCCCGTGCCCGTGATGACGATGTCGACCTCGCCGGCCACGTCGGTCAGTCGCGCCACCTGGAAGCCGTCCATGGCGGCCTGCAGAGCGCAGATGGGGTCGACCTCGCTCACGATCACGCGCGCGCCCTGACCCCGCAGCGCCTCCGCCGCCCCCTTGCCGACATCGCCGTAGCCGCAGACGAAGGCGACCTTGCCGCCGATGAGCACATCGGTCGCCCGGTTGAGCCCGTCCGGAAGGGAGTGCCGGATGCCGTATCTGTTGTCGAACTTGCTCTTGGTCACCGAGTCGTTGACGTTGATCGCGGGGAAGAGCAGGTCTCCGGAAGCGGCGAGCTCGTACAGTCGGTGCACGCCGGTCGTTGTCTCCTCGGTCACACCGATGAGACCGGCGGCGAGCTTCGTCCAGCGGTCGGGAGAGGCGGCGAGCGAAGCACGCAGAAGGTCGAGGATGACCGTGAACTCGTGGGCATCGGCGTCCGTCGCGGCGGGCACCGCACCGGCCTTCTCGAACTCGACGCCCTTGTGCACGAGGAGGGTCGCATCGCCGCCGTCGTCCAGGATCAGGTTGGGCCCGTCGAACCCGGACGACGACCAGTCGAAGATGCGCGCGGTGCACGCCCAGTACTCCTCGAGCGTCTCCCCCTTCCAGGCGAAGACCGGAGCACCCGCCGGCGCATCGACGGTGCCCTCGGGACCCACCACGACGGCCGCCGCCGCCTCGTCCTGCGTCGAGAAGATGTTGCAGCTCGCCCATCGCACCTCGGCGCCGAGCGCGACGAGCGTCTCGATGAGGACGGCGGTCTGCACGGTCATGTGCAGCGAGCCGGCGATCCGCGCGCCCTTCAGCGGCTGAGCGGCACCGTACTCCTCCCGCAGCGCCATGAGCCCCGGCATCTCGTTCTCCGCCAGTCGGAGCTGATGACGGCCGGCTCCGGCGAGCGACAGGTCGGCGACACGGTACTCGAGCTCAGACATCCTCACATTCTTCCATCCCGTCAGAATCGCATCCTGGCATGTCAGAAGCGGATCGCGTCGATGACCTTCACCCGCAGAGCGACGAGCGCGGGGATGAAGCCGGACACCGCCCCCACGACGACCGAGGCGAGGAGTCCGATCATCGCGGCCCGCATCGGGAACGGCGGGACGTCCTGGATGCCGGAGAACAGCGAGGTGACGATCCAGTCCGACCGCAGGATCGCGACCACGATCGCGATCCCGATCACGCCGGCGACCGTCGTCGCGACGAGGCTCTCCAGGAAGACGGAGAAGAACACGCGTCCGGAACTGGCCCCGAACGCGCGGCGCACGCCGATCTCGCGCACCCGCTGACGCATGGCCACGAGCTGGATGTTGATCAGGCTGAGCGCGCCG
>Ga0172374_1001741_pt1 | contig 14382 bp, 13 predicted proteins | sample LakKiv3m_FD_114536 | JGI IMG/M metagenome (GOLD analysis project Ga0172374, IMG submission 114536) | Freshwater microbial communities from Kabuno Bay, South-Kivu, Congo - kab_092012_10.3m | ecosystem: Environmental > Aquatic > Freshwater > Lake | place: Democratic Republic of the Congo... | reverse complement strand
CTGGGCGCGCAATTGCGCGGGGCGTTCGCGCCGATCGCCGATGCAGGCGTGCCGCCGGGCGTCGAGACGCGGTTGCGCGATTCCACCAGGGTGACGCCGCTTGCCCCGCGCCGCGCGTCGGCGACCCCAAAATGGCTGGGCGCGATCGCCGCCAGCCTGGTGATCGGTCTGGTCGTCGGCCAGACGCTGCCGCGCATGGCGAGCGAAAGCGGGATCGCGATGGAGGCGGGGCTGATCATCGCGCGCGGCGACGTGGCGCGCGCGCTCGATACGCAATTGGCGTCCACCCAAGCCGTCGATGCGCCGGTGCGGATCGGGGTCACCTTTCGCGACGCGGGCGGCGATCTGTGCCGGACGTTCGAACAGGGCGCGGTCGGCGGCATCGCCTGTTCGGACGGCGGCGACTGGCGGATGGCGCGGCTGTACGGGGGTGTCGAGGCGCAAGCGACCGAGTTCCGGCAGGCCGGATCGGCGAGTGCGGCGATGATGGCCGACGCGCAAACCATGATGGCGGGCGAGCCGCTCGACGCGGCGGGTGAAGCGGCGGCGCTGGCGCAGCGCTAAAGAGTATAGTCTCCCCGTTCGTTTCGAGCGAAGTCGAGAAACGCGACCGGAAGGTGCAGCCAGCGTTTCTCGACTTCGCTCGAAACGAACGGGTGTTTGGCCGCACCAAAGGGTCAGGCGGGACCGTGCCTGGTTTCCTTCATGCCGAACTGGAACAGCAGCAGCGCCAGCGTCGCGATCCCGGCGAGGAACCAGAAGCCCCAGCGATAGCTGTCGGTCGCGTCCACCACCATGCCGGCCAATGTCTGGCTGAGGAAGAAGCCGATCATGTGGCCGACATTGATGACCCCCAAAGTCACCGCGTATCGCCCGGTGCCCTTGGTCAGATCGGCGACGATCAGCACCCAGATCACCCCGAAAATGCCCGCGCCGACGCCGTCCAGCGCCTGCACAGCGAGCAGATACCAGGGCTCGTCCGAAAATCCGTAGAGAATGCCGCGGATGGGAAGCGCGATCAGGCCGATCAGGAACACCGGCTTTCGCCCCCAGATATCGGCATATTTGCCCGCGAATGTCGCGACCGGAATCATCACCGCCTGCGCCAGAATGATGCACGCGCTCATCCACAATGCCGCGCCCGATCCGCCGGCATTGGCGGTCAGTTCCTGACCCACCAGCGGCAGCATCGCGGCATTGCCGAAATGAAACAGCAGGACGACGAAGAAGAAGATCAGGACGCGGCGATCGGTCAGGACTTCGCGGAAGCTGCTGACATGGAGTTCGCCGGTGTCGGTGACCGCACCGCGCGCCAGACGCGGGTCGATCTCGTTGGCGCGCACCATCAGGATCGACAGCGCGGAAAACACGCTCCACAACGCCACCACCCAAAAGATATATTCGCGCGCCAGATAATGGCCGACCAGCCCCGCGATCAGAGCGGCGACGATGTTGCCCGCATGGTTGAACGCCTCGTTGCGGCCGGTGCGCGGCGCGAACCGTTTCGGCCCGACGACGCCCAGCGTGATCGACGCGATGCCGGGGATGATGAACGCGGCGGCGGCGCCGACGATGATCTGGCAGGCGAGGACGACGGGGAAGGTCGTGACGATGGTCATCATCGGGGTGGCGATCGCCACCGCGATACAGGCGAGAATCAGCAGCAGACGCTTGTTCTCGGCCTTGTCCATCCACTGGCCTGCCGGAATCTGAGCGAGGCCGGTGGCGACGCCCATCGCGCCCATGACCACGCCGATCGCCGATGCGCTCCAGCTATGCGTGGCGAGAAGATAAATCGCGAGGAACGGCCCGACCCCGTCGCGTACATCGGCGAGGAAGAAGTTCATCCAGTCGAGCCCGCGCTTCGACTGGGTGCTGGGTTCGCGATGCTCTACGTCGATCGGCGCGCTCGCCATCAGTTTCTCCTCACCCGAATGCGTGTCACCATGTCAGCCATCCCCCGGCGACCAGCCACGCGGTCGCCATCGTGATCGACACCAGGGTGACGGGGATGCCCACCCTCGCGAAATCCAGAAATCCCAGCCGCACGCCCTGTTGACGCGCGCTTTCGGCGACGATCAGGTTCATGACGCTGCCGACGATCAACAGGTTGCCCGCCAGCGTGGAGAGCAACGCCAGCGCGTGGAGCGTGTCGGCGGACATGTTGGGCGCGACTTGCAGCAGCACGACCACGAATGGCACGTTGCCGATCAGGTTCGATCCCACCAGCGATGCGATGGCGAGCGGCAGCGCGCGGTCGGGCGCGAAGCCCAGCGATTGCATCCATTCACCGGTCTGAGCGCCCCATCCCGCCTCGCTGAACGCGCCGGTGACCACGAACAGCCCGGCGAACAGCAGCAACAGGTTCCAGTCGACTCGCGCGACCAGATCGCGGCTGGCGAAGCGGCGGCTGACCATCAGTGCGACGGCGATGGCGAGCGCGGCGGCCTCGCGCGGCATCGGGGTCGCGAACAGGATGAGAAGCGCGGCGGTGGCGATCAGCGCCTTCGTCATAGCGCCCCGGTCGAATGCCACATGGGGGAGGGGACCGCCCGGTCCCTCGAGCAGCAACCAGCGCTTGCGCCACATTGCCCAGATCACCAGCCAGACGATTCCGCACGCCATGATCGCAGGCGGGCCGCAGACGAGAATGAAGCGAAAGAGGTCGAGGCTCCCGGCTTGGCCGATCAGGATATTCTGCGGATTGCCGATCAGCGTCGCCGCCGATCCGGCATTGGCGGCCCCCGCCAGCGCCAGCAGGAACGGGCGCGGGTCGAGTCCCTTGGCGCGCACGCCCGCGCACAACACCGGGGTCAGCGCGAACACGACGATATCGTTGACGAGTATGGCGGAGAGGAATCCGCCCAGCGCGACCACCAGCGCCAGCAACCCCGCAGGGTTGTCGCCGGTCCGAACGACCATTTCCGCACAGCGCCCGTAAAACCCCGCCAGGTCGAACTGCGCCGACAGGATCATCAGCCCCAGCAGCAATATGATCGCGTCGATCTCGACCAGCGGCGCTGCGGTCTCGACGCTCAACGCCCCGAGGACGATCAACAGCGTCGCACCCGCGACCGCGATCCACGCGCGATCGACCTTCAGCCGCGGAATGCCGCCGGTCGCCATGCCGATATAGACGGCGACGAACACGGCGAGGATCATGGTCTCCGGCGAAATGACGCTAACCCCTTGTTATGTTGGAACACGCCACATTTCGTCGTCAATTCGGCACGGTCCGTCGTTGAGCGCTTAACGCAGATCAGCAAAAAGGGTGCGTTAGCGCTTGGTGTCGTCTCACCCGTTCGTTTCGAGCGAAGTCGAGAAACGTGACCCGTCAGGCAAACCGCGTTTCTCGACTTCGCTCAAAACGAACGGATGGGGGTGACATGACCCGGTGGGTTGTCGAGCATGGCCTCCCCACGCTCGACCGGCCATATCGATACAGGTGGAAAATGCCGCCAATCCCCCCTAAAGCGACCCCCAGACACCGTGATTCATGCCCTAGCCAATCCCACGCGCTTCCTGAAGATCGCGCGCCCGATGACGCCCATCCTGTTTTGGGGAGGGGTGGTGGCGCTGGTCGTCGCGTTCTGGGGTGGATTGACCCAGGTGCCGCCCGATTATCTGCAAGGCGATAGTTTCCGCATCCTCTACATCCATGTCCCCGCCGCGTGGCTGGGGCTGAGCGGCTGGTCGAGCCTCGCCATCGCCTGTTTCGCCTATCTCGTCTGGAAGCATCCGCTCGCATTCGTCGCCGCCCGCGCAATCGCGCCGGTGGGGGCGCTGTTTGCTGCGCTTTGCCTCATCACCGGGTCGATCTGGGGTCGCCCGACCTGGGGGACGTGGTGGGAATGGGACGGGCGGCTGACGTCGATGCTGATCCTGTTCTTCGTCTATCTCGCCTGGATCGCGCTTGCGCGCGCCGACCATGAGCGCGGCGGCGACGGGCGGGTGGTCGCGCTGTTCGGGATTGCGGGCACCGTGCTGCTGCCGATCGTGCGTTATTCCGTCGTGTGGTGGAACACGCTGCATCAGGGGCAGAGCATTGGCCTCACCGGATCGAGCATCGATCCGTCGATGCTGTGGCCGCTCTGGTGGAGCATCGGCGGTTTTTCCGCGCTGTTCGGCGCGCTGGTGCTGATGCGGATGCGCGCGATGATTGCCGATAACCGGGTCGAGGCGCGGATGCGGCGGATGGCGGCGGCATGAACCACTGGAATTTCATCGCCGCGGCCTATGCGATTGTCATCGGCGCGACCGGTGGCATGTCATTGCTATCGTTTCTGGCGATGCGCCGGGCCGAGCGCGCGGCGGAAAGCCTGCGGCGATGAAGGCGAAGCATCAGCGTTTGTGGCTGGGCCTGGCGGCGCTGGCAGCGGTGATCGGCGCGGCGGTGCTGGCGCTGTCGGCGTTGCAGGATCAGGCGGCGTTCTTCTACGCGCCGTCCGACGTTCAGCGCAGCGCGCCGCCGCTCGATCGCGGCGTCCGGCTGGGCGGCATGGTGGTCGAAGGGTCGATCACGCGCGCCGCCGACGGCGTGTCGATCGCGTTCGACGTGACCGATGGCGGCGCGACGGTGCCGGTGCGCTTTGCAGGGATCACGCCCGACCTGTTCCGCGAAGGATCGGGCGTGGTGGCCGAGGGGCGCTTCCAGCAGGACGGCAGCTTCGTCGCCGACAATATCCTCGCCAAGCATGACGAGCGCTACATGCCGCCCGAGATTGCGGGCGCGATGCACAAGAGCGAGTCGCTGGAGCAATGATCGCCGAATTCGGTCTGGCGGCGCTGTGGCTGGCCGCGGCTCTTGCCGTATTGCAGCTGGCGATGGCGGCGCTGGGGTTGTGGTTCAAGCGGCCCCCTATCACCGTTCGGGCTGAGCCTGTCGAAGCCCTGTCCTTTTCTTCCGAAGAAGAAGGACAGCATTTGGCTGACGCCTCCCTCCGGGTCGACAAGCTCAATGCGAACGGGAGGGGGGATGCTGCCCAGCAACTCTTCGCATCGATCCGCCCCGTCGCGATCGTGCAGGGGCTGCTCGTCATCGCTTCGTTCGGTGCGCTGATCGCGCTGTTCGTGCGGTCGGACATGTCGGCGTCGCTGGTGGTACAGCACAGCCATTCGCTGAAACCGATGCTTTACAAGGTCACGGGCACGTGGGGAAACCACGAAGGCTCGATGCTGCTGTGGATCACCATCCTGGCGCTGTCGGGCGCGGCGATCGCGCTGTTCGAGCGGCGGCTGCGGCAGGATACGTTGATCGCGACGCTCGGCGCACAGGCGCTGATCGCCATTGGTTTCTATGCGTTTCTGCTGTTCTCCTCGAACCCCTTCGCGCGCGTCCTGCCCGCTGCGCCGGAGGGGCTGGGGCTAAACCCGCTGCTGCAAGACCCCGGCTTGGCGTTTCATCCGCCGCCGCTTTACGTCGGCTATGTCGGCCTGTCGGTGGCGTTCTCCTTCGCCGTCGGCGCGCTGGTCACCCGCGACGTCGGCCCGGCTTTTGCGCGGGCAATGCGCCCTTGGGTGCTGCTGGCGTGGATTTTCCTGACCATCGGCATCGCGGCGGGGAGTTACTGGGCCTATTACGAACTCGGCTGGGGCGGCTGGTGGTTCTGGGATCCGGTCGAGAATGCGTCGTTGATGCCGTGGCTGGCGGCGACCGCGCTCCTCCATTCGGTGGCGGTGCTGGCGACGCGCGACGGGCTTCGCGCGTGGACGATCGTGCTGGCGCTGGTGGCGTTCGCAATGTCGATGCTGGGCACGTTCCTGGTGCGATCGGGCATCCTGACCAGCGTCCACGCCTTTGCGGTCGATCCGACGCGCGGGACGTTCATCCTGCTGCTGCTCGCTTTCTATATCGGCGGCGCGCTGGCGCTGTTCGCCGCGCGGATCGGTGCCGTCCGTCAAGGCAAATTGTTCGAACCCGTCAGTCGCGAAGGCGCGTTGGTGGTCAACAACCTGCTGCTCAGCGTCATCCTCGGCATCGTCCTGATCGGCACGCTCTATCCGATCGTGGCGCAGTGGATGGGGCAACAGATTTCGGTCGGGCCGCCGGTGTTCAACAAGACCACAGTGCCGATCGCGCTGGCGCTGTTCGTGGTCGCCGCCGCCGGACCGCTGCTGCGCTGGCGCCGCGACGAGACGCGGGCGCTGGTCGGGCGGATGAAGTGGCCGATCGCGGCGTTCATTCTGGGCGGCGGGGTCGTGCTGGCGCTCGCACCCGATGCAGGCATATTCCCGATCCTGGGGCTCGGGGTGGCGGCAGCACTTGGCGTCGCGAGCCTTGCACCGCTCGGCGGGCGGAATCTGCGCCGAACGCCGCTCCACATTTACGGCATGGTGATCGCGCATCTGGGCGTCGCAGTGTCGATCGCCGGAATGGCGAGCGAGACGGCGTTCAGCAAGGAAGTGCTGGTCGCCGCGCGACCCGGCCAGAGCTATGCGGTCGGGCCGTTCGACATTGCGTTCGCAGGCGTGCGGCCCACCGTCGGCAACAACTGGACCGGGGTCGAGGCAGTGCTGGTCGCGCGCAAGGGCGAAGACGGGCGTGCGGTGGCGCTCAACCCGCAACAGCGTTTCTTTGCCTCGCCGCCAACAGAAACCAGCGAGGCGGCGCTGTCGACTCACTGGAACGGCCAGCTTTATGCGGTGATCGGCCAGCGCGCGGATGAAGGGCGCTGGCAGTTGCGGCTGTGGTGGAAGCCGTTCGTGACGCTTATCTGGTACGGCGCGCTGCTGATCGCGCTGGGCGGGCTGGCGTCGCTGATCGGGCGGGTGCGCGGCAAGCGGACGGCGAAACCCGAAGTGCGGGGATATGTCCGATGAAGCGCCAATTGATCCTGTGGGTGCCGTTCGCGGTCTTCGTCGGCGTGGCGATCCTGGTCGCGAGCGCACTATTCGCGCCCGCCGACCGCACGGTGAAATCGAAGCTGATCGGCCAGCCGCTCCCCGAATTCGCACTCGACCCGATGATCGAAGGCAAGCCGGGTCTGGCGACCCAGGCATTTGCGACCGGAAGACCTCGGCTGCTCAACATTTTCGCCAGCTGGTGCGTGCCGTGCATCGCCGAGGCGCCGCATCTGATGGCGCTGAAGGAGGCTGGCGCGACGATCGACGCGATCGCGATCCGCGACGAGCCGGATGCGGTCGCGGCGTTCCTTGTGCGGCACGGCGATCCCTATCGCGCGATCGGCGACGATGCCGAGCGTCGCGTGCAGCTCAACCTAGGGTCGGCAGGCGTGCCTGAGACGTTCGTGATCGACGGACAGGGGCGAATCGTGATGCAGCATATCGGCGATATTCGGGCGGAGGATGTGCCGGAAATCCTCGCGGCGCTGGAGGCGGCGGAGTGACCCAGCCGCGTTGTCCACGTCACCCCGGACTTGTTCCGGGGTCCACCGTACGGCTGGCGCAATCGCAAGAGGCTCCAACCACGCGCAAGCGGCTTAGTGGACCCCGGAACAAGTCCGGGGTGACGGTTTTCGTGGGTTTCGCCGTTCTCGCGGTATCTCCCGTCTCCGCCCAGACCACCGCGCCTGCGCGTTATGCCAACACCCAACTCGCCGACCCCGCGCGGGAGGCGGAGGCCAAATCGCTGATGGAACAGGTGCGCTGCCTGACCTGCGAAGGCCAGTCGGTTGCCGACAGCGACGCCGATATGGCGGGCGACATGCGCGCGCTGATTCGAGAGCGCATCGAAGGCGGCGAAAGTGCGGGGCAGGTGCGCCAATGGCTGATCGACCGATACGGGGACCAGATCACCTATGATCCGCCGATGTCGGCCTTGTCCGCGCCATTGTGGCTTGCGCCGCTGGCGTTGCTGGCGATCGGTATCCTGGTTGCACGGCGCAGTTTCAGGAGGCGGCGGCCATGATCGGCTGGGCGATGTTGCTCGCGGCGGGCGTCGCGGCGGCGCTGGCGATGTGGTGGCTGCGCTTCCCGCGTCCGCTCTGGGCGTTCGGCGCGGCGGCGCTGATGCTGGGCGCGGCGGGCTATGCCTGGCAGGGCGAGCCATCGATCCCCGGCAGCCCGGTCGAGCGTCGCGCCGCGGGGCGCCCCGTCGATCCGCAGATCGTCGAATTGCGTCAGGCGTTCTTCGGCCGGTTCGGACCCGAAGGCGCGAGCTTCGTCGCCAGCGACGGGTTGCGGCGCGGCGGTGCGACGGGCAGCGCGGTGTCGGTGATGCTGGCCGCCGCGCGTGCCAATCCGGCGAGCCAAGGGGCGTGGACCGGGCTGGGCGACGCGATCGTTGAACATGATGGTGGGCAGGTGATCTCGCCCGCCGCGCGGCTGGCGCTCGATCGCGCGATCCTGATCGATCCGGCCCAGCCGGGGCCGTGGTTCTTCGACGGGCTGGCGCATGTCCGCACCGGTGATTTCGACGGCGCGCGCGCGCGCTGGGTCAGGGCCTATGCGCTGACGCCGGAGGGGCGGTTGAAGGACGCGGTTGCGATGCGACTGGCGTTGCTCGATCGGATCATCGAAATGCGCGATCGGGCGGAATAATCGAAACCGTACCCCGGCGAAGCCCGGGGTCCAGTTGCGATAGAGATATCATGACGCGCTGCGCGCGGTGTTTCTGTTCGCTGGACCCCGGCCTTCGCCGGGGTACGCTCAAACCTTACTGCCAAGCCTCGAACTTGTAGCCGAACGCCTCGGCCACCGCTTCGTGGCGAATCTTGCCGTCCGACACGTTCAGGCCGTTCGCCAGATGCTTGTCGGCTCGCATCGCGGCCTCGGCACCCTGGTTGGCCAATTTCAGCACGAACGGCAAAGTCGCGTTGTTGAGCGCGAAGGCCGATGTGCGCGCGACTGCGCCGGGCATGTTGGCGACGCAATAATGGATGACGCCTTCTTCCTCATAGACGGGGTCGTCATGCGTCGTCGCGCGCGAGGTTTCGAAGCAGCCGCCCTGGTCGATGGCGATGTCGACCAGCACCGATCCGCGCTTCATCGTCTTGAGCATTTCGCGCGTCACCAGCTTGGGGGCGGCGGCGCCGGGGACCAGCACCGCGCCGATCACCAGATGCGCCTTTGCGACTGCCGCCGCGATCGCCGCGCGGCTGGCATAGGCGGTCTTGATCTGGCTGCCGAAATGCATGTCGAGTTCGGCGAGCCGTTCGTTCGAAATGTCATAGATGGTGACGTCGGCACGCAGACCGGTCGCCATCTGTGCCGCGTTCACGCCGGACACGCCGCCGCCGATGATCGCGACTCGCGCAGGCGCGACGCCGGGAACGCCGCCCAGCAGCACGCCGCGGCCGCCCTGTTCCTTTTCCAGATAATGCGCGCCGACCTGAACCGACATGCGGCCCGCGACTTCGCTCATCGGCTTCAATAGCGGCAACTGGCGCGAATCGCTGGTGACGGTTTCGTACGCGATGCAGGTCGCGCCCGATTTCATCAGCCCGTCGGTCTGCGGCTGGTCGGCCGCGAGGTGAAGATAGGTGAACAGCGTGTGGCGCGGCTCCAGCATCGCGATTTCGACTTGCTGGGGTTCCTTCACCTTCACGATCATGTCGCTCTGCGCGAAGACTTCGGCAGCAGTGCTGAGGATCGTCGCGCCGGCGTCCTTATAGTCCTGGTCGGTGAAATCGATGCCCATGCCCGCATTCGTTTCGACGAAGACGTCATGGCCATGCCGCACCAGCTCCTCGACCGACGGCGGGGTCAGGCCCACGCGATATTCGTGGTTCTTGATTTCCTTGGGGACGCCGACTCGCATTATTTCCTCTCCGAGCAAGATTCGTTCAACGCCCCATAGCGGAACACGCGGCCATTGTCCCCCTGTTTGGGGTGCCATTGCAGCCGGTTTTCGGCCATGCTAACGGCGCGCGCTTATCCGCAGAAGGCAGGCAACGGTCGTATGGCCAGGTCGTCGGTTTCCCTCCAGGTCGCAACGCCGCGCCTGTGACCTCTAACGAGCAATCCCCGGACGCCGCGCCGCCCGCAGCGGACGCGAATCACGGCCACGCGCATCTGGACGCGCATGGCCGCGTTCAGGGCATGTGGAAACTCGCGGTCGGCGCGATCGGCGTGGTGTTCGGCGATATCGGCACCAGCCCGCTTTATGCATTTCGCGAAACCTTTGCCGGGCACCATCCGCTCGCGCTCGACACCGAACATATCATGGGCGTCGTCAGCCTGATGTTCTGGTCGATGATGATCGTCGTGACGCTGAAATACGTCACCATCATCATGCGACTGGATAACAAGGGAGAGGGCGGCAGCCTGGCGCTGCTCGCGCTGATTTCCGGGCGAACCTCCAAACAGCGCTGGTCGCGCGGGGTCGTGTTCCTCGGCGTGTTCGCGACCGCGCTGTTTTACGGCGATTCGATGATTACGCCCGCCGTGTCGGTGCTGGGCGCGGTGGAGGGGATTTCGGTCGCCGCCCCCGCCTTTGCCGGGTGGATCGTGCCGATCGCGGTTGCGATCATGGTGTTCCTGTTCGCCATCCAGCGCAACGGCACGGGGCGGGTTGGGGCGTTTTTCGGCCCCATCATGATGACCTATTTCGCGACGATCGCGACGCTGGGTATCATCAGCTTCTTGAAAACCCCGTCGATCCTGTGGGCGCTCAATCCCTATTACGCGGTGAATTTCTTCATCATCGATCCGCTGCCCGCGTTCCTCGCGCTGGGTTCGGTGGTGCTGGCGGTGACGGGTGCAGAGGCACTCTACGCCGATATGGGGCATTTCGGGCGCAAGCCGATCAAGCTGTCCTGGCTTTGGTTCGTGATCCCGGCGCTGATGTGCAATTATATGGGGCAGGGCGCGCTGCTGATGCGCGACGGAGTGCTGGCGCTCCAGAACCCGTTCTTCCTGCTCGCACCCGACTGGTTCCAGATCATCCTGCTGGTGATCGCGACGTCGGCGGCGATCATCGCCAGCCAGGCGGTGATTTCGGGCGCGTTTTCGGTCACGCAACAGGCGATCCAGCTGGGCTTCATGCCGCGGCTTCGCATCGAACATACCAGCGCATCGACCGCAGGCCAGATCTATATCCCGTTCGTCAACTGGGCGCTGATGATCATGGTCATCCTGCTGGTGCTGACCTTCCAGTCGTCGTCCAACCTGACCGCCGCCTATGGGATCGCGGTGACCGGCGCGATGCTGATCGACACCTGTCTATTGACGGTCGCGCTCTTCTATCTGTGGCGCTGGAAATGGTATTATGCGGTGCCGTTGCTCACGGTCTTCTTCATCGTCGACATCGCCTATTTCGCCGCAAACCTGACGAAAGTGCCTGATGGCGGCTGGTTCCCGCTGGTGGTCGGGCTGGTGATCTTCACGTTGCTCACCACCTGGTCGCGCGGGCGCGCGCTGATGATCGCACGGATGCGCGAAGCGGCGATGCCGATCAAGGTATTCATCCAGTCCGCCGCGACATCGGCGACGCGCGTTCCCGGCACGGCGGTGTTCATGACGTCGACGCCCGAAGGCGTGCCGCACGCGCTGCTCCACAATCTGAAGCACAACAAGGTGTTGCACGAACGGATCATCCTGCTCACGGTCAAGATCAGCGACGTGCCCTATGTGCCCGACAACGAGCGAGTCGAGCTGGAGCCGTTGGGGCAGGGGTTCCACCGCATGATCCTGCGTTTCGGTTTCATGCAGGATGCCGACGTGCCGACCGCGCTCAAACAGGTTCACGAGTGCGGCGCGGACTTCAAGATGATCGAGACCAGCTTCTTCCTGTCGCGCCAGACGCTGATCGCCGCCGAACGGCCGCAAATGGCGCTGTGGCGCGAAAAGCTGTTCGCATGGATGCTGCGCAACGCGGAAAGCGCGATGGAGTTTTTCCGTCTGCCCACCAACCGGGTGGTCGAGTTGGGCAGTCAGGTCGAGATTTGAGCGAGGCGTTGGCTCCGGGCACTCCGATCATCGTGTCGGCGCTGTTCGGGGCGGAGGATGCGGCGTATCTGACCGGTCTTCGGCGATTGCATTTCCCGCCGGAGCGCAATCATCTCGACGCGCATCTGACGCTGTTCCACCACCTGCCGCCATCGGTGGTGGACGAATTGAAGCATCGGCTGACGCAAGAGACGCGCGGGACAGCCCCGCCGCGGGCAATGCTCGCCGGGCTGATGAACCTGGGTCGCGGGGTGGCGTTCCGGGTCGAATCGCCTGAGCTTGAGGGGATCCGCGAATCGCTGCGCGATGCCTTCGCCCCGCTGTTGACGCCGCAGGACGCGGGCGGATGGCGACCGCACGTCACCATCCAGAACAAGGTCGAACCTGCCGTCGCGCGCACCCTGAAAACGCAGCTGGAAGCGGGTTTCCGTCCCCGTCCGCTGGCGATCGCGGGCATCGGCTGCTTCCATTATCGCGGCGGACCGTGGGAGCCGATTTCGCGCCACATGTTCGCTTGACCGACTGCGCGGGGCTGACTAAACGGCCCGCTCTCCCCGCAAGGGTGAGGCCCTTTGGGGCGGAGTAGCTCAGCTGGTTAGAGCACGGGAATCATAATCCTGGGGTCGGGGGTTCAAGTCCCTCCTCCGCTACCACCTTTACCGTATTATGGTCAGGTGTCGCCGATCGCGCGGGCGATCTGGTCGTGAAAGGCGCGGATGCCGAGTTCGAGCGTCCCCAGCGTCAACCGGTCGATCGCGCCCGATCGCAGGCCTTGCTGGCCGAGTTCCGCCGCACGGAAGTCTTCCGCCGCGAACACCCCGCCGTCGAGCAATTTCCAGCTTCGTTCCCAATGCGCCAGCGCTTTTTCGGATTGCGGTGCTTCGGGAATCAGCATGAAATCCTCGACCAGCACAGTGTTCTCGTCCTGCGGCATCAGCACCATCAGGTTGATGTAATCGGGGCTGACGACCAGCACCGCACCGGGGAACATCTGATAGGTATAGGTGATGGCCCCGCGCAGCACGGCCCAGTCGCTGGACGACAGCGCGTCATGTTCGGCGGCGCGGCCCACGGCGGAGCGTTGGTGTGCTCCCATCGTGTCGGCGGCGGCGACGCCATCCTTGAAGAAGGGCGCGATCGTGCCCGAATGCAGCCGCTGGATGTGATAGCCCTCCAGAAACGCATCCATGATGAGTTTCCAGTTCGCCGCGACCTTGTGCGTCCGCCTGCGGAATGCGTGCTGTCCGGCAAGGTCGAACGCGGCGAAATCATGGCCCAGCGCTTCGGCTTCGCTGAAATCGGCGGCGTCGTCGAACGCGAACCAGATCAGCCCGCCTTCCTCGCGGGTCGGCAGCTTGCGCAGGCCGTAATCGCCCTTGTCGAGCCCCGGAAACGCATCGGCGCGGGGCAGGCCGATCAGCTTGCCGTCGAGCGCGTAGGTCCAGGCGTGATAGGGGCAGACGAGTCGTCCGCCCTTCACCGGATCGCACCCCTCCACCAGCCGAGTTCCGCGGTGGCGGCAGACGTTCAGAAAGACGTGCGCGACACCGTCGCGGTCGCGAGTAATCAGCAGCGGCTTGCCGAAGCCGTCGTGCGGCACCGCCATTCCGGGTTCGGGCAATAGCGCGGACGGCGCGATCACCAGCGGCACGCGGGAAAAGATGCGCGCCTGTTCTTGGATGTGACGTGCGGGGTCGGTGTAATGCGCGGCATCGACATAGGCGACGGCGCGGTCCTCCCGCGTGCCGCCATCGGCCAGCGCCTTCGCCAGAGCGAGTTGGCCCTGCGTCGGGGGGCATGCGTTCATGGCTATCCTCTCGCCGGTTTTGCGCTAGTGTCGCGCGCAATATGTGCGGGGAGCAAGCGTAAATGAACGAAGCGGGCGGGGCATTGGCGCCACGGGCGAGCCTGTTGGACAGCATCAAACCCTATTTGCGCCCCGCGCCGCTCGCCGCGCTGGGGCTGGGCATGTCGTCCGGCTTCCCGTTCGCGATGATCGGCGCGACGCTGACGACGCGGCTGGCGCAGGACGGGATCACCAAATCGGCGGTGACCGCGTTCGCGCTGACCTTCCTGGCCTACAACCTCAAATGGGCCTGGGCGCCGGTGATCGACAAGTTCCGCTTGCCGCTGCTGGGCGCGATCGGCCAGCGGCGGTCGTGGCTGATCGTCACCAGCCTGCTTGTATTCGCGGCGGTAACGGTGCTGGGCAGCATCGACCCCACCGGCAATCTGCCTGCGGTCGCGATCGCGGCGATCTGCGTCGGGCTGGCGGGGGCGACCTATGACATCGTGATCGACGCATATCGGATCGAGCTGCTCGAACCGCACGAACTGGGCATCGGTTCGGGCATGTCGCAATATGGCTGGCGGATCGGATCGGCGGGGGCGGGGGCGCTCGCGCTGGTCGTCGCCGCGCGTTACGGTTGGGGTGCGGCCTATCTGGTCTGTGCGTTCTTCGTGACGCCCGCGCTGCTGGTCGCGCTGCTGATCGGCGAGCCGGTGCGAAAGGTCGCGCGCGAATGGCCCGATTAT
>Ga0172374_1001740_pt1 | contig 14389 bp, 13 predicted proteins | sample LakKiv3m_FD_114536 | JGI IMG/M metagenome (GOLD analysis project Ga0172374, IMG submission 114536) | Freshwater microbial communities from Kabuno Bay, South-Kivu, Congo - kab_092012_10.3m | ecosystem: Environmental > Aquatic > Freshwater > Lake | place: Democratic Republic of the Congo... | reverse complement strand
CAACTACATGACCGGAAAGTTACAATTACTAAGTTCAGCCAAGGTATAGATTATTTGGGTTATGTCATTTTCCCTTATCATAAAGTTCTAAGAACAAAAACGAAAAGACGGGTCGTAAGAAAAGTGAAAGAGAAAAAGGCTCAGTTTGATCAACAAAGGATTAGCGAAAAGAAACTTGAACAATCTATCCAGTCGTATTTTGGGATTTTAAGTCATTGTAGAGGCAAAGGCGTAAGGGATGAAATCGAAGAAATTGTTAAAGAGTGAAATTTTTTGCCGATACCGCCTACGGCGGTAATCAAAGTTTCAAATAACAAATCTCAAGTAATCAAGCTAAAGACTGCGGGAGAAAGAAACGCCGAGATTGCCATTCCGATAGCCGGGGCTATCGTAGCTGACATTCACGCCATCCGACTTGAAATAGCCGACAACGACGAGGTCGCCGTCGGAATCACGCTTGGATGTCCAGGAATAAGCATCTGGGAGTAACCGTTCCTCTGTGTTCTGAAAGTGTGTGGCAAGGTCATAAATAGCTTCAACAGGTGATTGGCGAGTTAAACCTGTAATGGAAAGCTTTGCCAGCTTCTCTGACGCTGACTGCCAATCGCTCCCGAGCAAGCCTGCGATCTCTGTTTTTTGGGATTCAAATTCATCTATGGCGTCTTGGTACTCTTTTGGTAAAGGCTTTCCAGCAAAAACTTGGTTTTGCAAATAATCAATAGCAACCTCGGTTTGTTCAAGATAGTTTTTGCTAGTTGATTCAGGGATGAACTCTTTTGATACAAGTGCCCAGCCAGCCTTAACCGTTTCTCCCGTATAGAATTCCTCATCTTCGTACCAGTCCTGATCGTAAAAGACCTCTCCGCCATCCTTAACCTTATTACCGGTTATCTCTTTAATTTTTTGCATTGTCAGCGAGCTTCCGTCGGAAGCTTTATCCACTCTTAACACCAGCATTTGCTCTAATTCTTTGGCCTTTTCTAGGTCATCTTCGGTAAATGGTATTTCGGGTACTGTCGAGAGCTCAGGCTCAAAGCCAAAAGCAATTTGGATTTCTGGAGGACCCACAAAGTTTTCTTTTCCAACTATCTCTCGGGCTCTTCTCATTTGTTCCATGACCTCACCAGAAAGTTTAGATTCTGAGCCAACCACAAAGAATCGCCTTAATTCACGAGTCTTTTGCAATACAACTTCATAATCAGCCTCGCTACGAGCACTGTTTCGAAGCCCTACAATCTCCTGAGCCATAGCAATGCCCTGCGTTTCTTTTTCTTCTACTCCAGTTGCTTCTTCTGGTGTTGGTGATGGCCCGAATTCGCTCATAGTTTATCCTTATTATTATATAATTTTTTTGCCGATACCGCCTACGGCGGTAATCAAAGTTTCAAATAACAAATCTCAAGTAATCAAGCTAAAGACTGCGGGAGAAGGAAACGCCGAGATCGTCATACCGAGAATCGGGGCCATCGTTGCCGACACTCACGCCATCCGACTCGAAAAAGCCGACACCGACGAGGCTGCCGCCGGAATCACGTTTGGATGTCCAGGAATACATATCGGGTAGTAGTCTTTCCTCATTATTTTGATATGCCATAATGAGATCATAAACTGCTTCGGCTGGAGTTTGCCTGGTCATTTGAGTGATTGAAAGACTCTCTAGTTTTTCAGCTGCTGCTTTCCAATCACTATCTATTAAGCTACCAATCTCTGCTTTTTGACTTTCAAATTGAGATATGGCATCTTGATATTCCTTCGGTAATGGTTTGCCTGAAAAAACCTCACTTTTCAGATAATCTATAATTGCTTCGGTTTGTTCCAGGTAGTTTTTGCTGGTTGAGTTAGGGATAACCTCTCTTGATGTCAATGCCCAGCAGGGCTCAATCTGCTCATCTTTAAAAAATGCCTCATCCTTGTACCAGTCAGTATTATAAAGGACTTTCCCGCCATCCTTAACTTTATTGGAAAGAAGATCTCTAATTTTATCCATTGTCATAGGCTTCCCATCCTTTGTTTTCCCAACCCTAAGTACAAGCATTTGGCCTAATTCTGCGGCTCTCTGCAATTCACTCCTGTCGAACGGGATCTCCGGTATTGTTGATGGTGCTGGCTCAAAATCGAAAGCAGTTTTAATTTCCTTAGGGCCCATGAATCCCTTGCCCATTATTTCCCTAGCTTCCTTCATTTGTTCCAAAACATCCGCGGAAAGCTTTGCTTCTCCCTTTGACAGGGCTTCCTTTACAGAATCTGGGATTGTTGGATCGGCCATCAAATCTGCTAATTCCTGATCGGCCTTTCCTTTGAGACTTGTCTTTTCAGCCTTTGCCTCCGCTTCAAGACCAAGTCGCCGTGAATCAGGCTGCGGGGCGTAAGCAACATGGCTAATCAGCTCCTCGAGCTGTTGTCGATCCTCAGAAGACTCTAGTTTATTTGAATAGTAATATCTAAGGGCTCTCTGGAAGGTTTCATTGATATCGCCATTATAGAACCTTAATACAAAATCTCTTACTCTTCTCGGTTCCATTCTATCGTCAAAGGTAAATTGCTGCGGCTGGTCAGCGCCAACTTTCCTCAGCCTAAGAAGTTCATTTGCTGCTTTATGAAACTCTTCATATTTAGCCTCTAGTTCGCCCAGCCCTGGAATCTCAGCAATTTGCTCCGGCGACATTAGCCCGTCTTTAGATTGTAAATACGCTTCCTGGGGAACCGTTTCTGTCCCTGTTTCTAGACCGAAAAGTGCCTTTGTCGAAAATGAGAATGTGCTTTCGGGTAAATTTGAGGCTTCCTTGAGATAAACCCAACGCCTGAGTTGAGCTGGGTCGAGCGGCTCTCTCCCGAAGTAACCTTTACCAGGAGGATTTGTTAGGGCAATGATTTTGGTTTGTTGTTTTGAAACGGGGACAGACTCCGAAGCATCCTCGGAAAGAACAACTTCTCCGCTTCGCTCCATCGCATCTAAAACCTCATGAAGACGAATAACAATATTTGGGGCTGCTGCATTAAATTCGTCTAAAATTATTACCTTAGTCTTTCCTTCTTCTTGTCTTAACCCTGCCGTTACTTTACCATCCGCGAAGACGAATTCAGGATCATCGGGTTTAGTTCGATGAGGGTTTGGTATGTATCGTCCCATTAGATCTTCTACGTCAGTTGCGCCGTTTAAGTTGGCATAGTGAACTTCCCATCCCAACTCCGCACACATTTTTCGAACAGTCGTAGTTTTACCAATACTAGTTCCGCCCTCAATTAGTGAAGGATCTCCGGAAGCAAAACCAACAGCGATTTTTTGTTCAAGCTCAAGAGCAAATCGGTCTTCAATATAATCTGTATACTTCTCTCTATCTGGTACAAAATCGCTTGGAACATGGGCTTTCTCTAGCTTCACTCCAAGGTAAGAGACTGAGTGCTCATCCTCCTGGGTGGGAGATGGCTGGAGGTCTGATTTTTCTGCCACTTGCTTATCTCTGGCTGGCCTATCTCGTTCAGCTCCTTGCCCACCAATATTGGCAAAACTAAATTCTGGTGAGCTAGGCATGGTGAGCCTCCGGTCGGAAAGCTATCCCTACAACGGAGAGAAAATTATAATTCTTTTTTTCTAATTGTGACAAATGGTGCCTAGTAACTAAGAAAATGACTGAACGATTTTTGTACTCAAGGGTTTCAGTGATACCTTTCATGGACTTCGGCTCAAAGAGCTCTACCTGCCCAGTAGGATATTGAACGGCAAAATCATAATCATTTTTTGCATCCTCGGAATCCAATATTGAGTAAAGCTTTTTGTTCTGCTTAGCCATTCTTAATAGTTCAGTGGCGTTTGCGGCACTTTGATAACCCCTATCGTCAAGCCACCTTTGAAAGTGAGAAAGTTCGTTCTCATGCTCGGCTATAATAAATGATACTTCTTTTTGCGAAAGAGCATCATCAAGGAAGGTTGAGAATTTTTGCTTTATCATAACGTAATCTTATTAAAATTTGTCAAAATTAGCAATAGCCTCACGCACAAGATCGGCTAATTTTTCTGACATTTCTTTAATGTTCACATTTGAAACACTGTTTGGATAATAGCCCTCTACGTGACCTGTATTGGGGCCTACACCGAGCCCAACAAGCTTCTGGTCTGTTTCACTTAAAATTCTTTGGATCACAGAGCTGAGGCCGTATTCTTGTCTTGGGTGAGCAGGGGACTCTTCTGGTTGACCATCCGATAGTACAATAAGAAACTTTTCTTTGGCTTTTTGCTTGGCAAGTCTTTCAGAAGCCTGATCCAGGGCCCAACCGTCATCATTCCATCTAGCTCCGCTACCAGAAACTTCGTGAAGCATTCTCCCCATGTCTTTCCGGATCTGACTGGAAATATCTTCCCCAAATCTTTGATATTCATAAACCTTGTCATTAAAGCCAAGTATTTCTGTTTGGATAGAGAGCCTATTTAGGACTTCGGCCAAGACTATTACGGCTTTGAAAGTTTCTTCAATTTTTTGTCCTTGCATTGAACCGGACAAATCAGCGAGTAAGGTAACGGCGTAATCTTTTTCCTGAGGTACTTCTCTTTTTTCCCAGGACTTGCTTTCCATAGCCGAAACGCCTTTAGCTTTTTCTTGGATTCTTCGTTTAATGTCTATTCTTTTGCCTGTTCTGAATCCACTTTCCCATTGACCAGATCTTCTTTTAACGAATATTTCTCTAAGGTCTTGCTCAAGCTGATCAATAACAGGAAGGACTTCCCTGCGATATCTTTCATACGCATCGGTATCTTTCTGAAGCGCCTTTTCAATCATTTCTCGATATTTTCTGACCTCGTCAGATTCTTCTGGCTTAATCGGACCGGGTTCAGTGCGGATTTTCTCAGTAGGCATCTCAGATATTTCACCTCTTTCAACTTTTTTGTCTGGGCTGTCGGCAAGTTTGCCTTCTAACTCATCGGCTAATTCCTTTTCGAAATCTTTAATAGCTTGCTCTGCTTTATCGGCTAATTCTTGTTGCTTGTCCTCTGGTAGAGAATCAATATAGTCCTTTATTTTCTGTTTTAATTCCTCTGAAAGCGAACTCAAATCTATGGGGCTACCTTCCGACTGCCCGCTTTCTGCTGCCTGTCCTTGCTCCTGCTGAGCTTTTTCTAGAGCTTGTTCAATTGCGTCTTCAAGGGACTTTTGCTCCTCAGTGGTAAGCTTATCTTTTAACTCCTGAGGAATCCCCTCTCTTCCACTTTCTTCGCTCTCGCCGCCCTCTCCTTGCCCTTTCTGAAGTTCGTTTAGCAGTTCTTGCATTTCCTGGTCTTCCATATCTTTTTCAACTAGCTTTTGAAATTCTGGCCAAATTCTCTCCAGGTTAATTCGATAGGAAGCGTCGGCATAGCGCCTAATCGTGTCCTCGCTACTATCGGCTTCTTCTCTTGAAGGATAACGCCACCAAGAGTCACTAGCAGCCTCTAGGGTCCTCTCGACTACTTCTCTGACGTCTTGAGGCAAGTCTTCACCAACCGAAAATTCTTCCCCTTTTTGTTGTTTGTACCATTGCTCGATATATTCGAAGCCGGCTTGCATAAAGCGAGGTTGATAACCTAGTTTCTCATCAGCTCTCTCCTTAGATTTTTGTTCGAGGTCTAGACTAGATTGATAGGCAACATCCATTTGCTCTCGAAATCGAGGATAGTTTTCGGCGACAAAGTTATTATCTCTTGGATCTTCGATTGCATTCATCATGACGGAGAAACCTGGCTGTTTCCAAACTTCTAAGGGGATTGATTCCGTTCGGGAAATGCGCCGGTGACCTCCTTCATGCGAAATAACGAATCGAAGATAATCCATTGGTTTCTCAAGAAGATCTACGGGGTCAATTCTTATTACATTATCTTTAAAATCCCAATGCCATCCCATGCCGGGTTCATTTAGCTCGACGGGGATCTGAAAGTCCTTGCCAATGAAGTACGCTAAAGAAGATAAAACCTTTCTCTTTTGTTCTATCTTTGCCATTTGCTGTTTTGAGAATTCTACACCTTCCCGTTCGCCGCCGCCGTCACGTAAATCTCGATAAACGTCAGGAGAAGGTTTCGGCTGCTCGCGCATAAATTGTGATTGTTCAGATCCTTCCATTTGATTAAAGGTTACCTAAAAATCAAGGAAATTACAATTCAAAGAGAGCCTTTTAGCTACCGGATTTAAATCACTTAAATCAAAGATGACTAAAAATCAAACAGATCCTTTGGCTGTATATTTAAAGCTTTTGCAATTAAAAATAATGTTTCCAGTTTAGGCGACCGGATGCCTTGTTCAATGTAACCGATTGCGACTCGATCAACACCAACTAAACTGGCCAATTCTTCTTGGCTAATACCCTTTTCTTTTCTTATCCTTTGAACGTTTTTGCCTAAAGTATTTCTAAACCTAAGAAAACTAACATTTTTAGTACCATCTTTCATACTTAAAGAATATGTTTTAAAGAGGCAATAAACTACTAACACTCTGTTATCATTTGTGCTACAATGAAGCCATTATTAAGCGTATTTTTAACAAAAGGAGACACGATGGCAGAAGAAGCGAAGGCCCCAGAGGAGACCAAAAAGTGCCCTAAGTGCAAAGAGGAAATTGCAAAGGATGCCAAAAAATGTAAGCACTGCGGTGCTGATCTTAGAAACTGGTTCGTTAGACATAAAGTCTGGACCGGTGTTCTCATCTTATTCGTAATTGGTATTATCGGATCAGCTTCTGGCGGTGGCAAAACGACAACCACAACGAGTAACTCTTCATCAACTAATCAACCCACAAAGACCGAGCCAACAGCCAAAACTGAAGAAAAGAAAGACAACACACCAGCTGAGTACAAATCAGCTCTTAACCAAGCCACTTCGTACGCCAATACCATGCATATGTCCAAACAAGGGGTCTATGATCAGTTGGTTTCAGCATATGGTGGTAAGTTCTCGGCCGCTGCCGCACAATACGGAGTAGACAATGTAAAAGCTGACTGGAATGCAAACGCCTTAGCAAAGGCAAAAGACTATCAAAAGACTATGAGTCTGTCGCCAGCTGCTGTTCACGACCAGCTAACATCTGCTGCTGGAGAAAAGTTTACACAAGCAGAAGCAGATTATGCCATTGCTCACCTAAACGATTAATTCTGTTAACGATAAAAGGGACTCGACCTCTCGGGTCCTTTTAGATTTGAGCTAGTACCACTCCTTCTTTGAGGTAAAGCTCCGTTTTAAGACAGGATAGCATGACTCTTTTCTCGTTCCTTGTGCCTTCATTCAGAATATATTTAGCAAAGTTATGCAAATTGATCTCTGGCTGCTCATCATCCGTGCAGCCCAGGACTGCTGATGATAACCGCCTAAACCTGTCCAGCTCGTCTCTCAGCTCTGGTTTTTCTTCAATTTCTTCGACTGTTACTTTACTAAGCATCTCCACAAAGGCTTCATTGAGTTTTTCTTCCCTAATGTATGGTTCCCGGCAATCAAAGTCCCTTGCTTGGGTGCAGTGATAGTAAACGTAACGTTTCTTTGAACCATCTTTTCTAGCTTTGAACTTTTCTTGGGCAGTAATTCCCGAACCACACGATCCGCATCTAAGCATCTTGGTGTAGTCGAATATCTTGGTACCAGGTTTGCTCTTTGGGGCCACCTCCATCTGTTTTTGAACGGCATCAAACAATTCCCTTGAGATAAGCGATTCGTAGGCACCTTTGTACCAGTTGCCACTACCAGTCGGGAATTCGAAGATGCCACAATAGTATGGGTTATTTAGCATTCTGTAAATGGAGCTCAGGGTCATAAGTTTTCCGCTTTTAGTCCTAAAGTTAATCTCGACCATCCAGTTGTAGATATCACGGCCGCTTAAACCGCCTTCGGCTACTTTTCTAAAGGCCTCTTGGATGATAGGAGCTCTCTTCTTATCGATAAAGACCTTCTTTTGACCCTTGCTCCCAGCGTAGTCATTTCGATAGCCCAGGGGCGTCATATTGGGCCTAAAGCCCATCTCGCACTTGGTTTTCATGCCACGCTTGACGTTGATTCCTCGATTATCGTTTTCGAGCTTGGCTTGAGAACAGAGGATCATCAGAAGGAACTTGTCATTTGGGGTGTTTCTGAAGATCTGTCCATGTGTTCTGATTTCAGCGAGTTGGCCTCGATCCATCAGATCAACCAAGGTCCCGAGATCTCCCGCGTTCCTCGAAAGCCGATCTGGCGCCCAACTTAGGATGCCCTTGAAAACGCCCGATTTAATATCCTCAATTAGTTGCTCAAAGACTGACCGTTGGCCCGAATTCTTGGCTGAATGACTTTCGCGCCTGATCTCACTCACATAAAGTCCCTGCATTTGGGCTTGAATGGCCATTTCTTTGATCTGTGAATCAATCGAAAGGGCTTGACGCTCGTCATCTTCACTTGATTTACGAGCGTAAAGGCAGTAGTTGACCCTAACGGATTGCGTTTTGACTGTCTCAACAGACTGTCCATTTTCTACTCCGGGCAGTGCTTTAGCTTTGGTGTTGGTGTACTGAACTTCCATACGAGACAAAGGTACCGCAAAGGGGTAGGAAGTCCAGTACTAAATCCCTAGTCATTTTTGTCGTTTTTGTAGGTAATACCGTAACAAATGATGTCGGTACTTGGATCACCGCCTACCATCGCAAAGGTCATTCCGTATTCGACGTGATTATGAACGTAATTTAAGACGAGAGAGGTAGCATCAACAATATCGTCATGCTTTTCGACTCCAAAACCCAATATCTGTTGGACATGGAATTTTGCTTCCTCGGTTTTTGAAAATAACACTCGTCCCTGTTCAAAGAGCATGCCGGCAGCCGTCAACCTGGAGTATTTATCGCCTTTAATTTTTACGCCCTTAACCCTTACTTCCTTTTCCTTAAGGGCCTCAATCATGGCTCCCTGATATCCTACGTCTTCAACGAAAATCCTCGGCTCCCTGCCGTTTAGCTCGAGGCCATTAAACAGCTGAACAATTTCTTCGACCGTTTGGAGAAAGGTCATCTTTTTGTAAATATACCGCTTGTCGATGTAGTACTTACGATCCTTGGTTTCATACCCATAGGCATGGAGAACAACCACAGCGGTATAATCAGCACTAGTTCGCTCTGAAATAGCCAGATCAACTCCGGCAAAACTGTTAATATACTGGTGCGCCTTATCCATCGGTGGTAGCCCGTCATAATATTGAATCCACTCCGGCATAATAACTTGCCTAGCATCGGGAACAATTTTAAGCATATACTCCCGAAGCCAGGAGCGCTCATCGATGACCTTCTTTCGTTGTTTGTCGAGTGCTGTTTGATCTGGATACTTACCTGGCCATAGCGGCACACCATTGGCATCAACAATTGGATATTCGCAGTAGGTGGCTTCTAGCTCGCCATTATCGATCCGTTCTCTGAGCCGCATCAGAAGCGAATCCTCATGCAATAAGTTCCCGATGTTTATAACCTTGGTATTTTGATCTCCGGCTGGGATAACCTCCGAAACAAACCACTGCCAGGTTTTCTCCCGACCTTCTCTGGTTTTAGTTGAATCCATATCCTCGACATCATCGGCAATGATCAAATCCGGCCTGTAAGCACCGTGTCTAAGTCCTCGGATTGGTTGCTCTACTGAAGCGGCACTGATTCGGGCACCGTACTTTGGGAATGCCAGGGACATGGCACCCCATTCATCGCTCATTTCCTCAAGTGGGCCGTAATCGTTCCGAAGTAGTTCGTTAGTTTCAAAAGCCCGTTTAATGTTCATAAGATGAGCTTTGGCAAGCGGTTGAGTTTGAGAAAGAAGAAGGATAAACTTTCGCTTGGAGCCTCCCAGTACTGACCAAATTGGGTAGCAGAGGGTGGCAATGGTTGATTTACCCGATCCTCTAAAGCTACAAATAACCGCATGTTTAACATTGGAATCTTCCATTAAGGCATATATTTCTTTTTGGAAATCAGCTGTTTTGCAATTAGCGTTTTCGCCAAAGTAGATATGGAAGAACCAATACATACTTTGTTCAGCTAGCTTAATTCTGGTCTGTTTACTTTTTCGAATCTCTTCCCATAACAGTTCGTCTTTATTACTCTTCTTTTTCATTTGTATCTCCTTCTGTGAGCAGTCCAGCATTTTGAAGCGCTCGCTTCACCAGTTTTTCCTGCTCTTTAGTTAATTCTTCACAGGCGGTCTTTATGGTTCCCGAAAGCTCCATTCTTGTCTTGTAGCTTTCGTGATGGCTTTGAAGCCAGAACTTAATCGCCCCTAAGTTGCATTCCTTAATTGCATTAATGAGTTGGGATTCGGCCCAGTCATTGATGACCGATTGGCCTTCAGTCACTGCCTTATCGCATTCTCCGGCGAACTTTTTATCATTTGCGTACCAGCGGTAGTAGCTGGTTCGACCGATATCCATTTTTTCACAGGCCAACTGTATGATTGGAGTTTTCTTTAGCTGGTCAACGAATAGCTCCTTTTGCTTTTTCTGCTTTATCGCCACCTTCCTGTACTTACTTATCTCTGTCATCGCATCCTCCTTTCTCAATCTTTATGGCCTTAACTCCAAATGCCTTCTCAAAACGATCAATTATCTTTTGGCAGTACTCGGGATCAAGCTCAATACCATAACATCTGCGCTTGACGTTTTCGGCGGCAATAATGCAACTACCCGAACCCAAGAAGCCGTCGTAGATAATGTCACCGATCCTGGAACTGTTTAGGATTAGGTTGCGGAGTAATGGGACTGGCTTCATGGTTGGGTGGAATTTGCTTTTTGAAGGCCGTGGATAAAATAGGACGCTCTTGTCTTGCGATTTTCGAAATTCATGAGTACCGTACCAACCAAAGGCAATCAACTCATGTTGGGGTAAATAGTTAAGTCTGCCCACCACCGCATGACTTTTAACCCAAATGAGGAGCTGGGAGAACTTGAAACCAGCCATTAGCATTCCTTCACGAAGAGCAAAGATCATTTTGTCAGAATTAAAGATGTAGCAACTGTTCTTCGCGGCAAGGTATGGCTTTATTACCTCAAGCCATTCTTGAGTAAACTTGGCATAACTTTCATCTGATTGAAGCTCATCGTTAGCGATCACCTTATGTTTCCCAGACCCAGCAAAACCTTGTTTACTTTCAGTGACGGCAATTCCATAGGGAACGTCACAGTTAATTACTTTGATTTTCTCTTTGCCGATGAGCCTCTTCAGAATTTCCGGGTTTCGGGCATCGCCACATATAATGCGGTGTTCACCCAGCTGAAATAGATCTCCGTATTTGATGCTATTTTCGTTCATTTTTACCTCCTGAGATTAAAACGGCATCTTCGCCGGTGAGGTTTTTGTATCGGGCAATCGCCAGATCCACGAATACCGGATCGATCTCGATCGTAAAGCAGCGCCGTTTCATCATTTGACAGGCGCATAGGGTTGAAGCCGAGCCCGAGAACAAGTCAAGGACAACTTCCCCTGGCCTGGTACAGCGCCGGAGTGGCTTCTCGTGAAGTGGGATTGGTTTCTCGGTAGCGTGGGTGTAGGTATGCCCAGCTAGTCGCTTCACAAGCCAAACATCAATCATATCTAAAAGATCGTCCATCTGGCGGTTGCCATTTGTTACTTCCTTATTTAGGATTTCGTTCAGGTTAGGGCACTTTGGAGAAAGATACGGTTTTCCGATCGTGCCATAAATGCACGGTTCATATGACTTATTGAAGGCTATTTGCGGCGTAGGGTTGAAGCCGTTTTTAATCCAGAGACAGACACGTTTGTTTCGGATCTCTAGTTCACGGTACAGATCTTGAATGAGACCAATGTTACGTTGGTCGTTGTAATAGAAGATGTGACAATCTGGCTTGGCAACCGAGAGGGCATTCTGCATCGTTTTCCTTAAGAAAACCCGGTAGTCAGCCTCGCTCATATTGTCGTTGGTCTTGCCGCCATAGAATGATTTACCCCCAATTCCTTTATCGTAAGAGAGCGAAATATTGTAGATGGGGTCGCAATATACCATATCCACCTTAGTATCGCCGAGCACCTTTTTTACAAACTCGGGGTCAGTGGAATCACCGCACCCGATTATGTGGCTGCCAAGAACATAGATTTCGCCCAACTTTGATTTAGGGGTTTTAATCTTTGCGATTTCGTCCTGCACATCAAAATCGTCGTCATCGGTTTCAAGTGAATCATCCCACATCCCAGCCAGTTCAAATTCTTTGAAACCTGCATCCAGCACCACTTCGAAATCAAATTCTTTAAGTAGCTCAGGTGACCACTCACCGTTCGTGATATTCATCTTAAGGACAATGCTTTGCTCAACTTTTGGGTCATCAACAAACACTCGCATAATGGGTACTGACTTGAGCTTCATTTCAAGTGCGCATTCGAGGCGTAGGTTACCCGAAAGCACCACGTTTTCATGCGGTGGGGCAGAGTTTACAAGAAGGGCATTAACCCAACCGATTTCTTTAATCGATTGTTTGACCTTCTTTTTGTCATGTTCTGTCCAGGTTCTGGGATTTCCAGGAAAAGTCCGTAGGGTTTTAGGATCTGCTTGTTCGATTTTAATGTTTTTAATCTTTGGCATAATTTTCTCCTTATTTATTGTTTTGCGTATAGCATAACAGGAGCCCTCGTCTGAGGGCCCTTTCTCGGAGAAAGTTCGGAGAAAAACTTAGTGCTTCTTCTTACTTAGATCGTAATTAATCTTTTTGCGTTTGGCGTCCCATTCTGTTTGGCACTTGGGATTATCGCAATAGTTCTTTGATGAGTTATTATGCATTTTGCCACAGTTTTTACAAATATTGTATTGATAGCCGATATATTCGCAATTAACCCAATCCCAAATCCGTTTAGCAATAAAGGAGTTTCCAGTTGTTGGATTCCAGTGAGCTGAAAGTTCTTCGGGAGTAAAATTTACCTTACCGATTCTTAGATTTATGCAAAGCGTGGCTGGATTATCGGGCTTACCATACTCAAGGTAACCATCGGTAAAAGTAGCGTACCTCAAATCATTTTTGGCATGCTCCCACGCCTCTGACGGGAACAGTTCGGGGGCTTTTTTGATACCATCAGGCACTCTTCTCATGTACCACTTGGACTTTGAACCTTTGGATGCCTTCATGGTGATGGTGATTGCCGAGGTTTTTTCTTTTTGATCAAATTCAAGAGAACCCTTGCGTTCAACCGTACATTCCGGCTCTTCGCCACCAATGGCCGTTAGGACATAAAGGCAAAAAGACTCATCAAGCTTATCAAGGTCGTTTACAACTCCCCGAAATGAGATGGCAGGGCTAGTATCCTCTAAATCCTTATTGATTATCTCGATATCGTTTCGATTAAGTGATTTGTCATTTACCAAACTTTTAAGAATTGGATGATACCGTTCTTGAATCTTTGCAAACTTTTCCAGCGTTGAGTGGTCTTTATCTGGGAATAGGTACCAGCCGAAATTATATTTATTGGCAAAATCCCAAACTGCCTTTTCGTCATCTTGATCCGTGTTATAGAAAGCACAGAGAAGATCATAGGGCACGATTCTCTTCTTGTGATCCGGTTGTGTTTCAAACCCACCGCCAAAATACATTACTTTTGATTTGTCATCTGCCATGTTTTGATTATATCCTTAATTTTCAGAGGTTTTTAGTAGACAGATTCAGTTTCCGCTCCGATCCGGCACTTCAACAGTAGAAACGACCGTTGTATTTAGATCGGAATATTCACAATGGCGACAACCTACGAATTCACAACCTGATTCTGTTGGGAATTGCTCGTGGATACCGAAAATTTCTCTCGGGTCAAACTTGCGGTTGGTAGCTTTTTCTAACGCTTCGACAATGCAAATGGCGGTGAAATAAGTTGGGCTGTTGTAGCCATGGAGAATATTGTAAATAGTTGTGTAGGAGAGGCCGGTATCCCTGGCCATCCGAGGAGCTGGGTCGAAAGCATAGCGGTTAGTATGCGCCATGATCATTCCGAGTCGGTTATATACTCTTTTGATGCGTAATTTTTCGTTCATAGGGGACAATATACATAAGAAGGGCATATTCTTCAACTGGCCAATTGTAGCAGGATGAGAAAGTTAAAGAGATAGTGGATGGCTGTACTATTTGTCTTGTCTCATTTTTTAAACCTGGAACATTCGAAAATCGCAGGGGTATGTACCATTTTGTTCCATTTTGTGCTTAATGCTGATATAATCTGGTTTGTGGGAAAGGGTCCAAAAGGTTCAAGACCCGAATGTCCCGCCAGTTAGGAAATGTCTTTGTTGGCTCGCCCTCTGCGAGGGCTCGCCAGCCGATTTTAAGCACAAATTGGAATTTTTTATCTTTCAAAATGAAGTTCGAGCCGATATTTTTTAGAAATGCTCGGATTTCTTGATTGTCGCTTTGCGACAAAAGAATTTTGGCTTGGCTACTGGCTAAAATCATTT
>Ga0172374_1001738_pt1 | contig 14396 bp, 18 predicted proteins | sample LakKiv3m_FD_114536 | JGI IMG/M metagenome (GOLD analysis project Ga0172374, IMG submission 114536) | Freshwater microbial communities from Kabuno Bay, South-Kivu, Congo - kab_092012_10.3m | ecosystem: Environmental > Aquatic > Freshwater > Lake | place: Democratic Republic of the Congo... | reverse complement strand
GATTCAGGCGGATCCGTTGGCGCCGTGATCTCACACCCCCATCCCCTGAGGGGAGGCAATATGGCCAATCACATAGTGACGACAGTGGCCGAAACCCTTTTTGCCTCCGGCATTTCAACCCTGCGTTTCAATTTCCGGGGAGTCGGAAAAAGCAGCGGAACCTTTGAGGGGGGACCGGGCGAACAGGATGACGTCCTGACAGCTATCTCCTTTATGGCGGAACAAGGGATTCGGGATATCCTGACTGCCGGTTATTCATTCGGGGCATGGGTAAATGCCGGCATTCTCGGCAGAAGAAAAATGCTTCCGGCACTTTTCGTTTCACCGCCGCTGAGTCTCTTTGATTTCGACTTTCAGGCATTGCGCGGGAAAGTGGGCCTCATTGTCTGCGGGGATCAGGATCAGTATTGTCCAACCGAGAGGTTAAAGAGCTTTGCGGCTGAGCTTGACTGCCGCCTGAATATCATCCCCGCTGCAGATCATTTTTTCCAGTCGCGAGAACAATGTCTTGCCTCGTCCATTCAGGACTTTGCAACTCAAGCCGGATATGAAAAAATTCATACTGAAAAATGCTAAGCCGCCAAAACGACGAGGGGGCTGCGATTGTCCCGCACTCCTCCAAACAAGGCCTTTCTGATGAGAAAGACCTTATGCATTTTACGCTGCTGCGTATGGCCTGACTTCTTGGTCAATGTTGGCCACCGATAAATCGCGAGCCGATTCAAGCTCATAGCGAGTTTGAAGATTCATCCAAAATTGAGCAGAATTCCCGAAAAAGCGAGACAGCCGCAAGGCGGTATCCGCGGTTATGCCGCGCTTTTCAAGCACGATCTCGTTGATCCGTCTCGCCGGAACGTGGATGCTTTCGGCCAGGCGGTACTGGCTAATGCACATCGGCTTCAAGAACTCTTCCAGTAAAATCTCTCCGGGATGCACCGGAGGAAAATCCCTCCCGCTCATACTCCCCCCTTAATGATAATCAACAATTTCGACATCGTTTGCGTTTCCATCTTGCCAGACAAAGCAAACGCGCCACTGCTCGTTCATGCGGATGCTGTATTCCCCCCGTCTATCCCCTGACAGTGCCTCAAGCCGATTGCCGGGCGGTATTCTTAAATCTTCCAGATCGCTGGCTGCGTCGATGATTTCCAATTTCCTGGCTGCCACTTTCTGAATCACCTGTGGCAGGGTTGCAAAAAACTTTCCCCTGAATATTTTCTCAGTTTCCCTGCATCGGAATGACGTGATCATGATTCGATAATAACGACATCCGTTATCATTGTCAAAGATATATTTTTTCTCCGCGCATTCGTTTGGTTTTGTTTAATGAACCCCGCGCCTCCCCTTCCCTCTCCCTTATGACGTCAGGAAAACGTTTCACAAGCCGTATCGACAAGTTCTAAGGAGGAAAGATACGATCCTGATTATCTTACGAAGAGGCGTGCACTTTCGTCAATCTCTCCCGCACCCACATCCGGACCAAGCTGGAAACGCCCAAACCTTTATCGTCGGCTACCTTTTTGAGTTCGGAAACTGTCGAATCGTCCAGCCTCACAGTCACAAGACACTCCTTCCGAAAAACAAGGTCTTTCGGGCGAGGAAGAACATCTTCCACCTTGCGTGCATGTTCCAGATCGACGTCCGACGGTTCATCCTTATATACAATTCTCTTTTTCATAGCGCTTCTTTCCTTTCCGCCAAAAAGCCGCTCCGAATATCCTGACCTTTCCACCTCGATACGTGAACCGGACGGTCATGATCTCGCCGCAGAATTTGCCAAGGCAAAAATACCGTTGTTCATTGTCGCTGTGGCGTGAATCTTCCAGGATGACGCGCTGTTCATCTTGAAACGACACTCCGTGCTTGGCGATATTGTCCAGGTTCTTACTGTCGTCCCATTCGAAATCCGGCGCTTTCATGATTTTGATGTATTACAAACATCTTCGTTTGGCAATGCTAAATTCCCCCCGATATCCTCACCATTCCGATTCGCACCCCGAACCAGATTGCATACCGGACAATGGACAAAGCCCCTTCCCTCTTCCTTAATGGCATCAGGGAAAGCATGGACTGGAGATTCCGGCCCAAATCGGCCACCGATTCCGATTCAAAACGGCCACCCGTCCCGGAGCAAATTCGTCAGTGGCGGCAAAAGCTTCTTGATGATCTGCCCGGTTTTTTTTCCGATCGCCGACAGAAAAAAGCCCAGGATGTCGAGGGCCATGGTAACTTTCCACTTTAGATGAGTTAGGGCCAGGTTAATTTGCCACCCCAAGGCCAGCCTTATTTGCCAGTTTAGCCATGGCCTGGGCCAAGTTAATTTGCCACTTTTTATTGTTAGGGGAACCAACTGACATAGCGTATCCTGCCTGGGAAAAATTCCAATTCAGGAGCAGCCATGTCACGAAGGAGGATTCCCATTGGGGGACCTTCCGCATGACGGAGATATTCCTGGATCGGGAACTGATCAAATGCCATGTCAGGGCTCACAGGCCCGGTACCTGGCGAACAGATATGAACGATTATCCCGATCAAGCCAAGGCGTTTCTCTTTGCCCATCCCGCCTGGTGCCGTAAGCAAGCCGAAGAGTTGGGCGAGCATGTGGCGCTCATGGTGGGCGAGATTCTGGCGCCCCATTCCTTGAGAAACCTGCGCAAGGCCCAGGGCGTGATCCGGCTTGGTGCAAAATACGGAGCGGTAAAGCTTGACGAAGCTTGCCGTCACCTGCTCTGCTTTGGCACCACCTACATGAGCAGTCTGAAACGGGTTCTGGAAAAAGGGATTCCCGCAAAAGATCTAAAACTGCCAGTGCCGGATATCTCCTATGAGGGCGAGCAGTGTTTACATCCGCCAATAAGCTTTGGGGAGGTGGCGCTATGACAGCCTCCCTCGCCTTAACTACCCATATGAAGACTCTGCGACTTTCCGGCATATTGGATTCACTGGATGTGCGCTTGGAACAGGCGCGTAGCGCAAGCCTGGGGTATTTGGACTTCCTCGGTCTGATTATGCAGGATGAAGTCGAACGTAGAGAAGCCAACAAACTCAATCAACGTTTAAAAAGAGCTGCCTTCGAAGAACCCAAGGCTATTGAAGACTTTGACTTTGCCTCGCTTCCCGGCATCAACGTCGCTGCCGTCAAGGACCTGGCTACCGGTTTGTTTATAACCAGAAAAGAGCATGTCATCCTCTACGGACCGCCCGGCGTCGGTAAAACTCACTTGGCCCAGGCCTTGGGTAACCAAGCGTGCCGAACAGGCCATTCCGTGCTATTTATCAAAACAGCAAAACTGTTCAGGGCGCTTAACTCGGCACGGGCCGACGGCACCTGGGAGAAGGCACTCAGAAAGCTTCTGACTCCGGAAGTGTTGATCATCGACGACTTCGGGCTCTCGACCATGACGATGACCCAGTCGGAGGAATTCTATGAAATCGTGGCCGAGCGGCACCAAAGAGGATCGATGATCATGACCTCCAACAGACCGCCCGGAGACTGGCTCGCACTCTTTCCAGATCAAGTCATGGCCAACTCAGCCATGGACAGGCTCGCACATCGGGCTCATCACATTGCCATGAAAGGAGAATCGTACCGGAAAAAAACAAAACCAAGGTAACAGAACATTAATTTCTCTCCCCTGAGAATCATAAAGTGGAAAATAACTGTGGCCCCGGGGATGGAAAATTAACTTGGCCCTTGACAGAAATGGCGAATTTTTTCTCAGTCTGCACTTCTTTATTCCTTTCTCCTGAGTAACTTCAAATAAGTTTTTTTTATAAATCACCCGTCTGGGATCGTGGCACTATTAGCTATATAATACGATACGTTACATCATTCTGAGGCATCATGCTTTAATTCGGACATGTTATTCCACAGGCGGTAAAAATATTTCTTGATATAACGACAGTAATATGTCATTATTAAACCATGAAGACAGAAAGATATACCATAGCAGACCTTATCGAACTTACAGGATACACGCGACGTACCATAAGGTATTATGTGCAGGAAGGGCTTCTTGACCCCCCTGCCGGTCGTGGGCGGGGCGGGTTTTATTATGACATTCATTTACAACGTTTGCTCCAGATAAAAGCGTACCAGGGCAAGGGCATGGGAATTACGGCGATAGCTGCCTTGCTGAGGGAAGAACCACTCAAAATAGCGATACCATCCAGAGAGGTCATGATCCGTTATGAGATCGCTCCCGGTATTGAGCTAAATGTCAGCAGAGAAGCGGAAACCAAGGAACCAAAGAATATCCTGGAAATAATCAGAAGTGCAAAAGCCATTGCGCAAGGGAAGGTGAAAAATGAATGAGATCAGTCAGCCCAGTGTTGGTTTGTTCCAGATGGATGGTGGCTCTATACCCCTGGAAGATGTCGAAGTTCAGGGAAATATCATTGGAAGAGGCGCAAAAATAAAAATACTCCAACGATTCCGGAACGTAGAAGACAATCCCATGGAGGCGGTCTATAAGTTTCCTTTACCAGAAGGCGCGGCTATATGTGGATTCAAGGCTGTTGTTGATGACAGAGTAATCGAAGGGCAAATTGAAGAACGGGACAAAGCTTTTGATCTATATGACAAGGCTTTATCTGACGGGCATGGGGCGCAATTGCTCGATGAAGAGCGGCCAAACATTTTTACCCTTTCCGTTGGCAATGTAAGGCCTAAGAGTACTGTCGTTATAGAAATCGATTATGTAATTCTGCTGGATACGTATGAATCAGAAGTCCGGTTTCATCTGCCCATGACCATATCGCCTCGCTATACGCCAGAAAACCAGCCTGATCAGAACGGGATACCGGCCACTGATATTGTCAATCCTCCGATTGCGTTGTCCGTTCCGTACGGCATGAAAATAAATGTAACCATACATGATATTAGAGGGATTTCATCCATAGGGTCAGCCTCTCATTCAATCAACACAGAATTTGCCGCCAATGATGCTATCGTCTCCTTTACCTCTGGTAGGGCAGCAATGGATAGGGACTTTATTCTGACGATTGTTTACAAGCAAGAGTTCGTCAATAGGGGCTTTGTTCTCGACACTTCCGATGGCTGCTTCATTCAGCTTGATTTTATGCCCGATGAAAATAGTTCCATCGCCGACGCTGACGGCAAGCTCATGGAAAGGGAAATCATCTTTGTGCTCGACTGCTCAGGATCTATGGCGGGCGAATCCATTGATGAAGCAAAGACGGCACTGGAAATCATGATCAGGGCACTGAATCCGGGCGCCTTGTTCAATATATATCGCTTTGGCAATAGCTACGAGCATCTTTTCCACCGCAGCAAGGCATATAATAAGAAGGAGATGCAGGCGGCCCTGACGTATATCTTCAATACAGATGCTTCTCTCGGGGGCACGGAAATACTCGCGCCGTTGAAGGATATTTACCGGAACAAATTGAAGGCAAATCAGCATCGGGATATCGTCGTGATCACCGACGGCGAGGTCAGCAATGAAGATGAAGTATTTGACTTGACCAAAACCAATGCTGATCAGACGACGCTTCATACGGTAGGAATCGGCAGTGGTCCGAACGAGTTTCTTATAAAAGGTCTGGCAAGGTCTTCCTGCGGCGCGTCGGAATTAATCTACCCCAATGAAAGAATTGAGCCGAAAATTCTGAGAGTATTCAAAAAGGTAATAAACGGAAACATTCGTAATATCAGGGTTGACTGGGGTACGGATGTGGAACAGGTGCCGACAAAACTAAATTCATTTATTGGTCAGGGGATGTGTGCTTTCGCACGTGTCACAGGAGGCATTGCCAAACAAAAATCACTCAAGGTCTCTGGTGAAGTACGATCGGGATTGAGAACGTGGGATATCGCGTTAGTACCAGTTAATAAAGAAGACTCACCGATACCCATACTCTGGGCGAGAGAAAAGATTCGAGATATTGAAGAGGGGTATGTTCATGGTTCCAGGCAGCGTGAGAGGACCAACAAAAAATCAATCAAGGCCATTATAGACATTTCGAAGAAATACGGCATTGTCAGCAGCGAAACCAGTTTTATTGGCATAGAAAGACGTTCAGAATCAGAGAAATTAACTGCCGCGATAACTTTAAGGAAAGTCCCTGTCATGCCGACCAAAGGATGGGGTGTGACATTTTATCGCAAGGAAGAAAACTTATGTTTAAGAGCTCTTAGTACGCATATGTTTAGACGCGAACCGATATCGCCTAATGTTTGCTATAGGCTTGTCAGTCCAAGAGAAAGCGATGATGATGCCGATTCTAACACCCGCGTCATGAGTTGCGAGAAGCCACCCAATCCTTACGAGGAAGATTCCCTTATGGATACGCCAGCCTATCTGAGAAGTCATTCTGTCCTGACAGGAAGGGACGTTCTGTTGGACATTCTCTCCTTGCAGCAGGCCGAAGGAGGTTTTTATATAGATAGTTCGGCAGAAAATTTTATTAAAATCTCATATGCCGATTTTCAGGCAATCACTGATAAAATAGATATTAAAAAAGGCGGAGATAAGACAAAGATATTAATGACGATTATAATTCTTCTTATTCTGGAATTAAGATATTGGGCAAGGAGGGACGAGTGGGAAGGTGTCGTAGGAAAAAGTCGCAGGTGGCTGCAAACTGAGATTGAAGAAACTATACCGACAATTGATAAGCAACCGCTTGAAGAATGGATGAGATATTTTTTTAAAGGAAAGCCAGAAATAGGAGAACAGGACTGGCTATGAATTTCTTATGCATGTCACTGCTGTCCCAACGTTGATTTTTTATAGTTCCTTAACTTGTTGGTGATTCCGGCGAAATCGGCCGGCTGTTCCGAACCAAACCGGCCACTTGTTCCGGTTGAAAACGGCCGGTGGTTCCGATCCAAATCGGCCACCTAAATCGGAGCGAAGCGACGCTGGTTTTTAGTTCTTTCTCATAGACCGCATCGTCAGGTCAAGCCGGAATGTTTTTTTCTCATGGAGCCTCCTTTCAGATTTATTTTATGGGCGTTGTGAATCAGGCGGTCGAGGATGGCGTCGGCGATGGTAGGATCCCCGATATGCTCATGCCAGTTCTCAATCGGCAACTGGCTGGTAATAATTGTTGATGCGTTGCCGTGCCGGTCTTCAATGACCTCCAAAAGATCTCTTCTTTCCGAATCCGCCATGGGGGCGAGCCCCAGATCATCGAGGAGCAGGATCTGGGTTCTGGCAAGCTTGTTGATCATTTTCCCATAGCTGCCGTCCCCTCGGGAAACAGCGAGCTCATAGTAGAGCTTGGGGCTGCGGATGTAGAGGGTTCGATATCCTTCCCGGCAGGCCTTGTTTGCCAGGGCGCAGGCCAAAAAGGTTTTACCCGCGCCGGTGGGGCCGGTAATGATGATGTTTTGATGATGCCGGATCCAATCGCAGGAGATCAGACGCATGATGACGGATTGATCGATCCCCCTTGGTGTTTGATAATCTATGTCTTCGACGCAGGCATCGAGTTTTAGTTTCGCCTCTTTGAGATAACGCTGCAAGCGGTTGTTTTCCTTCCAGTCCCACTGGCGGTCGACGATGAGTCCAAAACGTTCTTCAAAAGAGAGCCTTTGCATGTCCGGCTGCGGCAACTGGTCTTTAAGCGCCTCGGCCATGCCGGGAAGTTTCAGAGCGTGGAGTTTTTCGATGGTCTGTTGATTAAGCATGGACCACCCCCTGCTGTTGCCGGTAATACTCTTTGCCCCGGAGGTTGTAATGCAAAACCGGCTTTACAGAATCGAGCGCCGGCAGAAGGGGTTGCTTGTCGAGGCCCTTTTCTAGAATGGATTTTATGTATTTGTAGGAACAGGCGTTCAGAATAAGTGCACGGGCGCAAGCGGCTTCGAGACGTTCGGCTGAGTAATGTTTGGCCAATCTCATGACCCCAAGACAGGAGCGGAACCCCTGCTCCGGATGACGCCGACTTTCGATAATCCGGGAGATCAGGGTTTCGGTCTGGGGGCCATTTTTGCCGGCCCAGGCAAATGTGTAATTACTGGCGCCCAAGGTAGCGACAAACAGATATGCCTCTCTGGTTTTACCGGAAACGGAATCCGTCACCGGGATGGTCTGGCCGACATAGTCGACAAAAAGTTTTTCCCCGGCCCGATAGGTCTGTCGAAGGCAGACATCCAGTTTGCCTGTCCACTGGCGATAACGCTCGCAGAACTGGCTGTATTGATATCCATCGGGATTTGCTTTCTTGTATTCAGACCAGAGAAGCTGGAGAGTAACCCTCTTCTTTTTCAGCTCCTGGTGAAGGTACTCCATGGAAGGCATAACCCGCTTATCCGTTTCTATATGAGCGGCAGGTGGAAACAACAGACGTTCCACGGCGGCATCGTCAAGATCGGCGGGCAGGGGCCAGGTAAGCCCTTTGATCTGTGCTCGATCCAGATAATCTTTGACGGTGCTCCGGGCAATGTCGCAACTCTTGGCAATCTGGCGTGCGGAGAGCCCTTTCTCCCAGTTGAGTCTCAATACTTCATTTATTTTGCGCATGGTTAATCTCCTGTTCGCCATTATAAGCCTCCATTTTTTTCAGGAGCTTTAACGGCTTTGGGTTTAATTATCCAGCGTCACTTCACCCATCATAGGGGTGGCCGATTTGCTCCGGAACGGGTGGCCGTTTTGAATCGGAATCGGTGGCCGATTTGGGCCGGAATCTCCAGTGGATGATTGAATACAATGAGCAGCGGCCCCATGATTCCCTGGACGACCTGACGCCAGCGGAATATTTGTCAAAGAACGTCGGAAACTCTATTTTTCAATTGTCTGCTTGACAGGGAAGCTTACGTTGGCGCTGGGAAAAAGTTGAATCATCTTGATACGTAATACCCCGCATCAGTGAGGGCTTTTTTTACCGCATTCATTTGACCCAGGGAGGCGCTGTTTTGTTGAGCGAAGTCAACGGCAGCATCTCGAACTTTTCGGATTCCATCCTTGTCTTGTTGATCGGGCAAAGCCCATTGGTTTTTCCTGCCGTTTTCAAACTCGACAAACAAGGTCCCGCTCCTTACAAACGTAGACATCCGGAGGGTCGCCTTTTTAACTCTTGGTGGCATTGGTCTCGGTGTTGGACGGGATGGTCCCGCAATGCTGAATATTCGCCGGAGAACATCGTCTTCCGTCTCGCCGAACTTGCCTTTTTTAGCGATCTCATCCCATACTTCGTCGGATATCCGGATGGTTTTCATGACCGCCCCCTGAAGAGATGATTCAATAACTTATCTCCAAACCAGCAGCGACCTCAGAACGGAGCGTCATAATCGTCATCCGGTTGTGCCATCTTTGTTTTTACCGGTGAAGCTATTCCGTCCTGAATGGTCAGGTGGCTCTTGGTTGCCGCATCTTTGAGAAGAGAGAACTCGTCGAGTTCCATACCTTTTGTTGTGCTTAGATAAACCCATTGGGTTGCGCGGGCGACACCAACGAACAGCATGCGTTGCCGCAAACCACTGTCATGGATATTATCAAAGGCGCTTGCCGTTATTTTTGGCAGGAGAATGCTGTCGAACGTAAGACCCTTGGCGCTGTGGTATGTTGCGATCTTGGGAAGGTTGTTGCCGAAGTCAAAATCCGCCGGCATACCCGGCCTCTTCGGAGGCACGGCCTTCTCAATATCGATCCCCCGCGCCTGCATCGCGGTGGCAAAACCATGCACCTGCTTGTTTTTTGGAACGATGATGCCGACTCGTTCGTTTCTCAACTGGCGCTGTCGGATGACCTCGGCCATGCGATCCATCTCCTCATCATGATTACGGGCGATGAAGCAAAGTGGCCGTTCCTTCGACAGCTGCTGTGTTCCGACTTGAGAAAGATACTGCCCGCGTCGAACGGCATCGGGTATAAAATAGGCAGCCAGTTGCGCCACATAGGGTGAATTCCGATAAGCGCCCAGCAGTGTGGCGTTTTCCTTTCTGATCCCCATCCTTGTCAAGATCTGTTCTTCTCCGGCCCCATCTTCGAATATCTGCTGCATCCGGTCGGCGAAGACAGTGACATGACGCGCCGCCAGGGAAATGATTTCAAAGGCTTGTGGACTCAAATCCTGCCCTTCATCCACAAGGATGAAATCCAGGGTCTTTTGAAGGGCAGGGCGTGCCTTCAAGCGATCCAAGACGGATAGACGGATCTTTTCAAAATCGATTGTTTTCCCTGCCCAAGGGAGGCTTTTCGATATTTCCTTCTCGTAGTTGAGGCGGCACCAGTGATCGAAGGTGCTGACCGTCTCATCAGGGAGTCCCAGGAATTGAATCCCCGATTTGATGTACTGCTTGATGACGTTTGTGAAGACGAAGACTCTGTATTTTTCCGAAGGAACTTTATATGTCTTGGCCAGGTAGCACGCCCGATGGATCAGAACCTGCGTTTTTCCGGATCCGGCAATTCCGAAGACGACACGGTTTTGATCCGGCTTCATTTCAACTGCCCGGGTCTGGTCCGGCGTCAGATCTCCCGGTGGCAAGAGCCATGTTCCCATCGTTACCCCCTCACGATCAATCCGCCCTTGATCCCCGGCAGTGGCGCCTCCAAATCGATATCCGGTTCCCCTTTTTTCTTTCGTTTGCTCTTTTCCTTTTCCGCCTGTTGGGTGGCCTTTTCATCTCCTGCCCCTCGTGCCGCCGTTATAAACCAACCCAGCTCCCAGTCGGAAAGGGTGTCGGGTCTACCGAAAGCCTTGATGGCCTGTAGGTAAATGGGTTTGTAATCCTTGTCGGGTTCAATCTTCTCCAGGCACATTGCCTTTAGCGTCAGATCTTCACCTTCTTGCCCACACTTTTTGATTGCGGCCTCGATTGTATCGACCGCCTCCTGGTACATCGATCTTCGGAAAAAGCTCAGGGCCAGGTTGAACAAGGGGCCATTCCAAGATGTCGTCGCCCGGTCCGCTTCCCGATAGAGCTTCTCTGCCCGCTCATGGTCGCCAAGCTCTCCATAGTAGATTCCTTGAAGATTCAGAATCTCCACATCGGGCTTTCCAAGGCTTTTCAAAGCCGATCTCAACCAATCCAAGGCCCTCTCTTTCTGATTCAACTCGGCGTACCACCGGGCAAGCTTAATGAAATCATCCCGGTCACCAAGCGATCCGCCACTCCTCTTTTTCAACTCTTCTTCCTTTTCTTCGATGAGAAGTCGGATGCTGCCGGGATTGACGACATTCACAAACGGGTTCTCCACGGTATGTTCGAAAACGGCCTCCGGATCATCCTTCAGAAAGGCCCGGCATTGAAACTGCTTGCCCGCCGTGATTCGATATTCCATGACAATCTCCGTCCCGGCCGTCACGTGCTCGGGGATATTCCATACTTCATGAAATATGGTCTGTCCGTCCTTTGCACTCACGACTTTCAAAAGCAGCTTCTCCGTGAATAGATCCTCGTGGGCAGGAATGACGAGTTCCACCTGAGCCCAGGCCTCTTCAGCAGGATAGGGAAGGGCTGTCTGCGCCGGGACAAGTGGAAAGAGCCCTTCACCCGTGGTGACCAGTGACAAAGCATCATGGAGGACGGGGCGGATGAGATTTTGCCCAGTTATGGACTTGTATAGGCTGTTCCAGGCGGCTCCCCGAGCGACGGAAAGTTGGATGGCGAGAGGATCCTGAAAAAAACCGACGGCGCTTTTCTGAAAGAATGTCTCGATCGCCTCCCGTACCTGGGGAATCAGGGAACTGCCGCCGACCATGAGACAGAAATCAATTTCTTCCGGCTTCAGACCGGCCCGATCCAGGGCGTCCTGGAGGGGGGCGAGGATGGATTGGGTCAGACGGAATTCCGTCTGCCTGGCATAGAGGAGATCGCGGTCGAGAAATGGCGCCAAGATGGTTTCCCATTGTGTCGCCGTCAGGGTCGGGCGGGCCAGGTGGAATGATCGTTTTCCCAGATAAAGGGTAATTCCCGGTTGCCTCGCCATCACCTCTTCTTTGTCCGCTTCGTCGTACTTATCAAATTTCTTCAGCCGGTCGATCTCCCGGCAGAGGGCCTCTTTCAGGGCTTCCGCCGTTCCCAGAAGCTGTGGTTCGAGCCCACGTTTCTTTTCCGCCCAAGTAACATCAAGCGGCCCCAGGTTGTTTTCCTTCAGCAAAGAGGGAATCAGGTGTTCGTGGACGATTGCGGCGTCCAGATCCCCGCCTCCCAGGCGATGGTAACGGGAAACGGCAATCTGGCCCATTCGGATCTGTTTCGTTATTTTGTCTCCTGTGATTTCCAATACGGACACATCGCAGGTGCCGCCACCGAAATCGAAGACGACGCACTTGGTTGTCTTCCCCGCCTCGACGATGCGGTCGGACCCCTCGCTTATAATGTAGTCGATGAGGGCAGCCGTGGGTTCATCGAGGAGATCGTCATCCTGAAGGTTGATACCTGCATAACCGCAGGCGAGAAGCGTATCCCGGCGTTGATTGAGCTGGAAGGAAGCGGGCACCGTGACGCAGAACTGAGCAAGCTTGCCTTGCTCATCCTGACATACGGCGTCTTTCAGAAATCTGAGGAGGTGACCTGCGATCTTCGATGCGTGGTTGAAGGATTCAGGCGCGCGGTGATAGGACTTGCGCAACCCCATATCGTTTTTTGTCTCGTAAAACAGGTTCCTTTCCGGAAATAGGTTGGCATCCTGGGGTCTGGTACGCAGCCTTTTTGCCCCTTCACCGACCAGACCTCCGTTGTCCAGCACAGCCACAACCGAAGGCACAAGGGAACTCGTCATGGTTCCCGCCGGACAGAGCGATTGATCGATTTCCAGGACTCGACAATCCGGTTTCTCCCCAGATGCCCACGAAGCCTCCGCAACGCTGGAGTTGGTGGTTCCCAGGTCGATGCCAAAGGCGCGCGCCGCCTGAGTGCGTCCCTTGGCATCCATTGCCGACGTGAATAGCTGCATTTCTTTCATTACTAACCCTCTTGCGATGCATTCAAGAGCCTTGGCCCTCTACGATGGCGATTTCGTCATTTGTTAGGCCATAAAGATTATAGACCAACCGGTCAATCTCGTGTTCATAAAACGAAGTATACGCCGGTCCGGATTCTTCAGACAGCCTGGAGTAGTTATTAAGTGGATAGCTGTTCTGTTTCATACCTTTCATACTGCTTCCCGCAGTTCCGGTAGAGTGTTACAGTAAACCTCATCGGGAGTCATGTTGTCAAGCCCCTGATGGCGCCGTCTTTTATTGTAACGATCAAAATACATTGTAAGTTCCTGCCTTGCCTCGGCTATTGAACCGTAAGCCTTGAGATATACTTCTTCATATTTAACGCTCTTCCAGAGCCTCTCGATGAACACGTTGTCCATCCATCGGCCCCGTCCATCCATGCTGATACTGATGTTGTTAGTGGCGAGAATACTGGTAAAGGCATCAGAGGTGAACTGGCTGCCTTGGTCGGTGTTGAATATCTGTGGTCTCCCGTAGCGGGCGATCGCTTCTTCCAGGGCCTCTGTACAGAACGAGGGATCCAAAGTGTTCGAGAGCCTCCAGGAAAGAACCTTGCGGCTTGCCCAGTCCATCACTGCCACAAGATAGCAGAATCCTTTGGCCATGGGGATGTACGTGATGTCCGACGTCCAGACAGTATTGGCTGCCGTGATAGAAAGCCCTCTTAAAAGATAGGGATAAATCTTATGGTCGGGATGAGGTGCAGAGAGACGGGGTTTTTTATAGATTGCCTCTATCCCCATCTTCTGCATGAGAGTGCGAACATGGCTTCTCCCAACCTTGTAACCTATACTCCACAGCTCGTTCCTGATGCCTCTGCTGCCCTGGAAAGGGTACTTCAGGTGCAGCTCATCCATGAGGCGCATAAGCATCCTGTCCTTCTCGCTTATCGGTGCAGGGACGTAGTAGATGCCTGAACGGGAGAGATTCAAAAGCCGACACTGCCGGGTAAGTGGCAACGGATGCTCCTTGTTTATCATTTCTTGGCGCTCGGCCCGCCGATACGTCCGAGCGCGACGGATAAAAAATCATTTTCCATCGTTAGTTCTCCGATCTTCGCATGGAGTTGTTTCACTTCTGGCTCCCCGGTTTTCTTCTCCTTCTCAAATACCTCTGACGCCCTGTCTAACAGCTGCGTCTTCCACTGCGAGATCTGGTTGGGATGAACCTGATAGCGTTGGGATAGTTCGGCAAGGGTTTGCTCTCCCTTGACTGCCTCAACTGCAGCTTTCGCCTTGAATACTCCTCCATGATTCCTTCTCGTGCGTTTTGCCATTTTCACTGCTCCTTTCTGTCTCATTATAGAGCAGCTTTCCACTTATGTCACTGTCCAGTTTTGCCGAACCGGCTCTTCTGACGGTGGTGCTGGATATGGATACAGGGGCGGTGATTTTCGTCGGTGACGGCAAGGGGGGTGAGGCCCTCGATCCCTTCTGGAAGAGGCTCAGACGTGCCAGGGCAAGAGTAAAAGCTGT
>Ga0172374_1001737_pt1 | contig 14401 bp, 11 predicted proteins | sample LakKiv3m_FD_114536 | JGI IMG/M metagenome (GOLD analysis project Ga0172374, IMG submission 114536) | Freshwater microbial communities from Kabuno Bay, South-Kivu, Congo - kab_092012_10.3m | ecosystem: Environmental > Aquatic > Freshwater > Lake | place: Democratic Republic of the Congo... | reverse complement strand
TTGACAGGGCCACATATTCCCGAATGGCTCCGTTCCAGTCTTTTGCATCCTCCAGTTTTTCTGCATAGAGCCTTCTTGCCCCGACATCGTTGGGGTTCAGATGGATGAGTTCTTTGAGGATTTTCATCTCGGCCTCTGTATCGCCCATCTCCTGGTACAGGTACAGGAGTTCCGTCAATAATGCCGCATCATCTCTTTTGCCTGCCATCTTCTCCAGCATGCCTGCGGCCTTCTTCCACTGTTTGAGGGCCTTGTACTCATCCATCAGACGGCGGTTGATCTGGCTGTTTCCGGGCAACAGGGCCAGGCCCCGCTCGAGCAGGGCAATCCGACGGTCATTGTCGATGATCCTGTTCGCCTTGTGCAGCCAGTCTTCGGCATAGGGCTGGACGACCCAGATGACCTCGCCGATATCCCGGTTGTAATGCTTAATGTGAATCACAAATCGGTAGCGATCAAAGGGGTCCTGCTGGGGCAGAAGATCGGTGAGGGTCAAGGTCTCGTATCGAAGGGCATTCACATCAAACCCTTCGGCTGACAGGCGGACATTCAGGTTGAAAGGGATGTTTGTGGATATGGAGAGAATCTCAACCCTGTCATCGGGATGCAGGAGAAGGGTTTCTCCTGAAAGGAGGTTTCGGATATCTTGATTGACGCGGACGCTGAGAGACTCGAACCGGGGGGAATCCGCGATCTTGTTTCGCCATAACCACCACCCGCCTGCGATAGCGCTGATCACCAACAGGGTGATCAGCCAGAAGGCTCGCCGGCGTTGGGCTTGCTTTTTCTGGCTCTTTGTCAGCAATCGGCGACCTCAACGGATGGGCGAGCCCTTCTTTTGCAGATCCATCAACAATGCTCAGTCCCGCTTTCTCCTGGACCGCTTCCCGAATTTGCCTTCCCAAATGAGAAGGATCGGGCTCGCCACAAAGATAGACGAATAGGTCCCTACGACGATCCCAACCAATAGGGCAAAGGCAAAGTCATGGATAACGCCCCCGCCTAAGATAAAGAGGGCCACTACAACGATCAGGGTCGTTGAAGAGGTGAGAATGGTTCGACTCAGGGTTTCATTGATGCTGGCATTCATGGTCTGTTCAAAGGGTCTTCTCTTGAAACGCCTCAGGTTCTCCCGTATCCTGTCAAAGACAATGATGGTATCGTTCAGTGAGTATCCCACGATCGTGAGAAGGGCCGCGATGATGGAAAGCGATATTTCTCTGTCGGTCAGGGCAAAGGCGCCGACCGTGATGATCACATCATGGATCAGGGCGATGATGGCGCCCAGGGCATATTTGAGATTCAGAAACAGGCACAGGGTCAGCGTGACAAGGAGGGCGATCAGGATCAGCCACGTCACACTGACGCCAAAGCGGGATGTGATATACACAACAAAGATAAGGGAGAGGGCCATAATGATGGACATCAGCCACTTCAGCTCAAACCGCCCTGAAATATATATGGCAATGAAGAGAATGGAATAAAAGATGGCGAACAGGGCTTGTTGACGCAGGTCATCTCCGACGCTGGCGCCGACCATCTCCACCCGCCGGATGTCCACCCCCTTTCCGAATTCGGCCTTCAGGGCCTCTTCCACATGGTCGCTCAGACCGGTCAATTCCACATGGGTCTGCCTGATTCGGATCAGATACTCAGCCTCGTCGGTATCGCCGAATCCCTGAACGATGCTGTCTTCCAGTTGAACCGATTGAAGGGCCTGCTTGATATCGGACGGAGACGTCTTCTGATCCATCTTGACCTGGACCACGACGCCCCCTGAAAAATCCACGCCGTAGTTGGGCCCCCCCCTCCATAGGAGCAGAAAAATAGTGGCGACAATCATCAGGCCGGAAACGCCGAATGCAAAGTAGCGCTTTCCGATGAAATCGATATGAGTTCCTGGCTTAATAAATTCCATATAGTGGCTCCGCCTGCTGGTTAGTCATTCATCTAAATACTGATGGTCTCGTAAAGAGTCGTCACCCCGTTGAAAAACGGGGTCCAGGACGATTTTAACTATATGATCCCGCCTTGGCGGGACTGGATTCCGGCTTTCGCCGGAATGACGAAAAAGGACATTTTCTGACTTGTTACGAATGCATCAAATACTGATCTTTTTCACGTTTCGCTGCACATAAAAATAATCGAAGATGATCCGGGTAATAAAGATCGCCGTAAAGAGACTTGCCACGATGCCGATACTGAGGGTTACCGCAAACCCCTTGACCGGGCCGGTGCCGAACTGAAAGAGGACCAGGGCCGCGATCAGCGTGGTCACCTGGGCGTCCAGAATCGTGACAAGGGCCTTGCTGTAACCTCCTTCGATGGAGGCCCGCGGCGTCTTCCCAAGTCGCAGTTCCTCCCGGATCCGCTCGAAGATTAACACGTTCGCATCCACCGACATGCCGATGGTCAGAATGATCCCCGCGATGCCCGGCAGGGTCAGGGTCGCGCCGAAAAAGGCGAGCCCCGCCATGATGAAAACCACATTGAGGAGGAGGGCCAGATCTGCAATAACCCCTGACAGGCCATAATAGATCGCCATGAAAGCGATAACGATGATCCCTCCGATGAGCACCGATTTAAAGCCCTTTTCGATGGAATCCTTTCCCAGGGAGGGGCCCACAGTCCGTTCTTCAATCACCTTGACCGGCGCGGGGAGTGCCCCGGCCCTCAGCACAATGGCCAGGTCTCTGGCCTCGTCCATGGTATAGCGACCGGTGATCTGGGCCTTTCCGCCTGAGATCTTATCCTGGATCACGGGCGCTGAATTGACCTTATTGTCCAAGACGATGGCCAGCCGCTTCTTGATGTTCTGCTCGGTCACCTGCTCAAAGATCCTGGCGCCCCTGGCATCGAATGAGAGGGATACATAGGGTTCATTGTAACGGCCGTCGATCTGGACCCTTGCGTCGGTAATGTATTCGCCGGTAAGGGCCGTTCGTTTTTTGAGGAGATAGGGGACCTTGGTTTGTCGTCCGCTCTTGGGATCGATGGCCACCTGGTAAAGGATCTCGTCTCCCGGCGGGATTTTACCTTGGAGGGCCTCTTCCACGCTGTTCTCCTCGTCAACCAACTTGAATTCCAGGAGGGCCGTCTTCCCGATCAGGGCGATCGCCCGTTTAGGGTCTTTCACTCCGGGCAGTTGAATTAGAAGCCTGTCTTCCTCCTGGGGACGGATGTCCGGTTCGCTGACCCCGAACTGGTCGATCCGATTGCGAATGGTCTCCAGGGCCTGATCCACCGCCATCTTCATGATTCGGTCTTTGGCCTTGGGATCCAGCACGAACTGAAACGCCGGTTTGCCGTCTGCGTCGGGTAGCGGTGCCACATTGAAATCAGGGTAACCGGCCGCGGCCATGTCCAGAAGGACCTCCTTGTCTTCAGGACGCATCAGGATGATATCGACACCCTTCAGGCCGTTGCGCTTCAGCTCAAGATATCGGACCTTGTCTTTGCGCAAATCCCGTTTCAAGTCCTCCACAACCCTTTCCAGATGATTTTCAACGGCCTTGGATGACTCCACCTCCAGGACCAGATGGATGCCCCCTTGCAGGTCAAGGCCCAGATGAATGGTATCCTTGGGCAGAAAGCTTGACCACCACGCCGGAAGCCCCCCGCTCAGGGACGGAACCAGATAGATCACTGCCGCCAGAATCGCGAACAGGGCGAGAATGCTGCGCCACCTTAGACTTTTCAACACGTGCGACTCCCAGATTTTGATTGATAACTCATTGATAAATTAAGTGGAAGATGACGTTGACGATTCCCTTCCGGTTATACCGGAAATAGAACCCCTCGATACCTTGACCCGGACCTTGGGCGCGATCTCCATGGTCACCACATCATCGGTCAGGCCGGTCACGATCCCGTAAAGCCCGCCCGAGCTGACCACTCGATCTCCCTTTTTAATCGATGCGAGCAGTTGTTTCTGCGCCTTGGCCTTTTTCTGCTGTGGTCGGATGAGCAGAAAATAGAAGATAGCGAACATCAGAATCAGGGGGATAAACGTTCCAAAACCGCTCCCCTCTCCGCCTGTTCCCCCTTTGCCAGCGCCTCCCATCGCATACGCCAAAAAATCCATTATACAACCTCCTTTCAACCGAGCCTTTTTTCTTGAAGTTTATAGAATGTCGCACGATATTCTGCCAACCGGTCTTCGCGAATGGCAGCGCGAAGGTCTGCCATCAGGCGAGAATAGTATGCGAGATTATGAATCGTGTTTAGCCTGTAGGACAATATTTCCCTCGCCATGAACAGGTGCCTCAGGTACGCCCTCGAATAATTGGCGCAGGTATAACATCGACACTCCGCATCGACAGGCCGTTCGTCCTCCGCGTAGCGGGCGTTTTTAATGGCCATCTTCCCCGTTGCCGTGAACAGGGTCCCATTCCTCGCGTTCCGCGTGGGCATGACACAGTCAAACATATCAACGCCTAAGCTGATGGCCTCCAGAATGTCTTCCGGGGTCCCCACCCCCATCAGGTAAACGGGTTTCTCAAGAGGGAGAAACTCTACGGTCTCCCCGATGACCCGCTCTCGGGTGGTTCGATCCTCCCCAACGGACAGGCCCCCCAGGGCGTAGCCGTCAAATCCCATCTTGACCAGTTCTCGAGCACTGGTCTCCCTCAACTCCGAATACATGCCCCCCTGTACAATGCCGAACAACGCTTGGTCGCCCCTTGTCTTCCGCTCCAGGGATCGTCGAGCCCACGAGGTGGTCAGGCTGACGGACCTCCGCACATACTCAACCTCAGAGGGGTAGGGGGCACATTCGTCAAAGGCCATGATAATATCCGCACCTAACGTCTCCTGGATATCGATGGCCTCTTCAGGGCCGATGAAGTGTCTGGACCCGTCGATATGAGACTGAAAGGTCACCCCCTGATCCGTCAAGGTCCTCAGGGACGTCAGACTATATACCTGAAACCCCCCGCTGTCGGTCAGGATGGGCCCGGACCAGTTCATGAACCGATGGAGACCGCCCAGCCGGCCAATGACATGGTGACCCGGCCTGAGATAGAGGTGATAGGTATTGGCCAGGATGATCCGGACGCCTGCCCCAGCCAAGTCTTCGGGCGATACGGCCTTGACCGATCCCTGGGTCCCGACCGGCATGAAGACTGGCGTCTCAAAGGCCCCGTGGGGCGTTCGAATCTCCCCGGTCCTGGCCCTGCAATCTGCGGCCCTGTGTGTGATCCTGAATTCCAAATTTCGTCCGGAATTGCGTTTCCCCCCTGTAGGCGCAAGGTGCAAGGCGTTAGGCGCAAGGTTGATAAATTGTGACGAACAGCCTATCTCCTGTCAGCCCTCAATTCCCGCATCCCGGCATTCCCGCATCCTTCACTTTCAATCCCTCAATCCCTCAATCCCTTAATTCCTCAATTCCTGAATCCCCCAATTCACACAATCAACATCGCATCCCCATAGCTGTAGAACCGGTATTTTTTTTCAACGGCCTCCGCGTAGGCCCGTTTGATCAGATCGAGACCGGCAAAGGCCGATACCAGGAAGAGGAGCGAACTTCTCGGCAGGTGAAAGTTGGTGATCAGGGCGTCCACGACGCGAAAAACAAACCCCGGCGTAATCAGGAGATCGGTCTTCCCCTCGCCGAGGGCAACAGAACCATCCGCCGCCGCGGCGCTTTCCAGCGCCCTCACTACCGTCGTTCCCACCGCAACGACCCTCCCTCCCCCCTCCCTGACGGCACGTATTCGGTCGGCTGTTTCAGGGGCGATGGCGTACGGTTCATACCCCAAACGATGCTGACGGACATCCCTCACCTTGACAGGGCGGAACGTGCCATACCCCACGTGGAGGGTCAGCGAGACGACGGAGACCCCCCCCTTCCGAAGCCTGCGAAAGAGATCCTGGGTAAAGTGCAATCCTGCGGTAGGCGCTGCGACAGCGCCCTTGCTGGCGGCATATACCGTCTGGTACCGGTTCCTGTCAAGCCCCTCGAGGGCCGAGTCTTTCCCTCGCTTGATATAAGGCGGCAGGGGCATACAGCCCTTCTCATCCATCAGGGAGCCTATCCCTCGACCGCCGTTGAACCGGATGGTGACAAGCCCGTTGCCCTGGACGCTGATGACTTCTCCGGACACATCGCCGTCAAAGTGCAGGAGGCTTCCTGGTCTGGGTCGCCTGGAGGCCTTCATGAGACATAACCGTTCGGCAGGCCCCTCATTTTCTGAGTCGGGTTTTAGGTCCGGATGCTCCAGCACCAATATCTCTATTCGACCCCCGCTCTCCTTACGGCCAAAAAGCCGGGCTGGAACCACCTGGGTGTCATTCACCACCAAGAGATCCCCAGGCAGGAGGAGTCGAGGGAGATCGAAAAACCGGTGGTCCGAGAAAGATCCGCTTGAACGATCTATGGCAAACAGTCTGGAATGATCCCTCTGAGGGGCCGGCGCCTGTGCTATGAGATCCTGCGGCAGGTTGTAGTTGTAGTCGTCTATTTCAAGCATGACTGAACTATAAATCGGTTACACTAAAGAAAAGTTTATTCAAAGTCAACTGATTTTATTCCCTGAAAAAATAGGTGAGAAGGAGTCCAATCCCCATCGCGAGGAAACCCACGAGCCTGAGTTGGGCATTCGGCAGGTCCTGCATCATGGCCATCCATTTCTTCATCTTGTCCGGAAAGGCAAAATAGGGAAGACCCTCTACAATCAGCACGAGACCCAGAAGGCACAAAAATAATCTCATTTTTTATGATCCTCAATCGCCGGAATAACAGGTTAACGCAATGGGTATGGGCGCCAGCTCCATTGGCGAGCGGACGTTTCAATAGTACCATATAACATCCCTTCGCATCAAGAAATAGACCTGCTACGCCACGATAGGGCCGTGCCCTTGCCCGCTTTCCTTGTAGACCCAAAAATCGTTCTTGCATTTATCTGGGTTTGTCTGTATATCAACATAAATTGGAGGGATAATCTAAGGTAATGGTTATGTTTTCTTTACGCCTGCGTGCAGTTTGTCCCTTGCGCCTGAACCTCCGAGATGGGGACCGATGGGCTCGGTTGATGGCAAGAGGCCGCCCCATATGGCAAAACAACCGCCACCGGGTGTTCATCATCGAACCCAGAAGAAGAAAGGACAATGACTTGAAATCAACAAAACCATTCTTATTTTGAGACTCATTCCAGTTTTTTGACGCATCTTCTGTCACGAACTGCCCGCGCAATGGACCCTATGTGTAACAGGAGAATCTGAACCGCCACATGAACGAGGAAACCATGAAAACAACCCTAACAGATATCAGTCCTGTGAAAAAAAGGCTGCTGGTTGAGATCGATGCAGAGGAAGTCACAAAGAAACTGAATCAGGCCTATGGCGACATCAGAAAACGGGTCAAGGTCCCTGGATTTCGGCCAGGAAAGGCGCCGAGAAAAATCCTTGAAAGCTATTATGGCAATCAGGTCAGAGACGACGTGACGAAGGAACTGATCGCCGACTCTTTTCCCAAGGCAATTGATGAGACAAAAGCCTTTCCCCTGGGCCAGCCGGTACTGGAAAAGGAGTCGCTGAAGCAAGGAGAGAATTTCGTTTACTCCGCTGTCCTGGAAGTCCGTCCTGAGTTTGAGGTCAAGAACCATCTGGGGGTGGAAGTGGAAAAGGAAATCCTCTCGGTCAGCGACGAAGACGTTCAAAAACGACTGGAAGAGATCAGAACGGCTAATGGAAAACTGGCCTCCATCGCGGAAAAAAGACCCATTGGAGAGGGTGATTATGCCATTGTCGACTACAAAGGATTTGAAAACGGCCAACCCATCGAAGGCATCCAGTCTTCAAACCTCTTGGTAAAGGTCGGGAAACACGACTTTCACGCCAAATTCGATGAGGCCCTCATCGGACTCTCCAAGGATGATGAAACCGAGTTTGCCATTGATTTTGAAAAGGATTTCTATCACACCCAGCTCGCAGGGAAACGGGTACACTTCAAGACCCGGATTATTGACGTCAAAGAGCTGACGCTTCCGGAACTGGATGATGCCTTTGCCGGCAGCCTGGGCTCTGACTTTAGGGACCTGGAGAGTCTTAAGGAGGAGATCAGGAAGGCCATCACCTCCGAGGAGGAAAGCCGGGTCGACAGGGAATTGAAACAGCGATTGATTGAACGGATCTCAGAAGGGCTCCATTTCGAACTTCCCGAAGTCCTGGTGCAGGCCGAGACCGATTTCTCAATCAAGCGATTCAGGGATAATCTTCAAAGAGGCGGAGCGAGCATCGAAAAGATGGGGCTTTCGGAGGAAGGGTTGAAAAAGGACTTCAGGCCTGTCTCAGAGAAGCGGGTTCGAGAGATGCTGATTCTGGAACAGATCGCCAAACAGGAGCAGATCACCCTGACCAACGAGGACCTTGAGGAAGGCTACAGGGGTCTGGCCCAAAACATGGGGCAGGATGTGGAAACCGTTAAGAAATATTATGAGGCGCGGGGTCAGGTGGACAACCTCAGGGAAGAGGTCCTCAGGGAAAAAACATTGAAGTACCTAACGGATCATGCTACGATTTCAGAAGTCAAGCGAGAGTCACTCGGACAGGACAAGGTCCGTGAAGGGAGGGATGGGTAAGATTTATGTTAATTCCAATGGTTATAGAGCAGTCGGGCCGGGGAGAGAGGGCCTACGACATCTATTCGAGGCTGTTGAAGGATCGCATCATATTTATCGGCGAGCAGGTGGAGGACTCAATGGCCAATATCATCATCGCCCAGATGCTCTTTCTGGAGTCCGAAGACCCGGACAAGGATATCAATATCTACATCAATTCTCCGGGAGGTTCTGTCACGGCAGGGCTGGCTATTTATGACACCATGCAATACATCAGACCCGATGTCGCAACCATATGTATGGGGCAGACAACGAGCATGGCGGCGCTCCTTCTGGCGTCCGGGGCAAAGGGGAAACGATATGCCCTCCCCCACAGCCGGGTCATGATTCACCAGCCTTTGGGAGGCGCTCAAGGACAGGCTACGGACATAGACATCCAGGCGCGGGAAATATTGAAGATTCGAGACAGCTTGAACGAGATTCTGGCCAAACATACGGGCCAGGATATTGAAAGGATCCGTAAAGATACGGAGCGGGACTATTTCATGAGCGGTCATGAGGCCAAAGAATACGGGATTGTGGACAGGGTCATCAGCAAGCGGGAAATGAAGGAGCAGGTTGCCGGGAAGGCCTGAGATCGAGGACCTGGTGAAAGTCCGGGTCATTTTCACCGGGCAGGGCGTTGCGGGTTACGTCGAAAGATAGGACGTTTGGCTGATCTGAGACATAACCACTCAACCATTTGACGACACTTAAAGGTGTATAACGGTAAAAATTATGGGCAAGAACGACGTTTCAAATGACGACCTCCTCTGCTCTTTCTGCGGGAAAAGCCAGGATGAGGTCAAGAAGCTCATTGCAGGTCCGTCTGTGTATATCTGTGATGAATGCATTCAGCTCTGCAACGAGATTATTGATGAAGAATACAGTCAAGAGGAGGGACAAGAGGCCCGTCAGTTACTGAAGCCCTCCGAGATAAAGGAGACCCTTGACCAGTACGTGATCGAGCAGGAAAAGGCGAAAAAGGTCCTTTCAGTAGCTGTCCACAACCATTACAAACGGGTCAGCACCAAAGCAGACACGTCGGGCGTCGAGATCGAGAAAAGCAATATCCTCCTGATCGGACCGACCGGTTCAGGGAAAACCCTCCTTGCGCAGACCCTGGCCAAAATCTTAAAGGTCCCCTTCACGATCGCTGACGCCACCACATTGACAGAGGCGGGTTACGTGGGCGAAGACGTAGAGAATATCATCCTACATCTGGTTCAGTTCGCTGACTACGATGTGGAGGCCGCGACCAAAGGGATTGTGTACATCGATGAGATCGACAAGATCGCACGCAAGTCAGACAGCCCCTCCATTACGCGAGATGTCTCAGGAGAGGGTGTCCAGCAGGCCCTCCTCAAGATCATCGAGGGGACCCTGGCCAGCGTGCCGCCAAAGGGGGGGAGAAAACACCCCCAGCAGGATTTCGTGCGGGTGGATACCACCAATATTCTCTTCATCTGCGGCGGGACGTTTAACGGATTAGACAGGATTATCAGCAATCGGCTCGGGAACAAGCTGATCGGCTTCGAGGCGGATATCAAAGGCCAGCAGGATGTGGACACCAACGAAATCATGTCGCAGGTCCAACCCGAAGACCTGATAAAATTTGGGCTGATCCCCGAATTCGTCGGCAGGATTCCGATTACTGCCACGCTGAACGAGCTGAGTCTCGATGCCTTGGTCCGGATCTTGAGGGAGCCCAAGAATGCCCTTATCAAACAGTATAAAAAGCTGTTTGAGCTGGAAAATGTTAAATTGAGATTTACGGATGACGTCCTGGTGGCGATCGCCAAGGATGCCATCAAACGGAAGTCCGGGGCCCGGGGGTTGAGGGCGATTCTCGAATCGGTGATGTTGGATATCATGTATGACATTCCCTCCATGCCTGAAATCACGGAATGCATCATTAATGAAGATGTTGTCTCCAAGGGGGAGCCTCCTTTATTGATTTACGAAAAGCAGGCCAAATTTGGATAATCATATGATGTTGAATCCTCTAAAAATGGATCTTCGCGATATGGATTATGGTGAAAGGCGCTATTATCCGCTTCTCCCCTTGAGGGACGTGGTTGTCTTTCCGAATGTGGTGGTGCCTCTGTTTGTAGGGCGCGACAAATCGATCAAGGCCCTCGAGTATGCCTTATCTCATGAGAAACGGGTCTTCATGTCCGCCCAGACCGACGCAAAGGTGGACAACCCTTCGCCTAAGGACATCTTTGCATTTGGGACCGTTGGCGCTGTGTTACAGCTTTTGAAGCTGCCCGACGGGACGGTCAAGGCCCTTATTGAAGGAAAAGAGCGGGGCGTGATCGAAAATTTTGTGGACAAACAAGGATTTTTCATGGTGGAGATCAGCGAGCGGGCGACGCGCCCTGCCGCGAGCCCTGAGATCGAGGCCCTGGTGCGCTCCATCCATGACAGCTTCGAGGAGTATGCGAAATACAACAACAAGATCGGAAAAGAGATCGTCTCGGCAGTGATCTCCATCGAAGATCCGGGACGTATGGCCGATACCATTGCCGGGCATTTGGCATTGAAGGTCTCGGACAAACAGGAGATTCTCGAGGCCGTCGAGTTGACCCAGAGGCTGAACAAATTATTTGAAAAGCTGGGCGGCGAGGTGGATATCCTTCGCCTGGAGCACCGTTTGAGGTCGCGGGTCAAAAAACAGATGGAAAAGACCCAGAAGGACTATTACCTCAATGAGCAGATCCGCGCCATTCAAAAGGAGATGGGGACCAAGGATGATTTCAAGGCGGAGCTGGATGAACTCGAGAAAAAGATAAAGAGCAAAAAGGTGAGCAAAGAGGCCCACCTGAGACTGAAACAGGAATTCAAGAAGCTGAAGATGATGTCCCCCATGTCGGCAGAGGCCGCTGTGGTGCGCAACTATATTGACTGGATCATCGACCTTCCCTGGCTCGACAAGACACGGTCAAGGCTTCAGATTGAGGAGGCCGAGACCATCCTCGACGAAGATCACTACGGCCTTGAGAAGCCCAAGGAAAGGATCGTTGAATATTTAGCCGTTCAGCGTCTGACCCAAAAGATAAAAGGCCCGATTCTCTGCTTAGTGGGACCACCGGGGGTCGGCAAGACATCTCTGGCAAAATCCGTGGCCAGAGCGACCGGTAGAAATTTTATCCGCCTGTCTCTGGGAGGGGTCAGGGATGAGGCTGAGATCAGGGGGCATCGAAGGACCTATATCGGGGCTATGCCGGGCAAAATCATCCAGTTTTTAAAGAAGGCGAAATCCAACAATCCGGTCTTCTGCTTAGACGAAGTGGACAAGATGAGCACCGATTTTCGGGGCGATCCTTCGGCCGCCCTCCTGGAGGTCCTCGATCCGGAGCAGAACGTGGCCTTCAATGACCATTATCTCGATCTGGATTATGACCTTTCTGACGTCTTTTTCATCACAACGGCCAATAACCTGCACAATATTCCGATCCCTCTGCAGGACAGGATGGAGATTATTCGACTCCCCGGATACACCGAGCTTGAAAAGCTGAGTATCGCCAAGCAGTTTCTGGTCAAGAAACAGATCGGACAAAACGGCCTTAAGCCTGAGAACATCGTCTTTACCGACAGCGCCATTCTTCAGATTATCCGCACTTATACCAGTGAGGCCGGCGTCAGGAATCTGGAGCGGGAGATCTCCTCCATCTGCCGTAAGGTCGCCAAAGAGGTCGTCAGGGGGGGAGAAGACGCCACGATCTCTGTCAAGGCCCAGTCCATACAGAAATATCTCGGCGTCCCCAAGTACCGGTATGGCAGGACCGAGGAGAAAAATTGCGTGGGCGTGACCACAGGCCTGGCGTGGACAGACGTGGGCGGCGAAATCCTCCAGACCGAGGCCACCATTATGCCTGGCAAGGGCAATCTGGTCCTGACCGGAAAGCTCGGCGAGGTCATGCAGGAGTCGGCCCAGGCGGCCTTAAGTTACGTCCGGTCACGGGCGAGGAACTTGAAGCTCCCCGACAATTTCTATGAGAAGGTGGATATTCACATCCATGTCCCGGAGGGGGCCACTCCCAAAGACGGGCCGTCCGCCGGCATCACGATTGCGACCTCTATCGTTTCCGCGCTGACAAGATACCCTGTCGATCGCGATATTGCCATGACCGGCGAAATAACCCTCAGGGGAAGGGTCCTCCCGATCGGGGGGCTGAAGGAAAAGATCCTGGCCGCCCACAGGGGAGAGGTTACCAAGGTGCTGATCCCCATCGAAAACAAGAAGGACATTGCAGAGATACCCAAGAAGATCCTCAAGAAGGTAGAGCTGGTCCTTGTCGAAAATATGGATGATGTCCTTCGCGAGGCATTGATTGTGGAAGAAGGAAAGGAATTATTTGCCCCGGAAGAGGAATGCAAGCCGTTCTGTTTTACGGATATCCCTCAGATGGAGGAAAGCCCGCCAACCAGCATCATGGCCCACTGAGTTTTCTAGCAGAGCTGTCCAAATTCCCTTGACAAAAAATGAGGGAACCGGTACCCTAACGTGTTTGCTGTCTCAGGCGGGTAGCTCAGCGGGAGAGCATCGGCCTTACAAGCCGGGGGTCACGGGTTCAAATCCCGTTCCGCCTACCATCCATGCATGGGGCGGGGTTCCGGTGAGGATATCACGGCTGCCTGGGCGGGATAGGCGGATGGGAAAGACAACGGGTCAAATCAGATGGCCCGGTTTTAGAGCGCAGACATTGTCACACGGGGACGTAGTTCAGTCGGTCAGAACGCCGGCCTGTCACGCCGGAGGTCGCGAGTTCGAGCCTCGTCGTCCCCGCCATAAAATTGAGGGGTTACGTCAATGACGTAGCCCCTTTTTTTGTCTTCGGCGTAACGGCTCTTTTTTTGCAGGATATCCCCTACTCTGTCTACATCCTGCAAAAGGGGAAAAAGGCGCCTATGATGTCAGAGCGCCCCACGATTCTGACTCAAACCCAAAATCCGTTCTATCCTGAAAACCATGGCCGCACATGTCTCAAGATCGCCCGTCGGATGTTGCATCTTTTTTTTCATGCTGCTCGTTCTGTCGGCCTGCGCGGTGAAAGCCCCCCCTCCTTTGCCGCCGGTAAAGGGAGAGATCCCTCGGGTGCGATACACCATCCAGGCGGGGGCATTTTCCGCTGTGGACAATGCGATACGCCTCGCCCGATCCCTGGAAAAGCAAGGTCTCAGCGCCTACTACTATCGTGACGCGTCCGGCGTCTTCAAGGTCCGCTTTGGCGACTTTGCCTCTCGATCAGAAGCGCTCGCCAGGGCTCGATCCCTGATGAACGCAGGGATCATTCAAGAGTATTACATTGTATCGCCGGAAGAGTATCCGGCGGCGGCGGCACCTTTCGACGCTGAGGCGCTCAGGGCCGATCTCGTTCAAACAGCCGAGCGTTTCATCGGGCTTCCGTATCAGTGGGGCGGGACCTCCCCGGAACAGGGATTTGACTGCAGCGGGCTTGTCATGGCCGTGTACCAGCTCAACGGCTTCAATCTGCCGCGATCCTCTCGAGATCAGTTCGCATCAGGGAGACCGGTGGACCGGACCGCAATGCAAAAAGGAGACCTGGTTTTCTTTTCTTCTATCAAGGGAAAAGACGTCTCTCATGTCGGCATGTATACCGGCGATGATGCTTTTATCCATGCGTCGGGTCAGGGCAAGATTATTCGAAAAGACTCCCTTGCCACCCCCTATTTCGCCACGCGGTTTACAGGCGCACGGACCTATCTGAGGTGAATCCATGTGCCCCCTGTGGACGGCCCCTCTTGCGGCGACCTGTTTTAGAGTCTTTGTTTTTAAC
>Ga0172374_1001735_pt1 | contig 14402 bp, 9 predicted proteins | sample LakKiv3m_FD_114536 | JGI IMG/M metagenome (GOLD analysis project Ga0172374, IMG submission 114536) | Freshwater microbial communities from Kabuno Bay, South-Kivu, Congo - kab_092012_10.3m | ecosystem: Environmental > Aquatic > Freshwater > Lake | place: Democratic Republic of the Congo... | reverse complement strand
TGGCGGCGGTGAGCCTTCTCGCCATGGTGCTGGCGCCACGCGATAGCGGAGCGGAAGGCTTCTTCATTTTCGGGGCGATCAATGTGGCGATCTATGCGGGACTTTCCGTGTTTCTGCTCATTCGCCACGCAATGGAAAACGGCCTGCCGCGATTGCCGGCCATGCGCGGCGGCGCGACCGCTGCCGCCTGTTCACTGTTGCTCGTCGCCGGCAGCGCTGCGGAACTGAGTTCCCATGCGATTGGCGGCCTCGAAGCCCTGTCGCACGGGCAGCCCTACGTCACCTTCACCGAAACGCGCTTTACGGTTGCCGGTGCGGGTGTGGAGGGTGCGAGATCGGTGCGCGTGAAGCTGCGCATCACCCTGCCGGGCTTGCCCGGTCATCGGGAAATGCAGGCGGAACCGGCCGTCGCACCGTCGCCGACAGTGGCAACCGGAGAAATCATGCTGGCCGACAATAGGGTCGGACAATAGAAGGAGGAGGCTGTGATGAGAACAACAATAAGCAACTGCGGATTCTCCGCTTTCGTACTCTGCCTTGCGGTGATCGCGCCCAGTGCCGTCCACGCCGCAGGCGGCACGAAGACGCCGAAACCGCTCAGAACCAGCGAAGTCGTGGAAATGTACTTCGACAAGACCTGGAAATGGGATACGGGCGGCGGACGCTTCATTGCCGATGGCCGCAAATTCATCGCCCTGACGGAAGAAAAAGGCAAAAAATCCGTCGGTGAGGGTATCTGGACCGTCGATGCCAACGGCACGCTGTGCATGCGCGCCACCTGGAAAGCCGATAATGGGAGCGGCAAGGCCGATACCTGCTTCGACCATGGCCGCATCGGCAAGGTGCTCTACCAGCGCAAGCAGGGCGGCCAGTGGTACGTGTTCCGGCACAACCCGCCAAGGCCCGGCGATGAATTCCTGAAACTTGTCCGCAAGGACGACGTCACCCCGCAGATCGCCGCCTATGGCAAGGCGATGACGGCGACGCGATAGGGAGGAAAGTGTCATGCAGATAACAAGAAGAAAACTTCTCTTCGCAAGCGGGGCTGCCGTGGCTTTTTCAGCCAGCATGTACCCCATGTTCAAACTGGATGCGCAGGGTGTTGCACCCATGGGCGCCACGGGCATGAAAACGCTTGCCGACAAACGTCCGACATTGCATGCGGATGGTATCCGTTTCGGCGCTTACGATCCACACGGTGATTTCACCGGACAGGCCGGGGTGGCGACGGAACATCTGTTCCTGCCCTGGGAAGACGTGGATCTCGACAGTCTCGCGCTCGCGGACGCCTATGCCCTGGAACGCAAGCGCAATGTGCTGATCACCGTCGAACCCTGGTCATGGGACGTCAACTGGCGGCTCACCTCCGATGAATTGCGCCGCAAGGTGCTGGGAGGCGACTACGACAAGAACATGCAGGCGATAGCCGCACGCATGTCGGCGATGAAAAGCCCGCTGATCCTGCGCTGGGGACAGGAAATGGAAGACACGTCCGGCCGCTTCTCGTGGTCCGGCTGGAACCCGCGGGACTATATCACGGCCTATAAACGCATGGTGGACATGACCCGCAGGGCGGTTCCCGGCGTCAAGGTGATGTGGTCGCCCAAGGGGCTTGACGGCCTTCAGGCTTATTATCCCGGCGATAACTACGCCGATCTTGTCGGCCTTTCGGTCTTCGGCCTCGAAGATTACGACAAGATCGAATATGGCGGACCGAAGACATTCTCCGATCTGCTGCGCAAGGGATACGGACTTGTTGAAACCTTCAACCGGCCGGTCTGGGTCGCCGAACTTGGTTATGAAGGCGGCGATTCCTATGTCCGTCCCTGGATGAACGACGTGACGCTGAAACAGGCGGATTTTCCGAAGCTGGAAGAGGTCGTCTATTTCAACGACAAGGATGTGCACCCCTGGCCGCACAATCTCGGCAAGCCCGACTGGCGCGTGGTGCGTCCGGCCAAGGCTTGATTGAGGCCGGAGCGGGCCGAGCGGACGCCCGGCCCGCTCGCCCGCCCGGACATTATCCGCTGACCGCCAGCACGGCCTCAGCCTCATAGATGGCGCAGACGATGTGATAAAAGGTGCTGGCCGGCGCCGGCTCGTCGAGCATCGGCCTGTCGGCCGGCCATTTGTCGAACCAGAGACCCTTCACCGGCGTGTCAAGGAATGGCTGCAGCGCGCCGATGGCCCGCACGCCGGAGGCAAGGTAACGCTGCCGTTCCTCGCCGGAGGTGACGCTGGCAAGGCGCACCGCCGCTTTCAGCCATTCCGTCTGCGGCCACAGCCGCGCCAACCCGTCATGCACCGAAAAATCGTCGTAGAGGCTCATCACCGCCACCTTGCGGCGCGGGCAGATGCCATGCTCTTCGCCGATCGCAAACAGCCGTTTTGCCTTGTCGATCGCCTCGCCATTCCGGCGCAGGCTACCCCAGCGCACCAGAAGCCATGCCCATTCGAACTGGTGGCCCGGCTCCATGATCCGGCCCTTGTCGCTCTTATGCGGCGTCCAGTCGTGCTCGAAAAATTCGCGCAAGCCACCATTGCCGCCATCGATGAAGCGGGTCAGCGCCAGATCGGCGATCTCGTCAGCCAAAGCCGTCCACGGACCATCCGGATCCTGCACCTCCCAGGCCAGCATCGCCTCGAACAAATGCATATGCGGATTGGAACAGAGCGGCGTGCGCGGCGGGTTTTCTTCCTCGAAACCGGCGACGGGATGTTTGTAGTCGCGCTTGAGGATGGCAAGAATATCCAGCGCCCGGCCGCGCATCTCGTCCTTGCGTTCGGGAAGGCTTGCGGCGGTCTGGGCGGCGGCAAAAAGCGCAAAGGCCTGATTGTAGAGATCGAAGGACGGATCGATCAGTCTGCCGGTCTGGTCGGCGAGGTTGCCGTAAAGACCGTTGTCGAGACGATAGACTTTTTCGAACCAGCAGAGGCCATGCAGGAGCGCGTCTTTCCATGGCCCCTGCCAGCCGTGCTGGCCGGCGGCGGCGAAACAATAGGCCTGACGCGGCTGAACCCGGGCACGGCGGTCATCGGAAAAAACCGGCTTGGCATCCTGGCCGAGACGTTCGTAAAAGCCGCCGTCGGGGCGGGCCGAACCCGCCTCCCACCACAAGGGCAGTGCATCCTCATCCAGCCATTTCCATAATGTCCCGATTTCTTCGGCAAGCGCCTGAGCGGCACTCGGAAATTGCACTGTCATACGTCAACTCTCTGTTTTTACAGTTGAATTAAAAAATAGGTCAATAAAAATACGTGAATATGGAAGCAAGTAGACCATGGGACATATTGCGCTGCAACCGTAAAATCATCGACCTCACGCTGAGCCAACCCACATCAAGACGATTGGTTCCACAGTCCGGTGTGGCAAATAGCGTGTCAACGGTGATTCGGAATCCATAAAGTGTCAGAAATTACAATGAAAATTTGAGATTGCTTATTCGTAGTCCTCACGTATTTCGTAGCAATGGTCTCGTCATTAGTGATTCGGCCTCTTTCTGATCTGCGTGGCGTTGGGGAAATAGAGGGGCACAAGGCAGTGAGATTTTCTGCCTATACTTCATTGCTGTTCTCCATTGTGGTTCTTTCGGGCTGCAATACTCCTGCGGGCGTTCGCTCGTTCGGGGGCGCACAGATGTTGTCTCCGTCCGAAGCGCTGGTTTTCCCGCCGCCTGGTGGACCGGAAATCGTCACCGTGGTCAACCAAACCTATTCCAACGCGGTGACGCAGCAGATCATATTGCGATCCGAGGCTGCCACGCCCGGGCAGAACTACATCAAGGCGGAGTTTTTCGGCCCGCAGCAGGCCGGTGATACCGATCGTGACGCTCTAGGTTTCAGCGGTTTCCGGGCTGCGTCCGTCGCGCGGGAAATCCGTTCTGAGTTTCCGGGTCAAAACATCGCCATGTCGGCAAATTACCTGCAGAATGGTTATGGCGCGTTTTCCTATGCCGCCGGCAGCGGCCGTGGCGAAGATACCTGCCTTTATGGCTGGCAGGATATACGCTCGCCGGAAAGCATGCGGCAGGATTTCCGCAATCTCGGTCGCATCAAGGTGCGTCTGCGCCTTTGTCAGTCGGGCGCAAGCGTCGAGCGGCTGCTGGCGGTCATGTATAATTACACGATCACCGGCACCTACGCCTCGCCAAGCTGGAACCCTTACGGCACGCCGCAGGCGGTGGATAAAAATCTCGGACGGCCGGGCCATCCGGTCTATCCCATGAAAGCGGATGATGTGCCGATGCGGCCCGGCGGCGAGGTGACGGCGAGCGTGCCGCCCCGGCCCGTTCGCCGCACGGCTGCCGTTGCACCGCCGGTGCAGCCGGAACCACAGCCGCTGCCGCCCGTTGCTGCTGTCAGTATTCCGTCACCCGCATCGGCTGGCGCGCCCGTTCAGCCTGCACGACCAGCAGCAATGGGCCAGCGCGCTGAGAGCGGAACGGCAAGGAGCGGCGAGCAGCCATCGCAGGTTCCGCAGGTGTCCATTCCCTCGCCAGCATGCCTGGCTGGTTCGGGGGCGCCCCAGGGATGCAGATGATCACCGGGAATAAAGCGGAAATTCCGGGCCGAAATTCCGGATGGGGACGAGAACGGAAAGTTTCTGGATGAACAAGGCCATCACAGTCATTGTCTGGTTGCTTGTGTCGCTTTGCGTTCTGGCCATCATCACGATGCCGGTCAGTCTGCAGACGCATCTGGTCGCGACCGCGATCTCGCTCGTTCTTCTGGCGACCATCAAAGGGTTCAACGGGCAGGGGGCCTGGCGTCTGGTGGCGCTGGGTTTCGGCACGGCCATCGTTCTGCGTTACGTCTACTGGCGCACCACCAGCACGCTGCCGCCCGTCAACCAGCTCGAGAACTTCATCCCGGGCTTTCTGCTCTATCTCGCGGAAATGTACAGCGTTTTGATGCTGGGCCTCAGCCTGGTCATCGTCTCCATGCCGCTGCCGTCGCGCAAAACGCGGCCCGGCTCGCCGGATTATCGGCCAACGGTCGATGTCTTCGTGCCGAGCTACAATGAGGATGCGGAGCTTCTCGCCAACACGCTGGCGGCGGCCAAGAACATGGATTATCCGGCCGACCGGTTCACCGTCTGGCTGCTGGACGATGGCGGCTCGGTGCAGAAGCGCAATGCCAGCAACATCGTCGAGGCGCAGGCGGCGCAGCGTCGTCACGAGGAGCTGAAGAAGCTTTGTGAGGACCTCGACGTGCGTTATCTGACGCGCGAGCGCAATGTCCACGCCAAGGCCGGAAATCTCAACAACGGTCTTGCCCATTCGACCGGCGAACTGGTGACGGTGTTTGACGCCGACCATGCGCCCGCCCGCGACTTCCTTCTGGAGACGGTTGGTTATTTCGAGGAAGACCCCCGGCTCTTCCTCGTGCAGACACCGCATTTCTTCGTCAATCCCGATCCCATCGAGCGCAACCTGCGCACCTTCGAAACGATGCCGAGCGAAAACGAGATGTTTTACGGCATCATCCAGCGCGGTCTCGACAAGTGGAATGGCGCATTTTTCTGCGGTTCCGCCGCCGTGCTGCGGCGCGAGGCACTGCAGGATACCGAAGGCTTCAGCGGTGTCAGCATCACCGAGGATTGCGAAACTGCGTTGGCGCTGCATTCGCGCGGCTGGAACAGTATCTATGTCGACAAGCCGCTGATCGCCGGCCTTCAGCCGGCCACGTTTGCAAGCTTTATCGGCCAGCGCAGCCGCTGGGCGCAGGGCATGATGCAGATCCTGATCTTTCGCCAGCCTTTGTTCAAGCGTGGCCTCTCCTTCACACAGCGTCTTTGTTACATGTCGTCGACGCTGTTCTGGCTGTTTCCGTTCCCGCGCACGATCTTCCTGTTCGCGCCGTTGTTCTACCTGTTCTTCGACCTTCAGATTTTCGTGGCTTCGGGTGGCGAATTCCTCGCCTATACGGCGGCCTACATGCTCGTGAACCTGATGATGCAGAACTATCTCTATGGCAGCTTCCGCTGGCCGTGGATTTCGGAACTTTATGAATATGTGCAGACGGTCCACCTTCTGCCTGCGGTTGTGTCCGTGATCTTCAATCCCGGCAAACCGACCTTCAAGGTGACAGCCAAGGACGAATCCATCGCCGAGGCGCGGCTATCGGAAATCAGCCGCCCGTTCTTCGTGATTTTCGCGCTTCTGGTGGTGGCGATGGCCTTTGCCATCTGGCGCATCTACAGCGAGCCCTACAAGGCCGATGTGACGCTCGTTGTCGGCGGCTGGAACCTGCTCAACCTCATCTTCGCGGGCTGTGCGCTCGGTGTCGTTTCCGAACGCGGTGACAAGTCGGCATCGCGACGCATCACCGTCAAGCGGCGCTGCGAGGTCAAGCTCGAAGGCAGCGACGCATGGGTGCCGGCCTCCATCGACAACGTGTCTGTGCATGGGCTGCTGATCAATCTGTTCGACAGTGCCACGACCGTCGAAAAGGACACGACGGCGATCGTGAAGGTCAAGCCACACAGCGAAGGCGTGCCGGAAACCATGCCCGTCAAGGTGGTCCGGACGGTTCGCGGCGAAGGACTGGTGTCCATCGGCTGCACCTTCTCACCGCAGCGTGCCGTCGATCACCGCCTGATCGCCGACCTGATCTTTGCCAATTCCGAACAGTGGAGCGAGTTCCAGCGCGTGCGCCGCAGGAACCCCGGCCTCATTCGCGGTACGGCGATCTTTCTGGCCATATCGCTGTTTCAGACGCAGCGCGGCCTTTTTTATCTGGCCAAGGCGCTCCGGCCCGCCGCCAAAAGCGTCAAACCTGCCGGAGCTGTAAAATGACCGGCGGTAAAACGATCAGGGGTTCTCTGACAGCATTGATGTGGGGTGCCGTCGCAACCGGTGCCATGGCACAGTCCTCACCCTTTGATATGTCGCCCGAAAGGCCGGCGCAGACTGCTCCCGCACCAGTGCCGCCGCCCGCCATTCCACCAGCGCCCCGCCAGCCGCCGGTCCAGCCTCCGGCCATACCACCGGCGCAGCCGCCCTTCGTGGTTCAACCGGCACCCGTGTCGCAACCGCAGCAGCCTCCCGTCGTTCCGTCGGCATCAACTCCGCCCGTTACCGTTCCTCCGCGTCAGGAGGGAGCAGGATCAGCCACGGTGCAGACCCCCTTATCCGCTGCTGATAGCCGCCGCCGATATATATTGCCCTATGAGAAGCTCAGCCTTTCCGGCGAGATGGACCGGCGGCAATGGGGCATCTATCTGACGCCCGAGCAGGCCAATGCCGCCGTTTCACTTAATATCGGTTATCAGAACGCCATCGTGGTCGCGCCTGAAAGCTCGAACTTTCAGGTCAGCCTGAACAATGTTCCACTGGATGTGGCGCGCATTGAAGCGCCTGACGGCGAGGGCAATGTCTCCCTGAAAATCCCGCCCGGCGTGCTGCAGGTCGGCTCAAACGTCGTGACGCTCGGTGTGCAGCAGCGACACAGGACCGATTGCACGATCCAGTCCACCTACGATCTGTGGACCGACGTCAACCCGGCCAACACCTATATCGGCTTTAATGCCGATGTTGCCGGCGCTTTCGCTAATATAGACGACATTCAGGCGACTGGACCTGATGGTAAAGCCACGACCTCGATCGAGATCGTCGCGCCGTCGCTCGGTAATCCGGCATTTGCAGATTCACTCCTGCGCCTCTCGCAGGCGCTGGCGCTCCGAACCCTGATGCCGAACCAGTCGATCCGCTTCGTGACAGCCCCTTCCACCGAGCGCAAGCCCGGAACACTGACGGTTCTGGTGGGCACCGCCCGTGAGATTGCGGGTATCTCCGGCGCGTTACCGTCCGAAGCGTCGGCAGGCGCCTTCGCCGGATTTGGCAGTGCTTCGCCGGGCGGTTTCTCGCCGCTTTTCGTCAGCGGTCCCACTCCGCAGGCGGTGCAGGCGGCGATAGAGACACTGTTTTCTTCGATCTCGCGCGCCCCCGGTGCCCAGAGAACGGCTTTTTCGACCCGCAGCTGGCATGCGCCGGATGTTCCGCTCATCACCTCGGACCGCCGTATCGCGCTTTCCGAACTCGGCCTTGAGAGCAGCGAATTCGGCGGACGCCGTTTCCGCAACGAGTTTTATATCGGCATGCCAGCCGATTTTTATGCGTCAGCCTATGGCGAGGCATCGCTGCTGCTCGACGCCGCTTATTCCTCGCAGGTCTTGCCCGGCAGCCATATCGACATCTACGTTAATAACGAGATCGCTTCGACCGTGCCGATCTCCAACAATGGCGGCGGCATTTTCCGGCATCTGCCCATCAAAGTCACGATGCGCCACCTGAAGCCGGGACCGAACAAGATAACGATCGAGGCGGTGTTGATGACGGCGCAGGATCAGGCCTGCGCGCCGGGTGCGCCGGCCAGCACGACCCCCCGTTTTGCCCTGTTCGACACCACCGAAATCCATATTCCGGATTATGCCCGCATCGGTCGCAAGCCGGATCTCGCGGCGATGGCCGGCACTGGTCAGCCTTACAGGGCTGCTGGAGGCCCGGTCGCGCTTTCCCTCGACCGGTTCGATACCGACACCATGTCTGCGGCGGCAACCCTCGTCAGCCGGCTTGCGAGTGTTGCGGGACATCCGATCGACGTCGAGACGGTTGCCTCGCCTTTGGTCATCGGCGATCGAGACGCGCTGTTTGTCGGAACGATTTCGCAGTTCCCGCAAGCGTTGATCAGCCAGTTCAATCTCGTTCCCTCCAGCCAGATATCCTGGAAAGTGGGAACCGGCGTCCAGCCCTCCGCGCAAAACAGCGAAACCCTGTTCAACGACTGGCGGGAGAGGGTCGATGGCGGCGTCTGGGAGGGGCAGGTCTCGTCCTTCGAGGACTGGATGAAGCGGAATTTCGATCTGAGTTCGGATACGCTGCGTTTCCTGCCGGCCGCCGAGCAACCCTATGCCCCGCCTGCCAAGGCCTCCTTCATGCTGGCGCAGGGGCTCAGCCCTTCCGGGGAAGGCGTCTGGACGCTAGCCACCGCGCCGACGTCGGCAGAGCTTCTCGACGGCATGTCGGCGATGACGCGCGAGAACCGCTGGGGCGACGTCACCGGACGGGTCGCCGCTTACGACGTGGCTGCGGAAAAGGTTGAGACAGTCGAGGTGGAACGGCCGTATTTCTATATTACCGGGGCGTTTTCGCTCTGGAACTGGAGATTGATCGCTGCCAACTGGCTGTCCTCCAATGTGCTTTCCTATTCGCTGGCATTCATTGGCTTCGTGTCGCTTCTGGGCTTCGCCACGTTCGTGATGCTGCGCCTGATGGGACGACATCGATGATGGGCCGGATTTCGAAACTTGCCCGCATTATCTGCCTGTCCGTGATGGCGTTGGCGGCCGGCATCTCCGCCGGCCGCGCCGCGTCGGTGTCGCCGGAGGCGTGGTCCGCGTATAAAAATGCCTTCCTTGATCCCGGCGGGCGCATCATCGATACCGGCAACGGCAATATCAGCCACAGCGAAGGGCAGGGTTACGGCATGTGGCTCGCCGTGCTCTCCGACAACCTTGCCGATTTCGAACTGATCTGGAGCTTCACCCGCACCGAACTGCTGGTGCGCGACGATGGGCTTTCCGCCTGGAAATGGGATCCGCGCACCCGGCCGCACGTCACTGACATCAACAACGCGACCGATGGCGATATCCTGATCGCCTATGCGCTGGCGCTCGCCGCCGGCCAGTGGAACCGGCAGGACTATGCCGAGGCATCCGCAGCCATCGCATCCGCCATCCTCAAGAAGACCGTGGTGCAGCGCGGCGGGCGAACGCTGCTTTTGCCGGCTGCCAGCGGTTTTGGTGAGGATGACCGAGGCGATGGCCCGGTGGTCAACCCCTCCTATCTCATTTTCGAGGCGTTTCCGGTCCTTGATCTGGTTGCGCCATCACCGCTGTGGAAAGCGCTTGCCGATGACGGCGTGGCGCAGGTCGGCGCTTTCGCCTTCAGCGACAGAAAGCTGCCGGCCGACTGGGTATCGGTGAAGACTAAGCCGCAGCCGGCGGCGGGTTTTCCTCCGGAATTCGGTTATAATGCGGTGCGCATACCGCTTTACCTCTCAAGGGCAAAAATGGGAGCGCCGGAACTGCTTGCGCGGCTGAAGGACGGCATGACGGTGGAAAGCGGTGCCGCAGGGACTTTCGACCTGAAGAGCGGAGCGGTCAAGGATGTGCTGTCGGACGCCGGTTATCGGGTCATTCCGGCGCTGGCAGCCTGCGTTGCCGGTGGCCCGGCCATTCCCGCCGAACTTAAAAGCTTCCAGCCAACACTTTATTATCCGTCCACATTGCATCTTCTGGCATTGTCGTTTCTGGCAAGAAATAACGGGGAATGCCGATGAACAAGCCACTGTCGACCTCGGCTCTCATCCTGCTTCTGATTGCGCTTGCCGCCTTCCACTGGCGCGACAGCATTCTTGGACGAGTGTCTGATGTGCACACCTCGGCGGTGGGCGACAACCGCGCGGTGCCGCGCATATCTCCAGCAGCGGCCAATCCGGCGCAAATCAACGCTTTCGTCAAAAACCGAGAGATGGCGCAGCTGACACAGCCTGCCACGCCACCCGTGACCGTGCCGGCGACCGATCCGCCGCCGATGACACAGACCGGTGGGCAGACACCGCAGACACTGACGGCGCAGGCACCCGCATCCCGCGCGGCCCAGCCGGCCTCGGCGGATATGCCTGAAGTCGATCTCAGCGCATTGCGTTATTTCGCAGCCAGGGGCGATACCCAGCGCCTTCAGGCCGAAATTGCCCGGCTGCGCACGCTTTATCCGAACTGGACGCCACCGGCCGATCCTCTCGCCATTCCAGAAAATGGTGATCCGAAACTCGATGCCATGTGGCAGCTTTATACCGATGGCCGCTACGCCGAAGTGAGAAAGGCGATCGCCGACCGCCAGCAGGCGGAACCCGGCTGGCAGCCACCAGACAATCTGACGGGCATGCTTTCCCTTGCCGAGGCCCGCCAGCGGCTCGTCAATGCGTCTGATCTCAAGCAATATGCGACGGTGGTTGATGCGGCGGCAAACAATCCCGGCCTGCTGACCTGCAGCGAAGTCGATGTTTTATGGCGGGTGGCCGATGCATTTGCCAATACCGACCGCATGGGGCGGGCGCGGGACGCCTATCTCTACATTCTCAACAATTGCACGATGCCGAGCGACAGGCTCGCCACGGTGCAGAAGGCATCCGCGCTTTTGCCAGCGGAGATGATGAGCGAGCTGCTGGCCAAGGAAAAGCCCGGCGCCGACGGCCAGCTGGAATTCGAACCGGTCAAGAACGATCTCGCCCGCCAGTTCGTGGCAAAGGCGGGGGAGAAGGAAGGCATTTCCGTTCCTTCCGCTTACCTGATGCGGCTTGAAAGACTTGCCGAGACCGACAAGCTGGCCAGCGACGCCCTGCTGCTCGGCTGGTACAATATTCGCCAGAAGAACATGACAGAGGCGGAAAAATGGTTCCGCAAGGCGCGGGAGGAAGAAGACAGCGCTTCTGCCTCGCAAGGATTGGCGCTGGCCTTGATCGACCGCAACGAGCCGCGTGAGGCCGAGGACGTCATGTATAAATGGCGCACCTCCTCCAATGACGCGCTCGCCACCTATCTTGCCGCAACGGCCAATCTTCTGGCGCTGGAGCCGCCTGTCGTGCTGCCGCCGGATGTGCTGCAACGCATCGCCGCCGAAACGGTGGCGCGCAAGGATGCGGCAACGGCACAGCAATTCGGCTGGTATTCGCTCGCCTTCCGGCAGACGCCGCTTGCCTTGCAATGGTTCAGTACGGCGCTAGGCTGGAAACCGGATGACGAACCTTCGGCTTATGGTGTGGCGCTCAGCTATCATGACCTGCGCAATCTTGCCGGTCTGCGCGGCATCCAGCAGCAATGGGCAAGCCGCTCGCAGCGCATCGCCGATGTGGGAACCGCGCGCATGGTGGACCAGTCCGGCCAGCCGATGGCGCCGGTAACCGCACCGCCTGTTGCCGCAACCTCTCCGATGACAGCACCCGCGCCCTATGCGCCGCAGGCGGAGACGGGGGTGGTCTACAGCCAGGCAGCCGTTCAGCAATCGGCTTCGGAGCCTTCGCGCAAGCAGGCACGCCGCCCGGCGCAGGCGCAACGGGAAGCCAGCGCCGCATCGCGCTCCCGTTCCTGCGCAGCCTATCCTGATCCGCAGCGACTGCCGCCGCAGCAGGCACTCGATCTTGGTTGGTGCCTGATGGAGACCAACCGGCCGGCGGAGGCCCTGAAAGCTTTCGAATCCGCCATTGAAGGTGGCCAGTCGACGGTCAAAAGCGATGCAGCCTATGGCCAGAGTCTTGCCTATCTGCGCATGGGGCTGACGGACCATGCGGCCGTTTCGGCGACGAAATCCCAGATGGAGCGTCCACGGGCGACGGAATTGCAGGTCTCGATCCTGGCGGACAGGGCGGTTTCAGCCTTCCAGTCGAAACGTTATGCGGAAACGCTTCTCCTGCTCGATCAACGGGCGCGGCTTGCCGATGAACGAACCGATTTGATGGTGCTGCGCGGATATTCCTACCTTGCCATGCGCCGCTACGCCGATGCTGCGCAGATTTTCGAAAGCCTGACGTCAATCGGCGATAAGGAAGGCATCAGGGGACTGGCCGCGGTCCGCGCGGCCAGACCAAGCAATGGGCCGCAGGGCGGCGGCTGACGGCGGCGGCCAAGAGTGGCCGCTGCTTATTCCGCGTCGGTGAGATTGCGGATGATGCGCATGAAGATGCGTGCGCCGATATCGATCAGCCCATCCGGAAAGTCATAGTCGGGATTGTGCAGATTGGGGTAGTCCCTGCCAGCACCCAAAAAGAACATTGCCGATGACGAGACGGCGCGGAAGCGGCCGAAATCCTCCGAAGCCCGCATGGGCAGACCTTCCGAGCTGCTCGAAACTTTCTCTTCCAGCAGCGCCTGCAGGATATAGGCGACGGCTTCCGGTGCATTCTCGCAATGCAGGAAAATATCGTCATAGCTGATGTCGAGGGTCAGCTTCTGATCATCCGCGATCTTCTTCGCCAGCAATTCCGCGTCCGCGCAAAGCTTTTCCATTCGGTCGTCGGTCAGCGTCCTGAGCGTCGCCCAGATTTCCGCATCAGCCGGGGAAATGCCGAAGGCGGCTTCTCCCATGGCGGCATGAGTGATCGTCACCATCGAAAAATCGGGCTGTGGTGGAAAACCGAAACCGAGATCGGTCAAAGCCGGCATCAGTTCTGATATTGCCCGCATCGGCGAGACGCCGTGCTCCGGGGAGGAGGCATGCGCGGTCTTGCCGGAAAGACGGATCTTGATGCCGCGTGAGGCGCAGTTGACCGGCCCTTGCACGACGCTGACATGGCCGAATGGCAGGCCGGGGAGATTGTGCAGCGAGAAAGAATAATCCGGCTTTATCTCGCCAAAGCGCGGATCGGCGATGACGGCCGCCGCCCCCGCGCCGGTTTCTTCCGCCGGCTGGTAAAGGAGGATGACGCTGCCGGTTTGCGGTCGGTTGCGGGAAAGGCCAAGCGCCAGCGCCGTCAAAATGGTCGAATGGCCGTCATGGCCGCAAAGATGGCCCTTGCCGTCGGTGCCGGAGCGGTATTCGGCCTCGCTTTTTTCGTGAATGGGCAGCGCATCGAGTTCGGACCGGATCAGGATCGCCGGGCCGCTTTTACCGCTGTCATAGACGGCTGCAACGCCATGACCACCCAGATCGGCGAGAAGCCGGTCGGGTTTTGCCTGTTCGAGGAAAGCGCGGATGCGCCCCGCCGTTTCCTTTTCTTCGCCGGAGATTTCCGGATGGCGATGTAGATCATGGCGAAGCTCGACGAGATCGAGCATGTCCTTATTGGTCAGAAACATAAAAATCCCTGTAAGTTGCGGTCGGCTTTCCCATCCGCAACTTACAGATCATCGCCTTCAATGCAAAACCTTTGGCGGGTGCCAGCGTTTGCCCGTTGTCTTGGGCTTGGCGGCAAGGGTGATGACATCGGCAGGCATAGCGGTCTTTGGTTTGGCCAGTTCCAGCCGTGCAAGGGCCGCGCGTGCTTTCTCGGCATATTCCAGATGCGCGGCGTCGTCCGAATGATAGTGCTGCAGCCTGTCGAGGATTTCAGCACCTTCCATCGCTCGTTCGGCGGCGATGAGGGCGACGGCGCATTTATAGAGCGCCTCGCGGTGGAACGGAGCGCGATTGGTCACCTGCCGGAAGGCCTCGGATGCCTCATGGTAATGTTGTTGCGCCAGCCGCGCCTCACCGATGCGCATCCAGAGCAGAACCGGGTCCTGACCGCTGGCAAGAAGCGCCAGAAAGGCGATTTCCGCCTCCCGGAACTCACCCCGGTCGAAAGTCAGGTTGGCGAGACCAAATTGCGCGCCGGAATGGTCGGGCGCTGCCGCCAATACCTGG
>Ga0172374_1001734_pt1 | contig 14402 bp, 10 predicted proteins | sample LakKiv3m_FD_114536 | JGI IMG/M metagenome (GOLD analysis project Ga0172374, IMG submission 114536) | Freshwater microbial communities from Kabuno Bay, South-Kivu, Congo - kab_092012_10.3m | ecosystem: Environmental > Aquatic > Freshwater > Lake | place: Democratic Republic of the Congo... | reverse complement strand
GCAAATATGTATATTAATAACAACGTTAACATAACTTTAAAAGAAACTGTTCGTCTTTCAATTTCAGAATTTATCAGCAGATTTTTTGCCCATGATGGTTACAAGGACGGTTTACATGGATTTGTCTTAAGTTTTTTACAAATGTTCTATAGTTTCCTCGTTTATTTTTATTGGTGGGAAATGAAAAAATATCCGCAAGACAAATCAGAAATAACTACCGAAGTTTCAAAAGGCTATTTTCAACAAGGAATGATTGAAACACAGCATTGGATGGATGTAAAAAAATTGCAAAAAAAATCAATAAAAGAAAAAATTATCTCAAAACTGCTTTAGATGAAAGATATTTTTGCAGGATTTTGTATCTCTTTTCAATAAATACAATAATAATTAAGAGAGAGAGCGAAAATACTGATATCATATCGGCAAGCTTCCTGATTTTTGTTTCTTCAAACCGTATCAAAACAGTATGGTCTCCTTTTGGGACGTAATAAGTAATCACTCCGCGGTAATTCATATCCTGAAACTCGATAGTTGTAGGCTTTCCATCAACGTACACAATCCATCCCGGATAATAAAATGTATTATCAACCATTCTGATTCTATCGTTTTGCGCATTTATTTTATAAGTTCGTTGGGAGTTTTTAAGATTAATAACTTTAATTGACCCTTGCCCTGCAATAATTTCTGCTTTATTTTTCTTGATGGGATAATACTCTGTTTCGCCTGTCCAAATCGTATTTAGCTTATTGGTATGAAGGTTTTTAAGGCTGAAAAAATAATATGATTTGGGATGAACCGTATAATTTTTTCCGTATAACTGAGGAAATCGTGTAAAACATACGATGAGAATAAATCCGTATATCACCAAAGTGTTATTTTTTATCTTCGAGAATAAATATGCAATAAGAAATGGTGGAATAATAATAAGTACAGACATCATTCTCCAAGGAAATTGGATATTTCCTAATAAAGTAATTTTTTGATAAAACACATTCGCATATTCAGTCATCATAAATATGATAAGTAATGAAAGGATGCTAAATAAAATAAAAAGTGATGACTTCGTACTTCTTTTTACTCCCCTTAAAAGCATTACTATCGATACGATAAAAGAAGAAATAATACTGAAAGCTTCTATTAATCCCAATTTAATAAAATGCCCTCGGCTCAGTACGTCATCACGGTAATAATAATACCAGTCCGGACTTAAAAAATTAATAAGTCCTAGTGTCTGACCTGGCTCAAACTGACTTTTCCATGCTCCAAAATAATAATATTTTTTTTCAAGATATAAAGGAATATAATAATAAGCTGATATTAGTAAAGCGACAACAAACGAAAAAAAAACGCTGGCAATTAGGCGAGTTAGTTCTTTTAATTGTTTACCCCATAAAAGAAACATAAAATAGGGACCAATAACAAAACTATATATAACAATCATCATTGGGTGAATTAAGAGTAGACCTAAAAACGAACAAGTTAACCCAAGCAAATAAGCACTTTTTCTTTTATGTATTAGGTAATACAACGATAAAAGAATAAGCGCTAAAAAAAGAATTGAAATATATTCATGGATCGCTCCACGAATATACAAATTAATTATCCGATACGCTGAAAAATGAAATAATACTGACCCTCCCAACGAAGACTCTTCGGAAAAATATAACCGCAAAAAGATATATATAAAAAAAGTCGATAAAAAAGTACCTATTAGAAATAAGATATTAAAAGACAAAAGCGCGTCATGAGTAATAAAGGTTAAAAGTGCTCCTGAATAACTTACCAACTGATGAGCAAAAAGTGGAACTGATAAGCCGTAATTAGCAAATCCGTCAGACCACCTAACAAACCATTCGCCATCCTGCATAGCCTTATAAAACTGAGTAATAGTCGTAATATGTACTGTGCCGTCCATATTTGAGGATTGTCCATTATTCGCAAAGAGATCAAAAATCAGGATGAATGATATAATGAGAAGAAACAGGACAAATATCTTGTCTTTTAAAGAAAATTTCATTGATCTATTATAGTAAAAGCATGAATAAAAAACAAAGCATCCTCACGACGTTTCTTTTTCTTTCAACTATTATCATGTTTTTATTCTTAAGTCCAAAAGTATCTTCATTTCTTTTTCCTCTCAAACGAAACCTTCTCTGGAAAACTTTTTTAAGTAACACAAAAAATCATAGAACATTAGACTCAAAGGAGTTTTGGCAGTTTAGAGATTTTTATTATCCAGGGAGTATCAATTTTAATGTCAATAAACTCTCAAAAAAAGAGGTGTCTGAAGCAGTCTCAAGTTTACAAATTTCAGTTAATTCTAAACAATATTTTTATCCGTTTCTTTACTTTACCTCGAATAAAATATTCAGTCTTGAAAGCTTGGTAAATGTAACTGCTATTAATGACATCCTCATTTTGCCATCAATTCCCTCACATAGTTCAATAATCTTACGAAACGATTCAACTTTATTTTATGTATCAAATAAAAAGGCAACGCTCATTTTTATTAAACCTATTGAAGAAATGATTACGGCAAACGGATATTTCAATTACAAAAAGGATGACAAAGAACTATTAAAAGATAAGTTCTGGCTTGTCTATACAGTAATCAATTTAGATTGACTTTACTTATTCTTAAAAAGATATACAGATCCATCTTTTTGTAATAGCTTCAAGACTGTTTCTTTATTATAAAAACAGTTATTGAATAATTGATCGTTTCCATATTGGGGAAGATAAATGTAATCTACTTCATCAAAAACATGACAGTTGTTTTTTTTGAGAAGTTCCTTTTTTTTATTATAATTCAATCCTGTAACCAATAACATGATTTCATCAGCATAATACAACTTTTTATTGCTCAAAGCTGATACGTACGCCGTATCAAGAACACTAAATAAAGGCAAAGGTGCCGATAAACCAGTTTTTGTTTTTGAATTATAATAAGGAACATATACAATTCCAGGCTTTTGTTTTTTCAATTCGAAAAGTACTTTAACCTCAGAATCAGGAATATATACGGCGCTTTTAAAAAAAATAAAGTTTTTTAGTACATCAATACTGCATACCACTGTCAATAGTAATAATAAAATTGTAATAATAACGCCGGTTTTCTTCGCCTTTTTTATTAATATATATATAAACTGCGCCAAAAAAATATTACTGAGGAAAATTGAATAGTAAAAAAACTGGATAGTATTCCACCAATCCCCTTTTTGAATAAACAACATTGTCAAAAGAATTCCAATGACTACTCCGCCGAATACATATAACTCAATCCTTAATATCTTTTTTCTTATTAATCGAATGAAAAAATAACACAACCCAAAAAACCGTGTTCCCAAATTGAAAAAGAGGAATAATAAAGCACTAAATGACTCTATCCCTAATAAACGTAAACTGAATTTATTTTGTGCGTATAAAAAATATCGAGCATTAGTCATATCTTTTAAATAAAACAGGGTTGGTTCCTCTATCATCGCATGAGCATGAGCAAAAGGAGATAAAATAAGTGCTGAACCCGTCTTCAGCGAATCAAAAGGATTGTAAAATAATAAAATGGGACATATAGAACCGACTAGGATCATAAAGGAATAAAGTAAAAAAAACCGGTATTTTTTTTGAATAAGAATTTCGACAAGATACATTCCGATAATCAAACAGCTAATAACACCTCCATAAAATTTTAACCCCAATTGAATAAAAACTAATATTCCCAACAAAATACTATTTCGAACTGATAATTTATTTTTTAAAATAATCAGTAGAATAGCAATGAGTGCCACATATGAAAAGGCGAGTTGTAAATTAGTAAGAGTAAGCATTGATTGCATCGAAAGCAGTCCTCCTGACCCCCATATGGTCCCAAAATTCTGTAATGTAAAAAAATAACTAAAAGATCCGGCGAAGTAAAACAAAAATAACATAAGGAGAGGAAAAAGAGATGATTTATGTATGTGTTTAGATAATTTATATATTACATAAGTAAACAATCCAAACCATATAATGGGAAGTATTTTGTAGTTGATAAAAAAAGTTGATATCCCCAGTTTTGAGATTAAATAAACAATAAAATCCAACAAAATATTGTAGCCTGAAAGAAGTGCTCCCGAGTAAGTTGGATGTATAAACGGATATGTCGAAAAAGATACGGCTGATACAGCGAGATGCCAGATCGCATCTCTACCCTGAACCCCCCAAAAATATAATCCACACTTATTTTCATAACAATAGTGACTACCACTTGGAATAATTATTGCCATATGTGCCACGAATCCAATAAAAATGAGAGTTGAAAGAAGTTTATTTTTTAATAAAAATTTTTTTATTTTGAACCAAAAGGTATGTATCATTTAATATATCCTGTAATTCTAAGCTTATTGAGGAGGCTGTTTTTATCAAAGTTTAATAAATATAAATCTGTTCTGAAATTAAACGAGGAAGGACTTTTATTGATCTGAATTCCTTCAATGTTTTCGATTGATGTGTATTTTCCCTTCATCCAATCAATAAAAAAACCTCCAAATTCCATTGATGGAGTCATAAATATCGAAGCCTCATGTTTATAAATAATAATTTTGGGGGGATTTTTTTTGAATTGTTCGAGAAATCCATTCTTAAAATAGTCGTTCTCACGAAACTGAGGAAGAAGAGTGGGAAATTTACCTGGTAACTGTGCTTTTTTTACAAAAAAAGATTCATGTGGTTCATAAGGACCTATCCAAAAATAATCTTCTTTTTCCAAAATCTCATCAATAAATGAAGCTGAATAGGCAATATCATATATACCCGGCATTTTTTGCGTATAGCGTAAGTAAAATTTATCATACGTATTTTTGACGAGAAATAATGATGCAAAAACAAGGTAAAATAGTAGAAGTGTTACTAAAATTTTTTTAAAAAATTCAAGATATTCTTCTTTAAGTTTGACGTGTTTATATCTCCACAAAAGAACAAAAACAGAAATAAATCCAACTGCAATAAACATACCGGATTGATAATCTGTTTCTCCGATTTTCATTAAATTACTTCGAGGGGCCGAAAACGAAAGGATTATAAAATACAATAAAAAGATAATTTTGTTTTCAATAAAGAGAAATCCCAGCAATAAAAAGCTTCCTAAAGCGAGGGTTAAATCAACAGGAAAAAACAAATTAAATTCTTTAATCCGAACAAGAAGGGGAATATATGATTCATAGAAATTAAATATAAGAGTAAGGGCAAATTTTATAGGATTGAAATGGGGTCCCTTCACATAGTTAGGAATACTTATATATAAAGTAGTGTTATATATGAAATTGGCAATATAAAATTCTTTCCAGGAATTGGATAACAACAAATACAAACCATAAAATAAGTAAGGAGTAACGCTTATACCGATTAGTTTCAAACTGTTTTTTACATCGATTTTTGGTCTATTGACCAAATAAAACATCCATACATAAAAAGGAATGGCGATATAAATGAATGTTAATGATGAAAATACAAATAGAAAATTAATAAGTGAAAGTATGTAAATGAATTTCCTGCTTAATGTTTTTTGATACGTTTGAACAATAAGCAACCAAAAAATAACGGAAAAGAAAAGAAAAGCTAAACTATCCGCTATAAAAAGATGGGTCCAATAATATACTGTAATAAAAGGATACAGAATAAAATATCCAAGATAATAGGGATATACTTCAGGTTTTGTCTTTTTAATGTATGTGGCAACTCCCAATAAACAACCAAACGCAAAGATTGCCCACCAAATACGAAATAAAACATATGATCCGAAAGAAAACCATTGTAATATAGCTGCCAGATACCATGCGCCAGGTAAATGATGGTCAAAAAAATCTCGATAGGGAACTTTTCCCATATTGATGAATTTGCCTCCTAATATATTTACAAATTCATCAGGATACGTTACATAAAGCGTGTTGGTGAGAAAGACTAAAAATATTCCCAAGTAGACAAAATGAAACCAATGAATTTTTTTGGCTAAACGATTGATATAATTAAACATAATAATTACGAACAGATCACTATGAATAAACTCGCCATTGTTACCGTACTGTATGAAAATTATACCATTTTGCCTGATTTTTTCACCTCATTTGAAAAACAGACGTCAGATAACTTTCACATCTTCCTTGTCGATCTATCAATAAACAAAAAGCAAACCAAACTGCCGTCATTTGTTACATTGTTGCCTGGTATGAATAAAGGATACGCCTATGGCGTTAACCTTGGTATAAAAGAAGCTTTGTCAAAGCAATTTTCAAGATTTTGTGTAATTAACTGTGATGTTTATGTTGCTTCACGTTTTGTTGAAAGTGTATCTCAATCTCTAGACAAACATCGATCTTCTCTCATTGGAGGTAAAATTTATTATGCATCTGGATATGAGTATCATAAGACAAGATATTCACAAAAGGAACGGGGGACAGTTCTTTGGTATGCAGGAGGTAAAAATGACTGGGAGAATTGCCTTACCTTACATCGAGGAGTTGATGAGGTCGATATCAATAAGTATAAAAAATTTGAGAGGACAGATTTTATTACCGGATGCCTTATGTGTTTTGACGAATCTGTTGTCTCAAAAATCGGTTTATGGGATGAATCTTACTTTCTCTACTATGAAGACGCTGACTATTGCGAACGTGCTAAACATGCAGGAATTGCTCTCTATTATGATCCCGCCATCATTCTATGGCATAAGAATGCCCAATCAACTGAAGGTTCAGGCTCTACAATTCACACAATATATCAAAAAAAGAATCAGCTTAAATTCGGATTAAAATATGCGCCACTCAGAACTAAAATCCATCTTATAAAAAATTACTTTTTTGATATTTTTAATTTATAACTATCTATTAATAGATAGACTAAATTAATACCACAAAAAATGACAATAATTAAGTGCTTCAAATTTACCTTGTCAATTGTATCCCATCCTCCTAAACGTATATACGGATAATAGGATGCAAGAAGACCAAAAAAGAAAAGCCATAGTTTATTGATAGTTTTACTAAGAAATGGGATAAAAGCAAGCAATCCAAGAAAATACCATGGTTGGATTTCACCGATAAATGAAATATAGCAAATAGTTATAAACTGCAAGATAAATAAAAATATATTTTGATTTTTTTGAAGTTTGGCTAGTAAGAGTTGTTTTGATGAGTGATTTATAAAATGATCTTTAATCTGTTTCAAAAAAGAAAAGATACCTTTTGGAGTTGGCGCGCGAAGAAAAAAAACAGGAAATGAAATATATTTAATTCCGCTTGAAAAAAGAAAAAATACTCTTCCCCATTTGTTTTTGTATTTATATAAAAAATAAATGCCGATAACTGCAAATGAAAGAGCTATCATGTCATTATGCGAAGAAATAAGACCTTCAACGATAATAAGCGGGTGTGTCGCGAACATAACAGCCCATTTTTTATTCAGTTTTGCAAGTAATACCACCGAAATAATATACAAAGCGATAAATGTTGCTTTAAATAAAATAAAAGTAAAAGTAAACTTACCAAATCCTAAAAATGACGGAATAAGTATTAATAAAAGGAAGAAAGGACCATAAGGATAAGTCCGATGAGTCCAATGCATAAAACGTGTCCATTTATCAGCAGGAAAATCAAGTGCTTTAAATAAATAGGGATTTTTTCCATAAAAAGTTAATATTCTCGCGTCAAACATGTAGTTGAAAAAATCGTGAGAAAGAAAGGGATAAGAAAAAAGTAAAATAACAGATATTCCAAACAATAAAGACGTTATTTTGATTTTTTTATTATTCAAAATAAACCACCTATGAAAAAGAAATAATATAATGATAAGTACAATATATATGAACCAGGAGATATCCCTGCTATAATAACCCAACTGGATAATTTGTTCACGAAATCCAACCCAAATCGGATGCTGAACAAAAGTTATGTTCGGATCTACCAAGGCAAAAGAATATATTGAAAACAAAAGAAGAGTGATACAATAAAGTATTGTCGAAAAAATCATGATTAAATTATACAAAAGAATAACAAATCATATAGAGAAAAAGAAACTATCCATCATTGCATGGATTTTTTTATTTATTATATATATGTTCTTGCGGGGCTACAACATGGAAAAACGGATTGATTTTGGTTGGGATCAGGAAAGAGATGCATATCAGGTTAAAACAATGCTTGAGACTAAAAAACCTACTCTCATTGGTCCTCGCGTCTTAGGTCCGGAGGGATTTTTTTTAGGTCCATATTACACCTATCTTATTACGCCGTTTTTTTTACTCACCAAGTTTCATCCTTTTGCCTATGTTTACTTGCTCTGGATTTATAATATTCTCTTTTTTATTGCTGCAAAATACGTCTTGTCTAAAGTTTTTTCACCAACGGTTTCTTTTTTCTTTTTACTCTGGTGGGGGATAAATCCAGCTCTTATTGGTTTCGATATGGGTGCTTGGAATCCCCTCTTCTTGCCTTTAGGCTTTATGTTGCTTTTGGGAGAGTTACATAAAATATCAAAAAAAATAACCTGGTTACACGTTCTGAAAATCGGATTATTGAACGGTCTGTTGTTTCACTTTCACGTCCAGTCTTTATTCATAACCCTTTTTACCTTGGTTTTTCTGTTATATACCTATGGCTTTTCATTTATTAAAAAATATTTGATTATATTTATTCTGGCCTATGCAAGTACATTTTTACCCCTTGTTTTTTTTGATTTACGACACGACTTTTTAAATATTAAGCTGTTACTCCATTTTCTTTCGAGTTCAACAAGCACTCCTCTTACCCACGAAAATCAACTTTATCCAGTATTGCAAAACGTATTTGAATATTTTCTTCCGTATCATCATTCCTTTTTTCCTCTACTGTTCTACATCATTACTCTATTTTGCTCTCTTTTTATAATTAATAAACAAAAAAAGGCACGCAATTATTTTATTCCCTTTACAAGCGTTTGGATTTTGTTTCCCATCCTATTCTCTCTATATTCTCAACGTCCTTCCGAATATTATTTCCTATTTTTATTTCCATTCATTTTTTTGATCATTATTAATTTCTTCGTATTGACAAAAAAAACCTTTCTCTTGATATTTATAAGTACTCTACTTATTTATATTTATTACCCTACTTATTCACAAATTTTGTCTCCGGCTCAAATTAGTTTGTATACCAAAGATAAATTAGTACTTAAACTTGCACAGTTAATCAAAAATAAAAAATGTAATGTCACAATAAACGCGCCTATGGGGCGTGATACCGGATTTAAATTCCTTATAGATTATTACGGTATAAAACAAACAAGAAATTTTAATGATCCTTTAGCTGAAATTGATATTCCTGCTCAAAAAAATGATTATATAATAGGTAGTATGGGAATTAAAATCCCCCCGGATTTAAAATAAAACCATTTATGAAAAAAAATATTGAGAAAAATCGTTTTCAATTATATCCGTTCATTCTATTACTAATTCCCATCATTTTTTTCATAGCAATACGCGTAAGACCACTCCTTTTCCAAAATCTTTCCTATACTTATGATCAAGGAAGAGATTTTTTAAAAGTTGCAGAAATGATTTCAAATAAAAAACCTGTCTTCATTGGTCCAACAACAGGTATCAATGGTCTATTTCATGGAGCATGGTGGTATTATATCCTCACTATCCCCTATCTTCTGTTTGGAGGATTACCTATCGGATTTTATTGGTTTAATTTTATTCTTCAGCTCTCCTGTCTTGTCCTTTTTCTCTTTTTTACCAAAACATATTTTGGAATTCTCAATGCTCTCATATTTGGATTTCTTATCGCTGTTTCGCCCTACTTTACATTTACTTCTCTATTTGTCGGGAATAATATTATGGTATTACCTGCCATGTTGGGATTTCTTATCACCATATTCTTCATATCCGAAAACAAAAAAATCAAACAACCCTTTATCCTCTCATTATTAAGTGGAATATCGTTAGGGCTTATCTCCGAATTTGAATTGTCATTCGGACTTTTTCTTATCCCTTCGTTCATTTTAGGAATTGTCTTATTTCCTCACTTACGGAAATTTTATTTCCATATTAAAAATGCATTTTATTTTATTGGGGGACTTTTTATTATCTTTCTCCCCCGTTTATTGTTTGAAATGAAGAACGGTTTTCTCCAGACTAAAACACTTATTTCTTTTTTATTCAAACCCACCATAGACGATACATCTTCCTATATCAATATGGTAAAAGAGCGCTTCGGTATGTTTAAATATTTCTATGAGAGCCTATTTGCGAATAATTTTTTCACAATACTTTTTACTCTTCTGGCAATATGTTCTATCATTTTTTATCTTCTTAATAAAAAAAGGTCGTTTTTATCCTTTCTTTCCTTTGCTGTATATATTATTTTTATGCTTTTTTTATTCTCCACTTTTTATAAAGGATTCTTCTGGGCAAATTATTTTGAAGGCATACAATATCTCTTTATATTTATATTGTTAATCGTTTTTTCTACCAAAGTCCATCTACCATTAGTAACAAATATCGATAAATATATTCGGTTTGCTATTCTATCTACTCTATTAGTATTTACACTCATTCATATTTCAACAACAATTAAAAAAACCCCAAAGAAAGAAGGATTAGCGGTTATTTCTGAAGTAGTAAACTATATTAATAGTAGAGAGAGAAACTTAGATAACTATTGTGTAAGAATATATACGCCTCCTACAATCCCATATACCTACAATTATTTATTTCTTGCCAATAAAGATCAAACCGGAGGGAATCTTCCACAATCTGAATGGGTTAATGGAACCTGCTGGTTTATTATGGAAACCGATCCGTTTAAATTCCGATTACAAGAGTGGCAAAAAACTAATCGACCTAAGAAAAAAGCAATAATAGAAGTAAAACAGATAAGCGACGTAACTATTGAGCGCTATACGATTGAATAGAAAGCTACCAGTACCAACATGAATAGACATATGCTTAAAAAAATGTACCATAAGTACCATATTCGTATTTTCACTGTTATAGCTGTTCTTGCTATTATTTTTTTCCTTCCTCGGTTTATACACTTAGATAGAAGAGTCCCCTTTGATTGGGATCAGGAAAAATTAGCGTATGAGGTAAAAAATATAATTACGAATCACAAACTTACACTTCTTGGCCCAAGAGCAAATAACGATAAGGGCTTTTTTTTAGGTCCTCAATTTACTTATCTTCTCCTACCGTTTTTTTTAATTACAAAAATGAATCCAAGCGCCTTCTATTATTTTCTTATTTTATACAATGTCCTTTTCTTCTTTGGTGTTTTTTTTATTCTCAAAAAAATGTTTGGAATTTTGAAAGCCGCAGTATTCCTTATATTTTGGTCACTCAACCCTATTCTTATTGAAAATGACGTTGCTCCATTCTGGCCAATCTTTATTCCTTTTGGCGTACTTTTAGTTTGGTTTATTCTCTATAGACTCGAAAAGAAAAATTGTCCAAAATTTGAATGGTTACTTCTTGGATTAGTTCTTGGCTTTTTTTTTAACATGCATTTCCAATTTATATTTATATTTATTTTTACGCTTATTTTCCTTTTTATATCACGAAAAAAGATTCGTTTTTCTTTTATCAATATCTTGTTCTTTTTAATTGGAGTGTTGATAATGTTTTCTCCTCTTATCGTATTTGATATGCGCCATCATTATTTTAACGCCAATCTTTTTTTTCACTTTTTTACTGATAAAGATCCAAATAATCTACGTAATTTTTTTGCTTGGATTCCGGTTTTCTCTAATATCGCCAGTCCATTTCTATTTTTAAAAGGAGATTTTCTTCCTGCAATATTATTCTATGGAATCGTCTTATCTATTATAATTTTTCAAATAACTAAAAGTAAAAATTACTATCGCTCTCTTTACATTTCCTCACTTATTCTCTGGATAGTTTTTCCTATCTTTTTCTCCATCTATGGAAAAAGGCCATCGGAATATTACTTTAATTTTATATATCCGTTTATCATCTTGTCTCTTACGGATTTTTTTATATCCAGAAAATTATTTTCTTTTCTCACTTGTATAATGATTTTATTCTTCGTTGGAAATTTTTCGCGAATAAATACAACCATGAATATTTTTGGAGTAAGCTTTGATGAGAAAAACCGTGTTGTAAAAAGAATAAAACTAGTTTTGGGAGATCGTAAATGCGATATTGCATTTAACATGCCAAGAAGCAGAGAGGTCGGATATACCTATTTATTCGAATATTATGGCATAAGAACAATTGGAGACTGGAAATCATGCGTAATAAACATTAATCTCCCTCCGCGAAAAGGAGACGAAGTATTCAAACTCCTTGGAGTAACCTTTCCAAAAGAACTATTGGATACTACTACCGAAAAATAAGCGAATGGATGAGGTTGTCATCCGATTTTATTTTTTGTTCCTCAGAGGATAGTATGTATTTTTCAATATATGAACCGTCGTTGAACTGAAATATTTGATTTGGTTTTCGATCAATTTTTACCTGATTTTTTTTCCACCAATCTTCGTTTGTAAACGGATTGGTGCTCGGAAAAATAATAAGATATGTTATTTCTTGTTTTTCAAAAGGAATCGCACGTTTTTGAGTATACTTTTTTTGTGCATAGTCCATTGCATAACGAGATGAATATCCATACTGATCGGCGGTATAAATATAATATCCGAATTTATGCGGAACGTCTTCATATATTTTTTTTGCTTGATCGTAATAGAATAGCCATGAACCTGTTTTAACATAGTTCTCTTTTTGCTGAATTATGCCTTGAATAAGAAAAAAACCATTAAAAAGAACTATTCCACTTAAAATGATGAAGGTAATTTTCATTGATTGTCTCCAAATAAAATAAGCCGTGATAATTGCAACAAGAGGAAGAAATGGCCAATAATAGTATCCCCAAATGGTACCTTTAAATACAAGCGTTAAAATCCAATATCCAAAATACAAAATTAAAAAATAGAAAAAGACGGGAGATTTTTTTGTTTCTTTTTTTCTAAATACTTGAACGAAGTTTACTATATAAAAACCAATCACTATGATTGCTGCAATAAAATTATCTTTCACAAACATTCCAGCACCAGTAAACATCGTATCTTTCATACGTGTCAAGAAAAAAAGAATAAAAGGAATTTTAAGTTTTCCCGCATTCTCAATTCCACTTACATAATTAAGCACTGATCGGATTTGTAAAAACTGATGGCGCAAATCAAAAAGAATAAATGTCGAAAGAGGGATAAAAAGAATAAAAAAACAAAGTAAGTGAAGGTATTTTTTTTGTTTAATGATTTTAATTACAAGAGGAAATAACGTTATAAGCAAGATGGGTAATCCAAATGCCATTTGAAATTGAACCACCAATCCAATAAAAAATAGATACAAAAGCAGATGTTGTACTTTTGATTTTTCCAAATACGTAAGAAAGAAATAAAAACATACGGGAGATAAGATCACCGCTCCAAAAGGATTAAACAAAGATGGAATACTCCCTGATGCTGAGATTGCAACAAGTAATGCGGCAGTCAAACCAACCTTTTTTGAAAATAACATTCTTCCGACTTGATAGGTTGTCCATAAACCTAAAATAAAAAGAAAAATCCAAAACCATCCTGAAGCGAGCGGATTCCCTTGACTTAATAAAAAAACAGGAAGATTAACATAAAGCCACAATGGACCATGAAAGACTCCGGGGATACCACCTGATCGAGGTCCAATGAGGGTTGGTTTTTTTGTGTTGATTACATCATCAAGAAGCATAAAATCACGTGCAATGTCGGTATGAAAAACAATACTCCCATGAAATATTTGCCATGACCCAAAAATAACGAAAAAACAAGTTAATACTAAAAAAAGAGTTTTCCGCGATAATTCATTCTGTTTATTTCGATTCAGCATACTATCAATATGCTATAATAAACAAGGCTTGAAATCAAGCAAGTTACATGAATATTTTCATAATCAACAAGAAAAAATTACATATCTATATCCTTATTTTTATTGTTCTGCTGGGATTTTTACTTCGAATTTATAATATCAAGGATAATTTTTTCTTTGCATACGATCAGGCGCGGGACGCTCAAAGAATTCAGGAAATAGCACGAGGAAAAGACTTTAAGCTACTTGGACCTGAAACTGATATACCAGGTCTTTTTCATGGTCCACTCTTTTATTATCTTTTACTTCCCATATATGTGTTTTCTTCATTCGATCCGAATGGAGCAGCCATTTTTTTTATTCTTTTTGATCTTTTGGGAATATTCCTTATGTATGTTTTTGGTAAAAGAATGACCAATAATAAAACTATTGGACTTATTGCAGCTTTGCTTTGGGCTATTTCGTATCAACAGCTGAATTTTGCTCGTTTTATATCCAATGTATCCTTATTGAGTGTTTTTTCTTTAATTTT
>Ga0172374_1001731_pt1 | contig 14414 bp, 11 predicted proteins | sample LakKiv3m_FD_114536 | JGI IMG/M metagenome (GOLD analysis project Ga0172374, IMG submission 114536) | Freshwater microbial communities from Kabuno Bay, South-Kivu, Congo - kab_092012_10.3m | ecosystem: Environmental > Aquatic > Freshwater > Lake | place: Democratic Republic of the Congo... | reverse complement strand
GCCTCCGCTCACGACGGTCAGGCAGGACTTCCGGGCCCTGGCGGAGCGGGCGGTCGCGACTCTCGTGGCCGAGATCGAAGGCGACGTGGCGTCTCCTCCTCCAGGACCGGTCGTGCCGACCCGCCTCATCGAGCGGGCGAGCACCGCTCCGCGTCAGTGATCTGCGGAATCAGCAACTGATATCGCCTGAAGGCTAGCAATCGCGCAGGCTCGGGTATAGATTCTCGCTCAGATCACTAAAAAGTGGTCCGCGATATGCCAATTTCGTAGTTTGCCGACGAGGCTGCCCGAGTCTCGTCCGCACCGAATGGAAAGAACGTGACCATGCACACGACCAATCCCACGACGAAGTGGGTGATGCTCGGACTGTCCTACCTGGTCCTCATCGCCTGCTTCATCCCCTACATCGGCTGGAGCGTCAGCCTTCTCGACATCTCGGCCGAGTTCTCGCTCAGCGCCGCGCAAGCAGGCCTCCTCGGATCCATCACGGCGCTCGTCGGCGGCCTCGTGCTCCCGTTCGCCGGCGTGATCGGCGACCGCTGGGGCATCAAGCGGATCATCCTCGTCGGCATCGCCGCCGCCATCGTCGGACAGCTGCTGTTCGCCTGGGCCCCCGACTACACCCTCCTCATGCTCGGCCGCGCGATCAGCGGCATCGGCGTCGGCCTGCTCTTCGTCGGCCCGTACACGATGGCCGTCAACTGGTTCGAGCGGGAGCGTCGCAGCGGCATCGCCCTGGGTGTCATGTTCACCTCGGACGGCATCGGCACGGCCTTCGCGCTCTACGTCTTCGCGCTCGTGCTCGTCGCGGTCGGATGGCGCACCGGATCGGCGATCGGCGGAGGGCTGCTCGCCGTCGTGTTCGTCATCGCGGCGCTGTTCCTGAAGGATGCGCCGCGCGACGACGCGCCGGGCGTGGCGGAGGAGGCCGACGCCTCGGGCCGCTCGCTCGTGAGCTGGCTCTTCAGCCGCAACGTGCTCATCGCCGCGGCCTTCTTCATCGGCGAGTGGGGCATCTTCGCGGTGGTCGCGGTGTGGATGCCGACGATCCTCATCGAGGGGGCCGGATGGGATCCCGCGCTCGCCGGTCTCTTCTCCTCCCTGTACGTGCTGATCGGCATGATCACCTCCATCGTGTTCGGTCTCGTCTCCGACCGGATGGGGCGGCGCAAGGGGCTGATCGTGGCGGCAGGACTGGCGATGACCGTCTTCCTCGCCGCTCTCACGATGAGCCTCGCCGCCGGCGACTTCGTGCTGGTCGCGCTGTTCCTGCCGCTGGTCGGCCTCGGCGTCTACACGGGAATGCCCCTCGCGCTCGCGCTGGCGGCGGAATCCGTGCCCACCCGCATGATCGGCGCGGTGAACGGATTCGTCCTCGGCATCGGCTTCATCGTCGGCGGTTTCGTGTATCCGTATCTCCTCGGCGTCGTCAAGGATGCGACGGGCGACTACACGGTCGGCTTCATCGCGATGGTCATCGCCACCTTCGCGCTGAACTTCGTGTGCGCGCTCTTCGCGAAGGACGTCCGTCGCGTCCCGCAGGAGGCCGTCGTCGTCTGACGCCTCCCGCAGGACAGAGGGCCCCGACCGCTCCGGCGATCGGGGCCCTCTCTCCTGTCAGGGGTCAGACGTCAGGAATCGAAGCCGAGCTTGCACTTCTCGAGGATCCACAGCCACAGTCCCTGCTTGCCGCCGCGCCGGTCCGATCGGGCCATCTGCGCGGCGGTGAAGCGGATCGCCGGCCAGGCGAACGGCTCCGGCGGGAACGGGAAGGGGCGGCGGCGGACGAGACGGGATCGGGTGCGCGCGCTGTCCTCGCCGTTGAGCAGGTCGAGCATGGCGTCGGCGGCGAAGCGGGTCGACGCCACCCCGAGCCCCGTGAAGCCCGACGCCGACACCGCCTGCCCGTGGAAAGCCCGCGTGAAGAAGGCGAAGAAGCGGCTGCACGTGTCGATCATCCCGCCCCAGGCGTGGCTGAATCGCACCCCCTCGAGCTGAGGGAACAGGACGCCCAGGTGCACGGCCAGCCGCTCGAAGGTGGGTTCGCTGACGTCGTACTCGGGCGCGATCCGCTTGCCGAAGTGGTAGATCGCGTCGTACCCGCCGAGCAGCAGGCGGTCGTTGCCGTCCGCGTCCTTCAGCAGGCGCAGGTAATGGAAGCGGCTGTTCAGATCGGTGACACCCTGTCTCTTCTCCCAGCCCAGGCTCTCGCGCTGGGCGGGGGTCAGCGGCTCCGTCACCAGCGCATAGTCGTACACGGGCACCGTGAACAGCCGATTGCGACGGAGCAGCGAACGGAACCCGTTGGTCGCGAGGGCGGCGTGCGCGGCGCGGATGCGTCCGCGCGGGGTGCTGACCTCCACCCCGGCTCCGCGGCCGAGGTTCCTGATCCGGGTCGCCGGCGTCGTCTCGTAGACGCGGCACCCGAGGCGGATGCAGGCGTCGAGCAGACCCATGGCGAGCTTCGCGGGATTGAGCGTCACGCCCTCGGCGGTGGCCCATCCCCCCACGCGCGCCGCGGCTGTGCGCACCTGCGCCTGCAGCTCCTCGTCCGTCAGCACGACGATGGACGGATCGGCGGCAGCCAGGCGTCGGATCGTCTCCTCCTGGTGCGGCTCGGTGGCGAGCTTGATGACGCCGTGGGGCTGGATGTCGCACTCGATGCCGTACCTGTCCACGGTGGCGAGGAGCTCGGCGAGATTCTGCTCGCCGAGCTCGGCCGCCAGCTTCTCCTCGCCGGCGACGTGGATGGCCGCGTTCGCTCGACCGTGGGTCAGGCTCGGCTCGCAGAACCCGCCGTTGCGCCCGGACGCCGCCCAGGCGACGCGGTTCGCCTCGACGAGGACGACATCGCGGTCGGGGTACCGTTCCTTGGCGCGCAGTGCGGTCCACAGACCGGCATAGCCGCCGCCCACGACGACGAGGTCCGTCGCGGTGTCCTCCTCGAGGGGTGGCAGCGTGGGGCGACGGTCGAGGTCGTCCAGCCAGAAGGGGGTGCGGCGAGCACCGGCGACCGCCGCGGCCGCCTTCCGGCGATCGGCTCGCTGCTCGGCTCGTTCGAAGCTCGTGGGTGTCTGCACGGCGGATGCACTCCTCTTCCGATTGTCACATCGAACACATTCGTGCCCAACATCTGTTGAATCAGCAACTCTGCTCGTCTCAGATTATTGGATCAATCATGAGTGCGCGATATCTATTGTCAATTCCGCAACCCGTGGCTAGGCTGACCATCATTCACGAAGGTCACCGACGACAGGAGAATCGCGCCATGTCCCTGCAGCTCCCCGCGCCCACACCTCAGCTCTTCATCGACGGGGCCTACACCGACGGCACAGGAGGCGACCGGTTCGAGGTGATCAGCCCGGCGACGGGCGAGCGGATCGCCGCCCTTCCCGTCGCCACCGACGCGGACCTCGACCGTGCGGTCGCCGCGGCCAACCGGGCGCAGCGCGAATGGCGCCGGGTGAACGTGTGGGAGCGGGCGCAGATCTGCCACCGCATCGGCGACACGATCTCCGCGCACGTCGAGGAGCTCGCGCTGCTGCAGACCCTGGAGCAGGGCAAGCCCCTGGCCGAGTCGCGCGCCGACGTCAACGAGGCGGCGCAGCTGTTCCACCTGCACGCCGAGGACGCCCTCCGGCTGTACGGCGAGACGCTCCCGTCCTCCGACCCGCTCAAGCGGATGCACACCTGGCGGCAGGCCGTCGGCACCTGGGCCATCATCACGCCGTGGAACTTCCCGCTGCTGATGTTCACGGAATTCGCCGCTCCCGGACTCGCGACCGGGAACGCCCTCGTCGTCAAGCCGCCGATCCACACCTCGCTGACGGTGCTGAAGGCGATGGAGTACCTGGCCGAGGCCGGTCTTCCCGACGGACTGGTCAACATCCTGCCCGGCGAGGGAGCCTTCGGCTCGCGGCTGGTGTCGCACCCGGGCATCCACGCGATCGGCTTCATCGGGTCGTCGGCGACCGGCGCGAAGATCCAGGCGACCGCCGGTCTCAAGCGATCCGTCATGGAGTGCTCCGGCAACGGTCCCGTGGTCGTGCTCGACGACGCCAACATGGAGCGCGCGGCGAAGGCGGCCGTCGACTCCGCCTTCTACTGTGCGGGACAGGTGTGCTGCGCGACCGAGCGCGTGATCGTGCATCGCAAGGCGCACGACGCCTTCCTCGAAGCGGCCCTCTCCTACGCGAAGACCGTCAAGCTCGGCGATCCGTTCGACCCGGCCACCAACCTCGGCCCGCTCAACAACGCCGGCGTCGCCGACAAGATGGATCGGCACCTGGACGAGGCGCGCGCCCTCGGATTCGACGTCCTGCTGGGCGGGGGTCGTGCCTCCGGCTTCGCGACCGACCTGTACTACGACTTCACGATCGTCGACGGCGTGACCGAGCAGTCGCTGCTGTCGCGTGAGGAGTCCTTCGGGCCCGTGCTTCCGATCATCACCGCCCAGGACGACGACGACGCGCTCCGGATCGCGAACGCGGACTCGCTCGGCCTCCAGTCGGCCGTGTTCACGCGCGACATCGCCCGCGGCTTCCGCTTCCTCGAGGAGCTGGAGACCGGCCAGGTGCTGCTCAACGAGTCCAACGGCTGGTGGGACATCAACATGCCGTTCGGAGGCGCCGGCGGAAAGGGCACCGGCTGGGGGCGCATCGGCGGCATGTACACGCTGCACGACATGACCGATCTGCGCACGTCGGTGATCCACATCGGAGACTGACGCGGTGTCGGGGCGGCGGTCGAACGACGGGACGGCCGCCGCCCGTCTATAGGATGAGGGGCGTCACCCCGAGCCGAGGAGGATCTTGATGCCGGATCGCGAACAGGCCGCCACGCCGCTCGACCTCGATGACCTCGACCGGAAGCTGATCGCCGCGCTGCAGATCGACGGACGCACACCCTTCAGCGTGCTCGCGCAGGATCTCGGGGTGTCCGCCTCCTCGGTGCGCTACCGCGTGCAGCGGCTGCAGGACAGTGGACTGTTCCAGATCGTCGGCATCGCCAACCCGCTCAACATCGGCTTCGATCGCCTGGCGCTGATCGGGATCCGCTGCGCCGCCGGCACCGGACCGGACGTCTGCGAGGCGCTCTCCGCGCTGCCGGAGACGAGCTACGTCGTCCTCACCAGCGGCTCCTTCGACGTCATGGTCGAGGTCGTGTGCCGCGACATCGACCACTACACCGAGTTGATGTTCGGCACCCTGCAGAAGATCCCCGGCGTGGTCCAGACCGAGTCGTTCTTCGTGCTGAAGGCGCACAAGCTCGCCTACGGCTGGGGAGTCGGCGACAGCCGCTGAGCAGGGCGCCTAGGCGCTCCGGGCCAGTTCCGCCCTGTCGACAGGATGCGCGGCCGGTCGCCCGGCGCTGTAGGCCTCGAGTTCATCGAGCGCGGCGTCGACCAGGCGCCGGGTCTCGGTGCCGAGGGAGCCGGCCAGGTGCGGCGTCACGGCGACGTTCGGCAGCCGGAGGAGCTCGGAGTCGGCGGGCAGCGGCTCCGGATCGGTCACGTCGAGGATCGCGTCGAGTCGACCGGAGCGGCATTCCCGCAGCAGCGCGTCGTGGTCGACCAGCGCCCCTCGCGCCGTGTTGATGAGGGTCGCCCCATCCGGGAGGGCGGCCAGCTGCGCGGGGCCGATCAGGTGCCGCGTCGACGGCAGCGCGGGGGCGTGCAGCGTGAGCACGTCCGACACGGGGAGCGCCTCGGACAGCGGAGCCAGTCGGGCGCCGGCGGCTTCGACCGCACGGCGATCGGCGAACGGATCGGCGACGACGACGTCGAGGCCGTCGAACGGACGCAGCAGATCCACGACGCGGCGTCCCGTCCGCGAGAAGCCGACGACGCCGATCGTGCGGCCGTGGTTGCCGAGCTTCGCGTGTCGGCCGAGGCTCTCGTCGGGCAGGCGCGGGGCTCCCGGAGTCCGCACGTGCACGAGAGCCCGCTTCCCCGCGAGGAGGATGGCCGCGAGCGTGAACTCGGCGACGGGCACCGCATTGACGTCGGCCGCGGAGGTGATCAGGATGCCGCGCTCCCAGAACGCCTCGGTCACATGCGCCCGGACGCTTCCGGCCGCATGGAACACGGCGCGCAGCCGCGGCAGCCGGGCGAGCAGGCGCGCGTCGAGGGCGGGGGCGCCCCAGGAGGTGATCAGCACCTCGACCTCGGCCAGCTCGGGATCGTGGGCGGTGTCGTCGAGGTCGGCGAGGGTGGTGAGGTCTCCGAGGTCCGCCAGCGAGGCGAGCCGATCGAGCCGCTCCTCGTCGAACAGGGCGGAGAACGTGTCCGAGCCCATCAGGACGAGGGCGCGAGGGCGCGTCGGCATGGGATCTCCGGTCGGTCGTCAGGGTGGGGGAACGGCGGGTTGCGGGACGTCGTGGTTTCAGTGAAGACTGTGCGTCCATGCGACAGCAACAGATTCGAATCGGATCGATCGAAGTCGAACAGAATCGAACACGGGTCTCCCGATGGACGCGCTGATCCCCCGGGGTGCGCTGCGCGAACTCTGGACGCGGAGCCGCCGCACGGACGAGCCGCTGCTCGTGCCGCCCTCCGGCGACCGGGACGTGTGGGACGCGATCGACCCCGGAGCGCGCGCCTTCGTGCTCGCGGCAGCGGAGGAGTCGGCGGGGACGGCGTGGCCGCACCCTCTGCTGTCGCAGTGGGCGGCGTACGCCCGCACGGGCGACCGCATCGGCTACGAGGCGGTCGTCTTCGCGCGGGACCGGCGACTGCGTCTGGCGGTCCTCGCCGCGGCCATCGATCCGACGCCCGATCGCGTCGCCGAGGCGGCGGACGGGCTCACGCTGCTCTGCGAGCAGTCGACGTGGTGCTGGCCCGCCCACGACGATGCCTTCACTCGGGGGCTGCGGGCTCCCGACACGACGCGGCCCTTCGTGGACCTGGGAGCCGGGGAGGAGGCGGCGCTCGCCGGGTGGGCGGTGCTCCTGCTGGGCGACGCCCTCGAGAAGGCGTCCCCCGGACTCGTCGCGCGCCTCCGGCGAGAGACGAACGCGCGCGTCCTCCGGCCCTTCGTCCGCCGTCGGGACTGGGCGTGGGAGGGCACGGAGGGCCACGTGCACAACTGGGCTCCGTGGATCCACGGCAACCTGATACCGGCCGCCGTGGCGTTCCGTGCGAGAGCGCCGCGGGCGGAGGTGCTGGACCTGTGCGTCGACGGCCTCGATCGCTACCTCGCGCAGCTCCCCGCCGACGGGGCGATCGACGAGGGCTTCGCCTACTGGTGGCAGGGTGCGGCACGCGCTCTCGACGCGCTGTCGCTGCTCGACGGGCTCACGGGGGGCGAGGTCGCCGCCGCGGTGGCCGACGGCCCGCTTCGAGGACTCGCCGAGCTGGTCCGGTTCCCGGAGCGGGTCCAGCTCGGGGCGGAGTGGTCGGCGAGCTTCTCGGACACCGAGGCCAGGAACGCCACCGGGCTGCCCTGGCACGCACTGTATCGAGCCGCGCGACTGTGCGGACAGGACGAGACCGCGGGATTCGCTGCCCGCTATCGGGAGGACGGAGTCCTGCGGGGCGCGGCGGCCGATACGGCCTCGGGGTTGGGCCGCCTCTCCGCCGAGGTCCTCGATGAGTCCTGGTGGACGGCTCCGCGCGGTCCCGCACCGCTGCCGTCGCCCGTGGAGCTGGCCTCGATCGGCTTCGGCCTCCGCCGCCGGACTCCCGGCGACACCGCCGGCCTCGCCGTGACGGTGAAGGGCGGGCACAACGCCGAGAACCACAACCACAACGACCTCGGTTCGATCTCGGTCGCCGTCGACGGCGTGCCCCTCCTCGCGGACTTCGGCCGAGCGACGTACACGGCCCAGACTTTCTCGGCGGCGCGCTATGAGCTCTGGTACGTCACCAGTGGCTGGCACAGCGCGCCTCTGCCGTACGGCCGGGAGCAGCGTGCCGGGCGCGAGTGGCAGGCGCCCGTCCGTGCGCTCGACGACGGGTGGGAGATCGACCTCAGCGCGGCATACCCCTGGCCGGACGAGGCGGAGATCTCGTGGCTGCGCACCGTGCGGCACGGGGACGGCGAGGTCAGCGTCCGCGACGAGGGAGCGGCGGTCGGGCATCCCGACACCCGCATCGTCGTGGTGTGCGCCGGAGTGCCGGAGCTCCGGCCGGACGGCGTCCGCATCCCCGGGCGCGAGGGATCGGCGGACCTGCTGCTGTCGTACGATCTGGCGGAGGTCGAGGTCGAGACCCGGTCCGTGGCCGATCCCTACCTGGAGCGGTCGTGGGGACCGGAGGTCTCGCGGCTGCTGTTCGCCCCCACGCCGGGGACCACGTCGTGGGAGCTGAGAGGAATGGCCGGATGACCGACGAGGAGCAGGCGCCGCGGTTCGGCATCTCCCGACGCGAGCGCATCATGGACGAGCTGCGGCGGGTCGGCGCGGTGCGCGTCGCCGATCTGGCACGCGAGCTCGGCGTCGCGGAACTCACGATCCGCCGCGACATCGGCGCGCTGGCCGAGCGCGGGCTGCTCACGAGGGTGCACGGCGGCGCGACGCTGCGCAGCGCCCTCGACACCGCTGTCGTGCGGGGCGGGCCGGCGGCATCGAGGTTCCGGATCGGGATGGTGGTGCCGTCGCTGAGCTACTACTGGCCCCAGGTCGTGATCGGCGCACGCGCCGCAGCGACGGAGCTCGGGGCGCAGCTCATCCTGCGCGGCGCCAGTTACGCGGCCGACGACCAGCGGCGGCAGATCGCGTCTCTCGTCGACGCGGGCACCGTCCACGGACTGATCGTCGCCCCGGAGAGTCTCGGCCCCGACGGTCATGCGCTGCTGCAGTGGCTGGACGCGCTCCCGCTCCCGGTCGTGCTGGTCGAGCGGCGCGCGCCGTCGACGCTCGCGCTGTCCGGTCTCGAGAGCGTGACCACCGATCATGCGTTCGGCGGGGCCCTCGCGGCGCGCCACCTGTTCGAGCTCGGCCACCGCAGGGTCGGCATCCTCACCTCCGCACCGTCGCCCACCTCCGGACGGCTCCGGCGGGGCTGGGACCGCGCCGTCGACAGGCTGGGCCTGACCGCGACGGTCGATCGCGACGTGTCCCTCGATCGACTCGACGCGGAGGAGCGGGACGCGGCCGTGACCGCGCTGCTGGCGGAGGTGCGGGGGACAGACACCACGGCCATGCTCATCCACGCGGATCCGCAGGCCCTGCTCGTGCAGCAGCATGCGGTGGACAGCGGGTGGTCGCTGCCGGACGAGCTGTCGATCGTCGCCTATGACGACGAGGTCGCCGAGAGCGGGACGCCGCCGATCACGGCGTTGCGCCCTCCCAAGCAGCATGTCGGTCGCCGCGCCGTCGAGGTGCTGCTCGCTCGGCTCGACGAGGGCCGACGGCGACCGGTCGAGCGGGTGCAGGTCGTGCCGTCGCTGCACGTGCGCGCCTCGACCGCCCCCTACGCCGAGTAGCGGCGGTTGCGATCCATCGAAGTCTCGTGGCATGATCTCGGAAAGCGCTTTCCGATCGATCGACCGAAGCGCCCTCAGCTCCCGCGAGAGAAACGGAACACCATGGCACAGGCGAACACCCGCGAGATCGGGATCATCATGAACGGGGTCTCCGGACGCATGGGATATCGGCAGCACCTGGTGCGCTCGATCCTCGCGATCCGCGAAGAAGGCGGCATCGAGCTGCCGGACGGATCCCGCGTCACGGTGAAGCCGATCCTGGTCGGCCGCAACGAGGCGAAGCTCGCCGAGCTCGCCGCGAAGCACGGGATCGAGGACTGGACCACCGACCTCGACGCGGCCCTCGCCGACCCGCAGTGGGAGATCTACGCCGACTTCCTCGTGACCAAGGCCCGCGCCTCCGCGATCCGCAAGGCCATCGCCGCCGGCAAGGCGATCTACACGGAGAAGCCCACCGCCGAGTCGCTCGAAGAGGCGCTCGAACTCGCCCGTCTCGCGAAGGAGGCCGGCGTGAAGACCGGCGTCGTGCACGACAAGCTGTACCTCCCCGGTCTGCAGAAGCTCAAGCGGCTGATCGACTCCGGCTTCTTCGGCCGCATCCTCTCGGTGCGCGGCGAGTTCGGCTACTGGGTGTTCGAGGGCGATTGGCAGCCGGCGCAGCGTCCCAGCTGGAACTACCGGACGGAGGACGGCGGCGGCATCATCACCGACATGTTCCCGCACTGGAACTACGTCCTCGAGAACCTCTTCGGCGAGGTCACGAGCGTCTACGCGCAGGCGGCCGTGCACATCGCGGACCGCTGGGACGAGAAGGGCGAGCACTACACCGCCACCGCGGAGGACGCCGCCTACGGCATCTTCGAGATCTCCGGCGGCGTGATCGCCGAGATCAACTCCTCGTGGACCGTGCGCGTCAACCGGGACGAGCTCGTCGAGTTCCAGGTCGACGGCACCCACGGCTCGGCGGTGGTCGGCCTGTTCGGGGCGAAGATCCAGCCCCGCAATGCGACCCCCAAGCCGGTGTGGAACCCCGACCTCGAGGACACCCGCGACTACGACGCCGACTGGCAGCAGGTCCCCACGAACGACGTGTTCAAGAACGGCTTCCGCCAGCAGTGGGAGGAGTACCTGGTCTCCTACGTCGAGGGCACGGACTACCCGTTCGACCTGCTCGCCGGCGCTCGCGGGGTGCAGTTCGCCGAAGCAGGACTGACGTCCAGCGCCGAGGGTCGCAAGATCGCCCTCGAGCCGCTGACGCTGGACTGAGCCGCATGAGCACTCTCCGACTCCTCCGTGCCACGGGCGACCTCGCCGACGTCGACCTCAACGACTCGGGCGCCTACGTGCGTCCGACGGGGCCGCTGCGCAGCCGTGTCGCCTACGCGGCCGCGCACGTCGTGCCGAAGGTGCACGCCGACAACACCCCGGGGCAGCCCGCCGACATCGACTGGGACTCCACGCTGGCCTTCCGCCGCAACGTGTACTCCTGGGGGCTCGGTGTCGCGGACGCGATGGACACCGCCCAGCGGAACATGGGCCTGGACGCCGCAGCCACCCGCGAGCTGATCTCCCGCAGCGCGGAGGTGGCGCGTGAGGAGGGCGGCTCGGTCGTGGTCGGCGTCAACACCGATCACGTGGCCGACTCGCACATCTCGATCGAGCAGGTGATCGCGGCCTACCTCGAGCAGCTGCACTTCACCGAGGAGCAGGGCGCCGGTCCCGTGCTGATGGCCTCGCGGCACCTCGCCCGTGTCGCGACGGGGCCCGAGGACTACCGGCGCGTCTACCGCGAGGTGCTGTCGCGGGCGTCGGTGCCCGTGGTGCTGCACTGGCTCGGCACCGCCTTCGACCCGGAGCTGAAGGGGTATTTCGGCGCCGACGACTGGCAGAGCGCCTCCGCCGTACTGCTCGAGATCATCGAGGAGAATCCGGACCGGGTCGCCGGCGTCAAGATGAGCCTGTTGAACGCCGAGTCCGAGATCTCGGTGCGCAGCCGGCTCCCCGAGGGTGTCCGCATGTTCACCGGCGACGACTTCAACTACGTCGCCCTCCTCGCCCCCGCTCCCGCCCCCGCTCCCGGTTCGCCGAGTGCACGGGATGCCGCCGAGCGCACGGGCTCCGCACGCACCGAAGCCGTGCCCTCGACGGCAAGCCGTGCGCTCGGCGAGGACCGCGGATACTCGGACGCGCTGCTCGGGGCGTTCGCGGCGATCACTCCCGTCGCGTCGGCGGCGATCCAGGCGCTCGACGCGGGCGATCACGCGCGGTATCTCGAGATCCTCGGCCCGACCGAGGAGCTCAGCCGTCAGGTGTTCGCGGCGCCCACGTTCTACTACAAGACGGGGGTGGCGTTCCTCTCCTGGCTCAACGGCCACCAGCCGGCGTTCCAGATGGTGGGAGGGCTGCACTCCGCGCGGAGCCTTCCGCACCTGAGTCGCATCGTCGAGCTCGCGAACGCCTCGCTCGCCCTCGAGGACCCCGACCTCGCCCGACAGCGGTGGCACGGCATGCTGCGCCTGAACGGAGTGGACGCATGACCGCCCCCGACCCGCGCCTGTCGATCAATCAGGCGACCATCAAGCACGCCGACCTCGCCACGGCGCTGCGCGTCACAGCCGAGGCGGGCGTCCAGGCGATCGGACTCTGGCGGGAGCCCGTGAACGAGGTCGGCCTCGACGAAGCGGCGCGGATGCTCGCGGACTCGGGTCTGCGCTTCACGACGCACTGTCGCGGCGGGTTCTTCACCCTCCCGGTCGGCCCCGAGCGCGAGGCCGCCCTCGACGACAACCGCCGTGCCATCGAGGAGACCGCGACCCTCGCCGCCGCCGGTGCGGAGGGCTCCACCGCCGTGCTCGTGCTCGTCGCGGGCGGCCTGCCCCCGGGGTCGCGGGACCTGATCGGCGCGCGCGAGCGTGTGCGCGATGCCGTCGGCGCGCTCGCCCCGGAGGCGGAGGCCGCGGGGGTCACCCTCGCGATCGAGCCGCTGCATCCGATGTACGCATCCGACCGTGCCGTGGTGTCGACCCTGGGTCACGCGCTCGACATCGCGGCGGACTTCGACCCCGAGGTGGTCGGGGCCGCGGTCGACACCTTCCACATCTGGTGGGACCCGCAGGTGCTCGACCAGATCGCACGAGCGGGTCGCGAAGGACGCATCGCAACGTACCAGGTGTGCGACTGGAAGACGCCGCTCGCCCCGGACGTGCTGCTGTCCCGGCACTACACCGGCGAGGGCGTGATCGACTTCGGCTCCCTCACCCGCGCCGTGGTCGCCACCGGATACGACCGCGACATCGAGGTCGAGATCTTCAACGCCGACGTCTGGGCGGATGCCCCGGACCGCGTCGTGCGACGCACAGCCGAGACCTTCGCCTCCGCCGTCTCCCCGCATCTGCCATGACCCTCCGCCCCTCCACCCCGTCCGACGCCCGTCCGATGCCCGCCCGTCCGGACACTTGTCGGGCGGATTCACGGATGTCGGGCGAAAGAGGCTCGTCTCGTCCGGCATCCGTCCGCTCGTCCGACATCCGTCCCGCGGCCGTCCCGCGGCCCGCGGCCCGCGGCCGGCGGCCGGCGGCCGGCGGATGGCGCCGGGGTGGGAGCTGAGAGGATGAAGACATGACGGGGATCCGGCCAGGGCTGTGCTCGGTGACCTTCCGTGCTCTCACGCCGGAGCGGATCGTCGAGCTCGCCGCGCAGGCGGGGCTCGAGGCGATCGAGTGGGGCGCCGACGTGCACGTGCCGCCGGGCGACGAGACCAGGGCGGCGGAGGTCGCGCGCGCCACGGTCGACGCGGGGCTCGCGGTCGCCTCCTACGGCTCGTACTTCCGTGCCGGCGTGCAGGAGCCTTTCACACCCGTGCTCGACAGCGCGCAGGCGCTGGGCGCACAGCGGGTGCGGGTCTGGGCGGGCGAGGTCGGCTCGCTGGAGGCGACACCGGTCGAACGGGCGGCCGTGGTCCTGCGCCTCCGGGCCGCCGCGGAGGAAGCGGCCGAGCGCGGGGTCACACTCGCGCTGGAGTTCCACGGCGGCACGCTCGCCGACACCGCCCCGAGCACGCTGCGTCTGCTGACCGAGGTCGGCAGTCCGTCTCTGTCGACGTACTGGCAGCCCACCGTCGGCGCGTCGGTCGACACCGTGCTGGAGGAGTACCGCGCTCTGGCGCCGCACGTCACCGCGGCCCATGTCTTCTCGTGGTGGCCCGAGCGGGAGCGGCTGCCGCTGCGGGCACGCGACGCGCTCTGGACGCGGTACTTCGCCGAGGCGGGGTCTGCGGCGTCCCCACCTCGTGACGCGCTGCTCGAGTTCGTGCCGGACGATGACCCCGCGCTGCTGCCGGCTGAAGCGGCCGCCCTGCGCGCGTACCTCTCGGACCCGCGGCGATGACGGCCCGGGAAGTAGGCTCTGGGGCATGACAAAGCCCGCATCGTCCGCGGAACAGCCGGCGCGGGCTCAGCGCCATGCGCGGGGGCCCGCCGCCACGCTGCACGACGTGGCCCGCGAGGCCGGCGTGTCGCTCGCCACGGCATCCCGCGTGCTCAACGGCTCCGAGCGCAAGGTCGCGGAGTCGTTCCGCGAACGCGTGGAAGCGGCGGCCGTGAAGCTGGGCTACACCGCGAACGTCTCGGCTCAGGCGACCGCGCGTGGCACGTCACCGGTGATCGCGCTTCTCGTCGCCGACATCGCCGACCCCTACTTCGGGCTGATCGCATCCGGAGTGGCGCGCGGCGCCGACGAGCACGGCCTGGTGGTGACGATCGCGATCACCGAGCGCGATCCGGCGCGGGAGGCCCGGATCGTGCGGGCGCTGCGGGGCCAGCGGCCGCTGGGGTTGATCCTCGCGGCCTCGCGCACGCAGGAGCCGATGGAGGCCGACACCGCCCGGGAGCTGACGGAGTTCGCGCGTCTGGGTGGCAGAGTCGTCGCGTTCGGCCCCGAGGGCGAGGGGGAACGGCACATCGAGATCGACAACCGGTCCGGGGCGGAGGC
>Ga0172374_1001724_pt1 | contig 14445 bp, 15 predicted proteins | sample LakKiv3m_FD_114536 | JGI IMG/M metagenome (GOLD analysis project Ga0172374, IMG submission 114536) | Freshwater microbial communities from Kabuno Bay, South-Kivu, Congo - kab_092012_10.3m | ecosystem: Environmental > Aquatic > Freshwater > Lake | place: Democratic Republic of the Congo... | reverse complement strand
TTTTTAATATTGCACGCTTTCCGTCTTTGGCAGCAATCGCAGTAAGCAATGTTCTCATTGCCTGTGCAGTTTTACCCTGCTTTCCGATAACTTTACCAACATCTTCAGCACTGACTTTTAATGTCAATTCAACAGTTTTGTCATTTGGCTGAACTTCTTCTAGACTAACACTATCAGGTGAGTCAACAAGATGTTTTGCGATAAAAGATACAAATTCTTTCATAAGAATACCTTTACAATATTAATAATAGGTGCTATGAATTTGTGCAAACTACAAATCGATTATTCGGAAGCAGCACCCTTATCTTCCGCTGCACTATCAGAAACTTTAGCTTCAGATTTTTTTGATTTTTTATCTTTTGTTGATTTCTGTTCTTTATCAGAATTCCATTCACTAACTTTTTGAGCAATTACTTCTTCAGAAAGTCCCTGCTTATTTAATTCACGTTTTAATAGAATACCTTTTTTCGACAATAAACTTTTCACAGTATCAGTAGGTTGTGCACCAACACCAAGCCAGTAGAGTGCTCTATCTTCTTTTAAATCAATCGTAGCGGGATTTGTCAAAGGATTGTAGATTCCAATTGCTTCGATAAATTTACCATCTCTTGGAGAATGAGAATCACTTGCAACAACCTTATAGATTGGTTGTTTCTTCTTCCCCATTCTTCTTAATCTTAACTTAACAGCCAAGTTATTTTAACCTCCATTTATTAATTAAATTTACTATTTCTAAAATTCATCAATTTTCTTTTACCAACAGATGATGACATCATTTTCATCATTTTTTGCATTTCAGAAAATTGCTTGATAAGTCGATTTACTTCTTGAATCGAATTACCACTTCCGCGAGCGATTCTCATTCGTCTGCTTCCGTTCAAAATTTTTGGATTTTTTCGCTCATCTTTTGTCATAGAGAATATTATTGATTCGACTTTGACAAGTTGTTTATCATCCACATCCATGTTTTTCATTTGAGCACTCAATCCTGGAACCATTGATAATAATGATTTCAAAGAACCCATTTTTTTTATCATCTTGATTTGCTTAAGAAAGTCTTCAAAGTCAAATTTGTTTTGAAGCAATTTCTTTTCCAAATCTTCAGCTTCACGCTCATCGAATTGCTTTTGCGCTTTCTCAACAAGCGAGATAATATCGCCCTTGCCAAGTATTCTTGAAGCGAGTCTATCCGGATAAAATGGCTCAATTGAATCAAGTTTTTCGCCAAGACTTACAAACTTTATTGGTTTATCAACAACAGCTTTTATTGATAATGCACATCCACCGCGCGAATCACCATCAAGTTTAGTCAGAACAACACCATCAAAATTAACTTTATCATTGAATGCTTTTGCTGAATTTACTGCATCCTGACCTGTCATTGAATCAACAACAAACAAAGTTTCATAAGGATTTACAACATTTTTAATTTTGCTAATTTCTTCCATCAATTCTTCATTAACATGCAATCTTCCAGCCGTATCGAATATGACAGTATTAAATTTATTTTCTTTAGCAAACTTCACAGCTTCTACACAAATGAAAACAGGATCGGTTGAACCATCAATCGAAAACACCGGAATATCAATTCTGCTCGCAAGGATTTTTAATTGATCAATTGCCGCCGGACGATAAATATCAGCAGCAACAAGGAGCACTTTTTGATTTTTACCCTTAAGCATCTTTGCAAGTTTAGCAGAGAATGTCGTCTTTCCTGAACCTTGCAATCCAACCAATAAAATCGATGTTATTCCGCTAGGATTAAAAGTAAGTTCCTGATTTTTGCTACCCATTAATGCAGTTAATTCATCAAAAATAATTTTTGTAATCAACTGCCCGGGAGTAACAGAAGCAAGAACTTCTTGTCCCAAAGTCTTGCTTTTAATCTCTTCAATAAAATTCTTAACTACTTTGTAGTTAACATCAGCATCTAAAAGAACAATTCTAATTTCCCTTAAAGTTTCAGCAATATTTGATTCTGAAATTTTACCTTGTCCGGTAATTCTCTTCAGAATTTTATCAAACTTAAGGGTTAAATCTTCTAACATAATTCCAGTCACTCAAAAGATACAAAAATTAACATATCATTTCAATAATTATCAGGATTCTTTTAAAGCATTAGCGCCGCCAACGATTTCAAGAATTTCACTGGTTATTGAAGCCTGACGCTTTTTATTGTATGTCAAATTCAATGATCTAATGAGTTCTTTAGCATTTTCAGTGGCCATATCCATCGCTGTCATTCTTGCCCCTAATTCAGCAGCATACGAATCTAACAGCGCAGTCCAAATTTTTGCATTTAAATATTTTGGGAAAAGAGTTTTGATAATACTTTCTTTATCAGGTTCAAAAATATAGTCTCCAGATAATTTACTTCCCTCAGATTTATCTGCCTCAATCTCAATCGGCAAAAATTGTCTAACAACAACTTTTTGTTGAATTACTGACTTAAATTCATTATAAACAAATATAACTTTATCTGTATTTTTATTAACAAAATTTGAAATCAATTCACTTGCTATTTTGGTTATGAAGTCAAATTTCAGTGTGCTTAAAATTCCAAGATAACTTTTAACAATATTTACTTTCTTTCTCTGAAAATAATCAAAACCTTTTTTGCCCACACAATATAACTCAACATTACAATTCGCAAAATCATTTTTAATCATCAATTCCACTTCTCTAATTGCATTCATATTAAATGCACCGCACAAACCTCTGTCAGAAGTAATCAAGACAATAGAAACAGTTTTAACTTCCCTTTTTTCTATTAAAGGATCTTTAAAATCTTTTTGCAAAATTAAAAGATTATTAAAAACATCCGAAATCTTTTTCATATAGGGGCGGGCATTAATAATATTTTCCTGAGCACGACGCAGCCTTGCAGCAGCAACCATTTTCATTGCCTTTGTTATCTGCTGTGTATTTTTTACAGCTACAATTCTTCTTTTTATATCGCGCAGAGTTGCCATAAAATATTATTCGCTCTTTTTAAATTTTCCTAAAAATTCAACTAATACATTCTTTAAAGAATTTACCAATTCATTTGATAACTCTTTTTTGACTCTTATTTCATCAAGAATATTATTGTATTTCAATTCCATAAACTCAAGCAATTCTTTTTGGAATCTCTTTACGTCTGCAACTACAATTGTTTCTAGATATCCTTGTGTACCAGCATAAACCGATACAACTTGCTTTTCAATCGGGAGTGGTTCATATTGACCCTGTTTCAAAAGTTCAACCAATCTTTCACCTTTGGATAAAGTTTTAAGAGTAGCTTTATCCAAATCTGATCCAAACTTTGCGAATGCAGCAAGCTCTCTGTATTGTGCTAAATCCAATTTCAATGATCCTGCAACTTTTTTCATTGCTTTGATCTGTGCATTTCCACCAACACGAGAAACAGAAATACCAACGTTAATAGCAGGTCGAACACCAGCATTAAACAAATTCGGCTCGAGGTAAATCTGACCATCGGTAATCGAAATTACGTTCGTAGGAATATATGCAGAAACGTCGCCTTGCTGAGTTTCAATAATTGGCAGTGCTGTCAAACTTCCACCACCAAGTTCATCATTTAATTTAGAAGCGCGTTCAAGCAGTCTTGAGTGAAGGTAAAATACATCGCCCGGATATGCTTCACGTCCCGGTGGCCGACGAAGTAATAATGCAAGTTCACGATATGCAACTGCCTGTTTTGATAAATCATCATAAATAACCAAAGCATGTTTTCCATTATCACGGAAAAATTCACCTAATGTTGCACCTGAATAAGGTGCAATATACTGAAGCGGTGCAGGAGATGAAGCAGAAGCAGAAATCACTGTTGTATAAGCCATCGCACCGTTTTCTTCTAATTTTGTAACAACCTGTGCAACCGTAGATTCTTTCTGACCTACAGCAACATAAATACAATAAACAGGTTGAACGCCTACTGCTGCAGCTTCTTTCGTGTGAGTATATTTCTGATTAATAATTGCATCAATTGCAACGGCAGTTTTTCCAGTCTGTCTATCACCAATAATTAATTCTCTTTGTCCTCTGCCGATAGGAATCATTGCATCAACAGCAACTATACCAGTTTGCAAAGGTTCTTTAACCGGTTGTCTGGCAATAACACCAAGTGCTTTGCGTTCAATCGGCATATAGGATTGAAATTCAACTTCACCTTTGCCATCCAATGGTTTACCAAGAGGATCAACAACTCTACCTAACAATTTATCGCCAACAGGAAAAGATGCTAATCGCTTTGTTCGCTTAACTGTATCACCTTCTTTGATTAAAGTACTTTCACCAAAAAGCACACAGCCAACACTATCTTCCTCAAGATTAAGAACCATTCCAATTACGTTGTTTGGAAATTCAACAAGTTCACTTGCCATAACGTTGGAAAGCCCATAAACACGAGCTATACCATCGCCGACTTGCAAAACCGTTCCAACATCATAAACTTCAACCTCGCTATCGAAACCGGAAAGTTGTCTTCGTAATATTGCGGATATTTCATCAGGCCTGACTTCTGCCATTGTTTCCTCTTATTTCTTAAACGTTAATATTTTCTATTAATTTCTTTTTTAATTGTCGCAACTGATTTTCAAATGAAGCATCAATTATCGTATCACCGAATCTTGCGATAAATCCACCAAGCATATTTTCATCTAACTTATGCTCAACAATAACCTTCTTTTGAGTGAATTTTTCAAGCTCAACTTTGAATTTTTGAAATTCAACAGAATCAAAATTATAATTAGTTTTAACAACTGTTTTTATGATACCGAGTTTCGCATTTTTAATATCATTAAACCGTTTGAAAATTTCATTAAAATAATTTTCTCTGTTTTTCTCTAAAACAAACAGTAAAAATTTCCAGGAATCTTCTGAAATTTTATCTTTGAATATTGCGGATAGTGCTTGATTTTTTTTATCCGGTTTAATTACAGGACTTGCTAGAAAAGTCCGCAATTCTTTTGAACCAGAGAAAGATTTTTCCAATAAATCAAAATCAGAATAAATTTCATTTGAAATATTTTTTGATTCCGCATATTGAAAAAATGCCGAAGCATATCTCGAAGCAATATTAAAAACACTCATTAATTCAACTCTCTGAGATATTTTTCAACAATCTGTTTTTGTTTTTCTTTATCAAGACTTTCGCGAATGATTTTTTCTACTGAATCAACAGCTAATTGAGCAATCTGATTTTTCAAATTGCTGAAAGCTTCCTGATTTTTTCGCTCAATTTCTGCCTTAGCCTCGTCAATCATTTTCTGAGCTATCTTTTTAGTCTCATCAATGTTCTGCTGCTTAAGTTTTTCCGAATATTCACGACCCTGAGAAATAATTTTCTGCGCTTCTTCTTCAGCTTTTACAAGATTTGCATTATTCTCAGCCAATAATTTTTCGGCTTCCGTTTGAGCAATATTCGCTTTATCAATAGAATCTTTGATAAATTTTTCTCTTTCTTGCAACGAAGTAAGAATTGGTTTCCATGCGATTTTTTTCAAAATCAAAAGGAGAATTACAAATGTTATTACTGTCCAGAAAATCAATCCAGGAACAACATTTAATAGTCCACCAGATTCTCCTTCACTGCGGAGAAAAGCAATGAAAGCAAATTTTAACATAATTATTCCTAATTTATAAAGAATGCAAAAGCATTCAGATTATTTAAGAGCAAGAAGAATGCAAATAACCAAAGCAAACAAAGAAATACCTTCAATGAGTGCTGCAGCAATAATCATAGAAGTTCTGATATCGCCAGCTGCTTCTGGTTGACGACCGCTTGCTTCCATTGCAGAGCTTGCTAATTTACCAATACCGAATGCACCACCGATAATAGTTAATGCTGCTCCAAATCCTGCTGCTAAATATGCAAATTCCATTTATTCCTCCTGAGAATTTTATTAATGTTCTTGATGAACTGCCATTCCTATGAACAAGGATGACAGCATTGTAAATATATATGCTTGAATTAATGCGACTAAAATTTCCAACAAATAAATAAACAAAGCAAATGCAATCGAAACCGGCGCCACAAAGTAAGTATGTAAAATAAAAATCAACCCAAGTAGAGCAAGAATTACGATGTGACCAGCGGTCATATTTGCAAATAATCTTATTGCAAGTGCAAATGGCTTTGTGAATAAACCCAAAACTTCAACTACGGCCATGATTGGCAAAAGCCAAGCAGGGACTCCGTGCGGCACCAATCCTTTAAAGTAACCTACAAATCCATTTTTCATTATTCCACCAATTTGAATTACGAAAAATGAAATCACGGCAAGAGTTGCAGTCACCGAGATGTTACTTGTCGCAGTAGAGCCGTACGGCAAAAGTCCAAGAAAATTACAAGTCAAAATAAAAAAGAAAACTGTTAGCAAATACGGTAAAAACTTTTCATAACCATGCCCGATTGTTGGTTTAACAATTTCATCTCTCACAAAAAGAATAAGCACTTCTGTCAAATTCGATAAACCTTTTGGGGCAAAAGATTTTTTATAATGATTTGAAACAAGTTTGAAAATTACAATCAAAATAATTGCAGCAAGCCAAAGAAAAACAACATGTTTGGTAATTGAAATATCAAAACCAAATAAATTTAAGTGTGGCAAAGGAATACTAAAAAACGGCTCAAAATCAAGCTGATGCGAATCCATAATATGGTGCATTAACCAACTAGTATCTTGCGTTTTCGTTGTAGCTTTGTTTACAGTATCCTGAACAGTCTGCAATGTGTCAATATTCATAAAATGGATAATCTATCTCTGTTTATATTCTGCAAATATTTTAATTTCAAAAATTTGTAACAAAAAATAAAAAATAAAGAGGTGAAATATAAATGCATAAACCTCAATATTCAAGAAATTTAAGCATAAAAATACACAGAGCAATATAAACAGCAAACGAAAACTAAGTCCGCCAAGATTGTATCTGAGAAAAATTTTATTGTCCTTTTTATTCGAAATTTTATAAAAAACCACTGCAAAAACTAAATTCAAAAAAGCAATTAAAGCGGAAATAACTGCTGAAAATATAAAATTACCATTAATCACTTTTAGAAAAAACAAAACAAATATTATAACAAAGTAAATTCCAACCAGTAAAGCAGGTATTGCAATATTCTTCTTCAAATCACTTCTTTTTGTTGAGTTTCTGAACAGTAATTATAAAATTGTATAAACCAGCAAATCCGCCTAAAAACGTAAAAATCAGCACAAAAAGCGGCAATGTATTGAAATAACTATCAATCCATTTTCCTAAAAAGAACATCAAAATAACAGTTGCAGCTAACTGAGTTCCCAAACCCAGATAGGGCCCGGCTTTTCTTATTGAATCAAAATAATTTTTTTCTTGATTATTCATTCAAAGAATTCATTAAACTTTTGCCGATGAATACAGCACCTTCTTGTATAACCAAAATTTTTGCCGACAAATCACCGACTAATTTTGAGTGTGCCTCAAGAATTAATTTCTCCTCCGAAGAAACAATTCCCTCAACTTTTCCGCTAATGGTTATATTTTTCGCCGAAACATTTCCTTTAATATAAGAAACATCTCCAAGAGTTAAATTCCCTGTTACACTTACATCTCCCAATATTTGCCCATCAATTCTAACGTTGCCTTCGCTTATAAATTTACCCTCAATTTTTACTCCAGCACTAAGAATACTGACATCGTGGGGAGTTGAATGATCTTTTTTTAGTGACATAATTCATCCTTATTGATTAATTAATAGATCAGTTGGGTTGATAGGCTTATTCTCTTTCCATATCTCAAAATGCAGATGCGGACCCGTAGAATCATAACCAGTATTGCCGACAAGGGCAATAGTTTCACCGACTTTAACGTATTCCCTTTCCTTTTTTAAAATCATTGCCAAATGTTTATAAAATGTCAAAAATCCATTTTCATGCTGAATAATAATTGTGTATCCATCTTTTACTGTAAAATCCGCAAAAATTATCAATCCACCAGATGAAGCAACAACAGCGGAATTGTTTTTTGCAGCAAAATCAATTCCGGGATGACCTCTTTTCATATCAAATTTTTTAATTAACACACCCCGAATAGGAGAATAAAAATGAATCGAATTGGAAGAATCTAAATTAAAAATTCTTTCGCATAATTCAATCCACGGAAAAAAAATATTTCCCTCAGTACGAACGGGTTTTTTGAGTTCCTTCTTCATTGAGTCATAAATAGCAGCAGTAGTATCGGTGCTTTTACTCGTTCCTAGAATCAAAGCAAATTTCAATTTTTTATTTATAGATGACAAAGTTTCAAGTTCTTTTGTCAAAAAAATGACTTTGTTTTCCAATTTTTCAACGCGTTCTGCCTGCTTCCTAAGTTCACTTTTTTCCAAAAAAACCACATATTTTCTTATCGGAGTATATGAAATGATCGCAACAGCAATCAAAATAATCAGTAATGAATAAGCTGTGAAAATTCCTAAAACTTTAAAGAATGAAAAACGGTATCGCTTTGTTTGAAGCAAAGGAAAATTTGGAGTAAAATAAATCGATGAATTCTTTAAATCTTTAAAACTCAGGAACTTCATTTTCGTTAATCTTTTTTGCAAATATACGAATAATTACCGATTGTATTTCCAGATATTGTGCATCCAGAACCACTGTTCAGGATGGGCAATAATTTTCGCTTGAAGTAAATCCGCATATTGCTGCAAAAGAAGCCGAATATTAGCGTCATTAATTTCTGAATTCTCAGAAAAAACTATTTCGTGCAATTCAACTTTATATTTGAAATCATTTTGTCTAATAGCGAAAGCAGCGATAATCGGTGTATTAAGCTTTAATGCGAGGTTTGTAAAGCCGCTAAAAAAAGGTGTCTTCTGATTGAAAAAATTTATTTTTATGCTTGTTTGCGGCGCTCTTTGGTCACCAACAATCCCAACTATATTTTTATTTTTTAATGCAGTAAATAATTCGCGGACTGAAATTCCAAGATATATTTCAGAATTACCAAACCGCTCTCTTATTTTTTTCATCCATTCAGTTACGTATTTATTCTTCTGTTTTTTGGATAAAACAATCAAAGGATTTCCAATGACAAGTTTCATAATTATTGCACCAAGTTCCCAATTGCCAAAATGAGCCGTGAGCAGAATCAATCCTTTATTTTCAGCAAATTTATTTTTAAGTAACTGCTCATTCTCAACCCTCATAATACTTCTGATTTCATTTTCAGATGCTTTTTCGAGTGCTATAATTTCAAGAAATGTCACTGCGCTGCTGATATATGTTTTCAATGCAATTTCACTTATTTGCTTTAGTGGCAATTCAGGAAAAGCAATTTTCAGGTTTTTCATAACTACTTTTTTTCTAATCGGTATTAAATAAAAAAATATCCGTGCAATAACTTTTGCCGGATATTTTACTTTTTCAATTCCAAAAAGAAATACGATTCGTGAAATTAAAAGGAAGATTAAATACTCAAAAAAATATTTCATATTAATTCGTTAATATTCTTCTTACCCAATTATCATCTCGCATTTCGCCGCGTTTAGTTGCGTGCAAAAGTTCATAATCAGAATAGCCGGCAACATCACCAAAGACAAATAAAACTCCGCCTTCAATTGAATTATAGTACCAAATTTCATAGGGTTTTTTATCATAATCATTCGGATGCAATTCGATTTCATCGGGTTCTCCATAAGTTATATAAACTCGCCCACGATCTGTTTTTGCGCCACGTTTATTGAAAGATTTATATTTATTTTCAACATGCTTAACTCTTTCGAGATATTCATTTTTGAATTCATTTTCAGGTGTATCTGGTTCTGTATCCCGCATTTTCCAGAACTGAAAAAAGAACTCTCGTTTGGCTTCAGCGCCGGTTAATTTTTTATATTTTTCAATCTCAGCGCCGGAAGCTATATACTGCGCTGACATAAACATTTCATCACATTCTTCTTCGCTAAGGACAGCAAATTCTGAAGATGCCGCTGATATACTTTGACTTTTTGTTTTATTAGTATCAATAATATTGGGGTTGTAGACGAAAAATTTCTTTGAAGAAACAACTCCTCGTTTTGTATCCTGATTAAATAAATTTATATAAAAAGAGTAAGAACCCGAAAAATATTTTGAAGTATTAATTGTGCCAACCTCAACAACCTCATTATTCATTCGTGAAATTGGTTTTGATTTTTCAAAGACCTTTTTCCCCTTCGAATCAAAAATCTGTGAAATAAGCAAAATATTTCCTTTTGCTGTATCCGAAGTCAAGTTATACAATTCAAGATAATAAAACAGAATTGGGTAACTTTGCCCAAAAACATTTACAGGATGGGGATAGACTTCCATCGTGTTTTTATAAAAAATGCTTTCTTTATTGGTTGATTCATTTATAATTCGTGCTGAAAACTGAACGTCACTAAGATTTATATTCTGCGTCGAGAAATTTTTCAGATTGATTTTTTCCGTAAATGATTTTGTGACTGTCGAATCAACATAATCGCTGGCTTTAATTTGCAATTCATAATTTCCGCCATCAAGCACAAAACCCAAAACGCCAAGTAAATTTTTGGATATGGAAAGATTGTCGCGAGTAACAGCATTGACATGATATTTTTTACTCAGAATATATTTACCTGAATCTGCCGAAAATAATTTCAAGGATAAAATTGCAGATACACTTTCCTCTGCATCTTTTTTAATTACAGAAAGGTTCGATTGGTTAATGGAATAATAGATTTCAAGATAAATTTTTTCACCGTATTTAAACTTCGCATAATCGAAATCGAAACCTAATTCATTTTGGGCATAAGTATTAAATGTTATCAATAGAAGTGCTGTAATTAAAATTTTTTTCATTTTTTATTCTCTATCATTCTTTGGATGTTAATTATGTCTTTCCTTACTAATTCCTTTGTCTTATCATCGTTAGAAATTCGAAGGAATTCATTAAAGAATTCAAGCGCTAAATCATATTTTTCCATAACATAATATACTATACCAAGATTTCTGTAAGCGCCTTCAAAATTTGGGTTTAATTCAATAGTCTTATTGTAATTCTTAATTGCCAAATCAAAATTTCCAATCTGAGTATAAACGAATGCAAGATTAAAATAAGCTAGTTCGTAATTTGGGTTTCGCTCAATTGCTTTATTGAAAGCAATCTCAGCGTTTTTAAATTCCTTTTTCTTTGCAAGAGCATTCCCAAGATTAACAAATGTCATAAAATTATCTTGATGAACCAATGATAAATTATAGTAATAAATCGCATCGTTCAGCCTGTCTTCTTCGTATGCAATATCCCCCAAATGAAGATATGCTTCATAGTCAGTAAAATTTGGTTTTATTGAAACAAGGTTTATCAAAACAATAATGACCGAAGTAAAAATTATTGGTTTTTTAATCTCAGAAAAATTTTTATCGGAAATAAATCTTAAAATCCTTTCAATTGCAAAAGCAGAAACCGGAATTGCAAGAGGTAAAAGTGCAAGCCGGAATCTTCCGTTGACGAAAAATATTATTGAAGCAAAGAGATAAGAAAAAACAAACAGCAAAATAATTGAATGTTTTTTTCTTTCGCTAATTAATAAAATCAAGCCAAAAATAAAAGGAACTGAAAGCAGAGAAAATCTAATTAACGGAAGTTGAAGTACTTTTGAATAATTTTCAGCATAGAAATCTTCATCCATCATTGCAGACTGAGGATTTTCTTCGGGAAGAAAAAACAAGCAAAATTTGTTTATGAACAAATATGCAGCTTTATCGGGTTTTGATTTAATAAAATCAAATGCCTGTTCTACCCAATAAGCAGAGGCTTCAGAGGGTGATAAATCACGATGCGAAAGTTTCTCCGCATATTTTTCGCCCGACATATCCGTTGCGAAATTAAATTCAGTTGGAGTAGTAAATACGCCAATGGATTTCTCGTTATTCCCGATATAAAAATTTATACCGCCATTGGAAGTCAGCAAAACAAAGTCATCGGAAACAATATAATTCCTGATTGTGACCGGCAGAATAACAATCAAAATTCCGAGTACAAATTGCGAAATATTGATTAATGAGGCACGATAGTTTTTGTGCTGTCGGGTTTGTAAAAGCAAATAAATCAAAAATGCAATTCCAAAAATCAAAATATTTGCACGAAACAAAGCTAAAATTCCAAGCCAAATACCGATTATTAAATTCCGGCGCGATTCACTTTTATAATCAAGTGTTAAGGCATAAATAAATATTGCCGCAAAAAATATTTGCAATGTTTCGGATAAAATTAAACCGGAGTAAAAAATAAATGATGAATAAAATGTGGCAATAATTGCAGAAAGTTGAGCAACTTTTTTGTTAAAGAAATTTCTCGCCAATAAATAGATTATTAAAATTGTCGCCGACGAAATAATTGCCTGCAACAAACGAATTAGGTAACTTGATTCACGAAAAATTTTATAAACACCTGCGAGAAAATAAGGATAAACCGGAGCCATAAAAAAAGCCTCATCTCCAAGCCAATTATTATTTCTTGATATATCGAGTGCGTAATTATTGTAAATTTTTGAATCGGAGAATAGATTTTGCACAAAAGGCGTATGTTGTGTCTCGATAATAAACAAAAGCCGAAGAATCAATCCGATTCCAACAAGCCATAAGAGAAACTTAGTCTCAGAATTATCAAACTTCGAATACCAGTAAGATTTTAACTTTGTAAAAATTTCCATATCAACCATTATAAATGTTAATTTCTAATTTTGTATTCAAAAATAAATAAATTTGAATAAAGATTAGTTTATTTGTGAGCTGCAAAAAGTATAAAAATTTTTTCAGTAAATTTGCCACAAAAATATTAGGATTTTAAGATGAAATTTTTTGTTAAGCCATTAATTCTTAGTGTGTTTGCTTTTAACTTTATCTTCCTTAGCTGCAAATGCTCGGATGATAAACCTTTAACCCGCAACCCAAAACCTTGGGATAAAGTCATTTTATCTGTGGATGATCTTCAAGAGCAAAAAGTAAAAATCAATAAGGTTAAAGAGAAACTGACTTATTCAAAATTTTATAACAAATTTGGGAAACTTGATACCGCTAAATATTTAGTTGAACGTGCTTTATTTAATGATGAAGGACAAAAAGAGAAAGTCATTCAATATCTTTCTACTGGCGAAATTGATATTCAGTGGGAATATGAGTACAAAAACGAATTGCCGGTTCATATCACTGCAAAAAATAAATTTGATGAGGTTGTTTATGAAAAGATTATTAAATATGATGAGAATTGGGATGAAATTGAGATTAAAGAACTAAACCAAAAATCAAAAGACTATTATAAAACATTAATAAAATACGATATAAATAAATTAGTCACAGAAGCGTTGGTTTTAGACCCGCACGGAAATCAAAACTCGAGACAGAAATTTGAATACGCCGGCAAAAAATTGTCAAAAATATTTGAATACAATAAGCGAGACGAGTTAACTACGCTGACTGAAATGTATTATGATTCACTCGGGAATTTAATCCGCGAAACTAAAGAAGTAAAAATCTATAATGCTAAATATGAAAAAACCATTCAATATAAAGATGGCAAAGTTTACCAGATTGATGATAATGAAATGCAATTAAGCTATGATTATGAGAAGGACAGAATTACGAAAGAACATTATTTTATACCGAATGTCGGTCCGCAGCGGCGATTTGATTATTTCTATAATAAAAAAGGATTAATGAAAACAAAGGTAAGCGTTTCCGGCATTGGAAGGCCCGAACTTCATATTTATTATAGATATAAATATTATTGATTATTGCTTGATTTTTTCTTCCCAGTTAGGCAAACTCAATTCGCCGCGCTTGGTTGAATGAATAAGCCGATAATCTGAATAACCGGATAAATCAGCGAATACAAATTCTACTCCGCCTTCTAAAGATTCATAATGCCAAACCTCATGCGGTTTTGTTTCGCTTTCATTTGGATATCGTTCAATCTCACTTGGTTTACCGTAAACAATATAAACACGTCCACGATCAGTTCGCCATCCTTCTTTATTTGAAAGTCCCGCAAATTTTGATTGAGCATAATCTACTCTTTCAAAATATGAAATCTTAGTCTCATTAATTGGCGTTTCAGGATACTCATCCCTAATCTGCCAAAAATTGAATAAATATTTTCTTTTACCTTCCTCATTGGTTAATTTTTTCCAGTCTTTTTTTTCATTTTCAGAAGCAATATATTCTGATTTACGAAAGATTAAATTCAACTCTTCCTCCGATAAAGACATAAATTCGGATTGCATTACTAAATCAGCATTAACTGCTGTGTTAATGATAGTATCCATTTTAGAAGGATTATAAACATAGAATTTTTTCAATAACTCAATATTTTGTCGGCCATCGCTTGCATTCACTGATAAAGAATAAACGCCAGAGGAAAGATTGGAAATAGGCAAAGCTCCAATATCCACAATAGCATTCTGATTGGTAG
>Ga0172374_1001722_pt1 | contig 14457 bp, 14 predicted proteins | sample LakKiv3m_FD_114536 | JGI IMG/M metagenome (GOLD analysis project Ga0172374, IMG submission 114536) | Freshwater microbial communities from Kabuno Bay, South-Kivu, Congo - kab_092012_10.3m | ecosystem: Environmental > Aquatic > Freshwater > Lake | place: Democratic Republic of the Congo... | reverse complement strand
GGACGGTGCGGCGGGCGTTCTCGGCGGACATGCCTCGAGCCTATCCGCGGTCAGGCTCCGGTCAGCACCAGCCAGAGCAGCGCTCCGTTCAGGGCGATCAGCAGCACGGATGCCAGGATGCCGGCTGCGGTGGTCCATCGCCGGTTCGCCCAGACCCCGAGCGTCCGCCGCTGCGCCGTGAGCGCCACCAGCGGGATCAGCGCGAACGGGATGCCGAAGGACAGCACGACCTGGCTCAGCACGAGGGCGAGCGTCGGATCGACACCCGCGCCGAGGATGACGAGCGCTGGGATGAGGGTCACGAGTCGTCGCGCGAGCAGCGGGATGCGCACGTGCAGGAGTCCGTGCATGATCTCCGCGCCGGCGTACGCACCCACCGAGGTCGACGCCAGGCCGGAGGCGAGGAGTCCGACGGCGAAGAAGGTGGCGACGACGGGGCCGAGCCCTGCGGCCAGGGCGGCGTGCGCCCCCTCCAGGGAATCGGTGCCGTCGACACCGGCGAGGTTGGCGGCGGCCAGCAGCAGGATCCCGAGGTTGACGGATCCGGCGATCACCATCGCGATCGAGACATCCCAGCGGGTCGCGGTGAGCAGACGGCGGATGCGCGACGCCTCGGTGCGCACGGCCTCATCGCCCGTGTGGGCGGTGGTGGCGCCGAAACGGTCGCGGGCGAGAGACGAGTGGGCGTAGATGGCGTGGGGCATGATGGTCGCCCCGAGGATCGACGCGGCGAGGAGGACCGAGCCGGTCCCCTCGAAGCGCGGGACGAGACCGCCGAGCACGCCGGCGGGGTCGGGCGGCGCCACGAACAGCCCTGCGAGGAAGCCGATCGTGATGATCATCATGAGCGCGATGATCACGAACTCGAACGGCCGGGCACCACGGCGGCTCTGCACGGCGAGCAGGATCATCGATACCGCGCCCGTGATCAGGCCGCCCAGCAGCAGCGGCACATCGAACAGCAGGTTCAGCGCCACCGCACCGCCGATCACCTCGGCGAGATCGGTGGCCATCGCGACCAGCTCGGCCTGCAGCCAATAGGCCCGCCGTGCCCACGGCCGGCGCAGACGCGCACCCAGCACTTCGGGCAGGCTCTGCCCGGTGACGACGCCGAGCTTGGCGGAGAGGTACTGGATCAGCCAGGCCATGACGTTGCCGGCGACGACGATCCACACCAGCAGATAGCCGTACTGGGCCCCCGCGGTCATGTTGCTGGCCACGTTGCCGGGGTCGAGGTAGGCGACGCCGGCGACGAGCGCGGGTCCGAGCAGCCAGAGGCTGCGCGGGGGCGCGGCGGCGGTCGGCGTCACGGCGGCGTCGAGATTTTTAGGCACACCGAAACCGTAGCGTATTTTTCGGCGTACCTAAATATCCTGCGTCGCGCCGCGGAGATAGCCTGGCCTGATGGATGCCGCTGCTCTGACGAACCCGACGCCGGAGGGACCCGGCGGCTCCGCCGCGCAACCCGGATACGGCGTCGGACCCTGGCCCGGCGGAGCGGACGCGTGGCCGGTGGGGGAGCAGTACGACCCGGAACTGCTCGCCGAAGGCGACACGAGGAACGTGATCGACCGCTACCGCTACTGGCGGATGGAGGCGATCGTGGCCGACCTCGACACGCACCGGCACCCGTTCCACGTGGCGATCGAGAACTGGCAGCACGACATGAACATCGGCTCCATCGTGCGCAGCGCGAACGCGTTCCTCGCGGACACCGTGCACATCATCGGCCGACGCCGATGGAACAAGCGCGGGGCCATGGTCACCGACCGGTACCAGCACGTCGTGCACCATGAGGACGTCGCGGCCTTCACCGCCTGGGCGGCCGCCGAGGGGATCCCGATCATCGCGGTCGACAACGTCGAAGGTGCCGTTCCCGTCGATCGAGCCGAACTCCCGCGCTCCTGTGTGCTGCTGTTCGGACAGGAGGGGCCGGGGCTGTCCGCGGAGGCGCTCGCTGCGGCATCGGCTCACATCGAGATCACCCAGTACGGCTCGACCCGGTCGATCAACGCCAGCGCAGCCGCCGCGGTGATCATGTACGAGTGGTGCCGCCGCTACGCGTCCTGAACGCGGCGGCGCACTCAGCCGCGGTCGATGCCGAAGATGTGACGATAGATCGCACTGACGTCACGATCGAGGTGGTCGATGCGGTCGTGGATGGCGCGGATCTCGGTGCGCACGTTCGCGAACTCGCTTCCCGACTCGGCACGCACGCTCGCGAACTCGTTCCGGAATTCCGTGCGCACGCTCGCGAACTCGTTCCGGAACTCGGTGCGCACGCTGTCGAACTCGGTGCGGAACTCGGTACGCACGCTGTCGAACCCGTTCTGCATCGTCCGCAGGAACATCGTCGACATGAGTGTCATCGTGCCGAACATCGCAGCGGCGAAGACGCCGATCAGCGTCCAGACCTGTGGTTCCGTCATCCCCAGCATCCCTTCAGTGTCCCTCGATCATGGTCGAGGGGCCAGGGTTCCCGGACGTAGTATTCCGCGGGATCCAGCGGTTGGGGAGAAGTCCTCAGCTCGGCGGACTGTGCAGACGCGGGGCGGGCATCAGCCTGCGGCGGCGAGCCATCGCCCCGAGCGCACCCGCCAGCCGAGGGTGCCCAGCCGGGCGAGCAGGTACACGCCGAAGAACGCGACCGCGAGCCAGACGAGCCCGGCCACGCCGTCGACGCCGACCGCGGCGATGACCCACAGCGCGGGAAGGAACGGCACGAGGTTCAGGCCGCCGGCGATCGCCAGGTACCGGGCGTCGTTCGCCCCCATGAGCACGCCGTCCAGCACGAACACGACCCCCGCGACGGGCTGCGCGACCGCGAGGACGAGCAGGGCGGGCTGCACGAGCGCCGCGACGCGCGGGTCGCCCGTGAAGACGATCCCGAGCACGCCGGACAGCGCCGCGATCAGACCGCCGACCACCACGCCGAACCACGCGCCCCACGCCACCGTGCGCGCCAGCACGCGATGCACCTGCGTCTCGTCGCCGGCGCCGAGCTCCTTGCCGATCAGGGCCTGCGCCGCGATCGCCAGGGCGTCCAGCGCGAACGCGGCCGCGGAGAAGATGGTGAACACGATCTGCCACCCGGCCAGCTCGTCGGTGCCGATCCCGGTCGCGACGCCGACCGTCGCGAGCAGCGCGACGCGCAGACTCACGGTGCGCAGGAACAGCCAGCCGCCGGACGCGGCGGTGCTGCGCAGTCCATCGCGTCGCGCCCGCAGCGAGGCGCTGTGTCTCGTGGCCAGACGGCGGATGACCAGCACGTAGGCGGCCACCATGCCCCACTGCGCCGTCACGGTGCCGGCTGCCGACCCCGCGATCCCCCAGCCGAGACCGTAGATGAAGAGCCAGTTCAGCAGCGCGTTGGCGCCGAAGCCCAGGCCGGCGATCCACAGCGGCGTCATGGTGTCCTGCATGCCGCGCAACAGACCGGTCGCGGCGAACACGATGAGCATCGCCGGCAGTCCCCACATCGAGATGACGAGGTAGTCGTCGGCCTGTGCTGCCACGGCGTCGCTCGCGCCGAACAGCGAGACGAGCCACGGCGAGGAGACCGCGCCGACCACCGCGAGCACGGCTCCGAGGCCCAGCGCGAGCCACATCCCGTTGATCCCGACCGACACCGCCTCGCCGGGCTGCCCCGCCCCGAAACGCCTGGCCACCGCGGGCGTGGTGGAGTAGGCCAGGAACACCATGAGCCCGACGATCGTCTGCAGCACGGCCCCGGCGATGCCGAGTCCGGCGAGCGGCGTCGTGCCCAGGTGACCGACCAGTGCCGCATCCACGATCAGGAAGGCGGGTTCGGCGATCAGTGCGCCCAGCGCGGGGACCGCCAGACGCAGGATCTCTCTGTTGAGGGAGGCGCGCGCGGTCATCCTCCGAGCCTATGACCTCAGCACCGCCGCCCTCCCCGCCGATGCCACGGTCGTAGGGTGGAACCACACCGGATGCTGCGGAGGTGCATCATGACGGATCCCCGGGAGGCGGCCGCGCGGTATCGCGCGCGGCAGCGTCAGGCCCAGAGTGCGGACGGCGACGAGGACGGCGGAACACCGCCGGGGATCGCTGCTGCAGTGGATCGCGCCGCCTTCATCGAGACCGCGATCCAGGTCGCGATCCGCCGCGGGGAGTTCGACGACCTGCCCGGCGCGGGCAAGCCGCTGGAAGGCCTGGGCACCCACCACGATCCGGACTGGTGGATCCGCCGCAAGATCGAGACCGAGAACCTCACCGGCCTCGGCCCTCCCGCCATCCTGCTGCGCACCGAGGACCGCGAGCTGGACGATCAGCTCGACCTGCTCGGCCGCGAATCCGACGTGCGGGACGTCGTCGAGGACTTCAACCGCCGGGTGCGGGAAGCGCGGCGACAACTGCAGGGCGGGCCACCCGTCGTCACCTCTCCTCGAGACGTGGATGCCGAGGTGGCCGCGTGGGCCGAACGTCGGGCCGCCCGCACCGCAGCAGCCCCTGCTGAGGAGCCGCGACGCCGGCGCTTCGGTCGTCGCCGCCGCACCTGACCCGAAGCCTCGACAGCTGCCCGCCATCGACACGAAGGGGGAGGGGCGTCATAGGCTGGGACGCATGACTGATGTGCTTCCCGCGGGCCTCGCCCTTGATGAGTTCAGCTCCGACATCCGCCCGCAGGACGACCTCTACCGGCACGTGAACGGTGCCTGGCTCGCCCGCACCGAGATCCCGGGTGACAAGGCGCGCTGGGGCTCGTTCCACCTGCTGGCCGAGCAGGCCGAGAAGGACGTCCGCGCGATCATCGAGGAGTCGCAGGACGCAGAGGAGGGCACGCTCGCCCGCAAGATCGGCGACCTGTTCGCCAGCTTCATGGACACCGAGCGCATCGACGCCGCCGGCGTCGCGCCGCTTGCCGAGACGCTCGCCGAGATCGACGCGATCGACGGCATCCCCGCCCTTCTGCGCACCGTCGGTGCCTATGATCGCGACGGCCGCGCCGCCGTGATCGGGCTCTACGTCGACGGCGACCCGGGCAACCCCGAGCGCTACCTGCCGGTGCTCGTGCAGGCGGGCCTCTCCCTGCCGGACGAGAGCTACTTCCGACTCGACACGTTCACCGACACGCGCGCCGCCTACCGCGCCCACCTGGAGCGCCTGCTCGACCTTGCGGGCGTGCCGGACGCGGCCGCGAACGCGGAGCGCTCGATCGCGCTCGAGACGGAACTGGCCGGTCACCACTGGGACAACGTACGCAGCCGCGACGCTGTTGCGACGTACAACCTCAAGACGTGGGACGAGCTGCAGGAACTCGCCGGCGTCGACCTGACGCCGTGGCGCGATGCCGTCACCCCGTCCAACCCCCGCGCTTTCGACGAGGTCGTCGTGTCGCAGCCCAGCTTCTTCGAGGGACTCGGCTCGCTGCTCACCCCGGAGCGCCTGGACGACTGGAAGGCCTGGTTGCGGGCCAAGGTCGTGCACGCGGCCGCCCCGTACCTGACGGACGATCTCGTGCAGGAGAACTTCTCCTTCTACGGCACCGAGCTCACCGGCGTCCCGACGATCCGGGAGCGCTGGAAGCGCGGCGTCTCGCTCACCGAGGGCGCGCTCGGCGAGGCCATCGGCAAGGTCTACGTCGAGCGCCACTACCCGCCGACGGCGAAGGCCGCGATGGATGAGCTGGTCGCGAACCTCATCGAGGCGTACCGGCAGAGCATCACCGACCTCGAGTGGATGACGGCCGAGACCCGCGAGCGCGCGCTCGCCAAACTCGACTCCTTCACGCCGAAGATCGGCCACCCCGCGGTGTGGCGCGACTACTCGAGCCTCGAGATCGACCGGGAGGACCTGTTCGGGAACGTCCGCCGCGCCGCGATCTTCGAGCACGACCGCAACGTCGACAAGGTCGGCAAGCCGATCGACCGCGACGAGTGGCACATGCCCCCGCAGATGGTCAACGCGTACTACAACCCCTCGATGAACGAGATCGTCTTCCCCGCCGCGATCCTGCAGTATCCGTTCTTCGACGCCGGGCGCGACGCCGCCGCGAACTACGGCGGGATCGGCGCGGTGATCGGCCACGAGATCGGACACGGCTTCGACGACCAGGGCAGCCGGTACGACGGCGACGGTCGGCTCGAGGACTGGTGGACCGACGCCGACCGTGCGGCGTTCGAAGAGCGGACCAAGGCGCTCATCGCTCAGTACGACGCCCTCGTGCCGGAGGGCCTCGACGCCGAGCACCATGTGAACGGCGCCCTGACGATCGGCGAGAACATCGGCGACCTCGGCGGGCTCGGCATCGCGCTCAAGGCCTACGAGCTGTCGCTGCGCTCCGACTCCGCGGCCCCTGAGCCTGCCGAAGGGCCGGTCATCGACGGGTACACCGGTGTGCAGCGCCTTCTGCTGTCCTGGGCGCAGGTGTGGCAGCAGAAGAGCCGCGACGCCGAGACGCTGCGGCTGCTGACGATCGACCCGCACTCGCCGAACGAGTTCCGCTGCAACCAGATCGTGCGCAACATCGACGCCTTCTACGAGGCCTTCGGTGTCGCCGAGGGGGACGCGCTCTGGCTCCCCGAGTCCGAGCGGGTGACCATCTGGTGACCAATCACCGCCGTCTGTGAAGCGCGCCCCGGCGGTGGGGTTACGATAGCCCTGCCGTCGGGAGCGCTCCCGACGGTATCCCGCACATCCCTCCCTCCTAAGGATCACGCGTGGGCGCTCTCGAGCCTGGTGAAGGGTTCCGCAACTCCTCGGCACCCGACTCCCTCGGCGATGCCCACGGCGCGTCCGAACACGGCCGTCGCTCGCAGCGCACCAGTCGCCGTGTCCCCCGTCGTGCCGCGGCCGGTCGTCGATCCTTCACCTCCACGCTCCGCGCGCTGGAGGGCCTGGTGGACTCGGGAGCGCAGGTCTCCGTGCACGTCGTCGACCTCGACAGCCACGTGCACGTGCTCGCCGGCGACGACCACGTCACGATGCCCGTCGGCGGTCTCGGCGTCGTCCCGCTGCTGATCGAGGTGGCGGCCGGTTTCGAGGACGGCACGCTCGATCCGTTCGAGATCGTCGACCGCACGAGTGTCGAGGCGGTGGAGAGCTCGGGACTGTGGCGGCACCTGCACGCACCCGCACTGCCGCTGGAAGACCTGGCGGTGCTGGCCGCGACCGCGGGGGATCCGATCGCCGTCAACGCGCTGCTGCAGAGGGTCGGACACGACAGGGTGCGCGAGCGCATCGAGTCGCTCGGGCTGCGGCGCACGGCCCTGCTCGACCGGTTCCGCGACCGCCGCGGCCCCGATGACGCTCCGCAGGTCGCCGTGGGGTCCGCGCGCGAGTTCGCCGGACTCTTCTCCGCCCTGGTCAACTCGCAGGCCGTCGACGCCGCCGTCAGCGCTCAGGTGTCGGAGTGGCTGAGCCTGAATCAGGATCTCAGCCTGGTCGCGGCATCCACGGGGCTGGATCCGTTCGCGCACGATCACGACGCGCACGGCCTGCTGTTCGTCAACAAGACCGGCCGCGATCGCGGGGTCCGCGCCGAAGCCGGTGTCCTCGCGGGCCCGCGTGCCGGCGTGGCGTACGCGCTCATCGTGTGCTTCGACGACCTCTCGATCACGCACCGCCTGCGTGCACACGATGCCTTCCGGGTGCTCGGCGTCGAGCTCATGGAGTACACCCACTGACGCGCGATTGCGCGAGATCAGGCGTTCACGCCGCATCAGGCGAGTTGCTGCGCGGTCTGCCTGTTCTCGCCTATCCGCCTGATCTCGCTAGCATCGGGGGATGCCCCACGCCGACTGGACTCCGCACCGCCGCGACGACGGCGAGCTGCTCGGCTGGATCCATCCGGAGGGTGGCGGCTGGGTCGCCGTCGATGTGCTCGGACGCCGGGTGTCCGCCCCGGGCGAGTGGCTGGACGCCGAGTCCGCGCTGGAGGGGCACGGCATCGCCTGGCTCGCGGATCCGTGGATGCTCGAGGGGGAGGATGACCGTCCGCTGCGCGTGCGCATCCTGGAGGTGACGCCGGATGAGGAAGGCACCCCGGGACGCATCGTCGTGAAGGTGGACGACTTCGGCGACATGAGCCGACCCGCGACCGCGCGGTTCACTCTGTCGTGGCCGATCCCCGACCGGCTGCGGCCGCCGCGCGCCGACGACCCGGACCCGCGGACGATCTCCCGCTGAGCCTGCCGCGCGTCGCAGATCCGCCGGATGTCGCACGCCTTCGCGGGATCCGTGCGACCTCGACGCGAATCCGCGACCGGGCGGCGGGTCAGTTCGGGAGGGAAGGATGCTGCTCGGCGCTGCGCTGCTTCGGGATGAAGAGCGACAGCACCACGGCGACGATGCCGGCCGCGATCGCGAGCCAGAAGCACACCTCGAACGCGGTGCGGGTGGGCACGGCGACGCCGTCGACGTCGATGCTCATCGCCGCGAGCACCCCGCCCATGACCGCGGAGGCCGTCGAGGTGCCGACCGAGCGGAAGAGGGCGTTCAGTCCGTTGGATGCGCCGGTCTCGTTCGCGGGCACGGACCGCATGATGATCATGGGCATGGCGGCGAACGTGAACCCGATGCCGACGCCGATGAAGATGTTCGCGACGAAGATGTGCCACACCTCCGAGGACCACAGCAGCACGAACACGTAGGCGAGCACGATCGCGCCGGCCCCGACCGTGAACAGCGGCCGCGGGCCCACCGTGCGCTCGAGCCAGCCCGACAGCGGCGAGATGACCATCATCACCAGTCCCGCCGGCATGATCACGAGCGACGCCGCCACCATGTCGAGGCCGAATCCGGCTCCGCCGACGGGCATCTCCAGCAGCTGCGGGAACGTCACGTTCGAGGCGAACAGCGCGAAGCCCATCCCGATCGCGGCGATGTTCGTGAAGAGCACGGCCGGGCGAGCGGCGACGCGCAGATCGAGCAGCGGGTCCTGGGTGCGCAGCTGGTACCAGCCCCACACCAGCAGCACGGCGAGGCCCCCGATGATGCAGACGAGCGTGATCGGCGAGGTCCAGCCCCACTCGGCGCCCCGCGAGACGAAGAGCAGGATGCCGGTGAGGCCGATCGCGAGCCCGATGGCCCCCAGCACGTCGAGGCGTCCGGGGGAGCGGAGCACGTCCTCGGGGATGACGACGAGCACGAGCACGAGTCCGACGACGCCGAGCGCGGCTGCGAGCCAGAACAGCATGTGCCAGTCGGCGTTCTCGGCGAGCAGTGCGGCCACCGGCATCCCGACCGCGCCGCCGACCCCCATGGTCGCGCTCATCAGGGCCACCGCGGTGCCGAGCCGCTCCGGGGAGAGCACGTCGCGCATGATCGCGATGCCGAGCGGGACGACGCCGGTCACGGCGCCCTGCAGCGCGCGGCCGATGATGACGCCGATGATCGAGCCCGAGACGGCGGCGATCACGGATCCGACGATGAGGATCGCGAGCAGCACGATCACGACCCGGCGCTTGCCGTACATGTCACCCAGTCGGCCCGAGATCGGCGTCGCCACGGCGGCCACGAGCAAGGTGATGGTGACCACCCAGGTGGTGTCCTCGCGGGAGGAGTTCAGCAGCTGGGGAAGCTCGGCCTGCAGCGGCACCACGAGCGTGAACATGAACGACGAGCACAGGCCGGCGAACGCCAGCACCGCGATGATCGCCCACCGCGGCGGGGTACGGGAGAGGCGTTTCCTGGCTCTGTCGTCGTTCGCACCCACCGGCTCAGGCTATCGGCGTTCCCGACCTCCCGGGGCCGATGTGGTTGCATGGCCGGATGACCGACGACACCGCGCCCGCGCAGCACCCCGCCGACTCCGCGTACCACCGCAGGCTCCCGATCGGCGAGGTTCTCGACGCCTCCGCGATCGCGGAGGGACTGCCGTGGGCGTTCGAGAGCATCACGATGCGACCGCTCGAGCCGATGCTGGTCCCGGAGAAGCCGCGTGCGGGCGAGCTGGATCCGGACGAGTGCGGACACTGCGGCCCGAGCGTGCACACGATCTGGCACGACGACCTCTGGCAGGTGCGAGCGGGCTGGGACGTCGGCGGGCTGCCGTTCATCGGCGGGGTCGCACCGCGCGATCACTGGCTGCTGGAGAACGCTCCGGCGGAGGTGCTGGCGGGTCTGGGGCCTCTGATGCAGCGCGTGTCGCAGGCCGTCAAGAGCATCCCGGGCGTCGCTCGCTGTCACTTCGGCCGCTGGAACGACGGTTCCGCGCACATGCACATGTGGGCGCTGGCCCGCCCGGAGGGGATGATGCAGGGCCGCGGCGCAGTGCTGGCGTTCTGGGACGAGATCCTGCCGCCGCTGCCGCCGGCGATGGCGGAGGACCACCTCCGCATCGTCGCTGAGGCCCTCGCCGCGGGCGGGGGCGAGGCGTTCCCGCACCGCTGACCCGGAGTCGGTTTCCCCGAACGCGCCGAGGAGGGGCAGACTGGGACCGTGCGAACCATCCGCGATCTCGACACCGTTGAACTCATCCTCGACGCGCAGGGCCTGCTCGACTCCATCCGGGGTCCGCAGCGCGTGGTGGATGCCGGAACCCTGCGCGCCCTGCAGCAGTCGGGTAACTACGTCGTCGGCTTCTTCGACGGCGAGGGCGACGAGGAGCGCATGGTCGGCGCCTCCATCGCGTTCTTCGGGGAGCCGGCCCGACGTGCGATGCACTCGCACATCACCGCGCTGCTGCCGGAGTACCGCGGGCGCGGCTGGGGCCGCGAGCTCAAGGAGCACCAGCGTCAGTGGGCGTTCTCGCGCGACGTCGGCCGCATCACCTGGGTGTTCGATCCGCTGGTGGCGCGCAACGCGCACTTCTTCTTCACGGTGCTGGGCGCCCGCGCCACCGGGTACTCGGTGAACCGCTACGGCATCTTCGGCGGCGGTGACGCGGGCGACGAGAGCGACCGGCTCGATGTCGAGTGGGCGCTCGCCGACATCGCCAAGCCGCCGGCGGACGACGCGGTGGTGGAGACCCTGGAGATCCCGGCCGACATCGAGGCGCTGCGCGTGTCCGACCCGGCGGCCGCGCACGAGTGGCGCCTGCGCCTGCGTGCGCAGATGGAGGGTCTGCTCGGCAGCGGCCTGCACATCGCGGGCTATGACAACGAACGCGGTTACCTCTTCACCGCGTGAGCTCCCGCCGACTCAGCGCACCCCGCGCATGAGCTTCAGCACGGGCTTCACGCTCAGCAGCAGTCCGATGCCGACGACGATCGCGATGCCGCCGAGGATCGAGAAGAAGGGCACTTCGTCGTCCGGGTCGTAGAACTGCACGAGCCAGCCGGAGATCGCCGTGCCCAGGGCGATCGACAGGAAGAACAGCGCGACCATCTGGGTGCGGAACACGGTCGGTGCGAGCTTGGTGGCCGCCGACAGGCCGACCGGGGAGATGAGCAGCTCCGCCACGGTGAACACGAAGAGGATCCCGACGATCGCGAGCAGCGGCGTGGAGTTCTCCCCTCCGCCGGCGAACGGCAGGAACAGCAGGAACGCGGATCCCATGATGATCGCCGCGAGCGCGAACTTCACCGGGGTCGAGGGCTGACGCGTGCCGAGTCGGGTCCAGATCGCCGCGAAGACGCCGGACAGGATGATGATGAACACCGGGTTGATCGACTGCACCCAGGACACCGGCATCTCCCAGCCGAACAGGTTCCGGTCCAGGCGCTGGTCGGAGTAGATCGTGAGCACGGTGAACTGCTGCTGGTACAGCGACCAGAACGCGACGCTGGTGATGAAGAGCGGCAGGAAGCCCCACACCCGTGATCGCTCGGTGGCGTCGATGCGACGGCTGCCGAGGATCACCGAGAAGTAGGCGATCGTGGCCACGACCGTGACGCCGATCACCAGGGTGGCCAGGTTGTCGGCGCGGATCACTCCGGTCAGCACCAGGACGGCGATGAGCACGACCACCGCACCGGCCAGGAGTCCGACGAGGCGGTAGCGGGAGGTGGGAAGTGGATTCGGAACCTCCCGCGTCGTGGCGGGCAGGGCCTTGCGGCCGAACGAGTACTGGATGAGTCCCAGTGTCATCCCGAGCGCTGCGAGACCGAAGCCCCAGTGGAATCCGAGCGTGGACTGCAGGAGTCCGGTCAGGAGCGGGCCGAGGAAGGCGCCCAGGTTGATGCCGAGGTAGAAGAGCGAGAACCCCGCATCTCGGCGCGGGTCGTCGGCGCTGTAGAGGCTGCCGACGACCGATGTCGCGTTCGCCTTCAGGCCACCGGATCCGAGGGCCACGAGCACGAGGCCGACTCCGACCCCGACAGCGCCGGGGATCAGGGCGAGGGCGAGGTGCCCGGCCACGATCACCATCGCGCTCACGAACAGCACGCGCTCCGCGCCGAACAGGCGGTCCGCGATCCAGGCGCCGAGGATCGTCGACAGGTACACCGATCCCCCGTAGGCGCCGAGGATGCCACCCGCGACCGCCTTGGGGATGCCGAGTCCGCCCTCGGTCACCGAGAAGTAGAGGTAGATGAGCAGGATGCCCTGCATGCCGTAGAAGCTGAACCGCTCCCACATCTCCACTCCGAAGATGTGCACCAGCGACCAGGGCTGCCCGAAGAACCGGGTGTCGTCGTCGCGGTTCGGCCGTGTGCGCGCGGGAGTGGTCATGCCAGGACGGTACTCCGCGACCGGCCCCGGGGCCAGGGCACCGCGCGAGACCACCGATAGAATGAGATGCCCGTGTTCACGGGATTCCTCCCGCATCCGACCATTGGAGCCACCATGGCCGAACAGTCCCGCCTCGACAAGGTCATCGCCCTCGCCCGCCACCGCGGGTTCGTGTTCCAAGCGGGTGAGATCTACGGCGGTTCTCGATCGGCCTGGGACTACGGGCCCCTCGGCACGGAGCTCAAGGAGAACATCCGTCGGCAGTGGTGGCAGACGTTCGTGCGCGGTCGCGGCGACATGGTCGGCCTCGACTCCAGCATCATCCTTCCCAAGCGCGTGTGGGAGGCCTCCGGCCACGTCGCGACCTTCACCGACCCGCTGGTCGAGTGCCTGCAGTGTCACAAGCGCTTCCGTGCGGACAACCTCATCGAGGACTTCGAGGCGCGCAAGGGACGCAAGGCCGAGAACGGCCTCGCCGACATCCCCTGCCCGAACTGCGGCACCAAGGGGCAGTACACCGAGCCGAAGGCCTTCTCCGGTCTGGTGAAGACGTACCTCGGCGTCGTGGACGACGAGTCGGGCCTGTACTACCTGCGCCCCGAGACGGCGCAGGGCATCTTCGTGAACTTCTCGAACGTGCTCACCGCGAGCCGCAAGAAGCCGCCGTTCGGCATCGGTCAGGTCGGCAAGGCTTTCCGCAACGAGATCACCCCCGGAAACTTCATCTTCCGCACGCGCGAGTTCGAGCAGATGGAGATCGAGTTCTTCACGCCGCCGGCTGAGGCCCAGGAGTGGTTCGAGCACTGGGTCGAGGCCTGCTGGAACTGGTTCATCGACCTCGGCATCGATCCGGAGAACATGCGTCAGTTCGACGTGCCGGAAGACGACCGCGCGCACTACTCGGCCGGCACGATCGACGTCGAGTACAAGTTCGGCTTCGCCGGCAAGGAGTGGGGCGAGCTCATGGGTGTCGCCAACCGCACCGATTACGACCTGTCGTCGCACATCGAGGCATCCGGCACGAAGCTCACCTACTTCGACCAGGCCTCGGGCGAGACGTACGTGCCGTACGTCATCGAGCCGTCCTTCGGTCTCACCCGCGCCATGATGGCGTTCCTCGTCGACGCGTACCGCGAAGAGGAGGTGCCCAACGCCAAGGGCGGCACCGACACCCGAACGGTGCTCGGCCTCGACCCGCGTCTCGCGCCCGTCAAGGTCGCCGTGCTGCCGCTGAGCCGCAACGAGCGCCTCTCGCCGCTGGCCCGCCAGGTCGCCGACGAGCTGCGCGCGAGCGGCTGGAACGTCGACTTCGACGACGCCGGCGCGATCGGTCGCCGCTACCGCCGTCAGGACGAGATCGGCACGCCGTTCTGTGTCACGGTCGACTTCGACTCGCTCGACGACAACGCGGTGACGATCCGCGACCGCGACTCGATGGCGCAGGAGCGCGTGCCGCTCGACCAGCTGCAGGCCTGGCTCGCCCCGAAGCTTCGCGGCGCCTGATCCGAGGGGTCGGCGGATGGCGAGGTTCATCGCTCACGCCGTCAGCCTGCTGCTGATCGTCGTCGGCATCCTCCTCGCCGTGCTGGCGGGCGTGCCGGCGTCGATCGCGGTGGAGACGGATGCCGCGGGCACCCCGCGCGGCCAGGCGCTCGCACAATTGCTCGTCCTCTTCGGGATCGGCGACGGCCGGGTGACCGATCCCCTCGCAGGCTGGGTTGCTCGCGGGATGATCATCGCCGCGGTGGTCGTCTTCGTCGTGGCGTATCTCGTCGAGCGACGAGCCGTTCCTCGTCCGCCTCGGACGTGACCGTCGTTCTGTCGGAGCCGCGCGAGCGAGAAGGCGTTTCAGAACACCGTGATCAGTCGGTGACGGTGATC
>Ga0172374_1001721_pt1 | contig 14458 bp, 12 predicted proteins | sample LakKiv3m_FD_114536 | JGI IMG/M metagenome (GOLD analysis project Ga0172374, IMG submission 114536) | Freshwater microbial communities from Kabuno Bay, South-Kivu, Congo - kab_092012_10.3m | ecosystem: Environmental > Aquatic > Freshwater > Lake | place: Democratic Republic of the Congo... | reverse complement strand
TCAAAACGACGCTGATACTGTGTTTCTACTTGTGCCCATTGATTGTCGATTGTTTCATTGATAGTGATAAGACGATTATATGTCGTCCAAATATATATCACTCCTATCACGGCAACAACTCCGATGCCAATAAAAAAAGGTTTCATAATTTCTTCATTTTATTAATTACATTTCACTTTTTTAGTATACATCAAAAAATAAAAAACACCCACATATTGTGAGTGTTTTTCTGATATGTATTCTGTGAAAGAAGGCGTGGCTCTAACGTTTTGCCCACTGAAGGGATAGGCTATTGCCTCAAACTGTCTAAGGGGCTAGCCAGCATTCACAATACGAACTGAAATGTTTGAAGATTTTGAAATAACACTGTAATTATACATCGATCAGCTATTTTGTCAACTCTTGTCACTGGCCATAACTGTGGACATCTTTCTGACTGCATTCCAAGCCCAAGTGTGACTCTTGCCCAAAGCCTTGCCAACTTCCCGAGTCGTCAAACCTTTTTTATACAGCTCAATTGCCTTTTCCTGCTGTTCATCCTTTTTTTCTTTTTGATATTGTGACATTTTCATTAGCATACTATAGCATAATTTCATTTTTTGTCAAGTTTTCATCAATCCAACTATTCAATCACGAGCACATATGTGCATCGGCAAAAACCCATCTCATGACTGCAACTTTTGCATGGCAATGGTCTATTTTTTATAGCGTCTACAACAGTATACCTTTTTCCCTACTGACTCTTGCAATATTCGCACGAATTAGGACTAGCCAAAATTTCAACTTTCGAAATAACCCCCAATTGCTTGTATTGCAAAAGATTGTCGATATTCGCAGTATTTAAATCATCTGATAAATTTTTGATTTCTTCTTCTTTCATATCGCTATTTCAACTTGTAATAAGTTGCCTTTCCCTTACCAACTTTGACAATTATCCCAAGTTCAATAAGTTTTCTAAAATCCAAATTTCGAGTTGGCTTAGCGCGATCAGTTAGCTCAGCGTAATCCTTGTCAGTGATGAAACCTTTATCCTTTATAAAATCAATAATTTTTTGATGATAATCTTTCAACGCATTATCAGGACTAACGGTTTCCTTTTCCAGTTCTTTTTTAACTCGTAAAAGTTCATCAATGATTCCATCTGTGAAATATTCCAACCAGTTCGTAAAATCTATATGGTCTTTGATGTCGTAATAATTACCCCTCAAACCGACTTCTTCAAAATACTTGGTTACATTGCTGTTATAGTAGTTTTCAAAACTGAACAAGTTGAACGTATCCAAGCCCATTTTGGCCAATAAGACTTTGGTTGCTAATCTCGCCGTTCGACCGTTTCCATCTACAAAAGGATGAACAATAACGAATTGCTTGTGAAAAATACCTGCCAAAATAAGCGGATCAACTGCATTGGTATTTTTTTTCAAAAAATCAAACAATTCATTCAGCATACCAATGACCTCTTGATGATCTGGCGGCAAATATATTGTAGTTCTTGTTCTTGGATCATTAACAAAAACTGGTTCTTTGCGAATGTGCCCCCAACGGTGGGGAGCAATAAGTCCATCCGTAACCATTTTTTGAATTTTCTCCAACCACTCAATATCCAAAGAAATTTTTTCTGTTTTTATCAATTCATCCAATTCAACTAAGGCCTTATTATAATTCAATACTTCCTTCTCGCTGTCGCGAACATATTCAGGTTTGTTTTTGAGAATTTTTTTAACATCAGTAAGTGGCAAGGGATTGCCTTCAATACTGGTTGAAGAATAGACCGATATTTCCCTGGCCCGCCTTTCCATCTCCAAAAACACAACTCTGGAAAAGCTGCGACTATTGAGATCAGTAACAATCTCCGCAATACGCTTTATGTTGCCTAAAAGCCTATTAGTTATTGAATATTTTGGGCTAAACATGGAATTTTTAGCTAGTGCTTATAGACTAATAATAGACGATTATTAGACGATTGTCAAGTTTTTGCTAATATTGTTTTTCGTTAAAATTCAACAAATGTCAGTTAACTACGTAGGGGAACGCATCAATAAGCTCACCTGAATAATAAAATTCATAAGCTAATGATCCAAAGGTGTATTTTACACCATCTACCTCAATATTGCTTCCGCCAACTTTCGGATTGGGATTCGGTTTGGATCGCGGAAAACCAACATTAAAAAGTGTTCCGGCAATTTCTGGACGATACTTGATGTCATAACCCGATTTTTCCCATTGGGTCATTATTTGCTTCAAATATATCGCGCCATATAGATAGGAATAGTAATGCGTGTTTTCAGTCAGTCGATCATATCTACTGCCGCCACCATCTCCATTTTCAAAATCAAGGGTATGCTGCAAATCAGTTCCTAGATAATATGGAGAACTCGAATCCTTCAAATGATTTTCTGTTTCAACTGCAGTATTTTCCTTGATTCCCATTATGCCAAGCGAGATTTTATTAGCATTACCAAGAATTTTCAATGGCTCAAAAAATTTTTTGAAGAGCTCGCGATCACTATTAAATAAACGCACCTGTTCAACAATCGCGCAAGATACAAGTAATCGAGGTTCTATTCCAGCAACTGATGCGGCCTTCTCTATCACATCCTTATCCTTAACGATTGCCTCTCTAATAGTATCCCACTGCTCATTATCCATCCAGGGAAAAATTGTCTTGCTTTCCATTCCTAGATATTTTTTACTAATTAAATCATCGTCAGTCTGAATATTGCCTGCATCGCAATTGGCAAAAATATCACTTCCGTTCTTTTCTTCAATCCTTATTCTTGCAGCTAAAATCATTTTTGAAACCAGAATATCAGCATCGGTCTTTTGATATGTTTGTATTATTTGCGATGCCGCTCCAGGGGAATATTGTCCAATTATATCAATCATGCAATAATTTTTCGCCTTCAACATTTTCTTTTCAGAAAGTCGTTTGATTTGGGAATCCAAACCATCAAGTGAATTCATATCCGTAGAGTTTTTTTGATTTTCAACTCCCAAAACTTTACTTTGTGCTTGTGCTTCTTTGCCTAAAAATGTCTGAGAAAAACGCTCACTATTGACATCAATTGATCCTGTGACGTCTGTCCAATGCCAGCGCACCGCAAAAAAACCAACAACCAACACAAAACCAATCACAGCAAAAATATGCAGTCCAACTTTGTATATGTAGTATGAAAATATTTGTCCACGTTCATTCATATTGTTTATTATAACACAAAAAAATGCCCCGCGTTATTTATACGCAGGGCAAATTCTAGCTATAGATGCAGATTGAATTACTGCATGTTGCCATTCTTATATGCAGACCAAAGGAAATCGGCTTTGCGTTGTTGCTGTTCGTCGGGAGATTTGTAGCTCTTCTCGATGACACGGAATACGGCAGTAATCCAGAGGATTGAGCCGCGCACGCCAGTTTCCAGCTTAGAGCATGACTTCCCGAATATCTTATCCAGCCTTTCGCTGTAACGCAGATAATCAGGAAGGGAAATCTCCTTGTTTTTTCTGTAGCCTTGCTCCAGACGCTTCACTTCCTCTTGGACGAGCTTGCTGTATTCGCGCCCGCCTATCTTCTCTGTGAGTTCGGATTCCAGGTTGTAAGCATAAAGCTCGTCCATAGTCCTCCTTTTGAGAGGATCTTCGATCTCGTCAAAGACGTGAGCTGCAAAAGCGAGAGCATGACTTCCCTCGTGGATGAGGATCAAACCCTGCCATGTGGGAGAAAACTGCGAGCTTTCCTTGAATACCAGCAATGCTTGACTAGGATCGGGAACATGAAATGCTGCAAGGTTTTCGTCATATGTTTCTTTCCACTCCTTGCTCGCGTTCCTGTCCTTCTTGAGCAAAGGCACTACGCAAAGGTAGTAATCCTTTTTGCCGCCGACTTCCAAGAATTTCACTGCGCGCCCATTCTTGTTGTAGATGGGCTGACCAATGAAAGCTGTTTCGTGAAGAAACTTCATGATAGCCACAGCATTCTCGTTCTTGGTCAATTTGGCGATCTTGTCTCCTTCGGCGAACTCCTGCTTGATGATCTGTTTCCGTTGAGCTAAGTCGCTGGACGTAGCCAATACCTGAGTAACCGTAAGTAGAACCATCAGACCCGCAAGCAACAATCTCTTCATTTTCAGTCTCCTTTTTCCTTTGAAATAGGTATTTTACACCTTTTATAAACCCGAAAGACTCGAGTTGTTTGTTTATGTATTGTGATCGATAAGTATACACCATTTGAGACATCCTGTCAACAGCCGGAACACCTCAAAAACAGACTGGCAACTATCCAGTATTAAACAAAAGCACGAGAGGTCTATCATAAACTCACGGATTGCCCGCTATTTCTCATCTCAACCTGAAATTCCTTAGAGTTTATATTCTTGTTGGTAGCATTTATATTTATCTGGACAGCTAACCCCTTTTGCGTTCGTGGATCAAAATACTGGTCAAAAATAAAATTTCCTAGTGAATAATAAATCATTTTACCTTTGTATTCTTCTTTTGGCTGAATAACGTGTGGATGTGAACCTATTATTAAATCTGCGCCAGCGTCAATAAACTCATGTGCCAAATCTTTTATTTTCTGATCGGGTTGATCAGCAAATTCCATTCCCCAATGAGCATAGACAACAATTATATCTGCTTTTGAATCCTTGGCTTTATTAATATCATCAAGCGTCTTTTGCCTTGCATTTGTCACGAATTGATTGTAGTTAACAAAAGCTAATTTCAACCCTTTGATATTTTCAAGGGTCATACAAGAACCTCTACTTTCAGGATCTCCGAAAAAATCCACGCCCGATTGCAAAAGATAATTTCTCGTACTTGCAATTCCACTGCTTCCAAAATTTGTGATGTGGTTATTGCCAATATTAACAAGCTTTATATTTTCATCCGCCAAAGCCCGAGCTGTTTTAGGATCAAACGTGAAGACATAATTATCCCTTTCTCCTATTTTAGAAGTAAGGCTTATGGACTCATTATCCGTTATGGGGCCTTCAAGATTTCCAACCACCAAATCACTACTCTTGAACAATGATTCAACTTTTTGAAAAGGGAAATTGTACCCATGTCTTTCAGAAGTCTGACGTATATAGCGATCAAACATCATATCGCCTACAAAAAGTATATTGACCGTGTTTTCCATTTTATCTGTGGCACTCGCAATCGGAACAACTTTTTGACTCGAATCATTACTAAAAGATATGGTCTTTTTGCCAACAAAAAACAAGATAGCAGATGCGCTAGCCAATATAACCGCAACCAGGATTAATTTTCTAATATTATTCATTCTTGCAAAATACCAATTCAAAGTACGAGGTTGTATTATTGATATCACTGCCCAAAACCTTGAACGAGTTAGAATTCCTCCAAAGCATTTTATTTGATCCAAGCATGTCAGTTACTTTAAGTAAGGCGTTAATGGATGATGGCGAATCCATATTGTCATTATGAAACGAGCTTATCATAGCATAATCCTTATTCAAAATAGCCTTGATAGTTTTTTCATCTTCTCTTTCAGATTGTTCAGCGGTAAGGTAATGAGAAAAATCAACGCTGCCTATGACCAGCATATTCATTGACTTTTGTTGATCAGCAATATATTCCAAAAGATTATCAAACTGTTCCTTTGGAATATCTCTTTTTAATATTATCGGGACAACATTTGCAGTGGGAAGGTAATAAGCAACAAAAGGCAATATATTCCCGACAGAATGGTCGTTTCCAATGGCATCATTTTCTGCTGTCGCAATTTTTTTAGATATCAACCCATCCACAAAATCTGTATCTATGTGCACCTTGCCTTTCACTGTCACCCAGTCACTGTTAGAGGTAATGATAGGCGAGTTTCCCCTTTCCCAGTGGTTCGGTCCGATAACAACAACCGTATCAACATCTTTCGCTTCAGAAAAAACATCTGCAATGAATTTTCCTCCTACCATATGATGCGGAACAACAGCTCCAATCATTTTACCGTCACACTTTGCGAATTTACTGCCTGTTTCATCCAAAGCCCTTGTAAAATTTTCAGCTTCAAATTTACCAACTATATTAATGTCAGGATTCTTTGAACACTGACCAGCATAGCGACTCAAAAGCGGCATAGCAAAGACTATGCCGCCAATAGTTATCGCAAGTAAGATTATTGCTCCAATGTAGCGTTGCGTTTTTTTCTCCATATGTAGTAACCTCCAGCTCCAGCAAGCAACGCAGCAACAACTGCACCGCCAATGATTAACATGAGAGTGTTTTTCTTTTGCGCAATGTTTTTAATAATATTTTGTCTCTCTTTTTGCACACTTATTTTTTGCACAGCAGTCCTTCCGTATATTTCAGGAGCGTACATTTTAATAGCAACTGCTGGAACAACATTGAATTCTCCTTGACTCACTACTCGTGCCCTATAAGTGAACTCAGTTGTGCCCTTGGAAAGATCCTCTACTGAAATGATCATGCCGTCTTTGGTGACTTCTCTATTATCACTACCGTAGTTCTTGCCATTCGTAGTTTGCGCAGCTTCTCCTCCACCACTCGCTTGCTCATTATTAAATTTCGGATTGATCGGAACCAGTCCTGAGGGCAAATGATCTTCTATTACCACATACTTATCATCAAAGTCACTTTTGACAGCAAGCATGACATCAACTACATCCCCGACAGCAAGAGGAGAATTAACATCGGCTCCTTCTGGCTTATACGACCGTGTTATTGAAAATCCTTTACTTAAAGCACTTGCATTTCTATCAGTCCTGAACGCTGTAGATATAATAGTCGTATATACATCCCCTTCACCATCTTTTTTGATGGATATTTGTGAACCATTCGCTTTCAATTTTTCTACCGGGATATTTATTTGATCTATTTGACGATAGTCGTTGAATTTTCCTTGAACAACTTGCTGACCATCTACAAGTACAGCGTAAGATGAATTCGTTGCAGTAACTTTCTTCAATCTTGCCCAATCAACGAATGCTTGCAGAATCTGAGCTGTCGCAAAAGTGTTTTGCCAACTGCCTCCCTTTCTGTCTTGAGTCAGATATTTCACCGCCTTATCAATCAAATCAGGATTTCCTTTTCCTGCAATAAGCGCACGAAGTACTAATGCGGTTGAAGCCTCCTTGCTTCCGAAATATTTCATGTCTCCCGCATCCCAGTAAGTACTTTCGCCATTATCCCTAGCAAGACCAGCTAGTACATTTAATCCATTGTCAGCAGGATTCATGTCTCCATTATTTACATTTGCCATCACTATGAGCGATAGTTCATCAGGAGTTATGCCATTGAAATCCCTTATCAATCTATCGGAATGATTTCCTTTTTCTATTACAGAAAGCGCATAAGTTTTTCCAATTTTATCCAAGCGTTTTTCATCAGGAGTAAGTGTTTCATCTGGATCACTTTTTGCGTATGACAACATGCTATTGTACATATCCTCATCCACGGAGTAGCTTATTTTTTTCGCTTTAAATAAATATTCAACGACATACGCACTTATGAACGGATTGGTTTTATTGTCCTGACCCCACCAACCCCAACCTCCGTTAGAATTCTGCAAATCCTTGAGTCTGGCAATTCCTTTGTTGGCAACATCATCTATGCTTATATCGGTTTTTTTGAATTGGAATAAATCTTTGTTTTGCTTTGAGATTATTGCTGGAACAAAACTGCTTGTAGTTTGCTCAACACAGCCGTATGGATATTCCAGCAAATAATCCATTGCGGAAGAAAGAGAACCGATTAGCGAAGCGGAAACTTGGACTTTTACGGAAGATTTTTCATTGAAAGCATCCTGAGGGAAGTTGAGCGGAAACTGACCATCATTAACAATAGATGTCCCTGAAACTTCTGGGAATCCAAACTTTTTAACAGGAATTTCCAAAACAATACCATCATTTAACTCAGGTCTTTCAATGGAAGTCGCCTTAACTGAAAACTTTGCGTGTTCGTTGACGGTCTTAGGCAACACGCTCCAATAAACCTTAGCAGATTCTCCCTTGCTAATATTTACAGTTTGCACGGGATTTTCTACAGTTCCAGAATCAAAAGTAGCTTCCACATTCATTTTCTGATCACTATCGGAAAAATTTTGAACCATGGATCCCAAAATTATCTTGTCTCCCTCCTGCAGTACATTAGGAAGCATTGGTCTTACTATTATATTTTTGGAAACGACAATATCTGCAGTTTGCTGTCCAACTCTTGTATCGTCCGATGCAGCCACAGTCGCTATAACCCAAGTCGTCAAATTATCCGGGAGCTTGAAACTGATCTTGGCATGCCCAGTCGAATCAGTTTGCACGGAAGGGTTCCAGTAAGCCGTATCTTTAAGATCGGTTCTCATACTATCTCCCTTGCCATTATGAACCCATACGTTTTCCGCAATATATGTATGCTGATTTTCGATTTCCAAATTGTACACGTGAGCCTTTTCCCGTCTCCATTCAATCGAATAAACTTTTTCATCACCATTAACACCTCTAAGGGTATCACCGATTTGGATTACGCCAGCTTGACGCCAATCGCCATTGACCCACAAAATGTGATTTGCTGTTATTTTCAATTTTTCATTAATCACCAAAAATCCATTTTCTACGACATCCTCGGTTTTTAACACTTTTGCGATAACCATTTCACTGCTTCCGTTTCCGCCATAAGTGGCAACCTCATCTCCAACTGCAACCTCCTCGATATTTTTCGATGTCTTATCCGCCATCAATACTTGAGTGCCTTTGCCGAAACATCCTCCCGATTCTGCGCCGAATGAATTTATACCCTGTAAAGAATAAGATCCCGAAGTATCATTTCCTCGCTGATGCCAGAATGTGTCGAAAATGCTCTGCATATTGGAATCTGCCAACTCATAAAGGGCTTTGTCTATCGCCCAAACTGCGGTATCGGTGGAAAGTGGCTTGCCATTGTTATCAGTTGTCAAAACATCAACTACTGCCATATCTCCAGGTCCATATGTACTACGATCGGGCTTAATGCTCACATTTATCTTTTTGGATGCATTAGATACCAACAAATTAGCACTATCACTATCTATGTCCTTAGAGCCAAATGTTGAAATATTTGCAAAAATATTGGGAATATCATCATTTTGAATTTTTTCCGTTATAGTAGTTTGATTACCACTCAAATGAATGACCTTGTATCTGCGAGTTCTTCCTCTTTCCATTGTTAGAAGCGCATCCCGATCCAATTCTTTGGAAAGTATTATGATTTTTGCATCGTCACCAGGATTGTATTTTTCCTTATCGGTCTGAACAGTGATTCCCATAGAGCCCTGTCCGTAATCACTGAAACGACTATATTCTTTTTCGGAATATGCCCAGATTGAATATGTATTTTCAACCACATTTCCTCGAGGATCATTTGCTGATACTGTGACTTCATAAAGGCCTACTTTTGAAGGCGTGAATGAATATGAAAATTCACCATTCCCGCTATTTGTGCTTTGGTCAGGAAGATCTTCACTTTCTTTTTCGTATTTTGTTTTACCATCCTCTTGCACTTCTTTCCAATAAGACCACTCGGTCTTAATTTTTACAGGCATGTTGTTTGTTACAGTCTTGCCAGCAGTATCGGTTACCACAAACGGCATGGTAACATTTTTATTCACGCTAGATCCCCAAGAATAATCCTTTTTATAAATACCGAACTCTCCTGACTTAACCAAAACATTCACCGTAGAAACAGACGGTCTTCCGCTCTCATTAACATACTCAGCTTGAATAGTATAAACCTTACTGTGCTCTCCCTCTTTTGTATTAGGTGTTTTATAAGAAATAACAGCGTCCCCGGCTTCATTTAATTTTACCGATCCGTCAAATACGCTTGAACCGTCCCATGACCAATGCCATTTTGCACTCGGATCGAATTCATCGCGATATCCGTAATCACTATATGATGAAGAAAAAACCGTATATTTGACCTGTTCACCAGCAAGAGGTTGACCAGAAAAATATCCTCCGTGCACATTAACGTTCATGGTATCTCCAGCTATCAAAATAGAATCATCGCTCGTAGCTTCTATGCCATACTCTGGTTTAACAAATTCTTCCACGTCGAAACTTATAGAATTATTGCCCCAGACTCCCTCGCTATCCTTTGACTTAACCACAAGAGTATAATTTCCAGCTTCGGCATTTGCAGGAAGGTCAAATTCTCCGTTTATAGCTCCCTTGCCCGAAATCGTAAAATTCTGCTGGGCGATTACCGATGAATCATCATAGCCTTTTATTATTTTTGCGTTTACCTTTCCCTCGGCCAAAGTGAATACAGCATCATCTTCTTGTCTGATAATAGCTTTAAATTTTACCTTGTCTCCCGGTCTATAAAGGGGTCTATCAGTAAAGACAAAATATTCATTATCCAAACTCTTCTTTTGATAAGAAGCGTAATTGCTTATGTTTAAATATTTATAATTCAAGGGAAGAACAGCTTTATTGCCATCACTTTCAACTAATGCAATGTCGGCATCTTGGGTTGCCTTCACCTTGGCAATACCTTCAGTATCAGAAGTCGTAGACTCTAATTGCTTAACACCTCCATTAAGATTGTAAACAGCAACAGACGCATTAGGAATAGATTTTTTAGTCTTGAAATTCTGATTCCATATGATAATTTCGTTATCACCCTCCGAAGCAATTGCACCAACGTCAGTCCTTATTATAAAAGCCTCCCCCATAACACCGTTTAAGTTGGCTTGCACGAACCATATGCCATTATCACCGATTGACAGTGGCATAGAAGAATCATTATCAGAATTTACCTGTAAAGTTGTTTGGCTAATTTGAGATAATTTGCTCACATCAACAGTTTTATTCTTCTGCTCGTATTTATCGTTATGAATCAGATATTTCAACAGATCGTCGTAAGTAGCTTGATATGTCGTAATTGTTGCATTGCCGGAAACACCCACACTGCCAATCTTAATCACTGGTGCATCAGTCGAAGCAATTTCTATAAGTCCACCTTGCTCATAGCTGTTGTTTTTATAAAGAAGCACCGTCTTCTCTTCATCTCTTGCCAATGCGGTCGGAGCCGAAGCATTTTTTACTACCTGATTTTTATATTTCCCAACAAAAAAAGCGATCATCGTCACAGATAAAATCGCCAAAAAACCAGCGAGAACAACTCTCTTTTTGATTTTCATACTTTTTATTTTATTAAACATTTTTATAAGACCCACTGAGTCTAAAAATAAATTAAAGGCTTTTGATTTATTATAACACAAAATTCTAATTGTAACTGCTAAAAAAGCAAAAACGGACACCCGACCTGCGAAACAACAATGATCGTAAAAAGATTGACTAACACAGTCCAAGCATAACCCAAAAATCTCAATTTGCTGTCTTTGCCCATATATTATTTAAAATTAAAAAATTATACTATTGGCAGATAAGTGCATCTGCAATAACCATAAACCTCATTATTACATTCCCTACATGGCAAAGGTTTATTTTTAATTGCCTCAGCAATTGAATAAATCTTACCATTCTGACTTTTACAATGATCACAAGAATTTTCACTGGCTAATATTTCAACTTTCAATACTACCCCCATTTTATTCCACTGAAGCAAACTATTAAAATTTGCATCATTTATACTATTGGATATTTTTTTAATTTGTTCTTCATTCATAGTTTCTCATTTCCCAATGTTGAAATGCTTAAATGTTTCTTCTGATTTTCCATCCTGCGTATATAACAAATCCTTGTCTGGAAAAATATACACTCTCGGCAAATCCAATCTGTCAGCATCCCAACAAGTTTGAATAGTAATGTCATCACTCTTCGCATCCGATTTGTCGTGATTTGCAACTGCAATCAATAACTTACTCAATTGCTCATTATCAAGATTAAGCTGAAAAGATTTTTTGATTAACTCGGCACTCTTTTCTCCGTGATTCAATTCTTCAAATTCTCTAGTTCTTCCAATATCATGCAAAAATGCAAAAGCACTAATAATTTCCTTATCGGCTCCATTTTTTTCGGCAATATAATGACCAATTATTTCAACATTCTTCCAATGATCATATCCATGAATTGAATCAATTGGAATAGCTAGGTGTCCATATACCAATTGTGAATCAAAAAGAAAATCTCTGTTATTGTTAAATAAATAACGCTCAATCAAGAAAATTATAAACGCCCCATGCCAATTCTTTTCAAATGCAGTAATTTTATCATTCTTTTTTTCTATCAAATTTGCCCTATATGATTCATAGACAAAATATCTACCATCCCTTTCCTTAAACCTTAACTTATAATTCACCCAACCAGTCCAATGACGCATGATATATAAAGTGTCACCATGAAATGCAAACCTCCATCTTTCATCCATTCCCTGATCAGAATGAAAACCCTTTTTTATTAATTCAAATTCTTCTGCAGAAAATGAAATGCTAAGCCCAACTTCTTGCTCACATTCATCTTTAATTGATCCCCTAGTGTAATCAATGGTCATCATATTCGCCAATAAATCAGGATTTCCATTTAGACTCACTTCATGTAATCGCATTAGCGCATTTTTTTCCATAAGCACACCTTTTTCAGCACTCATGACATAGTCATCAATCCAAGAAAAATCTTTTGAAAAATCAATAGCATCTGTTTTTAATGTTGCCCAATCCGTCATCTTTACTTTTCGCAAAAGATTATGAAGCTTTGGGGATATTTTGTTTTTAACTGAAATGTGTTCAATAGCATCACATTCTCCACCATGACAATGAGTGGTGAGCCAAAAAACCTCATGGTTATCAATCATGAATTCCAAAAATTCCTCCGCATGATCAGCCAAGATTCCATGCTTATCCAAAAGAACTCCATCAATGTCTAAATATATGTTCATTATTTTTGAATCAATACTTTTCTATATTCCGCACCATTTGCCTCACCAACAACACCACCCTCCTCTAACATATCCATTAATCTGGCTGCCCTCGAAAACAATTGAAATTGGCGTTTGCGTAAGATGAAGATGCATAAAATGCGCCCTGAATAGGATCGATTGAATCATTGTCGTATTCCATGTTATTGGAAAATACCAATAGCTGGGAAATATTTATAAATTTCCTAAATTTCTCATTTTGGAAACGAACATTGATCCTATTTCTTTCCGCTAAAATGCCCTCCCTATTATTTGGCTTCTTTACTTCAATAAAAGCAAGTGGCATTCCATTTATTAATAGCGTAATGTCTGGACGGAATTCGTCGTCTCCATTTTTACATGGAAGCTCAGTCACAACATGAAAAGAATTGCTGTTGAAATTTTGAAAATCAATCAAACGAATTCCTGATGTTGCAGTTAGCATTTTATAGAACTCTTGCCCCAAATCCTCATTATCAAGCACTAAAGATATTTTTTCATATTCTCGTCTAATATCATCAGGATCAATATCAGGATTTATTCTTGCTATGCTTTCGGAAAAAATATCAGTAAAAATATTAGTGTCTTCATCCCACCTTGCCTTTGACAATGGCAAATAATCAAACCCTAACCTGCAAAGATGTAGAATTGCTGGAATTTTAACTCTTGTGTTTTCATTGAATGCCATATTTTTTGGTTATATCTTGATAAAGTAAAAATGGCGATTAGAACTTCAAAATCACTCTTTTCCCTTATTTTCCCACAAAATAATGTCCTTGTAAAATTATGTCAATGATTTTAAAAGAACTATCACAAATACCTATCCTACACACAAATACAGCCAAATTTTGAGCCTATTCAACCAATACCAACAGCGCCAACAGATCCTTCACTTTTTGGCTTTTTCCACTCAAACTCCACTACTTAATCTATTCAAAGTGATTCTTATCATACATAATTTTTCAATAAAAAACACCCGCATATTGTGAGTGTTTTTCTGATATGTATTCTGTGAAAGAAGGCGTGGCTCTAACGTTTTGCCCACTGTGGAGAACGACGAGCTTTTTTGAGTCCTGGTTTCTTGCGTTCGACAGCACGAGCATCACGAGTGAGCATTCCTGCAGACTTGAGGACTGATCGAAGGAGCGTATCGTGTTTGATGAGGCAACGAGCAACACCGAGCTTGATAGCATCAGCTTGACCATGGAGACCACCTCCACGTACGACGACAGATACCTTGAAAGTTTCTTCGAGACCAGTCAATTTGAGAGGAGACAAAGCAATAGTTTCGAGAGAAGGTGTGCCAAAATATGCACGAATTTTCTTGTCATTGACAACGACAGAAGCTTCAGTGCTTGGGTAGAGTCGTACTTGTGCAATAGCTGTCTTACGACGTCCGACTGCATAGACATATTTTTCTTCACTCTTCTTCTCTTTCACGATTTTTGGAGTTGCAGAAACAGTCTCCTTTTTCTTCGTCACTGCTTTCTTGACGACTTTTTTCGGAGTGGTTTTCTTCTCTTCTTTTTCAATTGTTGCTTTCGTTGCCATAATGATCTAACTTGTAGCTTTTTAGCTTAATCATGAGTTATAT
>Ga0172374_1001720_pt1 | contig 14466 bp, 18 predicted proteins | sample LakKiv3m_FD_114536 | JGI IMG/M metagenome (GOLD analysis project Ga0172374, IMG submission 114536) | Freshwater microbial communities from Kabuno Bay, South-Kivu, Congo - kab_092012_10.3m | ecosystem: Environmental > Aquatic > Freshwater > Lake | place: Democratic Republic of the Congo... | reverse complement strand
ATAGATGTACCTGAAAATTTATCTAAATATTCACAGCTCAATTTTTTGCGTCGTTTTTGGTGTTATAGGGGTACATAGATGTACCCCTTAAATTTATGAAAAAATGACCTAGCTTGGGTATACATCTATGTGTCCCAAATCAGACTGATTTTGGGTAGAATTTTTTACTGATCATTCAGAGTGGATGCGTTAGCAGGATTTAGAGTAAACTAAGAATAAAACCTGACACAGGCTCGGAGGGATTGATTGTCGGCGTGTGATTGGCAGAAGTAGTGGAAACAGGCGGGTTATTGGTTCGAAATCATAAAGAATGCTTTAAATGCTCTGGGATTATATGGCTTAAATAAGGCATTATTATGGTACTAACTTCGCAAAAGGTATATTGTGCGACATTGCATATATAATTCTCTATCGCTTAAAATATTCAAGCTTTGCATACTACCGACTAAAAAATTAACTTAAAATGGAACAAAAAACCACCCTTCTACCTTGTCTGATTGTGGGTGGTTGCTATGTTTTTAATTTAATATATTTTTTTATCTATTTAATTTTAATCTAAATACCCCGGTATCATAAATTTCAAATCCTAGCGACTCATAAAGTTTTCTGGCGGCAATTCGTTTCGGATTGCTGGTCAAATCAATCATAACGACATTTTTCTTTCCGGCTATTTCGATTAATTTTTCCATAACTCCCCTGCCTAAACCTTGACCGCGGAATTTTTCATCCACAATTACGTCTTCAATTCTGGCAACCAAGCCCTTGGTCGGCACGCGATAGGTCACAAGCGAGGCAAACCCGGCTATCTCGCCGTCTTTTTCAATAACGATGCAATTGCAATTCGGATCGGCTATCAACACGTCTTCGTCGAAATTATTGAAATTGAAATTAGCCGACGGTTGTTTGAATATCTCCACTAATTTTTCCTTGTCCCCTTTTTTGAGTTCGCGATAAATGAGCATAGATTTTATATTTAAAATTATTATTGAACGAAACGAGAGAATTATTTTTATTTTTAATTATAACAAAAAAGCAGGTTATGAAAACCTACTTTTTTTGCTTATAATTTTCAATTGCTTTTTTCAAAGCGTCTGCTGCTAAATTTGAGCAGTGCATTTTTGGTGTCGGCAATCCTCCTAATTCTTTGGCGACAGTTTGATTGGTTATTTGCAATGCTTCCGTAATCGTTTTTCCTTTGGCTAAATCGGTTGCCATAGATGAAGTTGAGATGGCGGCTCCGCATCCCAATGTTTCAAATTTGATATCCTTAATGATTTCCTCGCCTTTTTTATTCTTAGAAACCTTGATATACATTCGCATCACATCGCCACATTTCGGATTGCCTACTGTTCCTGTTCCGTCGGCATTTTTAATCCGACCTTGATTATGAGGCTTGGTAAAATGCTGAATGACTTTTTTGGAATAATTCATAAAATCTGTAATCGGTAACTAATAATCCGTAATCAGTAAGATTGGAATAATTGAATCTTTTTACTGGTTACTAATTACGAGTTACTAGTTATTGAATGTTTGTAAAACATTACCGGAGATTTTTCTTAGGCGTTTAATAGTTTCTTTCAGTTTTTTGATAAATATATCCAATTCTTGTTTGGTGGTGTATTTTCCGATGCTGACGCGCAAGCTTCCGTGCGCTTGTTCGTGCCTAATCCCCAAAGCCAAGAGTACGTGCGACGGTTCCAGTGCTCCCGAAGAACAGGCTGAGCCGGTCGATACCGCTATTCCTTCCAAATCCAAAGAAAGCAATAACCCTTCCCCTTCAACATCATTGAATCTGAAGTTGACGATATTGGGGGTAAGTTTTTCTCTTGCTCCATTTAGATATGCATCGGGTATTTCCGATATTTTTTTTATCAAATAATCTCGCAATTTTTCGATTTCTTTGGATTTTTTTCTGCTTTCATCTGAGCGTATCATTTCAACAGCCTTGCCTAAACCGACAATTCCTGGGACGTTATGGGTTCCGCCACGCATTTTGTATTCCTGATCGCCGCCATCCTGGATTCTTTTTATAGCAGTTCCCTTTTTGATATATAAAACCCCGGTTCCTTTTGGTCCATATATTTTGTGTCCCGAAAAAGAGAGCAGATCGACGTCCAACTTTTCAACATCACAATCCCAATAATTAGTCGCTTGGGTAGCATCGGTATGGAAAATTATTTTTTGATTCCTTATCTCGTTTATTTTTTTGAGCATTTTTCCGATTTCCGCGATAGGTTGCACAGTCCCGATTTCATTGTTGACATACATTACGGAAACCATAATCGTGTTAGATTTGATTGATTTTTTGATATCTTCGATTTTTACCGCGCCGTCTTTTCCTATAGGAATGAAAGTTACTTCTGCTGCTCCTTCTTTGGCTAAAATCTTGCAAGAGTCCAACACGCAATGATGCTCGAAAGCTGTTGTGATTATATGAGCCTTCTCATTGATTTTTCTAGGAGCGGAATAAAAAGAACGCAACACCCCTTTGATTGCCAAATTATTCGCCTCCGTCGCTCCGGAAGTGAAAACGATTTCTGTCGGAGAGCAATTGAGGAATTCAGCGACTTGTTCGCGCGCATTGTCTATTGCCTGTAAAGCTTCCTGACCGAAAGAATGAACAGACATCGCGTTGCCAAATATTTTTGAAAAATACGGTTGCATTGTCTTTAAAACTTTTTCATCTACCGGAGTTGTCGCTGCGTAATCCAAATAAATTTTTTTATTCATAAAAAAATAATAACCAAGATACAAGATACAATGACCAAATTTTTAAATTCTAATTGTTTGGATATTGATTATTGAATTTTGTGATTTGTTTGTTGCTTGCTTCTTGTTTCTTGATGTTTGATTATTTTACTAAATTGTTTAATTTTATATTGTATAAAGTTTCCTTGATTTGTATGCCCAATTTACTCCAAACAATGCTGGAGGGACAATTGTTTTTTGCGGAACAAAATTTTCCGACACAACGCATCGGCGCTATTTCCCCGTCAAGAAGCTCAATTATTTCTCCGACCGGAATTTTTTTTGGATCGCGCGCAAGCGCATAGCCGCCTTGTTTTCCCTTGGAACTGTTAACTACTTCCCCGTCACGAAGAATTCCCATTAACCGTTCGAGATATTTTTGGGAGATATTTTCTTCTTTGGCGATTTCTCCGATTGTTTTTTGCTTCGGAAAACACTGCGCCAAATTAGTCATCGCTTTGAGCCCATATTCGGCTTTGGTTGAAAAACGCATAATTTTTTTTCTAATGCATACCAATTTAGTATACATTCAATATACCGTTTGTCGGGAAAAACGTCAAGTCTTAATCAAGCACGCCATCCGTCTGACTGGCGTGTTGGAAAAAGGGTTTTTATGGTAACATAGTACAAAGAGAAATTAAGCTAAAAAATATGCGAATTTCATATTCCGCGCTTGAGACATTCAAGAATTGTCCGCTCAAGTACAAATACCAAAATATCGATAAAATCAAGGAGCCGAAATCAAAAGAGGCCGTTTTCGGGACGCTTATCCATTCCACGATGAATTTCATCCACTCCCCTTCCTTGGTTCCTCCGAACATCGAACAGGCGTTGGACTTTTTTTCCAAAAATTGGAATAGTGAAGTGTTTGAAAACGAATTGGAAGAAAGATCCGCTTTTTCCCTGGGTGTTTCGATGATTCAAGATTATTACAGGAAAAACAATCCGAGAGATTTCAATATCGTCGATCTGGAAAGCCGTTTCCAAATCGACATAGAAAACCACATAGTTTCAGGAATAATTGATCGCATTGATAAAACTGAGGACGGATATGAAATCATTGATTATAAAACCACCAAAAAAATGCCGTCTCAGGAAAAAGTTGACAACGATTTGCAGCTGTCGGTGTATTTGAACGCGTTTTTGAAGCGCTATCCAAAAGAAGCGGAAAATCTAAACAAGATAACCGTCAGCTTATATTATTTAAAACACGGGGTGAAATTAAGTTCGACTAGAACAAAGGAGCAATTGGATGCCACTAATAAGCTTTTCCTGGAAGTTATCGAAGAAATAGAAAAAGGCGAGTTCCCGTTGAACGTTAACCCGCTTTGTGATTGGTGTGGATTCCAACGGATTTGTCCGGCTTGGCGACATAAATTTAAAGAAGAACGAAAAATAGATACGGAAGAAATAAATAAGGCGATAGATGAATATGTCGGAACGAAAAACGAGTTGGCGCAAAAAAAAATGAAACTCGCTAAACTCCAAGAAAAAATCCAGCAATATATGGATCAAGAAGGCGTGGAAAGGGTTTTTTCCGACAGTGGTCCGGAAAGCATCGCGCAAACAATTCGTAGAACCTATAAATACGATGAAAAAATAATCCGTGATATTTTGGAACCATTGGATAAATGGGAAGCGGTTTTGAAAATCGACGGAATTGCCTTGAAAAGCGTTATGCCGCTTCTTTCCCCTTCCGCCCGCAAAGATGTCGAAGCGGCTAAAGTTCTGGACAAAGAATCTAAAAGTTTGACGGTAAAAAAGAAATAAGCGGTATTTACTTTCTTGTTGTCATCACTCCCTGCCTGCCGGCAGGCAGGGCTCGGAAAAGAAAACAAGTTTTCTTTTCGCTCGCTTCGTTCGACAATAAAAAAAGTCCGCAAGCTATAACGTTTATAAGGTTATAAAGTCTGATGAAAAAGCTGGTTTTCGACATCGAGACAATCGGGGAGGATTTTGAAACTGTGGATGAAACCACCAGGGAAGTTTTAACGCGCTGGATCAAGAAAGAGTCGGAAAATGAAAGGCAATATCAAGAAGCTTTGAATGATGTGAAAAATCGACTGGGCTTTTCTCCGTTGACCGGAGAGATTGTCGCTATTGGGGTTTATGATGTGGAAAAAGAAAGAGGAGCGGTATATTTTCAAGCTCCTAATGGAAACATTTCCGAGTTCGAAGAAAACGGCGTTAAATTCAAACCGATGGGTGAAAAAGAAATGTTGGAAAGATTTTGGAAACTTGCGGAGATATATGAAGAATTCATAAGTTTCAACGGACGGTCTTTCGATGTTCCTTTTTTGATGATCCGAAGCGCCATTCATAAAATTCGACCAAGCAAAAATTTGGTCGGAAAAAGATATTTGAACACGCATTTACGGGAAGCGCGCCATATCGATTTATTGGATCAATTGACTTTCTATGGCACGGTCCGCAAAAAAGGCAATTTGCATCTTTGGTCGCGCGCCTTCGGAATCAAAAGTCCAAAAACAGAAGGCGTCACCGGCGATGATGTGGGAAAACTTTTCAAGGAAAAAAAGTATCTGGAAATCGCCAAATACAATGCCGGCGATCTGCAAGCCACTAAAAAACTTTATCTTGAATGGGATAAATATTTAAAGATGTGATTTATATTCTGTCTGCCGGCATAACTAATTTATGGTTGTGCCCGTGAATTTTTTTCCTTCCAGATAATTTTCCAAATTTTCAAGATTTACTCCGTTTAATATCGCTACTTCTATTTTTTCTTCAGCGGCCAATTTGGAAGCAACCGGATCAAACGGAACATTAGCGCCAGGATCCCACTTGTCCCCCACTATATCCATAAAGTCTTTCCAATTTATTTTTTCGATTTTTTTGGCATCCGGATTGGTTCGCGGATCTTTGTCGTAAACATAATCAATATTGGAAAGGTTGGCGATCTTCTTGGCGCCGAATTGTTTGCCGATGAGGACTGCGATATAGTCGGTTGAATTTCCCGGTCGAAATCCGGCAGCCACCAAAATTGATTCCTTGGCTTTAAGAAACCCTTCTAAATCATAAGGATTTTTATTGATGGTCGGGTGGGAGTGTTTGCGGAAAATCGTCCTGATGAAGTGGGCGTTCATCCGAGTGGCGTGAATTCCCAGCCAGTCCTTGTCTTCATTGTCGATATCGTCCACTTTTGTTCCGGCTTCGATATATTTACGCGCTAGTTTGCCTCCTCCGGTGATAATGATAAATCGTTGCCCCTTTTCAATTTGCTTTTCGATTAACTCCTTGAATTTTTTCACAAACTCCCAGTCGATTTCCTCCGGCACAATCAACGATCCGCCCAATGAGATGACAAATAAATCTTCTTTTTTCATTTTGATTTTCTGAATTTTTATACTTATATAAATTTACCATTAAAACACCAATTGTTCAATGATAGATTTATTTGCACTTACTTTCCGTTCTTCCTTGTGTCAAAGCATCCTGGGCGGTTTTAAAACAAACCAAATTTTCCGGTTTGATACTTTTTGCCCAAGAACAATCCGGCGAATAGAATTTAGTGGAATTTTTACTGCCGACATAGGCACAATTTCCATTACCAGAGCTTGTGGTTTGCAGGGATGCCACTTTTGTCAATGTAGTGTCTTTTTGTCCACTCGGAACGCTTTCTGGGGTCACTAAAGACTCCGCATTAGCCGTTTCCCCTTTTTTGGTTGCAGATACTTGCTTTTCGATTACTAACGGTTTTTGTTGCCATTTTTGGCCTTGGAGAAGTCCTGCTTCAAAGGAGATGGCGCAAACAAGCAAAAAACCGACAGATAAAGCTATTTTATACTCGTTTTTTAACCAAAATTTCTTCAAGTGCTTTACTCCAAGCTTTATCCTAGACATTGACATAACTTTTTATTTTGATATAATTTTTAAAGCTGAATTCATAAAAGATTAAGGTTATGGACTTAGTCTTTTCTGGCTAGCTATTTCTATTTTATTTTGTAATTCTTATAAAAATAGTGTTGGGTTAAACTTTTAACTTTTCACTTTTAACTATTGATATGGCACATCGTAAGGCTGGTGGATCTACCCAACTTGGACGTGATTCGATTTCAAAACGTCTTGGTGTAAAAATTTTCGGAAATCAAAAAGTAGCCAAGGGCAATATTATTGTACGACAAAGAGGAACAAAATTCCACCCCGGAGTGAATGTAATGAGGGGTGGTGATGACACGCTTTTTGCTCTTGCCGGAGGATATGTTGAATTTTCAACCAAACAAGTCAAGAATTATACCGGAAAATTGGTGAATAGAAGATTTGTAAGCGTAGTTGCAGAAAAAAAGACGGTAAAAAAGGAAATTTCGAAAACAACCAAAAAAACAACTGCCAAAAAGAAGGTTGCTGCTAAAAAGAAATAAAGAACTTCTTCATATTCATAAAAAAAGACTCCTTTCGGGAGTCTTTTTTTATCATTTAGCCTATTTGTCAGACAGCTTCTTTTTTTCCAGCGCCGCTTTGACGAATTCATAAAAAAGAGGATGTGATTGCAAGGGTGTGGATTTGAATTCCGGATGGAATTGGGTTCCCAAGAAAAACGGATGCTCTGATTTCGGAAGTTCGGCGATTTCCATCAACCGCCCATCTTTCGATTTTCCTGAAAAAATCAAACCGGCTTTTTCTATTCTGTCGATATATTTTGGATTTACTTCCCATCGATGCCTGTGGCGTTCGTAAATTTTTGTTTTTCCATAAGCTTTTTGCGCAACGGTGCCTTTTTCCAGAAAAGCATCATAAGCTCCGAGCCTCATTGTGGCGCCATAATTTTTATCTTCCAGATTCTTTTTTTGTTCCGGCATTATGTCGATAACCGGATTTTTGGTGTCGCGATCTATTTCCGTGGTGTTGGCATCAGTAAGACCTAAAACATTTCTGGCATACTCGACCACCATTAATTGCATTCCGTAACAAAGTCCAAAATAAGGAATTTGGTTTTCTCTGCAAAATTGGATGGCTTTTATTTTTCCCTCTATGCCACGCGATCCGAATCCGCCGGGAACCAGCACTGCGTCATATTCGGAAAGCGAATTGATTTTATGCGGTTCTTTCTCGAAGGCTTCGCTGTTAATCCAGTCAATCTGTGGTTTAACCCCGTTTTTATAGCAAGAATGCTTCAGGGCTTCAATAACACTGATATACGCGTCACCCAAAACGAAATCCCCCGTGCCGAAATATTTGCCAACAATACCTATCCTTACTTTCTCTTTTGCTGATTTAACTTTATCCACCAAATCCTGCCAAGGCTTCAAATTAGATTTTCTTGGATTGAGTCTGAATTTTTTCAAAATCAAACGGCTCAAGTCATCGCGCTCATAATTGATTGGTACTTCGTAAACTGAATCAATATCAGGAGCGGAAACCACATATTCCTCAGGAATGTTACAAAACATCGAAATTTTTTCCTTTCTTTTTTGATCCAAGAAAGTTTCGCTTCTGGCAATTATGATATCCGGTTGAATCCCCGCGCTATTGAGAGTGCGTACCGCATATTGAGTCGGTTTGGTTTTCATTTCCCCGACTTTGCTGGGGATAGGAAGATAACTGACCAGCACAAACAGCACATCATCCGGTTTCTTGATTTTTAACATTCTGGCGGCTTCCAAAAAAAGGATGTTTTGATATTCTCCTACTGTTCCGCCAATTTCAATTAAGGTTATGTCCGACTCGGCTTTTTCGGAAGCCTTTTCAATTCTTTCAATGACTTCTATCGGTATATGAGGAACAACCTCGACGCATTTTCCTTTATATTCCAAATTTCTTTCTTTGTTTATGACAGATTGATACACGCTTCCGGTCGTCATATAATTACCGCTCGGAAGGGTGATTTCCATAAAACGTTCGTAATTTCCCATATCCTGATCGGTTTCATAACCGTCATTCAAAACGAAAGTTTCTCCGTGCTCGGTCGGATTCATCGTTCCCGCATCGACATTGATGTATGGATCGATTTTTATGGCGGTAACATTATAACCTCTGGCTTTCAGAATCGCTCCAATCGAAGAAGTTGTTATGCCTTTTCCCACACCGCTCATCACTCCCCCCATAACAAAGATGTACTTTCGGTTTTCCATATCTTTTATTATTTTATCTTATTTTTTATTAACGCGCTTCGGGTAATAAATTTATATATAAAGAGTCGCAGAAGCGACCCCCTTAAAAATATTCAAGTTGTAAATGATATTACAGCGCTTCGACGACGACGATTATTTCCGTGGTTATCCCGAAATCAAAAACCATTTTGACATTCTTTTCTCCAAGTTCCTTCATTGGATTGAAAACAATGCTTTTTTCCGATAAAACAAAACCTTCGCTTGCCAAATTCCTTGCTATGTCTTTGGCTGTGACTGAGCCGAAAAGCTTGCCGTTTTTCGATTTCATTTTAATAACAATTTTTTTTCCCGCCAATGACGCCGCCAATTTCTTGAGTTTATTTTTACGCTCCTCCAATTCTGTTTTTTGTTTTTTCTCTATTTGTGCGACTTTTTCAATCGCGGTGGGAGTGGCAACCTCCGCCAATCCTCTAGCCAACAAAAAATTGCGGGCGTATCCGTCGGACACGTCTTTGATCTCTCCTTTTTTGCCGATTTTTTTGACTTCTTGTAATAATACGACTTTCATATTTTTATCAGACTTATTTCCTTAATCATTATATAACTTGTCAGCCAATCTATCAATACCGGAGCGATTTTTACTTTTTTTATCTTTTTTTTCTCCTTCTTTCGGAATATACATACAAAAATAACGCCTGGGAAACTATCGCCTTGAAAATGTCCGGGTCTTCTATTTTAAAAGCGGGATTTTTTTTCTTAACCATTAAGATAGATATTATTCCCTGCATATCTTCGGGTGAAATTATGGTGATATATCCATCATTTTCGAAATATTTTTTTTCATTTTCCAAGTAACCGTTCTCATTAAACTCCAGTTTTAAGTGTTTCTTGCTTTTAATCACCAATATTTGTTCGGTTGTTTTTTTATCCATAAAGATCAACGCATACTCGTCGGTTTTAGTGAGAATGCGGATAGCATCCATCATATATTCAAACATTTCATTTTTTTTGGACAGTGTCATATCCGACCAAGACGGGAGTCCCAGCGAGATATTTTTAAATATTTCCAATTTTCGATTTATTTCACCGATAAAAGAATACGAGTGAGTTAAATCTCTCGACATCCTGTTGGAGTCTCGTTGGGCTTTCGCTTTATCATTTTCCGCCTTTTGGAGCTGACGTTCCCGAATAAGATAGAAAATAAAACCCAGTCCTCCAAAGAAAAAAATAGCAAGTTCTTCCAGTGTTTTTCTTTCAAAACCCCAGAAGTCGTCCCGAACCATATCCGGAACAAATATCATTGCCACAAATATTGCCAAATATATCCAATACACATCTTTCTCTAAAAGGCTTAAATGTATTTTTAATACAGGCTTGTCGTCACGTTCTTTCAGTTTTTTTATCCGCGCCCTAATTTATCGATATATCCACTAAGGTCGTTTTTTAAATCATCCCTGTCGAACGCATATGCCAAAGTAGCTTTCAAATAATTGAGAGGATCTCCGGTCGTAAGCCATTGACCATCCTTGAGTTCTTTGGCAAGAAATATTCCTCCTTGATCCACATATTGCTTTATTGCATCGGTTATCCAGAGCTCGTTTCCTTTTCCCAATGCGGTTTTTCTTAGCAGACCTATGAATTTTTTATCCAATATCATTCTGCCGAAATCAGCCAAACACGACGGCGCTTCCTCTATTGAGGGTTTTTCAACAATGTCCTCGATTTCATTGGTCTCCCCTCTTAATTTGACTATTCCATATCGATTGACGACTTCTTTCGATACCTCTTGAACACCTATCATAAGTTTTCCGTTTTTCTCATAATCTTCCACCATTTGTTTTGTGAAAGAAACTTCCGATTTTACCAAATCATCCCCCCAAACAAAAACAAAAGGTTCATCTTCTCCAATAAGACTGTCCGCCGACAATGCAGGTGTTCCGTTTCCATAAGGACCCTTTTGGCGGATGTATATAAAATTCGCCATTTCTGCCAAAGCTTCTATTTTTTCCAGAAGATCCGTTTTTCCGTTTTTTCTCAAATCATCCTCCAAAGCAATGCTGTGATCGAAATGGTCTTCCAATGGTTTTTTATCCCATCTGGTAACGAATATGATGTCCTCGATTCCCGCTTCTACCAACTCTTCGACAACCAATTGGATGATCGGCTTGTCGACTATCGGCAGCATTTCCTTGGGCATCGATTTGGTCGCCGGCAACAATCTTGTTCCCGATCCTGCCACTGCAATAACCGCTTTTTTGATTTTCTTCATTTTGTTATATTAAATATTTTTTTATGACAATCTTTTTTTACTCCTTGTTTTCAATTCCGCATTAAATTCATTTATCGCTTCTTCCAAAACGGGATGGAAATTTTTGCTGATGTTTTTTTCTTTGACGATATTACCGGCCTCCAAAAGAGAATCCGGTGTTCCCGCATCCAGCCACGCTCCGTCAAAAACTGTAACCACTAGCTCTTCTTCTTCCAGATATTTTTTATTTACGTCGGTAATTTCCAATTCTCCACGGTCGGATGGAGCCATATTTTTGGCTATTTCAACGCATCTGTTGTCATATAAATATAATCCGGTTACCGCAAAATCACTTACGTATTCCGTCGGTTTTTCCACAATTTCAACAGCCTTATTGTTTTCGTCAAATTTTACCACACCGAAACGTTCCGGATCGGAAACTTTCTTGACAAACACATGCCCTCCTGATTGGAAATTTTTTATTTCTTTGGAAAAATCGTCTTCGAAAATATTATCTCCTAAAATAAGCGCCGCATTATCGTTTCCGATATGGTTTTCTCCCAATATCAGAGCTTCAGCAAGGCCGCGCGGAGCCGGTTGGACTTCGAAAGTTATATTTATCCCGTGTTTTTTCAAAAGCGAACCGAGCAAATTCAAAAATTGACCACTGTGTTCAGGCGCCACTATTACCAAAATATCTTTTATCCCGGCCTTTATAAGCGTATTAAGCGGATAAAAAATCATTTGCTTATCATATACCGGTAAAAGTTGCTTCGAAGTCGTCGCTGTCATCGGAAAGAGTCTGGTAGCGGTTCCGCCGGCCAAAATGATTCCTTTCATTTTTCTTTTTTTAGGCTTGCATTGTTCCATATTATTTTTTTATACTTTTGGATAAATTGGATAACTTTTGCAGAACGCCGCGACTTCTTTTCTCAGCACTTTCAATTTTTTCTCGTCAGTGTGGTTGGTTATGATGGCATCAATCCATCCGACGATTCTTCGGATTTCTTTTTCTTTCATTCCCCGGGAAGTTATCGCTTGCACCCCGACGCGAATTCCGCTCGGATCCATCGGACTGCGAGGATCATCGGGAATCATATTTTTGTTCACGGTAATGCCTGCTTCATCCAAAGCGTGTTCAGCTTCTTTTCCGGAAACTCCCCTGCTCGACATCACATCAATTAGTACCATATGATAATCTGTTCCTCCAAACATCATTTTATATCCTCTCTTGGAAAGTTCGTTTTCCAAAACCTTGGCGTTTTTAATCACTTGTTTGGCGTATGCTTTGAAAGACGGTTTGAGCGCTTCACCCAATGCTACCGCTTTGGCGGCGACATTGTTCATATGCGGTCCGCCTTGAAACCCGGGGAAAGCGGATTTATCGATCGCTTTGGCGAATTTTTCTTTGCACATTATCATTCCGCCTCTCGGTCCGCGCAATGTCTTGTGTGTCGTGGTCGTCACAATGTCAAAATATGGCACAGGATTAGGCAAGGCTTTTCCCGCAATCAAACCGGCGATATGCGCGATATCAAACATCGAAATTGCGCCCACTTTTTTGGCGATTTGTTGGAATTTTTTGTAATCCAATTGCCTGGTGTAAGCGGAAAATCCCGCCAAGATCAATTTCGGCTTGTGTTGAATTGCCATTTTTTCCAATTCCTTATAATCTATTTTTCCGCTTTTGTCTGTTTTGTAGCGGACGAAGTTATATATCTGCGCTGAAAGAGTGACCGGATGGCCGTGCGTCAAATGTCCGCCGTGTGAAAGATCCATTCCCAAAACCGTATCTCCGGGTTGGAGTACCGCGTTATAGGCAATCATATTGGCTGGCGCTCCGCTGTGCGGTTGGACATTGATGTGTTCGGCTCCGAAAAGTTTTCTGGCACGCTCAATCGCCAATGATTCCACGACATCGGTATAATCTTGTCCGCCGTAATATCTTTTTCCCGGATAACCCTCGCTGTATTTATTCGTAAAAACCGTTCCCAGTGCTTCCAACACAGCTTTGGAAACATAATTTTCCGATGCGATCAGCTCCATTCCCTCTTGTTGGCGTTTAGTTTCCCCCTGGATAGCTTTATATACCTGCGAGTCTTGTTTTTTTAAATTATCGTAAGACATATTATTAATTTTCAATAATCAATTATCAGTTTACAATGAATTTTCAATATTCAATGTTTGGAAATTGATCCATTGGTTATTAATTGTAAATTGTGAATTGTAATTGGAAATTTAAAAAATAAAAAATATGGAAAATTTTTTATTTTTTATTTTTCAAATATTCTCTCAGTGCTAATTTCCAACTGCGCATTGGATTTAATCTGGTGTTAATCAATGTTGAAATATATGGCCTTTGGGCGGGACGCGGAAACTCATCTCCGGAAACAGGCACGGTTTTCGCTTTTATTTTCGCCTGCTTATATAATTCTATCGCAGCCTCATACCACGTGCAAGCGCCCGAATTGAACACATGATAAATCCCATAGGGTTTTTCCGCTTCGATAATTTCTTTGGTTTTTTTGGCTAAATCCGGCGCATAAGTGAAACAGCTGGTCTCTTCATCGACAACTTTAACTTCCGTTTTGTTTTTTTCAGCTTTTTTTCCTACTTCTTGCATTACATCGAAAAAGCTTTTCTTGGCGTTCTTTGATTTCGCCGGTTTTCCGAAAAGTTTAGACAAGCGGATGATATAATATTTGTTTCCATACTTCATCACGTTTTCTTCCCCTGACAATTTCGTCTGCCCATATTTCTGCACCGGCTCTGCCAAAGCGTCCTCGCGAAAACCAAGCTCCGGAATGAAATTTTCATGCAATGAGCAAGAACCGCAAGAACCGCTGCATCCGCTCGGTTCGGGAATTTCCGGCATTCCGGAAAAAACATAATCGGAAGAATAATGCACCAACGTCGCATCCATTTTCTTGGCGGTTTTTGCCAAATATCCCGGTGCTTTCCCGTTCAAGTTTTTTGCTTTTTCAAATTCCGTTTTGTCTTTTTCACACAAATCGACGGCGTTATAGGCGGCGGCGTTTAAAATTATTTCCGGTTTCAATTCGGAAATTTTTTCTTTTGTTTGCTTTTCATCGGTAATGTCGATTTTATCGAAATCCCAACCAGTCACTTCATAGTCGCTGTCTTTTTTGAAAACTTCAACCAGTTCTTGACCAAGCATCCCTTTTGATCCAATTATTAAAATTTTCCTCATATTATTTATTTTTTGTCATTCCGGACTTGATCCGGAATCCAGGACATTTGCCATTTCCCTGGATTCTCGCCTCCGCGGGAATGACATGTTTGATTAGATATTTAATATTTTTTCCAAATATTTTTTCGCTTCCAATTGTTCTTCGAAGGAATTTTCAAGCTCGATACTCATATATCTGGGCATATAATTTT
>Ga0172374_1001717_pt1 | contig 14480 bp, 15 predicted proteins | sample LakKiv3m_FD_114536 | JGI IMG/M metagenome (GOLD analysis project Ga0172374, IMG submission 114536) | Freshwater microbial communities from Kabuno Bay, South-Kivu, Congo - kab_092012_10.3m | ecosystem: Environmental > Aquatic > Freshwater > Lake | place: Democratic Republic of the Congo... | reverse complement strand
GTATTTTTCAGCCATTGGCTCAGACACATCCACAAAAAATCAATGGTTATTGATGAAAATATCGCTTTTGTCGGAGGAGTGAATATCGGCAAACGTTTCACTTATTGGAACGACATTCAACTAAAAGTCCGCGGTAGAATTGCCAAACGAATATTACGCTCATTTGCCTACGCCTATGAAATGGCAGGTGGAAAAGACGAAGAAACTCTTGCTTGGAGGAACAAAAAATTTTCATATAAACTTCGCTTTTGGATTGTCGAACATTTGCCGGCCAAAAACATCCACACCCTTCGCAGAAATTATATCGAAAGAATAACCAAAGCGAAAAGCAAAATACGAATTGTAACCCCATATTTCACTCCCCCGCGATGGTTGTCATCCTTGCTTGATGATGCCATCAGGAGGGGGGTTGATGTCGAAATAATGATTCCGCAAAAAACCGACTGGACCATAATGGATTCAATAAACGGACGCTATATGAAAATGCTCCATTCCTATGGAATAAAGTTTTTCCTATCGCAAACAATGAACCATTCGAAAGTGATGCTTATAGATGAAGAATTTGGCTTGGTCGGATCGCAAAACATAGACCATCTTTCTTTCAGGATTAATGCGGAAATCGGAATATTCTTCCGAGAAAAACAAGCGCTGAAACAACTTTCCAAAATATATGAAAAATGGAAATCGGCTTCGATTGTCTTTGATCCGCAAAAATACAAACCGAAACTAACCGACTATGTTTTGGGAGCGATTGTTAGAATTTTCCACTCAGTACTATAAATATAAAATTCAAAATTCAAAAAACAGGTTAATGCCTGTTTTTTGATACCGAATTAATTTTAAGAGATAATTGTATTAAAAAGTACGAGAGTTATCATTAAAATTCAAAATATTATGAAAATTCCACACATATTTCCCCAATTCGAAAATGATAAAGCGCTTTTTGTCGTTACCGGTGAGTTCGAAGCGAAATTTTATGTCGCTGAGAACGGGGAGATTTTTGAAACAAAATCTTTTTCATTGGATCCGCGCGAAGAAGCCAAAGAAAAACAGGCTTTTGTCGGAAAAAAAGGCGGGATGCAAAGCCTCTCCGCCGTTTCCCATCACGGGGCATATATTCTGGAATTAAAAAACAAATTTTACAAAAAAGTCGGAAAAGTCGTTGAAAATATCGTATCGGAAAAGAAAATAAACGGTTTATACATATTCATTCCGGAATATGCCAAAAATAAAATCGTGGAGAAATTTCCCCTAATCGCCATTGAGAAAAACAAAGGGGTTTATACCGGAGAATACACCAAGCACAATCCATTGGAACTTTTGGAAATGATCAAAAAAAATGACCCGTCTCTTGTTTTGAGATAGGTCATTTACAAATCTGCTTTAACGAATCGGAAGATCAGCCGGCAATCGCCGATATTTTTACGTTGGCAACTCGCACCCTTGATCCTGAATCTGAGATCCAGGCTTCCGCATCGAAAATCCACAACGATTTTCTTCTTTCGACGATTTCCGCCTCCAGCAAAAGGGTTTCTCCTGGTCTTACCACCCAACGGAATTTCGCATCGATTCCGCGGAAAAGAACACCGGTTCCAGGATTATCCGCCAGCGCCAAAATGCCGCAAGCCTGAGCCAATGATTCAACAATGAATACCCCCGGAAAAATAGGGTTGCCGGGAAAATGCCCCTGGCAATGATTCTCCTGGACATCCTTGAATGCCAGAATGCTTTCTCCGGGAACCATTTCATATACGCCGTCAACGAAAAGAAAAGGTTCGTTATGAGGCAAAATCATTTTGATTTCGTCTTTGCCGATAATGCAACTGCGTTTTTTGTCCGCCATCTGTAAACCTCCGCGAGTTTTTGTTGTTCTTGCAATGAACTACGGTTTTTTTCTTCTCTTTTTTTCCGACAAAACAAATACTACTTACCGGAAAAAAAGAGAATCCTGCTTGAAAGCAGGATTCTCAAAAAAACTATTTTACAGCCACAGTCGCTCCAGCTTCTTCCAATTTCTTTTTAACTTCTTCAGCTTGTTCTTTGTTAACTTTTTCCTTGATCATCTTAGGCGCTCCATCAACCAAATCCTTAGCCTCTTTCAACCCAAGACCGGTAATTTCACGAACAGCTTTGATAACATTGATTTTCTGCGCTCCTGCAGCAGTCAATTCAACATCGAATTCAGTCTTCTCTTCTGCGGCTTCAGCAGCAGCTCCAGGCATAGCACCCATCATCATCGGCGCAGCAGCGCTGACTCCGAATTTCTCTTCAAGAACCTTCACGAGTTCCGCAAGATCCAAAACACTCATTTTTTCGATTTCTCCAACGAGTTTTTCGAATTTTTCAGGAACAACCACTTCCTTTTTTTCTTCAGTCATAATAATTGTCCCCACAAATTTACGAATCTTCTACAAATCAACAAATAAAATTCGCTCTATTTGTACGTTTGTAGTTAGTTTGTATATTTGTAGGATATAAAATTTACTTTATTTAATTAAATTAAAACAAACTCACTACGCTTTTTGCTCTTTAATTGCATTAAGCGCTTGCACCAATCCTCTGAGATTTCCTCCCAAAACATTGACGAATCCGGAAACCGGAGATTTGAGGCTTCCAACCAACTTGGCAAGCAATTCTTCCTTGGAAGGAATCTTAGCCAAAGCTTTGACCTCTTTATCATTCATCGGCTCTTTTCCAAGCACCCCCCCGATCATTTTCAGATTTTCATTAGTCTTGGCGAATTTGTCGATTATTTTGGCAGCAGCCACTTCGTCTTGATTGGAAAAAGAAACAGCAACTTGACCTTCAAGTCCTCTGACGCTAGTATCAATTCCCGCGTCTTTCAAGGCGATGTCGATCAAAGTTTTTCTGGAAACGACGTATTCCACTCCAGCTTCACGAAGCTGTTTTTTCAACTCGGTAACGTCCTTGACTTGGATACCTTTGTAGTCAACAAACACTATCGACTTGGAGTTTTTCGCTTTTTCCGTCAAATCTTTTACTATCTGCTTTTTTTGTTCTTTTGTTAACATAATGATATAAATCCCCAATCAATCCCTAATTTATTTGCATATTATCTCTAATTTCATTCGAGATTATTTGGGATATTATTTGTGTCAGATTTGTGATTTATACAATCAAAAAATCTGCGTTTCCGCAGACTCGACCTTTATATACATCAAACCGACAAAACAGTCAGCTTGTGTATCCTCGACAGGGCTTACTGTGTCGCGTGATGACGAAGTCATTTTACACGATTGATGCCTGTTGTCTGCGGATATTTAAAATTCAATTGTCAAAATTTATTGCGCGACCTCTTCTTTCTTATCTTCTTCCTTTATTTCTTCCTTCACTTCCTCAATCGCCTTTTCTTCAGTTTTCACTTCCTCGGCAGGAACTTCTTTAACTGCCGGCTTAGGCATCTTTATCACCTTTTTCTTTCCTTCAATGATTCCTTCTCTAACGAAAAGATTATAAGCGGTTTTTGATACCTGAGCTCCTTTTCCTATCCACTCTTTAATTTCATCTTTCTTTAACACTGATTTTTTCAAATGCGGATCATAACTTCCTAGCAACGCGATATGTTTACCAGTCGGAGCGGCCGTGTGTTCTTGCAATACCACTCTAAACTGAGCCTTGTTTCTTCTTCCTGTCCTTGAAAATCTTATAGTCAACATAAAATATTGATATCATTTACATATAAATAAATCGGGAGTATGTCTACCCTCTTTCTTGGCTTTTGCCAATTGGGCTAATTAAGCCTCTTTTCAGCGTTTTTTCGATGCTTTTACGATTATATCAGATAGACAAAATATGTCAACACCATACGTCCTATCTGGCAGGGATTGGCTTATTTTCCATCAATTCAAGCGCTATTCGTTTAAAGCAGACTCTTCCGCTGTCGTGCTGCCAATCTTTAAGAAAAAATTCGTTTTCATAATCAATATTGTTTCCCTCTAAATTAGAAAGCATAAAAATGGCGCATAATTCGAAAGTTTTTTCTCCGGTTTTATTATATTCGATCGCGCTTTCATTTCTAACCGGCAAAGAAAACTCCGTGTTTTTCAATTGACTGAGATTTTCGGGAAGATTCCCGGTCTTGTTGAAATACCCGATAATACTGCTATCAACATTTTGCAAATCATTGATGATTTGCTGATCAATTTTTTTCTGGCGAGAAACAGTTGGGCTGTCGATTATGAAAAATCCGGAAATGAAAATTATCGACACGACCGCGATCGCCGCCTGAAAAACTATCCTGCTTTGTTTATATTTCTTACCAACAATACCGCTTCTTCTCATATCCCAAAAATAATATTCAAAAATCGAACCGGCAATCACGAAAACCGCCAGAACTTTAAGCAAGAATCTTGCCGCAATATCCCCTTCCAAGAAATTAATAATCAACGCTATGATATCACCGATAATCGTTCCAGCCGCAAAAAACATCACGATATACGTCATCCACCTGCGAACCCTGGAATCTTCAGACATTTCCCCTTTAAACAAATATCCGTTTATTAATTTTGCCGAAATGAAAAATACCGGACCTGCCGCAAAAATCGCCGCAATTCCAAATTTCACCGCCCCTTGGTCAAAATTTCCCTGGAAAGCATACAACAAAGATTCGGGAATAAGTTTGTTAATATATTGAAATATTATCGCCCCGCTGCCGAACGCCACAAATGCCAAAGAAAAAAAATGCAACAAATAGAGAAAAAAATGCAACGCCGGATTGTTTGTTTCTTTTTTCATGAATTTATGTTTTATAAATTACGAACGTATTACAAACTTACAAACATATAAATTCCATAATCTACCGACATTATAAACGTTATAAACTTTATGAATTTGGTAGCTTTATGAATTTTATAACCTTCTACTTAATAATTTTTCCGCCTTGTCCGATTTGATCCAATTTCACCGAAAGCAACCTGGAAATTCCATCATCCATAGTCACGCCATAAAGCAAAGATGCCTGCCGCATAGTTTCGCGATTATGCGTAATGGCGATAAATTGAGTGTTTCCTGAAAGTTCCTGGAGAATTTTCCCGAATCTTTTCGAATTCGCCTCATCCAAAGCGGCTTCCACTTCGTCCAAAATAGCGAACGGCGGCGGATTATGGGCAATAATCGCAAAAAGCAAAGCCAAGGAAGTCAATGAACGTTCGCCGCCGGAAAGCATCGAAAGATTGGTGATTTTTTTTCCGGGAGGACAAGCAAAAATATCAATTCCCAATTCCTTTTCTTTTTCAACATCTTCTTCATCCTCCTGCGAATTTTCAGATTCAACATCATCCCCTTCCTTGATTTTGACTTTTGACCTTTGACCCTTGACTTTAATCAGATGCGCGCTTCCTCCTCCGAAAATAATTTTGAAATACTTCCCAAATTCGGTGTTTATTTCATCAAAAGCCTTAATGAATTCCGAATCTATTTTCTGTTCCATTTCTTTGATCACTTCCTTCAATGACTCGGACGTTTTTTCCAAATCAAGCAATTCGCCGCTGAGAAAATCAAAACGTGTGTTGGTTTCTTGATATTCCTGAACGATCATTGGATCGATTCCGCCAATTTGCTCCATTTGAAATTTCATTCTGGAAATTTCTTTTTCCATTTTCTCGCGGTCGATTTCCTCGCCGTCCCAGCCAGAAGCCTGTCCGCCTTGGGCGGAGAATTCACCTTGTTTTTGATTAATCAAAGAACTCGGTTCACAATGAAGTTCGTTTCTTATTTCATTCGTTAAATCCTCTTCGCGTACTTCAACGCGTGCCAATCTTATTTTCGCTTCATTAAACACGTCTTTCAATTTGTTAAGCTGTTCCTGTTTCAATCGCACCTCTTTTTCCAATTCAAAAAACCTTTTCCTGGCTTTCCTGCTTTTTTGAATTTCTTCGTTGATTTTCACCTCGATTTCCGAAACAAGCTTCCTGTTTTCATCGAACATTTTTTGCAATTCTTCTTTTTTCGCAATAAAAGATTCGATTTTATCCTGGATTTCCTTGGTTTCTTTGGAATTGTCTTTTTGAACTTTCACCTCGCCCGTTCCCGATTGGCTGTGCAAATCAAAAAGTTCCTGTTGAATGGCGCGCGCGAACTCTTTGATGTCTTGAAGTTGTTCCAAATTTTCAGCCGCTTCAATTCTTTCGATCAATTTTTCCTGGTCGCTCCTTATTTTTGAAAGTTTTCCTTGAACATACTTTAAATCGACCGGTATTATTTCATATGTTTTTTGGCTTGCCAGTCTCTCTTTTTCAATCGCCAACCTTCCTTCGGTAACTATCAATTCCCTTTCGATTTCATTCAATTTTTGACGGATGGAATTTTTTTTCTTTTCAAGTTCTTCTTGTTCGGAACCATCCTCAACGTTTTTCGCTTCAATTGAAAGTTCATCTCCGATCTTATCAACATCCCTTTGCACGTTCATCATATCGACGCCGACGGAATTTTTTTCCTGCGACAACATTTCCCTTTCGATCTGAAAAGTATGCCAGAGATAAGAAAACAATTTGATTTGTTTTTCATTGAGAGTCGCCGCCAATTCTTTTCCTTGCTGAGCTTTTTCCGCTTGACGCTTAAGCATTTTTAAGTGCGGCTCTATTTCACGAATAAGTCCGGACACTCTTTCCATATTCTCTCTCGTATTTTCAATCTTCTTGAGCGCCCTGTCTTTTTTGATTTGATACTGCTTAACACCGGCAGCATCTTCCAAAACACCCCTTCTTTCAATCGGAGTAGCATTAAGAATCGCATCGGACATTCCTTGATTTATCACACAATAACTGTCCTTGCCAATTCCCGCTTTTGCCAGAATATCGACAATATCCAAAAGTCTGACCTTGCTTCCATTTATCGAATATTCCGATTCGCCGCTACGAAAAAGTTTCCTGGTAATAACGACTTCGGAAAACTCCAGAGGGATTCTTTTATCGGAATTATCAAAATAAAGCGTCACTTGGGCGCTATTTAATCTTGACTTATTTCCGGAGCCGGCAAAAATCACGTCTTCGGATTTTTTTCCCCGAAGCGTTTTCATTGATTGTTCGCCAATCGCCCATTTGATCGCATCAGAAACATTTGATTTTCCGCTTCCATTCGGACCGACAATGGCGGTTATTCCAGAATCACCATCTGAAGAACTGTCCTTGTGATTGAAATCAAATTCTAAAAACGTTTTATTAGCGAAAGATTTGAATCCGGATATTTCAACTTTCTTTAAGTACATGCCGATTTGCGTAAATTACAAGTAAAAATCCTAATCCTGTTTTCCAATTATTTCAGCCATTTCCACAAACCTGTTTGAATATCCCCATTCGTTGTCATACCAACCAACGATCTTCACCATATTGTCTTGCGACATCGTCAATGGAAGATCGACGATCGCGCTGTTTGGATTCATTTTGTAATCCGTCGAAACTAATTCCTTGTCTGTCGCATCCAAAATTCCCGCCAAATCACCCCTGGCAGCTTCACGAAAAGCTTCGTTGATTTCCTCAACAGACTTGGGAGTTTTTACCGTACAAACAAAATCAACAATGGAAACCACCGGCGTCGGGACGCGAAAAGAAATTCCGTCGATTTTTCCCTTGAGATGTTCAATGACTTTTCCGACGGTTTTTGCCGCCCCGGTAGAAGTCGGAATTATATTCAAGGCTGCCGCCCTAGCCCTTCGCAAATCACTATGCGGAAGATCAAGAACGCGTTGGTCATTAGTATATGAATGGGTGGTGGTCATAAAACCTTTTTCGATTTCACAAAGACCGTCCAAAACTTTGATCATCGGCGCTAAGCAGTTGGTCGTGCAAGATCCGTTGGAAATAATCGTCTCGCCTTGATATTCGTGAACGTTTATGCCTGGAAGATAAACTGGCGTGTCATCTTTTGGAGGAGCCGACATTAAAACCTTCTTGGCTCCCGCATCGATATGCGATTGCGCTTTTTCTTTGGTCAAAAATGCTCCGGTGCACTCCAAAACAACATCCACGCCCAATTCGCCCCAAGGAAGATTTTTCGGATCTTTTTCCGAAAAATATTTGATGCGCGTTCCGTCCACAATCAACTCACTGTTTTCCTTATCCACGTTCACATCACGATTATAAACGCCATATGAAGAATCATATTTCAACAAATGGGCGACCGTTTCGATATCCGTCAAATCATTGATGGCAACAACCGCTAAATTTTCCTTTTCAAATGCGATTTTTAATACCGGTCTTCCGATACGACCGAAACCATTGATAGCGATTTTTATCATATTGTTTTTTAATTTAAAAATTATACTTATTCCGAAATATTACGGGTACTATTAAGCATTGGCAGTAATATTATTCATTAGTCTTTGGATATTAGTTGAGCCAACGACCTATAACCAAAAACCAGACCTGCAGCCAATGACTTTTGTTGCCTATGTCATTGTCCTTCCATCTCCACTATCTTCCAATGTTCTCCTTGGATTTTTTCGACATCGAATTCAGTATCCTTCAAAATCGTATTCTTCGCAATCCCCCCTATTCCAAACTGCAAATTTTCAATCGAAATATCTTCCACGTGTTCGCTATGCCCGTCGTGTGCCAATGCGATTTGTCCGATCTCAACTTTAACTTTTAAAATTTTCGACAAATTCTTTTCTTTGGCAATTTTCAAAACTTCATCAATTATTTCTTTGGCTAATAGAAAATCATGCATAACAATATAATTCAAAATGCAAAAGTCAAAATGCAAAATTTAGGAATGTCGTCCCGCCAAAAGCGGGACTCCATAATTTTTATTTTTGATTTTTGATTTTTTAATTTTACTTAGTGGACCGCACAGGAGATACACGGGTCATATGCACGAATAAACGCGCGCATCTTCTTTTCCCTGTCTTTTTCCGGCATATCCAAAACCTGTTCTTCGATGAATTTGGAGATATCATCTTCCAAATGCGCCAAAAATTGGGCGGTCGGCGTGATGATATTAACATTTTTAATATATCCCTTTGAATCGATATCGACGTAATAATAAAGCGTTCCGCGCGGCGCTTCGACCGCGGCGGAAGCGGATCCCTCCTTGATTTCATACGGCTTAGTCAAAGCGTTTTGCAAATCCAAATGAGAAAGTTTTTTCAAAATACTGACCGAATCTTCCATTGAATGGATAACTTCGACCATTTGAAAAATAACATTATGGAAGGTATTGAAATCCGGAAATTTTATGCCGAGACTGTTCAAGTATTCCGTCGCCTTGACGGAAAGCTTTCTATGTTGATTGTTGACTCGAGCAATCGCCCCGACCATATAGCTGGTTTTTCCGTCAACTTCAACTCTTTTTATGATTTCGCGCGGACGATGCAATTCGTGGAAGTTTTTTTCAAAATCAGAAACGTGAATATGCAATCCCTTATTGGAAACTAAATCGCCGTCATAAATCGCATATTCGCCCTTGGTTTGTAAGCACACATATTCGGTTTTCCTTTCAAATTCCGGCAGTTTTATTTTTTTGAAAAATTCACCTAAAGCCAACGCGTCCTTCATTGTTTCTTCGCCCTGTTTGATTAATTTCTGAATTTCTTCCTTGCTTGGAACTTTCTTGAAGCCGCCAACCTCATTGGTCAGAGGATGCACGACTCTCCCTCCGATAACTTTTACCAATTCCATCCCGTAATCGCGGATACGCAGAGCTTTCTTTGTTTCTTCCGGATATTTTTCCACCAATTTCAAATCATTTTCGATATCCAAAAAATCCGCCAACGACAAAAAGAAAAGATGCAACGCGTGCGAATGGATGAATTGCGCATGCTCCATCACCTTGCGGAGCATCACCGCTTCCTCCGTAACCTTGACCCCTATCGCGTTTTCAATCGCCTTAATGGATGTCAGATTATGGACCACCGGACAAATCCCGCAAATCCTTTGGGCCACGACTGGCATATCGGCATAGTGCCTGCCGATCAAAATCCCCTCAATCAAACGAATTCCCTCTTGCACCTCAAAACGGGCATCCTTGACTTGCCCTTTAAGCACACTGGCCATAAAACCGGTGTGTCCTTCAATTTTCGCAACATGATTTATACGAAGTAACATATCCTAATTATATCCGAATTACATCCGAATTCTTTAGATCTTATTAAGAATTCGTATCGGTTTTATTGATTTTTCCGCAAAATTAACAATTATTCCCAATTCCTTATTCGTAGCCTTCAAATATCTCCGCATTTGAACATAATCCTTCTTTGTAATGCTTTTTTTATTTTTAACATCTAAAACAATTTTGTCTTCTATTAAAAAATCTAACCTATTTCCAAATATTTTAATTCCATTTAATACTATCGGGATATCTTTTTCTCTTACATATTCTACATCAAGGCTTTTGAAAATTATTTCCAGTACATCGCAATACTGCTTATGATTACAATAACTGCCCATCTTATTGTGAACATCAAACAAAATTCCATTTAGCTCATATGCAAGCTCCTTGTGTAAAATTTCAACCATTTGGATAAAATTCGGATTTAATTCGGATGTTTGGATTCCCATTCGGATATGTCATCTCTCAGACCGTATATCTCAGTAACATTATCAAATTGTTCATCGCTCATAAATTGCTTCATCGCAGCTCTCATCGCTTTAACGTTTCCTCCGGGACGCAATCCTCGGCAACCCTGGCAACCCATTCTGGCAGTCGGACAAACCGCATCGCATCCTCCCAAAATCATCGGTCCAAAGCATGGTTTTTTTTCAAGCAACAAACATTTATTACCTTTTTTCTTGCATTCCACGCATACCGGATTATCAGGAATATTCGGGATTTGTCCTGCTAAAAGTAAAGGAACGTAATTCAAAAACTCTTCAGCGTTTATCGGACAGCCCGGCAAAACAAAATCCACTTTGACCAGATTATCAATTTCCCTGATTTCCTTGTTATCGATACCTTGGATGTATTTATATACGTGTTTAATGGTGTTTTTTCCTTCATGATAGTTCTTTATTTCCGGAATTCCGCCCATCGCCGCGCAATTTCCCAGCGCCACCAAAATCTTACTTCTCCTTCTGGCCTCCAAAAGAGTTTTTTCATTTTCTTCGGTAATCGGATCACCTTCGACAAAAACCACGTCCAATTCGACGCCTGGATCTTCTTCGTCTTCAAGCAAGCGAAAATCCACCAATTCAACTTCGTTCATCAGACTTAAAAATCTCTCGCCCAAATCCAACAGGGCGAACTGGCATCCTTCGCAGGAAGTCAAGCTGACAATGGCGATTTTCGGTTTGGGTTTTTGCGGTTTATCCTCAGCCGCCTTTTTCGGCGCCGTATCTTTCTCCGAATCCTTAACCCGCACGTTTATTTTTATTTGTGTATCCGTTTCCATCATATATATGATTTTAGCATATTTTTAGAAAATCGTAAAAACTCAAACACAAAAATATCAATTGCTTCAAAAAGCCAAACGATGATATTCTTTAAAGATGGAAATCATCGAAACCGGATTAATCTCGAAAAAAACAATCATTGCCCTGGGCGCCGAATCCGCCGGCAATTTTTCCGTCTTCAAAAACGGAACTATTTATCGTTCCGGTGATTTCGGCGATCTTTTGGATGAAAATAATTTCAAAAAATATAAGCGCACTCTGGACGACTTTCTTAAAAAAGAAGAAAACAATCCATCCATTATTTTAACCGATCTGCATCCTGAATATGCCACCACGCTTCTTGGAAAAGAATTGGCAAAAAAATATAAAGCCAAACACATCCAAATCCAGCACCACATCGCCCATATTTTTTCCCAAATGGGAAAATATATGGGAATTCCAAATTCCAAATTCCAAATTCCAAATTCCATTTATGGAATTGCACTGGACGGTACCGGATATGGAACTAATGGAAAAATTTGGGGAGGAGAATGCTTCGCAATTTCCAATTTCCAATTTCCAATTTCCAATCAATTTTCAAATTCTAATGACAAAATTTCAAAACAAAAAATGCAAGTTGAACGGATTGGGCATTTGGAAAATCAGATGATGATTGGGGGCGAGTTGGCAATCAAGGAGCCGGCGAGGATGCTGATCGCGATTATCGCAAAAGTCAAAAGTCAAAAGTCAAAAGTCAAAAATTCAATTCAAAAATCAAAATTGGAAGATAATAAAGAATTTGTTTATAGTTTTGTGAAAAAATATTATTCTCGCAATGATTTTGAATTATTGTGGAATCAATTGGAACAGAATTTCAATTGCCAGGAAACCTCCAGCACAGGAAGGGTTTTGGATGCCATCGCGGTTCTGCTTGGTTTTGCCAAAAACGAAAGGAACTTCAAACACGAAGCGACATATCTTTTGGAGAAAAATTCCACCAAGCCATATACCAACCTGAAACCAATAATTTTAGAAATTAAAAATTCAAAATTAAAAATTGATTCAAAATTCAAAATTCAAAATTCAAAATTCATCCTTAAAACAACGCCTCTATTTGAATATCTCGTTAAAAATCTACACAAAGACAAACATAGGCTTGCCGCCACCGCCCAGCTTTATATCGCACAAGGATTGGATGAAATAATCAAATATCACACAAGCAATCATATTCATAATGTCATCCCCGCGAAGGCGGGGATCCAGAAAATTGAAACAACGCAAAACTTGGATCTAGATTCCCGCTTACACGGGAATGACAAGGATATCAATCTCGTAATTCTTTCCGGCGGAATTTCAAATAACAAAATCATTTCCGAATATTTTGAAAAATCAGAAAACAAAAAACCAGGCATTCCTCGTGGCGACGCGGGCCTTTCCTTCGGACAGATCGTTTATCTCCTATCAAGCTAGCAAATCCTCGGAATCAGCTTCCCTTTCGGCATTTCGATTGGACGCAAAGATCCAAGTTTAGTTTTAAGATATACGAGAGGCCTGCCCGCCTCATTGCGCGAAGCGCTATGGGCGTGGCCGATGATTTTCGCTTCCTTATTGAAAGTTCTCAAAATTTTCAAAACTTTATCGGAATTTTTTGGCGAAACGGAGGCAATAAATCTTCCTTCGGAAGCCAAAGAAAAAATATCCAGTCCCAAAAGTTCCGTTACTGAAATCACTTCTTTTTTGTATGGTAAATTTTCTTCTTCCAGAACCACTTTGACTTTAGATTTTTGCGCCATCTCCACCAAATTAGCCGCCAATCCTCCGCGGGTCGGATCTTTGCAGGCGCTGAGATATTTTCCGACTTTTTCCAATTCTTTGTTGAATGGCTTGGAATCGCTTTTGATTTTCGTTTGATAGTTGAATCTTTTCGCCAAAAGCGCCACTGTGTGCTCGCCCAAATCTCCGGAAGAAATAATGAAATCTCCGGGCTTGATTCCATTGTTCGAAATTATTTTTTCCGCCAACCCCACTCCCGCCGTGGTGATTTCAATCTTGTCAATTTTTCCTTTTTCCGTAACTTTTGTGTCCCCTGTCACCACCGGCACGCCGGATTCTTTTGAAACTTGAGCAATCGACTGCATTATTTTTTCCAAATCGCTTTTGGGAAACCCTTCCTCCATCACGATACTAAGTGAAATTCCAATCGGTTTAGCTCCCATCACCGAAACGTCATTGATCGTTCCGCTCATCGCGATTTTCCCAATATCCCCACCGGGGAAAAATATCGGATCGACAATATAGGCGTCAGTCGTAAACACCAATTTTTGTTTTCCCAACGAAAAAACCGCCGCGTCATCCTCGCAGTTTTTCCACTTATTTCCTCTGGAACCCAAAATTTTGCGAATATCAGAAATCAGCTCTCCCGAACTGAATCCTCCCCCGCCCATATCCAAAGTTATGTTTTTTTCTTTTTTATCATTCATATAATTCAATTATAAACCACATCTCATAAAAACACTAAGGCTAATGCATTTAATAAATTAACATAAAAAAATAAAAAACCGGGGCGGCAATCGCTACCCCGGCATACAACTTTTTCCTCTTATTCTATTTTTTTTGACATCCAGGGCCACCCCTTGGACGCCCGAAACACCGCACGTTTTTCGGAGATGACCTGTATCCCCTTAAGACCGTGGTCTTGATCATTTTCACAATGCAGAATAACCTCCTGCCCCGCGAGAATCGTCGGCACTCCCGCTGGATGAGAAAAAGAATACATATTCTCTCCCACCCAAATCTGCAAGACAGCCACCTTCTCGCTCAAATACAGGTGTTCCGCCTTTTCCACCACCCCCCTTACTTCGGGGAAAAAACCACGATTATTCCACAATCCCATAATAGGAAAACCCAATTCTTCCTTCATATCTTCTTCCTCCTTGATGTATTTTTGGCTCAAATGAGCCTTTTTGTAAAAAACAACTGTCTTTAATTATAGCGCATTTGACCAAAAAAGTCAATGATTATTTTCTCATCTCCGGTAATGTGTCAAAACATTTTGGGATTTTTTGTCCTCAAAAAACTGGGAAAACGGCACCCAATAGTCTTCCAGGATAAAACAGGGGAAATTACAGATCGCATGGGAATTGGCATACCCTAATT
>Ga0172374_1001714_pt1 | contig 14488 bp, 20 predicted proteins | sample LakKiv3m_FD_114536 | JGI IMG/M metagenome (GOLD analysis project Ga0172374, IMG submission 114536) | Freshwater microbial communities from Kabuno Bay, South-Kivu, Congo - kab_092012_10.3m | ecosystem: Environmental > Aquatic > Freshwater > Lake | place: Democratic Republic of the Congo... | reverse complement strand
TGTCGGGCAGGCCGCTAACCAGGTTACCTATATCAAAACCCATACTCTATTTTTCCAAGATATAAACAGTCGTATCGCCAAATGAAACGGACCTAAGCACCCGCTTGCCGTCGTGCATGCTTTGTTCACTCTCGAATATCGAATCTAAATCAAAACCATATGGCCTTAAAAGACAGCAGGTAGAAATATCAACAAGTGATTTGAGATACCTGGGCAGCTTGCTCAGCAAAATCTCCCGCAGTTTTGCATCCGGATCGTAGCCGTACAGGACATCTGCTATCAGCATCGGGCCACGAATTTCGTCAAGCAAATCCAGGTTTAATCGCTTTGAGAATGGGTATCCGTATTTTGGATATCGCTTGGCGAGTACGCTCCGGACGTACCATTCTCCACCATCGTCGGAGCCGATGAATTTTTTGCCTGTTCAGCGACACCCCGGACCATTTGCACCAAGCTGACATAGGCCGTACTTAAAGTGTTGATAATCACCGGATCACGGCGCATGAGCTCTGCGAAATTCGCCTGATCTTCAGAGGATTGGAGAAACTTTTTACCGTCTTTCGTATACAGGCAATCCGGAATCATGTTGAACAGCAATCCATAACCCATAAATTTTGCGACAAAGAGCGTGGCTCGGTCCGTAAACTTGCCCCCGGCCTCGTGCAGCTTCCGGCTGGATTCGTCTAAAGTAGACAAGTATGCCGCCCACTCATCGTCTGGCAGCTCAGATCCAACCAGACCTTTTTCACCTGCTTCCGCCCGGAGCTGCTGCTCCAGCAGAGAGCGTTTCCGCTCAAAATTGTATTCATCGATTCCGCGCAGGACCAGGTCAGTCTCTTCGTCACCGATCTGGACTTTAAGCTCGATCTGCAAACGCTTGTTTTCGACAGCAGCGCGGATCATGTCCTGAACACTTTTGAATTTCATGCTGTACGCTCCTTAACAATGGATAAGCATTTTGTCTTGATTTGATAGTGAATTTCCTTGAACTCCTGAACATTCACAGTCAGGCCCTTGATATCATCAATGTAAGGGCGCAACTGTTCCCGGTCTGGCCATGACAGATTCACATAAACCCGTTTGAAATCGTTCACAAGAGAATAGGCAGGCATGATTCCGGTGAGCAGCGCAAGAGCGGCTGCAACGTAGATGTCAGATGTGCTGTAACCTTTTTCTGTACTCATAGTATCCCTCGATAAAATATAATGGCGGCCCCGCCTTACGACGGGGCCTTTACACGGAAAGGAAAAAGAGAATTATTCAGCTTTCGCGTAGAACACTTCGACTCGTTGATTCAGCGCAGGGGCGCCGGCAGTGCTGGTCAAGGTGGTTGTTGCTAAGGTGTATCCGGCTTTAACAAAATCCGCGACCTCGTCGGTCGAAAGCTTTTCCTTGATATAAATCAGTTTGTCGGCATAGAATGCCTGCCGCTCGCCGATGGCCATGTCAAACAGGCTGGCCGGAGTGCCGGAAAGCGTTTGAGTAGTCCAGGAGCCGTCACCGGCGAACACATCATATGCGCAGATCAAGCCTGCGCGAAGTTTGAAAGGTACGTGCCGGGCATAGAACGGGACCGTCACCCGCTCGACGTTGTTGTCAAGAGGAGGAGCGTATTGATCCGGAACCAGATCGCAAAAGACCTCGGAGCCCAGGTGGGCGAGGGTATTGTCGCGATAATAAACCTCAAGATTCAGGCGCGGCACATCATCGAAAGCATAGGGAAAAGCACCATATCCGGAGGCGCCAAATGTGAACAGATGCGCCTGAGACAACAGGCTGTCCGCGTCTTTCTTGAACATCTCGATGCTCAGGCGATAGGTCGGGTTAAAGCGCAAGGTTCGCTCTCCACCGGCCCACTGTTTGATCTTGATCTCTTTCTCGAATTTGACCGCTTCCGGTTTAATATTCTGAACGCCATAAACATTGATCGGCTGGATATTCGTGGCAGCCGCTGCGCCCTGTATGAATGCCCGCACCAGAATTTTATCCGGGTCAATGTAGACGTCTTTGTTCGGCTTGCCGAGTACAGTCTGCATATCAACCTCCAATTAAAAAAACAAACGATTGCTCAGCCCGATAGATGGACTTTTCGACATCAGAATTAATCCACTTTGGCTTATCGACCGCCGTGATGCATACTTTGTGATCACCAAGGGTTTTCTGAGTTGACGTCTCCAGCCCGATAACAACATCGAACTTTAGTGAATTAATGGCCACGCCGTGCAAAAGGGCGTTGACCTGGCTGCCCATGATTTCCGCTTCGGAATAACTGTCCTTGGCGAGCGAGCCGATGGTCAGGCTCATTACGAAAGCAGGATTGCACCCGCCAAACTGATTGACCGTATTAAACAAAACCGGATCGTATACATATATGATCGGCTTAACTATGGCCGTGATCAATACCCTCGGGAACCCTTCGCAAACATCCCACGAAGACCACGGACTTGTGGTGCATAGTGATCTGAGCAAAGCAGCAAAAAGCGTTTGCGAATCTTTAAGCTCATATCCCGTACGTAATCCGGCCAACTTCTTGAACCCTTTTCTTTATGGCGATGTAAAAAACGTTATAAAGCACTTCCCGGCTGTCCATAGCTGCCTCCCGCATGAACCGCCTTGGCTGCATAATGTAATTCCCTCGCTCGTCTACCGTGCCCTCGTGAACCTTGGCAGCATAGGGCGCTTTGCCAGAATCGATAAACACCTTGCCAAGCACAGAATTGATTCGTAGAATTCTCACGGCCCCATGGAGATGGCCGGTTATTTGAGTGACCGGAAGTTCTCCGGGTGTGGGACTTGGCGTACCGGCCTTATGCCTCAGTCCAGCAAGATTTTCTGTTGCTTTTTCTGACACATAATCCATTCCATAATCGACCATCTCCCGCAAGGCCTGGGCGAGAATCAGCCGTACAAAGAAGCTTTTTTTCTCCCACCCAGTAGTATCGACCGTTGCATCAAATTCCGTTTTCACGCCACCCTCTTTAATCCAGCTGCCTGAAAAAGTGTTTCTCTTCCGAATTTGTATGGAGCGATGTTTGTTACCCTGTAGTCGATACTGTCAAATGTTGCTTTGTCGCTAAACTCCGAAAGAACTGTCAAATCAAAAAATGTGACGCCGCTTGTTTGAACGGTACCGATAAGCACCATATCACAATCTTTCATTCTACCGATAACTTCTTGTACCCATCCGTTGATATCCATCTTGATATTGGCATAAGCAATAGATACAGGATAGATTATCGCCCTGATTGCCAGTGTCGTGGTGCTGGTGTTGATCACTCCGGACCCGCCACAGTTTGGCGTGGCCGGGGCCGGATGCAACCTGTGATACTCAGCCGAATACTCGGGCCTGGCCGGATCGATGAATGTCATGCATGGGCAGGCGGTTCCGACAACTTTCGTTACGGAACCATCCATGCCCAAGCGATAGATTGCCGACAAGAACTGATTACCAAGCACTCGATACCTCGTTATAATTTCCGGTATCAACGGCAGAAGCAAAAGATACCTTAATACCGAGAACCCGAAGCTTTTCAGCGATCTCTTTATCGAGTGCTTTGATGACACGATCTTTATCCGCCTGGCCGGCAGGAGTCAAGGAAACTGGGCCACCCTCAACACCTGGAGCAGGGGCCGAAGTTAAAGCCTTTTTTGCCACGTAACATATCATGGCCACTCTGGCTGCGGTGAGGGCTGTCCCTGTCAGCGTGTCCGGAGAGTAGCCCAGTTTTACAGTCAACCATGCTTCGGCGTCCGGAATAAATGCAATACTGTTTAGCATTGCGTCCGGAAAATCGATAGCATTCGCGCCCAGCCGATAACGAACATCGTCACAATTAATTAACGGCATTACGGTTTGCCTTTTTTATAATTCATTCCGACAAAAATCAAAACGCCGTCAAAAATAAGCTTCTGCCAAAATTTGTTATTGGGCACCTCAAAGACCTTGTTGGGATTGGCCTTAAATTCAGCGGCGGAGACATCTATGTTGAAACCATCCATGTCTCCCCGCTTCAGAGGCCCGGTAACTTTAACCTGTATCATGTATCGACCTTTCAGGTTTGTGTTTTATTAGGAGTGCGTAATATCCAGCGCACCGATGCCTTTTTGATCGTTGATTTTGACAACGCCGTACAGCGTCATGGTGGTCATGACCTGCTGCCGAGCAATGATCCGGTCAGTTTCGGTCATCACGCCTGAATCGTTGGTGATGTAGGCAGCCGTGCGCATACGATCACAGCCCAAAAGCAGATCATCGTCATACGCTGTAGAATCCCAATCGATACCGGTAGGCATCGGGATTCCGGTTTGAGCCCACTGGGTCAGCGGGTTGGTCATGGACGACATGACATCCCATACCTTGTGCATCATGGCCTTTTTGCCAACGTACACGTCAAGCTGGTACGGCCGGTCCAGAACTGACGAAAACTTGATGAGGTCAAGCTTTGCGATACTGCCCGACGTGGTAGTCGATGCAGTATAGTTGGCATGCAGACCGTTGTTGTTGCCGTCGCCATTTTTAAGGGTGTAGATGGCGTCGTTGGACTGGTCTGCGCCGATCTTGTCGCCAATGCGTTGCAGCATCACACCGTAATAATTCAGCGTGGCATACTGCAGCTGCTCATAGTTGAACAGCAAGCCGCGCGCGAATTTACGGACGTACAGATCCTCGCCCTGGATTTTGATTTCCACGGTGGGGATATTGACACCGGGGCCGATTTGTCGCAGCTGGAGGTCGTCATCGACATCCTTCATGTACATGGACTTGAAATCGAAACCTTGAATCATGATGCGTTCAGCGATCAGCTTATCGATGATGCTGGTGCGCATGGCGCCTGCATAAACGCGGTTCATGACAAATTCCGGGAAAAGAACGCCGATGCCGGCTTGGAAAAACTTGCCAACAGTATCGGTATAGGAGCCGAACGCCTTAACACCGGCCGCATCGCAGAACAACTCGAACGCAGCCTTGGGCACTGGTTGCCCTTGCGCGTGCATCTGGGCCTTGTACGCCAGGCGGTCGGAATTCGAGATGCCATAGAATGGCGTCGGGTCGAGGCCCTTCTCTACCACGTACTTCTCCAAAAACATCGAAAACGGAAGACCGGCGTCGGTGGCCTGTTTGTACATCCCGCTTTCGAGGCCCTTGATCATCGGACGCACTTTTTCAACAACGTCTTTGTAATTCATGATTACCTCATAGATTTTAGATTGCCGCTGACGTCTTGATCCGATTAAAAAAGGACGTCACATTTGGTAGTGCTGGTATTGATGCTGACCACTCCGCCGTCGCCATAGGTGTTATCGGCTTTCACGGTTCGAGCAGCGTACGAATCCGCATGAGCCACAACCTTGTCTTGCAGGGCCACGGAGCCGGAATACAGCAGGGTCATGTAAGCTGTGATCTGTTTTCTATTGCCGTCCTTGTCGGTAAAATGATAGGCCCGGACGGTGAGCAGGTAGGTGTAATAGGCGTCTTGCATCAGATCTTCGATGAAACCGTCAACCGGATCATCTGTTTCGCATTGCGAGACTTCGAGATTGTTGCTAAAGGTGAACTTTACCGGAATGCCATAAACCGGCGTCTTGGCCGCTTTCATGGCAGCCAAAGTCACCAAGAACGCGGTGGAGGGCACGCAGGTAATCGGCACGCCACCAGCAAAATTTGAACCACCACCAAGAACTTGCATCTTGTGCTCCTTTGCAAAAAATGAACTGAACGAATTGATTACTTGTGCACGATCATAAAACTTCCGACATAAAACAGCCGGTTAATAGCCGATGCCACTGGGCACAGGAACCGACTTTACTGCGTCGCCGTGTTCGACATCTTCTTTGGGCGGTACGAAGCCGGCCGGATCGGTGATCAGGCTTGCTTGTGGATTGCGTTCCGACCAGAGCTTTTGATAGGTCGTTTTCCAGACTTCGAGCTGGTCAAGAGACATGGCATCCAGCTCTTTTTTCTTTGCATCGACACCATCGATGGCGATCATCTTGCAGCCACAGCCCAATTTGATCACCTCTTCCACCAGGGATTTGCGATGAGTTTCAGCCAGCACCTTCAAAGCGTCCAGCTTGGTCTTTGCCATGGCGATATCGACATCGCCTTCGCCAAAAAGAGCTTTGAACGATTTCAAATTATCAGCGGCCACCTGGCCGGCAGCAACGGCGTCGGCAACCTTGGATTCGATCAAATCGATTGCCGCTTTCACTGACTGCTCGTTTTCGGGATCGACAGTCAGGCTCAGGTTGAGACTTTTTACCGTGATTTGCATAAATGACTTACCTCCAGAATTAAATGAGAATTGTTTGCGTCTTGCGGCCTGAGCGCCAGGCTGATCACCGAGAAACACGAACGAACCCTCTACGGCTTCGCCCTCTTCATCAGCGGTATTCTGGTACTCTTTCCACAGGAACAGTCCGGATTTCTCGCGCACCTCTACAAGCGCTGGCATTTTAAAGCCGATGGACATCCACTTTCTCAATCCGGCATCGATTTCCTTTGTGGCGGGGTTAACGGCCAGCGTGTAAAACTTGGGCCGCAAAAAGAACAAACCACCATCCCGCTCGATGACCTGGTCGAGGCGTTTTAAAAAATTCTTGTTCGGGACATAGCCGATATGGTCGACGACTGACTTCTTATCCGATTGCTCCAGTGATGCGTCGAACCAAATGGCTTGTCCAGGGCCGCCCCACACATGCCCGTCAAACAAGACCGACTTGCCAACAATCGTTTTAGCGAACGTGTCCAGCGTGGCCTTGGGAAACCGTTCCTTTGACCGATCCGGGAAATTGTGCGCCAGACGCGAATCGTAAACTCTAATATCTTCCCGTGCGAATGATTCCGGGACCAGCATTTGCTTTTGAATTAAATCCCATTCGGCGTCTGAAATCGTCAGAGCTTTTGGGACAGCCTGAATTTCCTTAGTTCCTACAATCATCGATTTACCTCAAAAAAAAGCCCGATCGATCATAAAGATCGAACGGGCTTGCTGGAAGCGCTGAATATTTTATTGGTCAGGTACGCGGCACATCCGCACACCATCTAAAAATTGAATTGCATGAATGACCGTGAAGCGTAGCCGCTTTGTTTCTTTACACTGCCGGCATGTCCTCCGAATCACTCCGGTCACCGGTGGCTCTATCTCCAGAAGGGTCTTTCCGCAATCCTGACATATCACCTTTTTTATCTGAACCTCTCCCATTCCATAGCCCTTTTTTTACCTCATGGCCATCAGCGCCAAAAACTTTCTCCACGGGTGCTGCCTCTGTCTTTGTCGGAGGATTAGAGCCGACCTTCTGCACACTGCAAACAGGGCAGACCGGTTTATCACCCGGGGCATAACAGAGTTCAAGACCGCATGAGCAAATTATAATAGGCAAGAGAACCTCCAACAAAAATTGAATAGCGCAATGCTGCAAATGTAGCAAATTGAATGCCGTTATTTGACTACTAACCCGATTCCCTGGTAGCTAAAGATATCAATTTTAACTTTTCCAGGGATGTCGTTGAACACTCTGCCAACGTCAGGGATTGAGTGCGTGTCATGCAGGGCGATGATGCCGCCATCCCGGACAAGCGGTGAATACAGCTGATAGTCGGCCATTTCTCCGGCATAGCTGTGATCGCCGTCGATGAAAAGGAGGTCGATTTTTTCACCGTTGAGCTCTTCTATAAGCTGCTGCATTGTCCATGGAGCCGTGCTCTCTCCTTGAATTTTGTGGCATTTAAGGCCATCTGCAAGCCAGTAGTCAAAGCAGCGGTCAATACAAACTAATTTTCGCGGATAGAAAAAACCGGCCATGATGCTTGCGTTTCCACCGTGAAAGCTGCCGATTTCAACAATAACACCCTGGTCATGCATATGTTCAGCAGCAAGCAGTAAAAAATTTTCCAACTCATGAGGGCTTTGATAGGTTCGCACAAAATAAGGAGGACGGCCCAATTCCTTCAACTCTCGCGCCTGATTCTCCAGCACCGACTTTGCGCTGTTTGGGCGGTAGTCGTGGTCGCACTCATGCCATATGGTAAATTGTTCCCCTGTCATGCTGTTTAATCGCCCACCATTTACATGCTGAATTTTTTGGCACTCCGGGCAAAATCTCCAATCAACTCCGAACTGTTTCATATTTCATCCTTTCTATTTTGGTAAGCAACATTGACGTTTTTAATATGCCAAAGCGTTCGTTTCCGGCGCCGTGTGGGAAAGGCTCATCCTGTTCCAGGCCATATCTTCAAAACTTCCGGACGTAATCAGCGCTCTCATGGCGCAGGCTATTTTTTTAGCTATTGCAATGGGATTGCTATCCTGCTTCATGAGAATTTGCACCTTGCCAGGCGGGGCCTTCGGTTTCCACATGAGCTGTTCATACCCCCAACCAACGACATTGCTGCCGGCAGCAGCGGCGAGGTGCAGCAAGCCGTTGTCCTTGCCGACGGTCAATAGAGAATGATTCAGAACGATGGCGATCTCCGTCAGGCTGAGTTTCTTTCGCATGTCCAGGACATACGGCGGATCCCATACATCGTCAAACCGATCATCGTTACCAATAATGACGACCTGGTCAATAATATTATTTTGCACCAGCGCATCAAAAAAGAGATACAACCGGTTAAGAAAGTGAGGCTCGATGTTTTTGAACGCCACCTTGTTGACATTCCTGGCGCTCAGGGCGATGTATCTCGTTCCCAACATATTCAAATTACTCTGGTTGATCCGCTCTGATTCGAGACTGGTTGATATGCTTGGATAAATACCTTTGTCCTCAAGGACGGTTGCCTCTCGTGCGACATCGAAGTTAATAAGCTGCGACAACTTTGGAGCTTTAACCCGGCAAGTAGACGAACTCCAGAATACTTTTCCGACATTGTAAAGTTTGCAGCACGATACAACAAAATCGCCGTTGTCCCCAATATCCGCATAAGTGAGCTGTTGGCAGCTTTCCAATGGGTACGAACGTCTATAATAATCAAAAACACACTCTTGAACGATTTTATCACCAAGCCCATCAGCCGGACTAAACAGTGTAACCGTTCCCGGCTTTTCCTTTGTTAAATTGTCAGCGATCACCGTATAGCACAGAGGGCACCGCCATGCCCGGCTCTCGTGTAAAATCCGGTCTTCTTCGGCATCAGATATCACCACTTCCTGACCGCATTTTGAGCAATCAAATTTCATCTAACCACCCTCCTTCTCGCATTTTTTCCCGCTCATCTCTGGAATATGGCTTTTCGTATGGGTCTCTTGTGAATTGTCTTTCGATCCTGCCGGCAGCGTTGTATCGCGGGATTCTTGCGCAACAGCAATGCGGATGAGTTGAGGATACCGGCTCCGGACCTTCGCCGCGCCGCCATACACGGCCGTTCAGGTAAGAGCAAACGTCGCAGGCATTGGGCGCCGCCGACCATTGCTCGTACTGAATACCATTTGCATCAGCCATGGCATTGAACGCGGCATTGTTCGCCAGAACGCACTCACTCCGGGCGATCCTGAGCCACCACCAGGCCTCGCCCTCGCCGATAAGGCTATGAAGGGCCATGCCGATATCTATTGGCCAGGTGCCATCCCGTGCAGCCTGGCGCAGAACCGGGATGATCTTATCCAGGTGCTTCCGAGACATTTCGCTTTTGATGCGATTACCGGCCACCCTCAGCATGCCGTTCAAGTAGCGTTCTTCCGGGTCAGGAAAAATTCCGGTAATAATACCGGCGTCCATGTCTTCCGGCATGTACTCTTTTATCAAATCCTCGGTATATTTTGCGCCGATTACATAGGCGCGAAGTGCGTGCATTTCAAGAATCGGGACGTCGTCCGGGCTTACCTCTTTCTTCTTCCCCCAGTCGCCAACAACCGACGCCGTCCACTCATCAAAAATACGGGCTACAGCCTTTTCTTTGCTGCCGGTCAGCTCAAACGATCCTTTGTGAATGCCTTCCCCTACGATGGAGGCCTTACGAACATCGTCTATATCCGGCAGACCCAGAGCTCTGAGCAAATCGGTCTCTGCCTTGGTGACGCGGTCCATCATGCTGACAAAAGTCGCCTTTTGCTCCTTGCGCATCTCCGGCAGCCGGTGCGGCTTTGCAGCCAGGGCCATCTCGGTCAGGGATGGGCTGTGACTCACGCCCTTCAGGTGGTTATGGCCACAAGTGCAAAAATAGGTATCCGCTTCAGCTTCTGGCGGTTTAAGCCCGTATTGGATTGAAACCGTCCGGAGATTACTCATTGATCAACCTTGCCATGGACATAATCTGTCGACGGTTGGCATGTTCATGCGCATTTTTCAGCACCAATTCTTTTCCGGTTTGCTTAATTTCTTTCGCGGTAATGATTCCGCTCGAAACGAAAAATTCAAGAATATTTTCATCACCGATAAATCCGGCGTCTCTGGCCTGAAATAGATTTTGTATTTCCTTCTCAATGGCCTGGGCGGTGGTTAGCCTGGCGCTGGCGGTCGATACCTCATCAGATAAGTTGATTGGGTACCATACATGCTTCCATTTTGCCCCGGCCATGCCGTTCATGATCAACGCCATGTCGGTAATTTCCTCAATGGTTGCGTCAAACATGGTGCGCTCGCTCTCCAGCTGCGCCACCAGCATTTCGATCTGGTCTTTACTCATCCGCTCGGTAGTTGACCAGCTTAAGCCAAATAATGAAGGTGGTATGTCAGAAACAGATATCAGCTGTTCCATCATCATGCGCATGGGCATCTCGACGTCGATTAGCTTAAATTTGGAATCACCTCCAAGCAGCTGCAAAGATATCGAGCCACCTTTTGCATGGCTCATACCAACGTCACCAGATCCACCTGACTTGCGATTGAGCATAACCGCTTTTATCTTGGCAAGATAGATGTCTATGGCTTCATGTACGCTCTCGGTCTCCTCACCTTCACCAGCCCCGTAGATCAATACTAAAGTAGGGTCGCCGAATCTCCATACTACATTATCAATAGACTTGATGATTCGCGATATCACCTCAGCAACGAAAGGACAAGAAGAAAAGATGCTTCTGCCCTGGGGGTGCCCATCGCGCAGATCAAACGCGACGTACTTGATCAGGTCCTGATTTGCCAGCCTTAGCGGCTGAAAATTGGAATCGACCAGCTGACAAAGCTCTAACGTCTTGTCCTCATTTCGTATAAACCGGAATTGCAGCGCCTTTCCAACCTTCAGATGATTAATGCCGTTCATGCCTTGGTTGGGCACAATTTCGCTAACGGAAAATCCATTGCACAGCACCGAATCGAGCACCTGATTTTGATAGTTTCGAAACCCCTTGCCGAATTGCCCGACGCGGATATTCCGGTAGAATTCATCAAGGAATTTTTGAACACCATCATTACCAAGCGCATCATAACGAAAATCCCCAAGCAGCCTGGCCCTCTTTCGGACAATTGCATCAGCCAGAGGTATTGCCTCCCGGATGATGTTATAGATCATTATGTCCGGTTGCAGCGGCAAGTATTTTTGAAAAGTAGATGCAAACGAAGTATCCCACGAATCTCTTGTTTGCACTGTTCCGTGAGACATGCGCGATGCGACCGAAGTTACTATCTGCTTTTGTTTTCGTCGAAATAGATTCATAATCACTCCATTTATCTTTCTGATGACGCTGCGTAGGCGAGCCTTTTCCCCTTCGGCCAGAAGGTGAGAGCAACGGCATCAGCTTTGTCCGGGCTCCGGCCTATTGCTTTTTTTATATCTTCTTTTGGTACGAGCTGCACTTTTCCGCTCGATGTGGGAAACCATGTTATGGCTGTCAATTCCTCGGTAAGTTCATCATCAGGCGGTAAAGCAAGATTCATGCCGAACTGCGGATCTAGCCAATCGCGCACAGCCCAATAACAATATGACCGCATGTTCAAAAACTCGCGCTCACCGGTTTTGTCTTTGATATCGCGCTGCTCAGAAAATTTTGCAGACACCGCTTTTATTCCGAGCTCGTGGCACCTGCTATAAACTCCGGCGCCCTCGCCTATCGTATCGATGAACCTATTTTCGGCGTCAATGCTTTTCATTCTTCCAACCGTTACCATATGATCAGACTTGGCAAATGAATCGAATTTTTCAACGACATTTCCACGCCGGTGCGCAAAAACTGTGTTATCGTTTCCCATGCCGGCAACATCAACACCAAGCAGTAACGGCCCAGAGCCTTTGCCGCCACACTCGCGCCACCGGTTATTTGCAGCTTCAATCCAGCCCAGGGGGATGAGCTGATCATCGGTCTCTTTTGGGAATTCGCCCAGCATTTTCACCCGGCAAATATCAGACGGGCGATACCACTGGCCTTCAAACTTGAAATCTGCAAAGGTTGCACTGTCGACCTGTGGCTCGTCGATCTTTGTCACCCAGCCAGGCTTTTGTAATTTTTCGACTATCCACTCATAATCGATCTGGCCAGGAATGAGGATTTTTTTTGCCCGAACATTTGGAGAGGAAAAAACGGAGAGTTTGAATTTCGAGTATAGCGGTGATCTCGTGGACTGATACGCCTCGCCCTGACATCTGACCGGGTTAAACATCAATACCAGACGTGGATTCTCTCCGGCCAGTATGCCCTCAATGGCGTTGAATGTTTCATCTGGTACGCCGGATGCCTCCGTAATGACCACCATCGAATGCGGACTATTGTACCCGGTCCACGACTCTTGCTTGTTTTTATTGGAAACAAATCCGATCAGGAACCAGTTCGGATTCCCCGGCATAATAACCCGGTGGGTCTGCACATCTCCACCGAGTGGGATTCTGGCGTTTTTGTGGATGGCCGAAATTTCGGCCATCATGATAGACTCGACTTGCCTATCGGTGGGAGCGGTCTCGATTACCTTCGATGGCATGTTATTGTAGAGGTAGCAGAGCGAACCAACCGCCGCAACAAAATCTTTGCCGCGACGATGGCAGGACCTAACCGATGTTCTGCGGTTTAACTGGATGGATTCGAGTATTCGGCGCTGGGTGCGGTCAAGACGCACATTAAGCGCATCGCGCGCGAATTTGTTCCAGTCGGCCTTGTACTGCTCTATGCCGGAGGTGTCGATCAAGATTTGACATTCTTCTGTTCTTCGTGCATCGCCACCCACTCGGCGTATGTCGATGGGGTCCCGACTGTGCCAGAGTGCTCATGCTTTTCGGGTGCGTCCAAACCCAAAAACTTTGCCCGCCTGGCCTGAATTTTTAGCAGCGTCTCTATGGCCTTTTCATCGCCCTTATTTACCCTGGCCATAACATGCAGAGTAGCCACATCCAGGCGCTGCAATTCAATAGCAAGCACCTGTTCAGCCTGCTCATTCGTGGTCTTGGCTATGCGGGCCAGGGCCCGGGTGACCGCCTTGTATGATGCCGGCGCAGATATCCCAAGCACCTCGGCAATTTTGGCATAAGACGCCCCTGCCCGGCGCAGGTTAAGCGCCTCCTGCTCGCGCTCCCGGGCATTTACCATGCGGCGCGATGTAGTGGAAATATTCATATTAACCTATTAGCATTAACTGAGTTAGAGCGGACGGGTCGGATTCGAACCGCCTGTTTCGGCACTGGAGGCGCCGCCCGTTTCCAACTTCGGCTCATCCGCATTATTTTTCTTTGGATATGGTTTTGCAAGTAATAATATTTGATTTTTTATTTCATCGTTAATAGGATACAAATATCTGTATTTGTTTAATTGTTTAATAACCACACATTGCTCAGGCTTAAAGCATTTCCTTAAATTTCCAAATTCTTTATTAAATCCTTTTTTGTTTACTTGTCTTTGATGCAATATTTTACCATCAGGTGTCTTATATTTTGGTGTTGATTTAGCAATTCCAGAATATATCCATCCTCCTGCTTGGTATATTATCCCCAAATGTCCCTCGTTAGCATCAGCAAATGATATTATTAATTTTAACTTTACATATTGTTTTTTGATTAACTTTATAGCTATAGAAACGATCCTGCTTACAGGAGTATCGTGTTTATTTAACGCAACTCTTTGTAATTCTGTTACTTCTTCATATTTTAAGCTATATGGTTTAGCTAAATTATTGTTTGTTCCATGCCCAAAAATTATAGCGCCTATAAAAATATTATTTTCCCATACCCCAATTTTAGCAAGCGGTGGCAGTGGGAGTGTTTTTGAATAATGCCAATGCTCGCAGGCATATTTAGCAGCTTCGTGAGAACACCAATCAAGCCTCAAATTCATGTCCACACTCTGGGCAAATTATTTTTTTCTTTTCATCTATGCGTCCTTGTTCTTCAATCCTAACAGGATCAAATATCGGTGGAATTACCCCGGCCTCTTTAGCCATATCCGCCAAAAACTGCTGCACATCCGGGTTTGTCGTCTGCACCTCTCTAAGCAGCGCGTCCACCTTTTCGGCGTCGGTCTCAGCCAGCGCGGCGGTTGCGTCCAGTGATAGCAGAGCCTGTGCCTCCTCGGCTTCGCTCAGATCAACCTGAATATACGGCACTTCGGCATCTTCATTGTCCAGCGCCTGCCATACT
>Ga0172374_1001710_pt1 | contig 14502 bp, 10 predicted proteins | sample LakKiv3m_FD_114536 | JGI IMG/M metagenome (GOLD analysis project Ga0172374, IMG submission 114536) | Freshwater microbial communities from Kabuno Bay, South-Kivu, Congo - kab_092012_10.3m | ecosystem: Environmental > Aquatic > Freshwater > Lake | place: Democratic Republic of the Congo... | reverse complement strand
CTGCCATGGAGTGGATCTGCTCGATGCGACCCTTTACGCCGTCAATCTTGGCTGCGAGCTGCTGGCGACGGGCGAGGCCGGCACGCTGGATGCCCAGGTGGGCTTCCTTGCGCCGGATGTCGCGTGTGCCACCGGCCAGGCATACCGTCAGCGTCAGTGCCGCCACTGCAGCCGAAGCGATCCAGTAGGGTTTCTGGCGGCGGAACAACTGCTCGTCGCGGAGTGTCTTCGGCAGCAGGCTGAGGCGGCTGGCCACCGGTTGCAGGCCGAGCGAAGCCAGGCCCGCTGCCACGGCGAATGTCTCGGGGAGGGCGGGTGACGGTTTCCCCGGGAGCTGTTCGACTTTCGACACGGGCATGTTCAGCCGCGCGGCGAGATATTCGGGCAGGCCTTTCATACGCGACCCGCCACCCGAGAAAACGATGCGGGCCGGTCTTGCGTCGCGTGTCGGGAACAGGCTCGAGAACACCGAAAAGCAGGATTGCAGCTCGGAAATCCACAGGGAGGCGGCCTCTTCGAGGGCGGCCTTGATGTCCTCCGGCCCTTCAGACATTGACGCGTTGTCCGTCTTGAACGCATCGGCCTGTGTGTCGGTGATGTTCCGGCGGCGCATGATGGCCTCGGCAAAGAGCTGTCCGCCGCCCGAGAATGCCCTTGCGAACATCAGGCCGACTTTCGAGCCGATCGCCACCGATGTGGAGGCGTGTCCCATGTCAACGAACACGACAGGTTCCGCGAGGGTGGCAGTGTCCCCGGCAAGGGCGGCGAACAGTGCGGCGGGAGCGGGCACAAGATCGACGAGGTTCATTCCAAGTTCGCGGGCGAACAAAAGCAGGGGCTCAACAACGGAAGGCCTTGCCATGGACAGCAGCAGCCGGCGTTCGCCCGGGTTGCCGGCGAACTGCAGGTGCCCGTACTGCATTGTTTCGGATGCCATCTCGTTGAACCGGAGGACTTCGATGGAAGCGGCCTGCTCGATCGTGCGGGGATCCGCCGGTGGAAGGACAAGCGGCTGGAAGATTGCCTCCGGACCTGGGACGGCAAGCACACACGAGCTTCCCGCCAGCTTCAGCTTTTCGGCCCATGGCCGGATGACGCCGAGAGCGTCGGACGTGTCGAGGGGCAGGCGGAGCATCTCCGTGCGCCGAACCACGGGGGAACCACCACGCAGCTCAACCCACGCGGCCTTGACCGCGTAACGGCCCACATCAAGGCCGACAACTGTTCCTCGTTCTGCCATAAGGAGTGAATGTTTCCGCTGAAAATGGTAGGGCGCGGCGATCCCGACGCGCCGCGCCTTTTGCGGCGGGTCCAGCGGCCCCGCCCTACCTCCTCCGTCTACCGCTTCAGTTAGCAGGTGGCGGCGTTTCCGTCTCCTGGATGGGAATCAGGCTTTCCCCGCGATCGGACAGGATCGTGGCCGTGACGAAGATCAGGAGGTTCTGCTTGCTCTCTTCGACAGAATCGTGTTCGAACAACCGGCCGAGCAGGGGGATATGGCGGATGATGGGAATGCCTGTCCTGTCCTTGGTCTCGGAGAGGGATATGAGCCCGCCCATCACGACCGTTTCGCCGCTGTGCACGATCATTTCCGTCTCGATCTTGCTGCGACGGAATATGGGCAGCTTCACGAGCGAAGTGGCATTTGTTGTTGCCGTACCCGTAGTGGCCCCGCCGGAACCAACCTGGTAGTACTCGTAGCGGACAAATTCGCTGATGTCGGGGACGATGTGCAGCGTCACATCGCCCATGTCTGCGCCGACACTGGGTGTTACATTGAGCTGGATTCCCAGTTCCTCCAGCTGGGGTGTCCCGACTGGAACCAGGATTGTGTTGTACACTGTTGCCCCGGCATCCGATACCGCGGACGGCGTCGACTGGACATCGTATTCCTCGAAATACCGGAAATCCTCTCCTATGCGAATCTGTGCCGGGCTGTTGTTTACGGTGGTGACCTTGGGTACTGACAGTGTCTTGGAGCGCCCGGATGTCTCCAGGGCATGCAGCACTGCCCGGAACATGGGGTCGGTGAGGACCCCCTGGTAGGAAAGATTCAGGCCTTCCGCCGCATTCGGGAAGCCGGCATAGCCGGCCTTGGCGCCGGTCTCAACCAGTGTCTTGGGCTGATCCACAGGAACATTGCCCTGCAGGACCGTCTTCTTGGTCACCGTGTAGGGACTGTTCAGCACCCAGTCTATACCGAGTTCCCGCAGGTCGGTAACGGTTGTGCTCATGAAGCGGGCCTCGATGAGGATCTGCGGTGGACACACATCCAGGGTTTCAATGATCTGTTCGATCCGGGCAAGGTTCTCGCGGGTGTTTTTCGCTATGAGTACGTGTGCCTTGCGGTCGAACAGGAGATCCGAACCGTCCCGTGCAGGTATAAACCGGTTCACCGCGTCCACGATGTTGATTGTCTCGCGTCCCTCGGCGAGCTCGACGCTTGAGACTCCCTTGCGCAGCCGGTACATCCGCGTCTCCATCGGCGTTGCCGGCTCAGTTGCGTCGCGCGGAGTTGCCCATATGATGTTTTCGCCGGCGTAGAAAGAGACGCCCAGGTTCCGCGACACGAAGTCGAGGATTTCCGACAAGGGCACGTCTTCAGCATGGACGGTCATCGTGCTGGCATTGTCCATGTTGTCGGCGATGATGTTGATGTTTTCCGATGCGCCCACCGCGAGGATGAAGTCGTTGAGATTGACGCCTTCGAGGTGGACAGTGACCTTCTTGCGAAGTGCCTGCTCCATCATGGTCGGCGAGGTCTTGAGCGAGGCGAGGTCGCCCCGGATGTTACGCCGCAGGCCGTATGTTTCAGGGATGCTCTTGTTCTTGTCGATGTCCACGGCCATTCCGGCGGCCGTATTGGCGCTGCGCAGCGCCGCGGCGGAGGAACGCAACTCGTTCAGCCTGGCCATTATCCTGCTCTGGAGCTCGGGCAGCCCCGGGTAGAGCGGGTCCTGGCGGGCCATGTCTATGCACTCGACCATGGCGCCGGTGTAGTCCTTTGCCTCGTACAGCTGACCCGCCTTCGCCAGGCGCTGGTCCATGCCCGGTTTACCGGACGTGGCGGAACCGGTCATGCGGCACCCGGCTGCCGCAAAGATCAGCGCCACTAACGCTGTTGCGACAACCAGCTGTTCCAGGATCCCAGTCCGCCCGCAGCATGACTTGGCTGATATCATTTGCCGAGCTCCCACATCAGCGGGGCTTCAAAAATGTTCCCCGCAAACGCTACATTAATGGTCAGTCCCTGCGTCACATTCGTCCCGTTATCACTGACATCGAAGTATCGCTCATGCTGGTGCCAAAAGCAACGTATCATGGGGAAGGTCGTGGGGTCATAGGGCTCGCCGTGGTAGCCGTCGCCGTAGTTCATCTGGCTTACCTTTACCTCTCCCCAGGAGAACTCGCCGTTGCCGTCGCTGTCTTCAGGCCCGGCGTTGAGATAGCCGGGGCTGGAATAGTACCACCCGCACCTTGCACCGGAAAACTCGTACATGTAGCTGCAGGCTGCAATGCCGTTGCGGCCGGTGTTGTCATCCGTCTCGGCAAACTGCTCCGGCATTTCCGCCGGCCGTGAACCGTCGGCGCCGCGCGTATCGTCAGACCGGCACAGGTAGGCTTCGTTTCTCGAGGTGTACTGGGGGTACAGGGATGAAAGCCATGACGGCATCTCGCGGTCATGGTCGTTCCGGTACATCTCCAGCGCCACGCCGAACTTGTGGAGATTGTTCTTACAGTGGGCCTGGCGCGCCTTCTCCCGTGCTTTCTGGATGGCCGGCAGGATGATGCCGGCAAGGACCGTGATTATGGCGATAACCGTCAGCAGCTCAACCAGTGTGAAGGCGGCCCTGGTTCCTTTTCGCATGTTGCCTGCTCCCAAAACGCCGCGCTGGCCCGAAAACGGATGGGCCAAATAAGGATGCAGCAAGGATATGCGCTTGTATGGGAGGGTGCAATAGCTAAGTATTTTCTGCATGTGCGGATTGCGCGTAAGAAGCACGATTGTATCTGCCGGTCGTGCGATGGAACGGTTGGCGGCCATTCCGGCCGTCCTGTCCGTTCTGTGCGCCGCGGGCGTTGCCTTTGCGGCCGGGCCGAAGCCTGAATGGACCAAACCCGAGTTTCCGTCACGGGCAGTGTTCTCGCCACGCGACCCGGGCCGGGAATTCACGCTTCTTCTCGTGCCGCCGGACGAATCTTTCGGCAGGCCCGACGGCGTCACGGCGACGGACGAACAGGGCGAGCCTGTGCAGTTCCGTGTCGTCCAGACAAACAGGCATAACGCGATCGTGCTTGTGAAGACGGGGGTCGGCAAGGGCGGACACAAGTTCGCCCTCTACTACGGGGGTAACTACGCCTCCGGCGCGGCCGGTCAGCTGGCCGATACGGATCCCGTACGGGTGGATATCTTCCAGGCTCCCGGCCAGGGCATTCCCGAAACATGGCCGCGGATGCGGTACCTTTTTGTGAAGGCGAGCAGCCAGACAGACGTGGAGCACCTCCCCGGCTTCCGGCCCGAAGTCATCGCCGGTGAAGGACAACGCGGGAAAAGGAAGAGGGACCGCGAGCACCGGTGGATCGTAAGGATGAGCACCTTTGTCCATTGCGAGAAGCCTGGGCGGTATCGTTTCGGAGTACGGTGCCGCAACTCCGCCTTCATGTTCCTCGATGGTGCTCCGGCGGCAACACGGCTCATGGATGCCCGCGAGGGAACCTGGACCGAAGGGGCACCCATCGACCTGGAACCCGGCGTCTACAGGCTCGACGTCTATCACTGCACGGGCCCCCAGTTGGCCGTCGAGGCAGGTTGGATCCTGCCCGGCGAAGACAAGATGTCGCGGATCCCTGACCGCGTGCTGGTCACATCCGGTGAAGCCGCAGACGCTCGGTTGGAGCGGATGGACCGTGCCATTCACGCAGATTTCGCTTGGGATATGAAGCCTTCGTACGCCTACCGAGGCAGCGCTGCCACGTTTATCCCCGTGCAATTCCGAAGCACTTCCGAAACATGGATCGATCCTGCCACGAAGTTGCAGTGGGAATTCGGCGACGGCTGCGTGTCCGAAGAGCCCGCGCCCGTTCATGTGTATACCAGCCCGGCCATCCGCCAGGTCACACTGCGCGTGCGCGATACGATGGGATTCACGGGATTGTGCGGGAAACGGGTGGATTGCTCTCTTACCGAACCGGAAGTCCTTCGGATCGGCGGAGGTGCGGTTGGAATCGCGCCCGTGTTCTTCCCCGGCGACCGTATCGAGGGCGGCGTCGAGATTGGCGGCGATATGCCGCCGGCCGGTGAACTCGTGCTGGAAAAGGTGATCCGGGAAACAGATGCGGAGTATACTTCTGCGCAGGCAATGAAACTGCCGTACCGCTGGGAGACCCCGGGCCGGGCAGGGACCGTGAAGCGTATTTCCTGGAACGTAAGACACCACGGCAGCCCCGTGGCGGTTGGAGCTGTACGGTTCCTGGGATCGCCGTTCGAAGTGACTCCCGTGACGATAAGAGGGGAGAGCCTGATCGGTCCGGATGGCGTCCGGCTCGTGATGGTCCCGTCAGTCGAAGACGATGCGGGGCGACAGTATTCATGGCCCAGGCCGCTGGGCGGAACAGTGATGTTCGTGGGCGATGACCCGGTCTGGGAGTCCGTCGCGGGCAGGAACCTGGCGTCGTCGTCCAATGCGATCATGTCATGTGCCGGGGCGGATCGGTTGCTGGCGGCGAAGCTGGACCCGTGGGACAGCTGTCCCGACGCGTACGGGCCGCTTCTGAAGCTGGTCCAGGTTCCTGCGCTGGTTCAGCCCGGGACAAGGGCGATCATCCTGTCGATCGGGTTTGCCGATTTCCTGGCCGGAACATCGCCTGCCGAATTCGAGCGCCAGGTTGCGGCCCTCACTGATATCCTTTTCCGTTCGATGAAACTCAATGTCATGTGGGTCACGCTTCCTCCTTACGGCGCGAACGCCAATCGTGCCGCGCCGTACGCGGAGGCGGTCATCCGCGTCGCGTACCGGCGGCGAATACCCGTGGCAGACCTGTTCAGCGCGTTCATGGCGAGGGGCGGGGATGAGCCTTTGTTCGACGCTTCCGGCCTGTCGCTTAGTCGTTCCGGCGAGCACCTGGCATTTCGTGTTTTGAAGGAGGCAATCGCACGGGTCTCGGAGGTTATCCAGTGAACCTTGACGACCCATTGGCCCTGAGCAGGTTGCGCCCCGAGTGGAGCGCGCGTGATCCCATGACGCGCGGCCAGAAGGGACTGGTGGTACTGCTCGCCGTCGCCATCGCGGCCGGGATGTGGAAATCGCCCTGGGCGACGGCCCGGCTCTTTGTGTTGCTCTCCACGGTTTTCTACCTGGTATTCACCGTATACAAATTCCTGCTCATCCGGTTGTCGGTGGCACGATCGTCGGAAATAGTCCTCAGCCCCGCGGAACTGGCGGGCATTGACGAGAAACGGCTTCCCGTCTTTTCGATCCTGGTGCCGATGTACCGTGAGCCTGAATCGGTGCGGCAGGTTGTTGAAGGCATCCGGGCAATGGACTACCCGGCCCATCTCAAGGACGTTCAGCTGCTGCTGGAGGAAGACGATGCGGAAACGCGCGCTGCGGCGGCGGCCATCGATTTGCCTGCCGGCTTCCGCGCAACGGTTGTGCCGAAATCGTTTCCCCGCACGAAACCCAAGGCCTGTAACGTGGGACTTGCCCTGGCCACCGGGAAGTACCTGGTCATCTACGATGCCGAGGACCGGCCTGAACCCGATCAGCTGAAAAAGGCGGTGCTTGCCTTCGAGATGGTCGGGCCGGAAGTCATCTGTTTGCAGTCGAAGCTGAATTTCTATAATCCCCGCCAGAATCTCCTGACGAGATGGTTCACCGCGGAATACTCCGCGTGGTTCGACCTGTCGCTTCCGGGCCTTTCCGCCATGCACGCGGTGATCCCGCTCGGCGGTACGTCCAACCACTTTGTGACCGGGAAGCTGCGCGAGCTACTCGGGTGGGACGCCTACAACGTGACCGAGGACTGCGACCTCGGGGTGCGTATTCACAGGGCCGGGTACAGGACGCGCATGCTGGATACGACAACCTGGGAAGAGGCCTGCAGCAGCCTGGAGTTCTGGATCCGGCAGCGAACGAGGTGGCTGAAAGGATACATTCAGACGTACTTTGTGCACATGCGCAAGCCCGCCGGCCTGTTGCGCGAGCTGGGGGTCGGGAACTTCCTGCACTTCCAGCTGCTGATAGGGGGCATTGTCTTTTCCTTCCTGATCAATCCCATATTCTGGTTCCTCACGCTCCTGTGGTTCTGCTTCCGGGTGGAAGTGTTGACCGCGCTGTTCCCGGGCATGGTATTCGTTATCGGCGCCCTGTGTCTCTTTGCCGGGAACTTCGCGTTCGCATATATCGGCGCGGTGGGATGCTACCGGCGGGGATACTACGATCTTGTGAAATATGCCCTGCTGGCGCCGCTGTACTGGATCCTGATGAGCGTGAGCGGCTGGCGGGCATTGTTCCAGTTCTTCTCGAATCCTTTCCATTGGGAGAAAACGAAACATGGTCTCTTCCACAAAGCATGACGGCCACCCGGGTTCCGGGTGGCGAGTGGCGCCGGGGCTGTGGGTTGTACTGACCCTTGTCTTCCTCGGGGCCGGCCTCCGGCAGCCGGGCTCCGTTTCCGAAGAAGCCCTTGTCCGCGAAGGCGTGTGCAGCCTGTTGACGGCAAATACAACCGAGGGAAGACAGGCCCTTGTGAGCTCCGTGATGTGGCCGCCCGTGCCGGTGCTGGCCACGTTGCTGATCCGGGCCTTTCCGGGCTGCGGGACCGCGGCGGTGGCGTCGGTCCTGCTGGGAGCCGCTGCCGCGGCGCTTGTGCTCCTCATGCTCGAGCGTATGTTCCATGCGTGGGGGCTGGGGCGGCTGCGCTACTGGGCGATCGCGGCGCTGGCGGTACATCCGCTGTTCCTCAGGGCGGCGATCGACGGTTCTTCGGCGATGCCGGTGTTGTGCCTTGTTGTCCTGGTGGCGGGCAGCCTTGTCAGGTGGTGCGATTCACTGCGGCTGCGCGCCCTCGTCTACATCGGCCTTGGTGCGGCATGCCTGCTTGGTACAAGGTTCGAGTTCAGTGTATGGCTTGCGGTCGGCTTCGTGCTGATGGTGGCCGACCTGTGGCTGCGGAAGCTGGAACCGGGTCAGCGCGGTGCGATCCTGCTGCTGATGCTCCTGCCGGTGTTCTACCTGGCCGGCCTGTGGCTGCTGATGAACTGGCTGATCATGGGGGACTGGTGGTACTGCCTCCGGTCGATCCCGGCTGCCATGCTGATGCCGGACGACGGCGCCGCGGGGTTTGTCCCGCCTGTATGGGTGGCTGCTGCGGGTCCGGTTATTCTCGGCCTCGTGTCTGTCATTCGTCGCCAGCGTACCGGGGTCTGGCTTGCCGTCATGGGGTTCCTGCCGATCGGTATGGCAGTCTGCTGCGGGTCGCGGGGCATGGAGTGGGTTCTTCCTGCCATGAACCTGGCGGCACTGGCGTTGTCTGCGATGAGTTGCGCCTACCTGACTCAGCCTGTTTGCGGTGATGACGGCCGCCGCAGGGCGCTGCCTGTTCTGGTCTTTGTGCTGATCGCAGTGCTGACGATTCCGGCTGCACGGTCGACGTCCGGTGCCGGCGCCGCGGCTGATCGCATGATGCGCAAGGCCATTGCCGATCACGTGACTGCCGGTAGCAGGTATGCAAAGGTGTTTGTTGCAGGCTATAGCGGATTGAGACTGGTGCCCCCGGGATCCGGCAGCGATCTGTATGTGCCCGCGTTCGACTTCAGCGTGCAGAAGGCTGCGCATGACTACCCGGGCCAGGTCCTGTACCTTCTTGCGCCGAAGCCGGCCGGGATAGAACGGTTCGACAGCCTCTACAGGAAGCTTCCGTTGCTCTATTCGCAGGGCGCGCCGGGTATGATCTATGATTCCGGGTGGGGGAACTGGCGGCTGTTCCGCCTCGTCGGCGCCGAGCCTCCGTTGCCGGTACGGTAACAGATCATGACGGATGGGCATGCAGGGGGAACGGAAATAACCACGGAGACACGGAGGCACGGAGAAGAGCGGACCGGACCCGAGGTTGCGGGAATTCGCCCCGGGCCGCAAACGGCCGTGACAAATTCCCGCAACGTTGGTGTCAGGGGAGGCGGAGGAGATGGTAGAGACTGTTCCGTGACCTCCTCTTTACAGAACGTTCCGGGTACTGCGGGGTTGCCGTCTTCGACCAGCCCTTCGACTCCCTCAGGGCAACCCCACAGCACCCGGAACCTCGTTGCAGGATCCTCTCCGTGTCTCTGTGCCTCCGTGGTTGTCCGGTCCGGGAATCGGGATTGTAGCGGTTCGTTGTTCAATGCTCAGGACTTAGGGCAGGTGTGTCGATGAGCAAGTCAAATGGCGAAACGCGAATGGCATTTGCGGTTCTTTGTATTTCCTCCTTGGCATGGACGTTTGCCGGTGGCGAGAAGCCTGCCGCGCAAAAGATAATCGTGCCCGGTGTGGAATACTTCCATGAACTCAGGGCGGAGGGGCCGCTGTCGATCCACGGGGTGAAGGTGGAACTTGGCCGGCCCGAACTGGGCGTTGTCGTCAGCCTCGCCAACCAGCGGGTGGTCGACGGCGAGACCGTGCGGGGACAGGCGGAGAATCTGCCGCCCGAACTGGGGAAGGCCGTCGCGGCAGTGAACGGGGATTACTCGGAAATCGCAAAGACCGGGGACCCGCGCTACATCGGGACACTGGAGGGAATTCACATAGGTTCCGGTGAACTGGTGCACCAGCCGGCAGGGAATGTCCTCTGGTTTGACTCCGCGGGCCGTCCTCACCTGGAAACAGGGGTCCAGGGCCGTTTCATGCTGACATGGCCGGGCGGGAAGTCGCTCCGGTTTGGCGTCAACAACTCAACCACCGCGCACAAGAGCGAGGTGAGCGCCACGGACGTGGTGCTTTACACACCGACGTTTGGCGACTCCACGCGTACCGAGTCCGGACTGGAGCTTGTGATGAAGGCGGTTGAAGGAAGCGCCTGGCTGCCCTTGAAGGCCAACAGGTCATTCACCGGCGTGGTAGAAGTCGTGAACTGGAAAGGGAACGCGGCGATCCGTGACGGCTCCATGGTGTTGTCGGTCGTGTCAGGTGTTGCCACCACGTTGCCGGCGGTCAGGACCGGTGACAGGATTTCGTTCACTACGGAAATTGTCCCTGACATGTCCGGGGCCGTACAGGCTATAGGAGGGGGACCAGTCCTCATCCACGCAGGTACGCCCAATCCTGGCGGGGGAAACCGGGAGAACCTTGCGCCGCGTACGGCGATCGGGTTCAATGACAAGTACCTCTTTCTCGTGGTGGTGGATGGTCGTCAACCGAAGCTGTCGGTCGGGACGAGCCACGGCGCACTGGGTGACCTGATGGCCGGCCTCGGGTGTACCGAAGCCATCAACATGGATGGCGGGGGATCTTCGACATTGTGGCTCACCGGCGAGGTGATGAACTCCCCCTCCGACCTGACGGGCGAACGGCGGATCGGAAATGGTGTCATCATAGTGAAGAAGTAAGAAGGGGAACAATTCGGCAGAACCATGTGGGTGTTCATCGGGCCGATTCACTTCACTGCAGGAGCCTGAACCGGATGCTTCTCTGCAGAGCGTTTCGCCACGAACGCTTGTTTCCCGTCGTCCAGGCTTCGCATCTCTTCATACAGCTCGATCCACTTGGCTCCGGAAGCTGCCTGCGGTATGTGGTCAACAGCCGCTTCGAGTCGCTCGCGTATCTCGTGGAGTTCGCTGACGTTCTTTGAATCATTCTGGTTCTGCAGCAACTGAACTGTGCGATCGAGAAGGCTGGCAGATTTTCGGACACGCCTCTTCTGCAGCCAGCCTGTTCCCCTGGTCTGCTCCAGGGCAACAAGATTCGCGCTCTTCTTGCGGAGTGCGTTCATTGCGACTGACGCGAGGTCTGGAGAGGATGCCGCCAAGAGCCAGTTCTGTGCTTCCGAGCTTTCGAGTAGATTCGGGTTCTTCTTGAGAGAAGCCAAGATCGCCACATCAGTCTCCAGGCCAGCGAATTGGGAAAGAAGGTCTTCCGATGTCTTCAGATGCCGGGCCGCGTCCCGTGCCAATGAGAACCAACTTACAGCGACAGATAGTCGCGCCTCCTCCGCAAGAAGATGCGCGCTTGTTCTGCCCATGTTGAGGCAGATATCCCACTCTGTGTTTGTGGTGGCGAAAAGCCGACCGTTCGCCAGGGCATTGGTAATCTCGGGAAGGAAGGCTTTCAGAGTATCTTCAATGCGAACACCGCCGTTGGTCTTCAATTCAGCCCAGAGCTTAATGCTGACGATGTCTTGGGACGGAGAGCTCGGGTGGGCCATACCGCCCGTGGTTCGCTCATCTCCATTTGTCGTTCCTGTGCAGAAAAGAGAACCAAGGAACAGAAGAGAGCTAATCGCCGCAGATCGACTCTGGGTCGGCTGCATTGACCTCCTCTATGCAATCCAGCTCGGCATTATCCAAGCCGCTTCGCTTGTACACCCCCTGGAGGGTTCCTCCGATGGAACCCTTTGTGCATTTGAACTGCCGTTGTCTTCCTTGTTCTTTCCAGACCGGTTGCCCCCACAGGCCAAACCACTTGTGCCTGCACACGAGGCACTGGTATTTGAGACGGAGACGGACGACATCACCCTTGGCCTTTAGAGTGCTGACCAATTGCTCTATCCCCCAGAAGGCAAGTTCCGATTCCGTGGCTCCAATCATATCGAGAATGAGGCCGGGATTGAGACCGAGATCAGAGACTATGCTCATGAAGTCGGACGCTGACGATAGAAGGCTTGCAGCAGAGATTAGTTCATCAAGTTCTTCCAGCCCGACGTTCTCGTAGAGCCAGTGCGTCACGATAAATGCACCACCTTTTTGGTCAGGGTCGTAGTCCCACTGGTGTTTGCCGAGTTGGTCACATGCGCAGTTGTCGCCGGCACGGGCGATCAGGCCAAACAAGTCAACTCGATTTTGGGGACTGTTACGGCTGAATGCGTATAGGTTCTTCCCGCCAGCTTCCATGATCGGGTCCCTGGATATCCATCGTCCCTCGTCCGGATGATAGTAAGCCAGCGCCTGAACGGCCCAACTACTCAGAATCAACACGGATAGAATGAAATGTCGCCTTGGTTTCATGGCTACCTCTCCTGTTCCCCGGATCTCTCCAGGAATTCGTGTTGGTCAGTGTCTGAAACAACAATCCCGTGCCTCCAGAACCATCAGCCTCACTCTTGTTGCGAGAGTCTCTCAGAAGCTGGACAAGCCTGTCAAGGTCTACTCCTTCCTTTGTTCGCAAGCTATCGCCATACGTCTTTACTGTGGCGAACTGTTTGTTTCGGCCATGTTGTTTGAAGCAAAGCGCCCGGAGTTCCAGAAACGCGGCAAGTTCCCTTCTGGGTGAAAGGGACTTCATATACATGCTGGTCTCTAATTCCTCTTTGGATATGGGCCAAGGCCACTCCATGTATTCCTCATCCGGGAAACAGTTCAAACCGCGACTGGTGCCCTCGATATTGAAACGTTCTTTGCCGTCGTCCCATCTTACAAACAGGTGGCCTTTACACTCGACCAGTTTCAGTGGATATCCTAGGCGTCTGCCGACCGCAACATAGAGTACGGGCATGGAAGCGCATGTTCCCTGATGCTGCGCCTCCGTCAGGCCGTGAATGAAGAGATCCTGTGGTTTTCCGAAGAACGAGAAATCGGTTGGGCTCACCTCAACCGGACCGGCTCGCATTTTTTGGGTCCTTATTGTAACAGATCTTGAAATCCTCCTGAAGGACGCAAACCATCATCAGGATTCGGAAATACGCTTCGGAGTTATTGTATTCCTCTGGCGCTTTCTGGAACTTGTAGAGATGCCTGTCTGTCTCGTGCTGTACCCATCCCGCCCAGAGATCGAGAACCTTGAGCGACTTTTCAATGTCAATGCTCTCGGCGCCGGGAAGTCCTTTGGCCGCAAGAAGGTTGACCTCGGCAATGTCGTAGCCAGCCTGGGAAACCTTCTGCTCCAAAGCCAGACATATGCTGAGTTCTGTGGCATCCATCCCGGCACTTCCCCGGGGAGGGGCAGGAGGGGGTGGTTGTCGAAGCGCGAACCCGTCTTCGGCCATCTCGATCAGACGCTGGTTTTGCAGAGCAATCGCGCCTTGCCTTTCGGCCAATTCCTGTTGCATGCGTTCATTCTGTTTCCGAATTTTATCACCCCACGTATCAGTTGATGGTTCAACGTGACCGTCCTGCTGGGACGAGATCAGGTTCTTGTATGAATCTTCCCGGATCTTCAGATTGTATTTGTCGCTCTCCAGCGCGAGCCTCTGGGCTTCCAGGAATCCCTTCGTTGTCTCGATGTGAAGCTCCAACCTCTTGAGTTCGCTATTCATTCCTGATGCGTATTTCCGCAGGGGCGGAGAGACCTCGTCTGTGGACATAACCGATAGCGCATCCAACTGCCTCCTGATCTTCTGGGCCTTGAACTCGAACTCGGCCAACCCCATCTCCTGATCCAGGATGCTCTTCTTGTTTTGTTCAAGCTCCTGCTTCTTGGTGGCTATGGCAAGCTGATCCGGGTCGGTGTAGCCGTGCGCCTGTTGACCAATCTGGGAAAGGGCCGACAAATTCGTCAAAACGAGCATGGAAATGGCTGTAAGTGAAAGTGTGACGCACCGTGCAAATCGCAGTTTCTGTTTGTCGCTTCTCATGCCAGTACTTTGTGGCAGAAATGCCAATGCAGATGATGCAAGCGACAATATTCCGCAAAGTCTCATCCATCAAGCGGAAATGCCGTCATCCGGCCGCTTGGCGGGCGGCGATTTTGTTGTACCTACCGTTGACGACGGAACTGTGCTTGCCGCCTCAACTTCCTGATCTTGAACGAACCACGCCTATCCGGTATATTACACCCCGTGAAGAGCGTGTACATCGAGACTTCGATCCTGAGCTATCTCACGGCCCAGCCAAGCCGCTGATAAGGTCCATTTGTGCGCTTGCGGGGTACACGTGCCCGGAGATCTGTACGCCCCAGGAACCACTCCCGGAGGAGGACGACCATGTATCAGGATGAAATCATAGCCGACGTCTGGAGGAACCGCGAGGCATACGCCAAGCGGCACCATCACAAACTTCACGAGATTGTCTTGGACATTCAGAGACGTCAGCAGAATCCTTTGTCGTGCATAGTCGACAAGAAGGATGGGTCGAGAGGGTCCATGGTGTGCCGTGAAACGCGGCAACCCAATTGTAGCCGGCCTCGGTGAGGCCGGCCCGGGGTCACCGACCCCGGCTACAGATGCGACGCATTTGCGTCATATGTTGCACCGGAACAATCCAACAACGACCAGAACGGTCGTATGGCTCATTCCTGAAGCGCGCCTTGTGAAGCAAGTTGCCGGAAGGCCTTATCAAGGTCGGTGTTGCTCTTGGAGAAGATGAAAGGAACACCT
>Ga0172374_1001709_pt1 | contig 14511 bp, 23 predicted proteins | sample LakKiv3m_FD_114536 | JGI IMG/M metagenome (GOLD analysis project Ga0172374, IMG submission 114536) | Freshwater microbial communities from Kabuno Bay, South-Kivu, Congo - kab_092012_10.3m | ecosystem: Environmental > Aquatic > Freshwater > Lake | place: Democratic Republic of the Congo... | reverse complement strand
TTAGCTGGACGGTCATATTTTCTGCCCTTTTGGTAATGATAGGCTCAGTTATCGGTTACAACCTAAGTGAGACACGGGCGGTTTCTGACAAGTTAAGCGCAAAATGTGACATCTTGCAGAACACAAAACTTGACTCAGTAATTTACTGGGATGAGCATCGTAGGCTACAGGACTATATAGCCAAGGAACTCACAGACATAAAAAGCGGGCAACGAGAGTTGCAAAAAATGCTGGTGGATGCACTGCAAGTAAAACCAATGGCGAGGCGATGATGAACATTGACTGGTATCTGTTCAGTTTATATACCACTCGTTACATGATGGGGCAATGGTATATTGATGTTCCTCGATATAATTTACCTGAGCATTGAGAAGCTAATTGTGGTGTTAGATAAGAGGTGCAAATGAAACAGTTTGTCATAGCAAATTTTGGAAAAGCCTCAAGCTCATTCAGCCAATGGAGTGTAATGGAATCACAACCAGAAGCACCAAATATAAGGACCTGTTATAATACACAAATATGCAGCAAATGTGGCTGTAATATTATGGGAACGATTACTTATTATAGAAATGGTCAGCCTATTTGTCATTCCTGTGCGTTTCCACCGCTTTATCAACCAAGCTACTGTCCACACTGCGGAGGACAATTATAATGTGCTGGAAAAGACATTTAGCATTATTAATATGGCACAACGTGAGATAAACCAGGTAATAACATAGGAGGTTTTATGCTGAAAACTGTAGTAACTATATGGATGTTAATCTCAGTAATATGGTGTTCTTTCTGCTTCGGAATGGAAGTAAAGACAAGGGCATTATCTAATGATATTACTCTTGGATGGGACCATGATGGTATTAATGTAACTGGATTTGAAATAGAAATGGGAACAGTAATAGGAGGTCCTTATCCTACTAAGTTTACTGTCCCGGGGGCTACTACAAGAACTTATCCTATCGTAAACTTCTGGGTAACTTTTACGGGAAACAAATATTGCTTTAGGGCTTATGCTGTAAACAGCACTATGAAAAGTGCTCCAAGTAATGAGGCTTGTTGCACCAGACCTACTACTACAACTACATCAGTTATTCCGACCACGACAACGACAAGCATACCGACTACTACGAGCAGCATTCCGACTACGACTACAACGAGTATCCATGTACCAACTGCACCAACTAACATAAGGATTTACTAATATGAATATAACTTGTATGCGTTGGTCTATTTTCTTAGCTTTAATATTTTGGGTATTTACTATTGCAGTATGTTTTGGGCAAACCACTACTGCACCAGTAACTACTACCGTAGTAGCTAAGGGTAAAACAGTATTTATAGGGTGGCAGCACACCAATTCCAATCCTGTTAATTACGTTTATACTGTCCATTATGAAGAAATAAGAAATATGACTCAGTGTCACTATTCTTCCAGATTTAAACTTGATATACAGGTTGACGGTAGGACATTTGACGCTATCTGTGATTGGTGTGCTGTATTTGGTGGGCTTCCAATGGCTATTAAAATTAAAGCACATGATAAAAGAACTGGGTTAGATAGCCCGTGGTCAAGTGAAGTTTCGTATCAAGGAGGTTGTCCATAATGGGAGTTTTATCCGCAATCTCTACGGATGAATTATTAGAAATGGTTGCAAAAGAAGGGAATGTAAATCGTGCAGCTAAAAAACTTGGAGTCCATCCTAACGGAATTTATGCACGAATAAAAAATCATGAGAGTAAGAAGATATTACCAATAGGAGTACCTCTTGCCAATGCAATAGAACAAGAGCATTTTAATCGATATAAACTGGAAATAGATTTTACAGACGATTCCGACCTTTACCATATAGTTTTAGAAGTAGCTAACAAACAAAGAAGAAGCATGGAGGAACAGATAAAGTATATCCTTGAATTCTATCTGATTAATGGGGGAGGTGGAATATTTAATGGTAAAGAAAAAATGTGAATTTGGGAAAATTTCAATTAGTAGGGCAAAAGTAAACAGGATGATGATTTATCAACCAAACTACTGCCCACACTGCGGAGGACAGTTATAATGTCCACATGGTTCTGTTCAAAAACTAAAGCCGATTGTGATAGACAAACAGCAGCATTAAAAAGAGAAATTAATGATTATAAAACATGGGCTGCTATTCTTCAGGCTGATCAAGCTAAAGTGAAGGCAGAACTTGCACAAGCCAACGCACGTATAGATGACCATTATAAATTCATGTCTGAAGGGCTCCCGTCAATGGCTGAAATGGTAGCGGATGGTCGAGCCAAGAAGTTTGAGACGTATCAGTTCCAGAGACAGTACACCAAGCAGACGGGAAGGACACTGACATCGAGCCAACCTTTATCCGGAGATACCACAAAAACTCACTGGATAGACTGCGGGTATAATAACTGGCGGCTTCCCCGTGATGTGTTTATGCAGATAGTAGCGAAGAGTAGGGTTGACCGTTTTAAATATGTCTGTGTAGCTGGCGAAAATAATAGACCGTTTATCTGCAATGACTTTGCCTATGCCTTCTTTGGGGAAATGCAGTCGGGTCCATGGTGGGATTGCTTTATTGGTTGTGTGTTTATAACAAATCCCGGACATCGGGTCAATATGGTTTGGTTTACTGGAGAAGAACAACTTCAACTGTTTGAGCCACAGGCAGACTACCTTTTCCCGATTAACATGACACAACGTGAAATTAAACAGGTGATAACCTAAAATACTATAGCTGATTTTTCAATACCAATAAGAACTGGACCAGCTCAAATAAACTGTCAAACAGACGATAACCATATAATCCCGAAGCAATAGGGAGAATAAAATGCAAAAGTATGCATATCTTCAAGGTGTAAACCTCTATAACAACGGAAACAATCTAAGAGGATGTGTTAACGATTGCGTTGATATCCGAGATAGAATGGTACAAAAATATAAAGTCCAGCCAGATAATATCCGTATGTTAACAGATTATAGAGCTACTACGAAGGCAGAACTGGAACATCTTGATTGGTTGATAGCTTGTTGTAGTTCTACAGAACAGGATTACTTAATATTTCAAAACAGTTCTCACGGAACGAACTTTAGAATACGAGATACTGGTGGAAATCTTAATCCGTGGTTATCCGATGTAATATGTCCAAGTGATTTTGATTGGGATAAGAACTTTATTTCTGCCGAGATGCTTCATGAAAAATTCGATAAGATACCGCCTAATACTACACTATTTTTTATTAGCGATAGTTGTTGTTCAGGAAATCTGGTGAAGGCTTTTTCTCAAATTGATTCTATTCCAAGAAGAATGATACCTCCTGAAGATATCCAATCAAGAAGTATTGGTCAAAAGATGATGAACAATTCGTTACAGAATTATGTGTCTAAAATTGATTCAGTTAATATAATTTTTCTTTCCGGATGCCAGTCAGATCAAACTTCTTCGGATGCATTTATTAACGGTAGATACAATGGGGCACTGACAGCAGGGTTGAAGACTGTAATAGATAATATTCCAGAAGTACATTACCTAATGGCACATCAAGAAATACATAAATATCTAAATGAAAATGGATTCGACCAGGAACCAGAACTGAAAGCGAGAGAAGCTCTGTTAAGTAGTATGATATTTGGGGGAGTAGAATGATGCGCATTGCAGTAGATTTTGACGAAACTCTTACAGCTGGTAATCACTCGATTCACAATTACTTTGAGATAAAGCCTAATATTACAACGATTAATAAAGTAAATGAATCGTATGATCTGGGTAACGAAATATTTATTTACACTGTAAGAAAACACATCGAACATGACAGTCTAATAGACTGGTTAGACGATAACGAAGTAAAATACGATCATCTTGAGTGCGGAAAACTCATGGCTGATATGTATATCGACAATAATAGTCGTAAAGTTTCCGAAGACTGGAGTTTTAATACTTCAAAACCGATGACTCCAAGCGGGTGGAAACCAGACACAGTTACTGATGTATACGATGGTTTCTATCTCAAGATCAACATAACTGCAGTCATGCTTACTTGGAAAAAAATTAAAGCATGGCTCAAAAACAGAAAAGGAGAGCGAGTATGAAGAAAATTGTAGTGTTGTTTGCTTTACTGGCTATCGTATGTAGTGGGTGTAATTCACCTACTACTCCACCTCCACCTCCTGAAAACGGAGTTTTCGTCCCAAGTCCTCTGCTAACAAAAGCTGTTAACTTAGGGTGTACTACCACAAAGTTTTTTATGACAGTGCACTCGTACTGGGGATTTGTAAGACCTTTTATCCCTGCAAATGTTACTTCAATTGCAGTTCCTGCGATCAACTTATTCAAGGCAGGTCTCCGTTCTTACAACGATGCAATTATTGCCTGTTACAACAATAAAAAAGACCCAACTAACTTCGAGCAGCTTGAGAAGGACCTGTTGGCATTAAAAGAATCTGTCATGCCGATTATACAGGAGATAATTGCCTTAATTAATAAAGACAAGCCTTCAGATACTGTAGTTAACGCAACAAAAGAGATGAAATCGACGATTGAATCGAAGGCAGTGTTTTCCTGTACCATAGACGAACTCGTTGGAATGAATGATAAGTTAAAAACGTTAGCTGATATTTCATAGTGTAATAGGTGCACAATGGATGAGAATATCAAAGTATTGTTTAATTTCCAATTAATAATGGTAGCTCTTTTCGTTAATGTCCTCGTAGACATGTTCAAGAAGATCCTGCCAGACAAAAAAATATTTCATCCAAATTTTCTTCTGATATTCTTGTCCATTGTAGCATCGTTAATTAAGTGTTATACTTTCGCGTATTGTACTGCTGAAAACGTCTTTATGGAGATTGTAGCGACGGCGATAATATCGTCAGGAATATATGGTTTGGGCTATAAACATCTCATGAAATGGATAGCGGGAAAATTTCTTCCGAAAGATGTTGTGGAAAAGGAGGCCGGAACAGATGGAACAGTCGACTGAAAATCTTATTAGAGAGCAGACCAGTTTTATTGACGATAAAGCTCAACTTGAACTATGGCTCATTCGTAACGGATACTATATATGTCCCGGAGAACTCCGCAGAGACAATACTCCTCTTCCATGTCCGCATTGCAAAGAGAAGAGTACAAGGCAAGAACAGCTAATTGAAGCGGGGAGGTCTTGGAGTAGTAAAAGTAGGCACTTGGATGGCCTTGCGCAAGATTACACCTTGTTTAAATGCAATAAAGATAACCGGATGGAACAGATATCAAAAGAAGAATATTTTGTAGTAGGTCGCTTTTGGGAAAGTATGAACGTAAAGAACGTGCATAATTTAAAGAAGGGCGACGACACTAACAACACAGACGTCTATCACTTTGAAAGAAGAATATGATATATTTCGTTATCCCAACGCTTATTAATACAGGTGGAGTTAAGGTAATGTGTAGACTTGCTCACCTATGTATAACAGTCCTTGGTACTGATGCAACAGTAATTGTTTCTAATGGAAATTACCTTGTTAAATCTCCATGGAATTTTTCGTTCCCAATCGGAATTCCAGAGGATATTGTTGATCTTCCTGAGAATAAGGTTGTTTTCACGTGGGGTCCAGACGTAAGTTTGAGTTGGCGTAAAATCGAGAAAGCGAAGAAATATTACTTAGCCCAAGACATGTGGATGGGTCGAGTTAGTAATAAAGCAAATGATTACATGCCGTTAATACTTGGGAAAGATACTCAGCTAATTACGATGGGATTCCCGGTTTACATGTACTGGCTTTATTACTTTTATAAAGATAGCTCGATGATAAACGACTATCTCGATACGAGGTTATTTAGCCCGAAGGAAAAGATCGATAAGTCAGTCGCATTTATTAGACACAAAGAATACTATATAAAAGGGATTGCAGATAAATTTGAAAACGCTGGATACAACGTCTTTGTTGCTGAAGGATCTGAAATCGATGTTGCTCGGACGTTTTCGAAGTGTAAATATTTTATTGCTGCGCACGACGGACAATTCAATGGATTTACGTTTTGTGAAGCGTTTCCTGGTCCTCCTGCAGAAGCGATGGCTTGCGGGTGCGTGACACTTTCAAAAGACACTCATGGAGTTCGTGCATTCTTACTCGATAAAATGAACGGATTCTTATTCGACGATTACGACGTCGCAATTGCTATGCTTGATAATATTGAAGAAGATCCTCTTGAATTCGCAAGAATTTCAGAAAACGCCGTCAACACGTTTCGATATTCATTTACAAAAAGCCGTACTGCATCAGAACTAAAGGCTGCGCTAAAATTATAACGGAAATCCATTCATGGGAGAGAACGATCGATGAAAATAGGAACTACTCTTTACAGTGCAAATGAGACGTACAATGGAAAGTGGACAGAAATAGCAGAAAAATGTGATTGGCTCGTCGCTTCGGCGATCAATTATAATAGTGCAGTAACGTCCGCACCAAGTGCTACGTTGCTCTATAGAACTTTTGGTAGCTTGTCTATGACAGTTTCGACAAGTAAAACAAATGCTTGGGGAGATATTGATTCTGGAATGATATTTCCTGATAATGACACGTCCAACGATTCGGTTGACTCTACGACTTTAAGTGACGATCGATATATAATGAATTTGAGCGATCCGGATTACGTTACGAATAAGATCGCAGAACTTGACTATATTTATTTAAACTACCCTCTTTTTGCTGGATTTGTTGTTGATATTATTCCATATGAAGCTACTACATTAACATGGAATATTAGTACGGCTAATAAAACATATTACAGGCAACTTGTCCAAGCGTTCCTCCTGCAGATCCAGTACGAATTTTCAAGCAAGATCATAATTCCGAATTGCTATCCCATTACCAGTAGTCTTGTTGGCGATTATTCACTTGCGAAGATAGCAAGCGGAGAAATGGTAACATGGAGTTTCGATAAGAGTGATGTAAATTGGACAAGTCTCTTTTCGTATATAACTGCGGTTACAGCTGCTGTGCCAACAGGGTTGAATAAATATTTTATTGCTTATTGCCCGACTCCTGGTTCATCTATGACAGTAACTGCTCAAAATAATGCAGATGTTTTTCGATTAAATGGAATCAAGTCAACAAATCTTATTCTGTTAACTGACATGTTCGGGTAAACTTCCATCTAAGGAATCAAACAATGAAAATAGGAACTACATTATACAACACTTCTTCAACCTATACGTCTTACTGGGCGGAGATAGCTCAAAAGTGCGACTGGATTATTACCACTATAACCAACGTCGGTACAGTTAGAAATCAATGCCCAAACGCAAAGCTCTTATATTATACACCTCTTGGGCTATCAGTTAATACAGGAACTGCAAGCAGCAATCCAAGTTTGACGAGTGCAATAGCTACTCCGTCGTTGGATTTAACAAATGCAATGATATTTGACGACGCAACTACTCCTGCGAACAGAGCGGTTGATTCTGCGACGTATAAATTTATCATGAACCTTGGAAGCTCTGCATATCTCACGAATAAGTTGTTAGAGCTTGACACAGTATTCCAGACGTATACTCAATTTGACGGGATTCTTCTCGACTATTGTCTCTACGAGCCGAAAGGTGCAGAAATTTGGAATATTGATTCGACAGCAAGAACGTACTATAGACAATTATGCCACTCGTTTTTATGGCAGATTTGCTATCACTATAAGGATACTACTAAATACATAATTCCGAATTGCAATCCAATTTATCATGTGTATACGTCTGGAGAAACATTAGTAATAAATACGTCTGATGAAGCAGTTCAAACGACCCCTCCAGGGGACAATTCTTTTGCTGAAACTGCAAGTGGAGAAATGCAGGAATGGAGAGTTGGTTCTGATAGTATGGATTGGTCAAAATTATTAACGTATTTAACGAACCATACGACGTATTGCACAAATAAGTATTTCTTCTTATATTGTACAACGGCTACCGATATCTCTGCTCAAAATAACTGCGATTTATTTAGAGTGATGGGAAATAAATCCGAATATCTTGTGTTATTAACTGACATGTTCGATTCAAGCGCACTTGAAGAAGTTCTTGCAGGGTAAAGGAGATATAGTATGTCTATTGTACCTGATTCTGAAATCCTTGATTTCTTAGGAATTAGTACCCAGTTATTTACAATAACAGCTGCGAATGATGTAATAAATCTTCGTACCGGAGTTCCTACTGTTCCTGTCGATATCCCTGATGGTACGTATGATGGAACGACACTTGCTACTGCAGTTCAATCCGCAATTAATACTGCTTTTGCCGGATCTCCTACATTCACCGTAACGTATAGTTTAACAACATTCAAATTTACAATAACTCCGTCTGCAGGGTCTGTTTCGTATATACATACAGCATCAGATGCCGGGTACACTTTGGGACTCAATCAAAGTCATATAGGAGTAACTTCGATAACAAGCGACTTTGCATGTGGAAATCCTGGAGAGACGGCATTAGACATCCGCAACGCTGTTGAGGAGTGGATTCAAAAGGTTTATTGCAGAAGGACTTTCGAATCAGCTTCATATAAGGAGAGATACGATGGTTCTGGGACGCAGTATCTAATGCTGAAAAACATACCAATAACAGCGCTCTCAAGAATATCGATCGGAACTGTTGATGTAATGGAGGTTAAGAATTCAAGTCAATATACATCGGCATCTATCTCTGTTGGTTCGAGCGGAATCACTCTTTATAAGGACGATGTTGAAGATACATCCATTATTTTTGCTACATATCAAACGATGACCGCAGTTGCTACTGCAATTAATGCGCTTGGGAATGGGTGGTCTGCATCTGTAGTTAATTCTGTTTACAACAACTATAAATCGTCTGAACTTATTGAGGTGATGGGATTGAATTGCCTATGGAGCGAATCTGCGTATTTGCAGGTCCCTGACGTCCCGGAAAGAGACTTCTCTTTGGATCCATTGAGCGGAGGGCTCTGCTTTGATTTTAGGGTTCCAAAAGGAACAAGAAACGTTTTCGTTAGATATGTTGCAGGATATTCGTCATCGACAATGCCAGACGACTTAAAACTTGCTGTCAAGATCTTATCGAAACAGATCTTTCAAAAGCAATCTGAGGAATCGTTCGGGGTATCAAGTTATACAATCGGAGATTATAGCGTTACATTCGAAGATAGTACAAAATTTGAAATCCCCGCCCAGGTCCTTTCAATTCTTGGCGGGCATAGGAGAGTGCTTTTATGATGGGACCGAAGATAACCGTAACTCTGGAACGCTTAACGGCTATTTCTGACAGTGGTGGAGGATATACTTATTCGTGGACAACCATCGGAGTTCTGTCTGGAACTATGAGATCGTTATCCGGGGATGAACTTGTTATCGCTCAACAGCTTCAAGTATCATCTTCTCACGCATTTTATGTCGCATATCCTGGATTTTCTATTACAGAAAAAGATCGTATTATCTCCGGAGGAATTACCTACTCAATTATCTACGCAGAAAATCCGTGCGAGAAAAATTGGTATTATAAGCTGTATTTATCGAAGCTAAACGAGTAGTTTTATCTCGTCAGAAGAGAGTTTTCGATAATTAATAAGGCATTCGTCATTAACTTCCCACGGAAACACAATCATCGTTTCCGTGGGAATATTTTCTTCGATCTTGTTTACCAATGTAAAAACGGGGATATCATACTTTTGTTGCCACAACTTCGCTGTGAATCCTGTATCGTAAATATCGTCTACGATAATGTACGAATCTGTTACTTTATCAACTGCCCTTCCTGTTAATCCTGCAACGATTGCTCCACCTCTTGGAATACCGTAACATGGTAGCTTTGGAATCCGCAATAGTCTATCGTACACGTCTTTCCATGTTAAATACATTCTCATAAAGGAACCTCGACCGTATCATTTCGAGTAATCTTCCGTAGAGCTTTATTTCTCGTACGATAGAAGATTGCTTTAGGGTTTTCGGAAACGATTTTAATGTGATTTTGTGTAAGGTGGTTTGAGGGATCGCATCGCGCAAAAAGAGATCCAATGTGTTTAAGATCGGATGGTTGGAGGCGAGCCAAATTAATGATGTCAGCTTTTGTCGACGCAGAATAGCATGTAACAATTTTCGACCCGACCTTGAGGATCCCAACGAGTATCTTACAATTTGACTGCATTACGTACCTCCTTGAGTTTTATTACCCTTGCTCTACATGCCTCAGACACAAACGGTCTGCACTTGGTGCAGACCGTTTTATAGCTCTCAAACCTCCCAAAACAAACTGGCAGATCGTTCATCAAATTTCGTAGCTGCTTGATTTGAAGTGCAAGGACATCTGTTTCGCTTTTAAATGTAAAACGCTGTTCTCCATCATCTTCCCTTCCTATGTTGTGATCCATGTTTTCCATCGCTATCCTTTTCCTTTCGTAGTAATACGAGTTGTGATTTCCCTTTTACTTTAGTCACTCTGTACGCTGTATCGGCCATCTTCGCCAATAGATCGTCATGGGTAATAAGGATAACTTGTATATTAAGACGTCTTGATATTTCTTTAATCATGTCCACCGCGAGTTGCAGTAGGTCTCCGGTGAACTTCATCGGCTCGTCTAATATAAGGACGTTCCTTGTGCGATTGGCCTCCGACGCCCAAAATACTACCTTCAACGCAAAACTTAAAACGTCTAAAACACCACCTCCATTCTCATCTTCTGGTTTAAATAGTTCTCCGTCCTCTTCTACGAAAATATTACATTCAAACTTATTTGCTGTACCAAACTCCATTTTGAATGCGTATTGAGGACCATAAACAGACCGTACTGCAAGCGTGATCAGGGCTTCTACTTCGTCCTTAAAAAACTCCTGTGTGTTCTTGATTACCTCTGTAAGTACCCACCTCGCTTTCGTATACGTTTCGATTGATTTTTCTTTACTGCTGATTTCATCTTCAATCCTTTCGATATCCTTTTCAAGAACTGACCTTCTCGCGACCAACTCGTTATATCTTGGTCTTAGAAATTTATTGTCTGTAATGTGATATCCTTCAATCATATATCCTGGCCTGGTATTTTTCGATCAGCATTGATGCGGTCTTTAAAGCAGCTAATTTCTTATCATTAAGATCCTGGATCTTTTTCTTGAGGTCTTCCTTTTTTGCAAGCGCCTCTTTGCTGCTTTTAACACTGTATTTGTCCTTCAGCTCATCTACGATTTTCTTTCTTGAGTTCTCATAGATTGCTATATTAGTTTTTAACGAGTCTAACCTTTCCTTTAACTCCGTTATGCTTCGTTCCCTTGCCATCGATCTCCTCCGCAAAAGCGCGTTTATAAACATCATCAGGTATATGAAGTTTGAGGTTGAAGAATTCCCCTACCATCTCGAGGATGCGCTTTCTTGTCTCGTAGTTAATCGTTCTTTGTCCCTCGAATTTTCTGCAGAACAATCCGTGTCGTCCTTTGATCCGCACGTTATTGAGATCCTTGTTAATGAAAACAAGGACCGTTCCAACAGGCAATGATTTCGTATCAAAATCTTTATCAAGCCTCTTTTCGTATGCGTGCCGCAGGTCGTAATCCATGTAGATTTGTCTGATCTTTATTTCTGCAGCATCCTTCGTAAGTTTTTTGACCTCTTCTGCATCCATTTTACACTCCTCTCTTTATGTTTTCGAAAAATACCGCAATCCCCTTTGCGGGCCCTACGATTGTTATTGTGATCGAGTCGACATTTTCTTCTACTTTGTCTATAACCTTTTCGAGCGTTAATTCGCCTTTGAGTATTCCTTTCGCTTTATTACCGTGTGCTTTATTCGGGCTCTTTTTGTTTGCTCCTGCATACTCTTCGTACGTAAGTGGCTCTCCGGAATTGACTTGGAGAATTCTTTCTCCATTTGATATCGCTCTTACGATACGATTCACTGCGACTAACTTCGCAACAGCACTGTAAACTTGGTGGTCTTTTACCTTGAGTTTCTTCGCTATTACTGGCGATGAATCTGTTGGAGCAATAGATCGTTCATTCAGCTTCATCAGAATCGAATTGCACAGCTTAAACATATTGACAGAGAGTTTTGGTATCTTATTCATTTATTTCACCTCCTTCCCTCTGCGGCGTAAGTACTCTTTCAATACGTCCTTAACAGAGCTTCCGAGATCCCACGATCTAATCGCATCCTTCAAGTTCTCAATTAGATCTGATTTCCCAGACGTTCCTTTTTCGACGCTATGTATAAAGAGTTCTAATGCATCCTTTGACTCTTTTTTGCTGTCAATATGTGACCTTGTTAAAACTTGATCAGCAGGAGCGTGAGGGACTGGGTGAAAGGCAATAACTCCCAGTCCCTCAGAGCCAATCTCGCAAGTAAAGAATCCTGGAGGCGCAATTCCTGATTCATCACTTACGTCCCTGCGGAGAAGACACCCTGCATTTACGATCGCACGATTGCCTTCTTTTACTACAAAGCGGTGGTGGATATCACCGCACAAAATCAAATCGTATTGTTTATGTTCTCTCAAAAATTCCTTTGCGTTCATGTAGTTGATATTACGGTTTGGCGCTACATCACTAATAGGTGCGTGGATAACAAGTATGTTGACTGCTTTCGGATCTTCAACTTCTGGCACCTCTTCTCCATACGAACAACCATATACGTCAGCAACTCCATATCCTATCTCAGCAGGTTCACTTGTTAGCAACCGTATGAGCCCTGTTTTTATAAGTATCCCCATCGTTGTTGACAGGTCTTTAGTATAGAGGTAATTGTCATGCTGTCCCCTAACTCCCATGAATTGCGTAGTGCACCGAGCAGAAAACCAATCATGGAGAAGCTCTAATAGATACCACGACCTGGGACCGTCAACAAAATCACCTGCCTGTAATATAACTGCTTGATGATTGTTTGCCCAATCCCATATGTATTTGAGTTTTTTCCATTGAACTTCTTGAAGATTATCGAGGCGAGCAACTGGGTTATCTAAAGAGATATGGCAATCACTTAGTAATACGAGATTGACTGTCCCGTTCTGGATCGCTAAATGCTTTCCTTTATTATTTTGATCTGCTTTTCTGTCACGTTTGATAGGCATAACGGGCATAACTTTTCTTGTTTTAGTTTCTCGATATATTCCTCAATTACTTCGTCTCTCGTGACTTTCGTCTCACTGATAGATACATTAATTTCAAAAACTTTGTCTATCGCAGATAGTAATTGTGTATATTCGTCGATTAAATCGATGCATTCATTTGCGATAGTTAGTTGCTCCTCGATCTTTTCTACTTCCTTCTTCAGTTCTAACGATTGATTGACAGATGCGAATTCGTCAAGTAGCTCTTCAAGTCTCGATTTATCTGCTAATAGTTTGTCGAGCTCTAAATCGATTGCATCAATTTCGTCAAGATACTTTTCAATTCCTTCAAGTCCTTCGTATTGAGCAAGAGATTTTTCCTTTGTGCTTTTCGATTCGCTATTGATTTTTAATTCCTGGTTATGTTTATTGATAGTACTTGTAAGTTCTGTAATCCATCTATCTGCCTCATCAATCCCAGTTATACGATTAATTTCTTTCCCTATTTCACCAGGTGTTTTTGAAATGAGATAGTGAGGATCGAGCTGCGATTGAATGTTACTTGGGCCTATGTTTAGAGCTTTCGCGACAAGATCTGGTACGTCTTTGTTGAACCCTGTATATTCTTTTGAATCGAGAATGTATGTTGCTTTAGATTTCGTCTTAACCAGGCGTACGGTGTGGGAGTCGGAAGTGGTGGCGGTAATTGAAGTCGGCTTATCTCCGGCGAATCTGGAATGATAACGGTATCCTGACGGTCTATTTGTCGCCAGTAATAATAGTGCTCTTAGTATATTCGTCTTACCATGATTCGACCGCCCAATGATCGCATTGATACCAGGAGTAAATTCTATTTTCGTATGTTCGTGTGTTCTAAAATTTTCAATAATTAGTGATTGCAGCATTATCTAAATCCAAATGTTTTTTCCCATTTCTCAAGCTCATCTAATATCGATCTGAACTTGTATTTCATACACATTTTAACGAGCATTTTCAATTGCGGAAACGACTCGCCATCGATTGTAACTGATTTTGTCCCACTTAGAGGGAGCTTTACAAGAGGAAGATTTCTTTTTATAATATCTCTTGACTTTTCGATCTGTTTGTACTTAGGAGAATCCTTTTTGAGTTTACTTAATAAATAACTGATCGCCGTCTTTTCTCCAATACCTTCAACACCTTTCACATTATCCGTTGTGCATCCTGCAATCGCTTTTACTGTTATCCAGAACGATGGTGATATTCCGTATTCGCCGACAAAATTGTCTATTGTATAAATTTCCCTTGTCTTAGGGTCCATGATACTTGCGTACGCCAATAGCTGATAAAGATCTTCATCCTTCGTTACCAGGATAATTTCGTAATCGTCGCGACGGTCGATAGCAATTCGCGAGATGATGTCGTCAGCTTCGTATCCTTCTTGTTCGAATATGTTTGCAAATCCAAGTTCCGGCAATATTTCGTCTTTGAGGAGGTTGAATTGCTTGTACGCAAT
>Ga0172374_1001708_pt1 | contig 14519 bp, 18 predicted proteins | sample LakKiv3m_FD_114536 | JGI IMG/M metagenome (GOLD analysis project Ga0172374, IMG submission 114536) | Freshwater microbial communities from Kabuno Bay, South-Kivu, Congo - kab_092012_10.3m | ecosystem: Environmental > Aquatic > Freshwater > Lake | place: Democratic Republic of the Congo... | reverse complement strand
CCACGGTCCGGAAACGCCGGATCAGTGGGAGAAGCGGATGCCTCGGCATCCGCCTCGATGAAAGGAAAGAGAATGGCACCGAAGAAGAAGGTGACCGGCCTGATCAAGCTTCAGATCAACGCCGGTGCAGCCAACCCGGCGCCGCCGATCGGCCCCGCGCTCGGTCAGCATGGCGTCAACATCATGGAGTTCTGCAAGGCGTACAACGCCGCGACCGAGTCGCAGCGCGGCAACGTCATCCCCGTCGAGATCACCGTCTACGAGGACCGCAGCTTCACCTTCGTCCTGAAGACCCCGCCGGCAGCGGAGCTCATCAAGAAGGCCGCCGGCGTGCAGAAGGGGTCGTCGACCCCGCACACGGTCAAGGTCGCGAAGATCACCAAGGACCAGGTCCGTCAGATCGCCGAGCAGAAGCAGGCCGACCTGAACGCGAACGACGTCGAGGCCGCCTCGAAGATCATCGCCGGAACCGCCCGTTCCATGGGCATCACGGTCGAGGGCTGAGGAGAATAATCATGGCTACCAAGTCCAAGGCTTACAAGGCTGCCGCCGAGAAGATCGAGGCAGACCGTTACTACACCCCCTCCGAGGCTGTCGCCCTCGCGAAGGAGACCGGCTCGTCGAAGTTCGACTCGACCGTCGAGGTCGCGCTGAAGCTCGCCGTCGACCCGCGCAAGGCGGACCAGATGGTGCGCGGCACCGTCATCCTCCCGCACGGAACCGGTAAGACCGCTCGTGTCATCGTCTTCGCCACCGGCCCCGCGGCCGAGGCAGCGATCGCCGCAGGTGCGGACGAGGTCGGCGGCGCCGAGCTCATCCAGAAGGTCGCCGACGGCTGGACCAACTTCGACGCCGCGGTCTCCACTCCGGAGCTCATGGGCCAGGTCGGTCGTCTCGGAAAGGTGCTCGGACCGCGTGGTCTGATGCCGAACCCGAAGACCGGCACCGTGACCCCGAACCCGGCCAAGGCCGTCGAGGAGATCAAGGGCGGAAAGATCGAGTTCCGCGTCGACAAGCACGCCAACGTGCACTTCGTCGTCGGCAAGGCGTCCTTCACCGCCGAGCAGCTGAACGAGAACATCGGCGCAGCGCTCGAGGAGATCGTCCGCCTCAAGCCGTCGAGCTCGAAGGGCCGTTACATCCAGAAGGGTGCGGTGTCGACCACGTTCGGCCCCGGCATCCCGCTGGACGTCAACTCCATCTGACGCTTCGACACACTCAGCGACCCAGTCGCAGAGGAACGCCCCCGGGTTCTCCCGGGGGCGTTTCTGCGTCCGCGCGACCCGTCGGAAACGAATCGTCATCGGATGCGGGGAAGCGGCGCGGGCCGCGTACTGTGAGGGAGTTCCCGTGACGGTCGCGTAAACTCGCACCGCACTTCACACCCCAGGAGGGTTCATGTCCCGTCGTCTCATCGCCGCCACCGCACTCGTCGTCGCCGCCACCGTGCTCACCGCCTGCAGCGGGTCGAGCACTCCCGCGAGCACATCGGACGGCACGAGCGAGGGGTCCGACTTCGGCTTGGTGCAGGACGGCACGCTCACCGTCGCCACCGAGGGCACCTACCGTCCCTTCAGCTTCCACGACGACGGCGGCTCCGGCGACCTGACCGGTTTCGATGTCGAGATCATCCAGGCGGTCGCCGACAAGCTCGGCCTCGAGGTGAAGTTCCAGGAGACGCAGTGGGACGCGATCTTCGCGGGCCTCGACGCCGGCCGCTTCGACGTCATCGCGAACCAGGTCTCGATCAACGACGAGCGCGAGGCGAAGTACCTCTTCAGCGAGCCGTACACCGTCTCGCCCGGCGTGATCGTCGTGCCCGAGGACGACGATTCGATCTCGTCCTTCGACGACCTCGAGGGCAAGACCACGGCCCAGTCGCTGACGAGCAACTGGTACGAACTGGCGACCGAGTCCGGGGCGAAGGTCGAGGGTGTCGAGGGCTGGGCGCAGGCGGTCGAGCTGCTGCGCCAGGGCCGCGTCGACGCGACGATCAACGACAAGCTGACGTTCCTCGACTACGAGACCACGAACAGCCCGTCGGGCCTGAAGATCGCGGCCGAGACGGACGAGGCCGGTGAGCAGGCGTTCGTGTTCACGAAGGACAAGAAGGCGCTGGTGGAGGCCGTCGACGGTGCGCTCGACGAGCTGCGCGCCGACGGGACCCTGGCGGAGATCAGCGACAAGTACTTCGGCGAAGACGTCACGCAGTAGTCGATGGAGAGTCCCTGGCAGCTGTTCTTCGATTCGCTCGGGCCGATCGCCTGGGCGGGTCTGACGGCGACGGTTCCGCTCGCGCTGATCTCGTTCGTCCTCGGGCTCGTCATCGCCGTCGGTGTCGCCCTGATGCGGATCTCCGTGCACCCGGTCGTCTCGGGGGTGGCGCGCTTCTACATCTCGGTGATCCGCGGCACGCCGATGCTGGTGCAGCTGTTCGTGATCTTCTACGGGCTTCCGTCGGTCGGGGTCACCCTCGACCCGTGGCCGAGCGCGATCATCGCGCTCTCGCTGAACGTCGGCGGCTACGGCGCGGAGGTCGTGCGGGCGGCGATCCTCTCGGTGCCGAAGGGGCAGTGGGAGGCGGCGTACACCGTGGGCATGAACCGCGCCCGCACGCTGACGCGGATCATCCTGCCGCAGGCTGCTCGGGTGTCGGTGCCGCCGCTGTCGAACACGTTCATCTCGCTCGTGAAGGACACCTCCCTGACCTCGCTGATCCTCGTGACGGAGCTGTTCAAGGTGGCCCAGCAGATCGCCTCGACGACGCTGGAGTTCATGGTGCTGTATCTGGCCGCCGCGCTGGTGTACTGGGTGCTCTGCCTGGTGCTGTCGTTCGGTCAGAGTGCTCTCGAGAGGAGGCTGGACAGCCGTGTCGCTCACTGATCCGAACCAGGAGGCCCTGCTCGTCGCGCGCGGGCTGCGCAAGAGCTTCGGCGACAACGAGGTGCTGCGCGGCATCGACCTGACGCTGCATCGCGGCGAGGTGGTCGTGCTGATCGGGCCCAGCGGGTCGGGCAAGACGACGGTGCTGCGCGCGCTCAACGGTCTCGAGACTCCGGATGCCGGCGAGATCGTCGTCGACGGCGGCCCGGAGATCGATTTCGCGCCCGAGGTGAAGCCTTCCCCGCGGCTGCAGAAGCAGAAGCGGCTCGCGCTGCGGGACCGCTCGGCCATGGTGTTCCAGCACCACAATCTCTTCCCTCATCTCACGGTGCTCGAGAACGTGATCGAGGGTCCGTGGCGGGTGCAGGGTCGTCCCAAGGACGAGGTGGTCGTCGACGCCCTCGCGCTGTTGGACAGGGTCGGTCTGGCGGACAAGGCCGATGCCCGTCCGCACCAGCTCTCGGGCGGACAGCAGCAACGCGTCGGCATCGTCCGGGCGCTCGCCCTCCGGCCGGACGTGCTGCTCTTCGACGAGCCGACCAGCGCGCTGGACCCCGAACTCGTGGGGGAGGTGCTGCTCGTGATCAAAGAGCTCGCGGACGAGGGGTGGACCATGGCGGTCGTCACGCATGAGCTGAGCTTCGCGCGCGAGGCCGCCGATCACGTGCTGTTCCTGGACGGCGGCGTCATCGTGGAGCAGGGGCCGCCCGCCGACCTGTTCCGTGCGCCGACCCACGAGCGCACGCAGCGGTTCCTCACCCGCATCATGCGTCCGCTCGACGGCGCCTGACCCGCGCATCCCTCGACGCGGGGGTCGCACCGTGGCAGGATGCCCCCGTGGGAACCATCGACGACTACCTGACCGACCTCGACCCCGCCGATCGAGGGACGATCGCCCGGGTCTACGCCCTCGCCCGCGACGAGGTGCCGGATGCGGAGCAGGGCAAGGGCTACGGCATGCCCGCCCTCGTGCACCGCGGCAAGCCTCTTCTCTCGGTGATGCGCGCGAAGAAGCACATCGGCGTGTACCCGTTCAGTCCGGAGGCGGTCGCGACGGTCGCCGGGCTCCTGGACGGGCATGAGGGTGTCAGCGTCGACAAGGGCACCATCCGGTTCCAGCCCGAGCATCCCCTCCCGGACGACGCGCTTCGCAGCCTGGTGCGTGCGCGACGGCGTCAGATCGACGGCGACTGACCCGTCAGGCGCCCAGCACCGGGATCACGAGGCTCACGGCGATCGCGATCATGACGACCGCGATCACGGCGTCGAGGATGCGCCACGAGCGCGGTGTGCGCAGCCAGCGGCCGAGGTAGCGGGCGCCGAAGCCCAGCGCCGTGAACCACAGGATGCTGGCGGCGATGGCCCCACCCGCGAAAAGCCAGCGCTCCTCGCCGTGGGTGGCCGCGATCGAGCCGAGCATGAGCACCGTATCGAGGTAGACGTGCGGGTTGAGCCAGGTGAGCGCCAGGGTCGTCAGCACCACCGGGGCCAGGCGTGTGCGGGTGAGGGTGCCGCTCGCGCTCGTCGTCGACGCGACCGCTGCCGGTTCGTCCGCCGTGTCGACGGCCAGCTCCTCGCCGCCGCGCCACGCGCGCCGAGCCGCGAGGACCCCGTAGGCGAGCAGGAAGGCGGCTCCCGCCCAGCGCGCCACGACCACGAGCCATGGCGCGGAGGTGAGGACGTAGCCCAGCCCTGCCACGCCGGCCGCGATCAGCGCCGCGTCGGACAGTGCGCAGACGGCGACGACGGCCAGGACATGCTCGCGGCGGATCCCCTGACGCAGCACGAAAACGTTCTGCGCGCCGATCGCGACGATGAGGGAGAGGCCGAGTCCGAGACCGGCGAGAACCGTGAGCATGGCACCAGCCTAGGAATCCGGGACCATGATGAGAAGCGAAGATTCCTTCCGAACCATTAGCATCGCTTATGTGAGAATCGACCCGGAGCTCGCGGCCACGCTGGCGGCGATCGTGGACGAGGGAACCCTCGACGCGGCCTCCCGGCGGCTCCGCATCACGCCCTCGGCGGTGAGCCAGCGGCTGAAGGCCCTCGAGCAGCAGTTGGGACGCATCCTCGTCGTGCGCAGCAAGCCGGCGCGGCTGACCGAAGCGGGCGAGGCGGTCGTGCGCCTGGCGCGGCAGATCGCCCTGCTCGAGCACGATGCGCTCGTGGGGGTCGGGATCGATGAGGAGGGCGCCGCTCGCCGCATCACCGTGTCGCTCGCGGTGAACGCCGACTCGATGGCGACCTGGTTCCTGGCACCGCTGGCCCGCCTCTCATCCGGCCACGACATCGACTTCGATCTGCACCGCGACGATCAGAACTTCACCGCCCGCCTGCTGGAGTCCGGAACCGTGATGGCGGCGGTGACGAGCGAGGAGACCCCGGTCGCCGGATGCTCGGTGGCGCCGCTCGGTGTGCTCGAGTATCGGGCGATGGCGGAGGCGGCATTCGCCGAGCGGTGGTTCGCCGACGGTGTGACGCCTGGCGCCCTGGCGCTCGCCCCGTTCGTCGACTTCGATCGCCGCGACACCCTGCAGCACGAGTGGTTGCGGGCGATGGGGGTCTCGCCGGAGGGGGTGCCACGGCACTACGTCCCCGCCTCCCACGACTATGCCCTCGCGGTGCGGCTCGGTCTCGGCTGGGGGATGGTCCCGGTGCCGCAGGAGGCTCCCGGCCTGGTCGCTCTGGGCGGACCGACCCTCCGGGTGCGGCTCCACTGGCAGCAGTGGAACCTGCGCTCCGATCTGCTCGACACCATCGCCCAGGAGATCGCCCTCGAGGCGCGTCGCGTGCTCGGCGCCGTCTGAGGCCCCGTTTCCGGTCTGCGCGGGATGAGCGAATCTCCTGCGCGAAATCGCCTTGTCCTTCCGGAAGGGCTCGGAGAGGATGGCGCAAACGCGCGGGTGCGGGGTCGTTGAGGGGTGGCCGGAACACCGGCATCCACGTGGTTCACCGATTCCTGAGGGGGAAGCGACATGGTAACCAAGGCAACGCAGCGCAAGATCGGAGCGGTGCTGGCGGGTGGACTGGTGCTCGGCATCGGCACCGCGGCCACGCTGGCGGCGTGGAACGACTCCGAGTTCGCGAACGGCACGTTCACCGCCGGTGCGTTCAATCTGGAGGGCTCGACGGACGGCACCACGTACGCCGACCACAGCACCGCGGGCACGGCGGCGACGCTCGCGTTCACCCTGCCGGCAGGCCTCGTGAGCAACATGTCGCCGAGCAGCACCGTCTACGCGGGCTTCTGGGTGCGGTTGGCTGCCGGCACGACCTCCGCAGCGAACCTGACCGCCTCAGGCGCAACGGCAGACCCCGCCGCGACCTCCAACTCGGATCACCTGTCGTACGCGATCTACCAGCTCGCTCCCGGGGCGACGTGCAACGCCGCCTCGGCGACCGGCACGCCGGTGGCGAGCGGGGCGACGCTGGACGCGCTGACCGGAGCGACTGCGATCCCGCTCACCGCCGGGGCCACGGCCACCGATCCGGGAACGGCCGTGCAGCTGTGCTTCCGCGTCACGGCGGACGCGGCGCTGGAGCCCAGCCTGGTGACGAACGCCACGTGGAGTTTCACGGCCACGTCGACGAACTGAGCGCGTGATGCAGACCCGCAGAGATGTGCGGGAGAGGCGACGGCTGCACTCCCGCCGAGTCCGCGCCGTGCTCGCGGGCGGCCTGGTGCTGGGCGTAGGAGCGGCCGCGACCCTCGCCGCCTGGAACGACTCCGAGTTCGGAGCCGCGAGCTTCACGGCCGGCCGGTTCGACATCGTCGGCGCGACGGACGGGACCACGTTCTCGAGCCACGCGACCGCAGGCACCGCCGCGACCCTGAACTTCCAGCTCGCCCCCACGGCGATGGCGCCGGGAACCACCACCTATGCGCTGTTCAGCGTCCGCACCGCGAACCCCTCGGTGGCCGGGACCGTGCAGCTCACCGCCGGCACCCCCGGGGGCACGGGGCTCGCGACGTACCTCACGTACGGCGTGCGGACCATCTCCGGCACCACCTGCAACGGGACCACGTACCCCGCGGGGACCGCTGTGGTCACCGACGGCTCGGCGCTGACGGCCGGAGGGGCGTCGACCCAGACGGTCACGGCGAACGGAGCGTCGCAGGTGAACTACTGCATCGCCGTCACGCTGCCCACCACCGCGCCGAACGCCGCGCAGGGCCTCACGATGTCGCAGACCTGGCAGTTCCAGGGGACATCGTCCTAGATCGGAAGGAGGGTCGAGATGACGCCGATCACGCGACGCAGCGTGCGCGAGCAGCCCGTCGCTCCTCCCGAGGAGGAGACCGGAAGCGCCCCCTCGTCCCGGTCGCGGGCGGGCAGCGCGATCGGAGACGTGCTGCTGTGGCTCGCCGCCGCGGCCGGAGCGGTCTGCATCGTGCTCGTGGCGCTCGCGTTCACGGCGCAGATCACCCTCATCATGTTCCGCACGGGCTCGATGTCGCCGACGATCCCCGCCGGATCGGTGGCGGTGGTGCAGCGTATCCCGGCGAGCGAGATCGAGGTCGGCGACATCGTCACCGTCGACCGGGACGGCGAGCTCCCCGTGACCCACCGGGTGACCTCCGTCGCGCCGGGCACGAGCGACGGGCAGCGGACGATCACGATGCGCGGCGACGCGAACGCCGCGGACGATCCCACCCCGTACTCCGTGGGATCCGTCCGGGTCGTCCTGTTCTCCGTGCCCGGCGTCGCCGCCGTGATCGCCGGCATGGGCGATCCGCTCGTGCTCGCCGGGCTGACGGTCGCCGCGGCGCTGCTCGTGGTCTGGGCGTTCTGGCCGCGCTCGCCGCGCGCGAGGGAAGCCCGGGAGAATCGAGGGTCGTCATGAGACGGCGTCTCGCGTCCGGACGGTGGCTGCCGGTCGGGCTCCTGGCGATCGCGGCGGTCGCGACGCCGAGCACGGCCTGGGGGTCGCCCGCCACGCAGGTGATCCAGGGAGACGTGCTGCGCCTGGTCTCGGTGGCCGACTGGGATGCGGCCGCCGGGATGCTCCCCGGCCAGCCCCTGCGCTGGGACGTGGCCGTGAGCGCGCAGGCACCCGATCCGGGTGTGATCCGCATCGGGATCAGCGCGACCGGCGGCGCCGCTCTCGTCGCCGACGTCGCGATGTGCCGTCAGGCGTGGGCGGGCACGGACTGTCCCGGGGGAGCGACCACGCTGCGTGAGGACTGGCGCATCCCCCGCGACGGTGCGGAGACGCCTCTCGCCGAGATCGCGGACACCGAGACCGCGCACCTCCGTCTCGCGATCACCCTGGACGCCGGCGACGCGGCAGGGAGCACCGAGGTGCGCATCCAGGCGCGAGGGGCGGGGGAGACGGTCGCCGTCGGGCCGGACGGGGGCCTCGCCGTCACCGGTGCCTCGCCCCGCACGGCGTGGCTCGCCGCCGCGGGGGTGCTGCTCGCGCTGGCGGGGGCGGCACTCGGGCGGGGGCGCCGCGTCCGGGCGGAGCCCCAGCGGAGGACGCGCGCATGATGCGCCAGGTCGTGCGGAGGGTGCTGGCGGGGGCGGTCGGCATCGCGGCGCTCGTCGGCATCGCGGCCGTGCATCCCGTGGAGCAGACCGATGCGCGCTTCACCGACAGCGAATACGGCTCGGGGGTGTTCACCGCAGCGACGCTCGCGGCTCCCGTCGTCGCCTCGTGCACGGTCACCAGCGTCCTCGGCACGTTCACGGGCTTCACCATCACGTGGACCTCGCCCTATCCCCGGGTGCAGCAGCGACTGTCGATCAACAACGTCGCGGTCGACAACACCAACGTCACCCAGAGTGGAACGGGCCCGTACTCGTACTCGGCGACCATCAGCTCCGGGCTGCTGAACACGCTGCTGGGCAGCCTGCTCGGCTCGACCAACACGGTGCGGGTCGAGGCGATCTACGCGGGCACGGCCTGGGCGTCCCCTGCCGCGACACGGACGCTGTCGGTCGGCGGACTGCTCGGGCTGGGCGGCAACAACACGTGCACGTGACCGGGAGCGCGGTCGGCCGGATGGTCAGTCGGCCAGGGCCAGAGCGCGGAAGGCGTCCCGCTCTCGGAGCTGCTCGCGGCGGCTGGCGACGGCATCCGGCGTCCTGCTCGGAACCTGTCGGCCCGTGGTGCGGCGGTAGAGCTCGTCGATGAGGTCGGTGGCGAGGGTGACGAGCTTCGCGATCTCGCGATCGTCGCGGTCGATCCAGACGCATCGGGGCTCATCGTGGATCGGGGCGAAGTCCACGTGCTCCTCCCACACGAACAGGGTCCGCTCGGCGCCGAGCACGTGCTGCTGCCACCACACCTGACGCAGGTACGTGCGGGGGATGCCGCGGAACGCCTTGTTGGTGGTCTTGATCTCGGCGAGCTTGACCCGACCCTGCGCGTCGACGGCGATGCCGTCGGGGGTGGCGAGGTGGCGGTGCTCGACCTCGGCCCGGAACAGGGCGGAAGAGGGGAGGATGCCGTGGGTAGCCGCGACCCAGGCCGCGATCTCGGGCTCGCGCCGGCGGCCGTGGTCGGTGTAGGCGTTGCCGCCGAAGCGGGGTCCGCCTCCGAGCTTGGAGTCCGCAGCCCGGGCGATCGACTTCTCCGACGTGAGCCCGGCGACATCCGTGGCGGTGATCCCGCGCGAGCGTGCGCGCATCCACGCCACGCGGTCGCGCGAGTCCGCGACGATGCGTGCGGCGAGTTCCGGGGTCACCCTTCGACCCTAACCCCGTCCGCCGACCCTCCTCCGCCGCCTGCCCGGCTTGTCGCCGACTGCGCCCGCCGCAGCACCGCCCTGCGTCGCCCCCGAGTGCACGGGATGTCGCCGAGCGCACGGGATGCATACGTGGCTACGCCGTGCGCTCGGCGTGAACCCGTGCTCTCGCAATCGAAGTCTTCTCCTGCACGGGAGGCGGGGTGAGGGGAGAAGTGCAGAGAGTGCGGGGCGGGGCGGGGGAGAACTCAGGAGGAGGGACGGAGGCGGGAAACATGGGGCGATGATGAACGCGCTCGACAGCCTCATCCGATCCCGGACGGACCTCCTGCAACGGGGGTGGACGGAGCGCCGCATCGCGGAGGCCGTGCAGGCCGGAACCCTCGTCGCGCTCCGACGAGGCTGGTACATGGATGCCGCGGACCGGGCGGAGCTGTGGCCGGAACAACGGCATCACGCGCATGTCATCGCCGTGGACCGGGATGCCCGCGGCTCGGCGGTCATGTCTCACACGTCGGCTGCGGTGCTCTGGGGACTGCCGCTCTACAAGGTGCGGCTCGCCCGCGTGCACATGACCACGCCGACGCCGACACGGATCTCCAGCGCACCCGACGTGTTCCGCCACGTGGCGCCGCTCACGCGCGAGGACCTCGCACTCCGCCACGGAATCCGCTGCACCTCCCTGTCCCGGACGGTGTTCGATCTGATCCGCTCGGTGCCGGCGGCAGCGGCCGTGGCTGCGGCCGATGCCGCGGAGCGCGAAACGGGACGGCGTCAGGGGCAGTGGGACGCGGACGCAGTCCTCTCGTGGCGCCGCGATCTCTCGCAGCGGGTGGACGAGGCGACGGGAGCCCGGGGCATCCGGCAGGCGAGGTGGGTCGCGGCGTTCGCGGATGGCAGGGCGCAGCTGCCGGGGGAGAGCGTGAGCCGGTTGCACCTGCACACGCTCGGCTTCGCCGCCCCCGACCTCCAGGTGCACGTCCCCGGACCGGGTGGTCGGGACTACTTCGTCGACTTCGGCTTGGACGACGTGCAGAGCTTCGGTGAATTCGACGGCAAGACGAAGTACCTCGACGAGGCGCTGCGGTCGGGTCGCACGGTCGAGGAGGTCCTTCTGGAGGAGAAGCAGCGTGAGGACTGGATCCGCGGCCTCACCCAGCGCCGGTTCGCCCGCTGGGGCTCCGAGCACATCGCCACTCCCGAGGCGCTCGCCGCCCGCCTCGCCTCCTTCGGCATCACCCCTCCCTGACCCGCTGCCTCGCCGCCTCGCCGGGTCGCCGAGTGCACGGGAAGTCGCCCAGTGCACGGGAAGTCGCCCAGTGCACGGGAAGTCGCCCAGTGCACGGGAAGCCCACGTGGCCAAGCCGTGCACTCGGCGCGAACCCGTGCACTCGGCGGGGGGAGGGAGGGGAGAGAGGAGGGGGCGGGGGATTTGGGGGGAGAGGGAGCGTGGGGTACAGTGGTCATAACCGAAGACCGCTGGTCGTCGTGTGCGTGCAAGCGCACAGGATCGAAGCTCTGCATCGCAGGGGCCCGCGCAGGTGTCACGAACTTTCTGAGCTCCGTGCGCTTGCGCCGGAGCTCTTCTCTTTTGCAGGGGGTCGGAGGCCGGCGCCCCACCACCGTGCGGCGCCTCGTACACACCAAGGAGTGACCATGGCGCAGAAGGATGCATCGGTCGCCGAGCTCACGAAGTCATTCGAGAACTCGAACGCCGTCCTGCTGACCGAGTACCGCGGTCTGACGGTTGCCCAGCTCAAGGAGCTGCGCAACAGCATCCGTCAGGACGCCGAGTACGCCGTGGTGAAGAACACGCTGACCAAGATCGCCGCCAACAAGGCTGGCATCTCCGCGCTGGACGACGACCTCAAGGGTCCGTCGGCTGTCGCGTTCGTGCACGGTGACTTCGTCGCCACCGCCAAGGCTCTGCGTGACTTCGCCAAGGCCAACCCGCTTCTCGTGATCAAGTCCGGCATCTTCGAGGGCAACGCCCTCACCGCGGACGAGGTCAACAAGTACGCCTCGCTCGAGAGCCGTGAGGTTCTGCTGGCGAAGGCTGCGGGAATGATGAAGGCGACGATGGGCAAGGCTGCCGCCACCATCGACGCGCTTCGCGAAAAGCTCGAGACCGCCGAGGCCGCGTAAGCGTCCGACGTTCTCGTACAACAACCCCATCTATCTAGGAGATACATCATGGCGAAGCTTTCCACTGAGGAGCTGCTCGAGCAGTTCGCTGGCCTGACCCTCGTCGAGCTCAACGACTTCGTGAAGGCGTTCGAGGAGAAGTTCGAGGTCACCGCTGCTGCACCCGTCGCCGTCGCCGGCGCTGCGGGTGGCGCAGGCGCTGCCGAGGCTGAAGAGGAGAAGGACTCCTTCGACGTCATCCTCGAGGCTGCTGGCGACAAGAAGATCCAGGTCATCAAGACCGTGCGCGAGCTCACCTCGCTGGGTCTCGGCGAGGCCAAGGCCGTCGTCGACGGTGCTCCCAAGGCCGTGCTCGAGGGCGCGAACAAGGAGACCGCCGAGAAGGCCAAGGCTGCTCTCGAAGAGGCCGGCGCGACGGTTACCCTCAAGTAATCACGCTTCAGCGTTCTTCGCGAAGGCCCCGGGTTCCGCCCGGGGCCTTCGTGCGTTCCGCGGTCGTGCGGGACGCTCAGCGCGGCGGAGCGGTGGAGTTGCGGACCACGAGAGCGGATGCTGCGGCGACCTGCTCCAGCGGAGCATCCGGGTGGTCCATCTGCTGCGTCAGCAGCCGCACCGCGACGCGTCCCTGCTCGCGCGGGGACTGCCCGATCGTGGTCAGGGCGAACATGTCCGCGTGCTCGTGGTCGTCGATGCCGACGACGCTGAGCTCGGTCGGCACCGCGATGCCGAGCCGACGGGCCGCGATGATCGCGCCGATCGCCGCCTCGTCGCACACGCCGACGATCGCGGTGGGTCTGTGCCGGCGGTCCCCGAGCAGACCGGCCGCCGCGGAGTACCCGCCGGGCATGGTCGGATCGGCCGCGACCGCACGCACATGGGCGGAGAGTCCGGCAGCTCGCAGGGCGTCGCGATAACCGTCGAGACGTCGGGCGTCGCCGAAGCTCAGCTCCGCCGCACCGGTCGAGCCTCCGACGAAGGCGATGTCGGTGTGGCCGAGCTCGATCAGGTGCTCGGTGGCGATGCGGGCGGCGTCGGTGTCGTCGATCGAGACGGCGCTGGACCCCTCGCTGTAGGGCCCGACGCTCACCAGGGGCCGGCCGGTCTGTTTCAGCCGTTCCAGTTCCCGAGCGCTCGGCTGGATGCCGACGGCGATGATCCCGTCGAAGCGGCGCCCGGGGAGCACGCTCTCGAACAGACGCTCCCGCGTCTGGCTGCCCTCGGGGACGCCGTAGAGCGAGAGGTCGTAGTCGAGCGCGAACAGGGACTCCTGCACCCCCGCGAGCAGTTCGGCGAAGAACCAGCGGTCGATCGGCGGCATCACGACGCCCACGGTCTGGGTGCGTCCCGTCGCCAGGCTCGTGGCGGAGGAGTGCGCGACGTACGACAGGTCGCGCGCGGCGTCCTCGACGCGGTTCCTGGTGTCCTCGGACACGTAACCCCGACCGCTCAGCGCGCGGCTGGCCGTGGCTTTCGACACCCCGGCGCGAGCCGCGACGTCCGCGATCGTGCTCATCGGTCCTCCTCGACCTGTCACGCCGTGGCGTGGCCGGCGCCCCGCGCGCCGCGTCACAGCGTAGTCCGACACGCGTGAAAAAGGAACCGGTTCCACAGCCGGGGCGAGGGAGCGCTCCCATGCACCGGGAGGGCGATCGGCGAATGGTTGCGAGCTTGTGACCCTAGCGTGTTGTGCGGGGATGCGGATCGCCAGTAGGTTGGCCTGGAATCGGTTCCCTAACGATGCCCCGGGGTGGCGTCGTACGAGGCGGGAACCTGTACTCGAAGAGGAGAATTCACATGGCTCTGTCACAGCGTTCCCGGCGTTACGCGCCGCTCGCCCTGCTGGGGGTCGCGGGCATCGCGCTCGCCGGATGCGGAGCTCCCGGCGGCGCGCCGGGTGGCGACGGAGACGGCGGCGGCGACGCCACCGTCACGATCTACGGGACGATCGTCGACTCCGAGGCAGAACTCCTCCAGGAGTCCTGGAAGGACTGGGCCGACGAGAACGGCATCACCATCAAGTACGAGGGCAGCCAGGACTTCGAGACGCAGCTCGGCACGCGCGCCCAGGGTGGCAACCCGCCGGACATCGCGATCTTCCCGCAGCCCGGTCTGTTCGCCGACTTCGCCGACCGGGGCTTCCTGAAGCCCGCACCGGAAGAGGTCGAGAAGAACGCCAACGAGTACTGGACCGAGGACTGGGTCAACTACGGCACGGTCGACGACACGTTCTACGGCGCGCCTCTCATGGCCAACGTCAAGGGCTGGATCTGGTACTCGCCGGCGAAGTTCGCGGAGTGGGGCGTCGAGGTGCCGAAGACTCTCGACGAGATGTCGGCGCTCACGGACAAGATCCAGGCGGCCACGGGAACTCCGGCGTGGTGCGCCGGGTTCGAGTCCGGAACGGCCACCGGCTGGCCGGGCACCGACTGGGTCGAGGACTACGTGCTGCGTCAGGCCGGTCCCGACGTGTACGACCAGTGGGTCACGAACGACGTCAAGTTCACCGACCCGCAGATCAAGCAGGCGTTCGACTCGGTCGGTGAGATCCTGCTGAACCCGGCCAACGTCAACGCCGGATTCGGTGACGTCCGCTCGATCAACTCGACCGCTTTCGGTGACGTCGCGCCCAAGCTCGCCGGCGGCGAGTGCGCGCTGACCCACCAGGCGTCGTTCCTCTCGGGCTTCTTCCCCGAGGGTACGAAGGTCGCCGAGGACGGCGACGTGTGGGCGTTCATGCTCCCCGGCGAGTCCGCGGATGACTCCGCGGTCACCGGTGCCGGCGAGATCGTCGGCGCGT
>Ga0172374_1001707_pt1 | contig 14521 bp, 22 predicted proteins | sample LakKiv3m_FD_114536 | JGI IMG/M metagenome (GOLD analysis project Ga0172374, IMG submission 114536) | Freshwater microbial communities from Kabuno Bay, South-Kivu, Congo - kab_092012_10.3m | ecosystem: Environmental > Aquatic > Freshwater > Lake | place: Democratic Republic of the Congo... | reverse complement strand
CGAAGTGTTCGGACCACTCATCCCATACGCCGCGGCTTTCGCGCGCGAAAGCGACGAGTCGCGGGTCGTCGTGGGCATGCCGGAAGATCCGCGACTCGCCTGCGGACTGACCCGTCCCGGGCAGACCAGCCTCATACAAGCGCACCCGCACGCCCTGCTCCCGCAGCGCGTACGCAGTCGACAGACCGACGATCCCGCCCCCGATCACTGCTACCTCCGGGGAACGCGTCGTGGAAACGCCGTCGTCAGTTCCTGTCATCGCGGTTCCTCGATCTGTTGGCGATTAGCGATAGGCCGCAAGAGAAGGGGCCGCTGCCACGACGTCAGCGGGCTGTGTAAGCCCGAAGTCACCGCGCGCAGCGACCCCTCCTTTCTAGGCCACTACTCCCGGTCTGTGGTGTCAGGCGGGGAGTTTGGAGCCCAGGACGTCCAACTTCTCGATCGTCGGTTCGGAGAACAACGTGCCGGTCTGCTCGCCGAGAGCGGTCGCAACCGCGCCAGACAGGTGCGCGTCGCGGCCGGCGTCATCGGGGAACACGTCGAAGATCCCGAAGGAGGACGGTCCGAGACGGATCGCGAACCACGCAACGGTGGCCGGTTCCTCCTCGACGAGCCCTCGCCCGATGCCGAGGAATTCCTGGACCTCGTCTTCCTTGCCGGGCAGGGCCTCCAACCTGACAAGCAGTCCCTTCGTCACGCTCATCACATCACCTCTTCCTGGGTCGAATTACTCGCAAATTTCGCCACGATCGTGTCGCAGAACGCAGGCAGGTCATCGGGCGAGCGGCTGGTGATCAGATTCCCGTCCACCACGACGTCCTGGTCGACGACGTCAGCACCGGCGTTGCGCAGGTCCGTTCGGATGCTCGGGAAGGACGTCAAGGTGCGACCTGCGACCACACCTGCCTCGATCAGCGTCCACGGCCCGTGACAGATCGCAGCAACGGGCTTGCCGCTTTCGACGAACTCGCGGACGAAGGAGACGGCGTCTGGGTCAACCCGGAGTTGGTCGGGGTTCACCGTGCCGCCCGGGAGAAGCAGGGCGTCATAGTGGGCGACAGACGCGTCCGCGACCAACCCGTCAACGGTGAACGTGCCTGCTGCATCCAGATCGTTCTCCCGGGCCTGAATCTCACCGTCATGGATCGACAGAACCTCGGTCTGTGCACCAGCCTGCTCCAGTGCCTCGCGGGGCTTGTCGAGCTCGACTCGCTCGACCCCGTCGGCGGCGAGGATGGCGACTCTCTTGCCCTGAAGATCTGCTGCCATCTCAGTTCTCCTTCTTCTCGGTCGACATGCCGGGCTTGATGAGGACCTTGGTCCAACCCTTGGACCGGGCGTCGAAGTTCTTGTAGGCATCGGCGGCTTGGTCCAGCGAGATCTCGTGGGAGACGATCCACGAAGGGGTCGCCTTGCCGGCGGCGATCAAGTCCCGCAGCTGGCGGTTGTACCGCTTGACCGGGGCTTGACCGCTCCCCAAGGTCTGACCCTTGAACCAATGCGTTCCGAAGTCGATGGCCGCCTTTCCCTGCTTGGCGAGGTCGTCCTTGGCTCCGGGGTCCTGGGGGACGAACACACCGACGGTGCCGATTCCTCCGGTGAAACGCACCGCGTTGATGAGCATGTTCATAGTAGCGGCGATGTCCTCGTTGCCTTGAGGATCGTGGGCCTGGTAACCCACGCATTCGCAGCCCCGGTCAGCTCCCAGCCCCATCGTCTCGTCGAGCACAGCTTGCACGGGATCGACCTTGGAGTCATCGATGGCGATCGCGCCGATCTGCTCGGCCAACGCGAGCCGGTCAGGATGACGATCGACCACCATCACCTTCGCGGCCCCCTTGATCATCGCGGACAGGGCGGCCATCAGCCCGACCGGACCCGCCCCGGCGATGACAACACTGTCGCCCGGGACCACGCCGGCCATCTCGGTGGCGTGGTAGCCGGTGGGGAAGATGTCGGAGAGCATGACGTAGTCGTTCTCCTTCTCCTCCGCATCCTCGCCCAAGCGCAGCGCGTTGTGGTCACCGAAAGGCACACGGAGCAGTTCCGCTTGGCCACCGCCGTAGGGACCCATGTCGGCGAACCCGTAGGCCGCACCGGCGAATGATGGTTCGGGCTGGGTGGTGAGGCAGTAGTTGGTCAGGCCCCGTTCGCAGTTCTTACAGAACCCGCACGAGATGTTGAACGGGAGCACAACCCGGTCTCCGACCCTGACCTTCTCCACACCACTACCGACCTCGATGACCTCCCCCATGTTCTCGTGACCGAACGTCCGGCCTACCTCGAAGGACGTCCGCCCCTCGTACATGTGCAGATCCGAGCCGCAGATGTTCGTCGTCGTCACCCTGACCAGCACATCGGAGGGTCGCTCGATCTTCGCGTCCGGGACGTCCTTCGTGCTGACCTGACGGGGTCCCTCGTACACTACTGCTTTCATGTCTACTCCGATCAAATGGTGTTGCTCGAGAACCTACTGGCCTCGATAGCCTGCTGGTAGGGCATTGACAACGCCAGCCCTTCGCGAGACATTGAACGCTCGCCGCAACCACGTTCTGATGTGCGTTTTCGGCGCGATCCGTGGCCTCTATCGCGAGTGCACCGTAAACGATCGTTTTCGGCGCGCCGTCTGCTTAGTTCGGTGAAGCTGCCCACCGGGTTCTGGGTGGGCGCGTTCTCCAACGCCCGCTGCATCGTCCCGATGATCGGCTACTACGAGTGGACGGGGGAGAAGGGCAACAAGCAGCCGCACTTCATCCACGCCGAAGACGACGCTCTGCTGGCCGCGGCCGGCTTGACCTGGACGACCGAGATCGACGGGCAGCGTCGGCGGGTGTTCGTCGTCGTCACCCGCGAGGCCCGAGACGCCTCCGGGGAAGTCCACGACCGGATGCCGGCGTTCCTGTCGCGCGACCTGTGGGATGACTGGCTCAACCCCGCCTCGCTCACCGTCGACGGCGACAGCGCCACGTCCAAGAACAACCGGCTCGAGCTGCTCGACGAGCTCGACGCGAGCTCGCGCGCGATCGCCGCGACGATGCGCACCCACGAGGTCGACCGGCGCGTGAACAACAGCCGCACCGTCGACCCCCGAGACCCCGGCCTCATCGCCCCCGTCGACGGGACTGTCGGAGGCGGTCGCTAAGGTTCGCTCATGCGCGTCACCGGAACGATCCGAAGCACCGCGACGGACACGATCACCGTCGAGGCCGACAGCTACGAGCAGGCCCGCGAGCAGCTGCACGCGCAGGTGCCCGAAGGGCACGAGCTCCTCTCCATCCGCGTCGACCGCGGCGGTGAGGGAGAGTGACCCGCCCTCGCTACATGGACGCCCCCCAGGGCGTCGTCGTCTACGAGAACCCGTTCGTCTACCTGGCAGAAGACCCCGCCCGGGAGGCCGCCAACGGGGTCACCGGAGATCTCGGCGGGTGGGACGTCGCTGACGGGTTCCGCCTCACCGAGACGCAGCTGCCCGGCGCTCCCGAATCGGAATGGCGGATCTCCGTGATCGCCGGGGAGGTCTACGCCGTACTGCGCCGCCTGCCGCTCGAGCGCGCCTACACCTTCGACGGGCCGGTCTGGCTGATCGACCGCATCCCCGCTCAGCTGCAGGACGGACCAGGGTGGAGCCTGATGCCGCCCGAACCGGTCGTGGACCTGATGCGCGAGATCGAGGCCCTCCGGCGCGAGCCGGACTCGCTGCTGACCGCGGTGCGCACCATCCGGGAGCAGCTGCCGCAGCTGGCCGGCACCTGACCGCCGGCGTCCCCGAAAAACCCACTTGCATATGTGCAAGAGCTAGTAGACTGGGGGTGAGAGGAGGCGATCGACATGACAACGACCACCGACACCGCCGCGGAGCTTCGCGAGCTCGCGAACCTGAACCTGCGGCACGAGCTCATCGAGAAGGCGATCAATGAGCGCCTCGTGGCCCTTCGTTTCGGCAAGGGCGTCCAGCTGCAAGAGCTCGGCGCCGCACTGGGCAAGAGCGAGTCGCAGATGTCGCGCATCCTCAAGGCGCTGGAAAAGAGCAAGGGCGTCGCCGCGACGACCGACAAGCCGGTGGCCGCGACGGCCATGGAGCTCGTGCGCCAGGCCCAGCGCGGCGAGATCTCGCACGAGGAGTTCGTCGAGCTCCTCAAGCACTGGAACTACGACCCGCAGTACAAGACCCAGGGCGAAGCCGACGACTGGGAGGTCGTGGACAACAGCTTCGACGCCGTCTACCACGCCTATGTGGGGCTCGACCTGCTCTCTGACGAGGAGTACGAGGAGATCGAAAGAGCAGCCGCTTGACGGACTCCGACCACTCGGAGCACCTGGCTGCGCTCCGATCCCTCACCGCTGTCAACGGCCCGATCGACGCCGACGCTCCCACCGCCACGCACCAGCGCGAACAGAACTACCGCAGAGGGCGCCCCACCGCATCTCGAGCGAGGCTGCACAAGCAGATCATCCGAGAGTTCTTCGCCGAGAACGACGCCGTTATCCGCGACCGCCAGGTGCTGGTGATGGCCGGCCCTCCCGGCGCCGGCAAGAGCTCGGCACGCCGCGAACGCATCCCCGAGGCCGAGGAGAAGCACTGGCGGTTCATCGACCCCGACGATTTCAAGACGCGGCTGCTGCGCAAGCTGCGCGATTCGGGGGAGTACGACGAGATCGTGCCTTCGGCGGTGAAGTCCCGCATCGACGCCGGCGACCGCTTCGCCCCCGGTGAGCTCGCCGCCCTCGTGCACGAGGAATCATCCGATCTGGCTGCCGAAGCGGCGACGATCTCCCTCGAGCGTGGCGAGCGGGTCGTGATCGACGGCGTGCACGGCAGCAAGGCGAAGCTGCTCAAGCGGTTCCAGCAACTCTCCGAGCACGGGTACACGTCGATCGAGATCATCGCCGTCGACGGGCCGCGGGAAGTCACCCGGGCTCGAGTGATCAACCGCTGGGAGAAGGGCTACGCCGCCTTCCAGGACGGCACAGACGACGCCGCCTACCAGGCCCGCTACGTCCCTGAGCACATCACCGACTCGCTCTACGTCGACGACGACCGATTCTCCGCGTGCGCACGGGCCGTGGCCATGGCCACCAAGGGGGCACCCGAGGGGATCACCGTGCGCGCAGACGTCTACTACGTCGACGACGTCGACGCCGCCGGCGCACCGTGGCGCACCTACCGCAAAGACGTCGACGGCTTCGCCCACGAGAAGCTCCGAGACATCCCCCGCCCGCAGCCTCGCACGGCCGCCACCGGCGCCGCGAGCACGCCTGCAGGCGGCGACAGCACCCCCGGCGCAGGCGAGGTCTACGTCGCCGGCTACGAGCGCTCAGACGGCACCGTGGTCCCCCCGCACACCCGCGCTCGGCCGGCCGGACAGTAGGCGGTTTCTCCCAGGCTCCTCGCTCCTGCAACCCCCGTGACCCACCTGGGCACGGTGCGGTACGACGGAACGACCAACGAAGGGAGCATCATGCCGGCAGGAGACGTCGAGACGTTCCACCAGGACGGGGCGTGGCACAACCGCGTCGAGGGCGAGAAGGGGACCACCGGCCCGTTCTCCACCAAGGCCGAGGCGGTTGAGGCCGGCCGCGATGAAGCTCGCCGAGCCAAGCGCGAGCACATCATCAAGAACGAGAACGGTCAGATCGCGGAGCGGAACTCCTACGGGAACGATCCCCGCGACGTGAAGGGCTGATCGTGCCGCTGCCGGTCGCGCTGCGCCCGCCCTTGGAGGTCGCGTTGGCGCGACCGGTGGCCACGATCCCCGCGCCCTCCGCACTGCCCGGCGGGTGCCTGTACGAACCGAAGTGGGATGGCTTTCGGCTGGTGATCGTGCGCGATCGCGACGTGTCGCTGTGGTCTCGGAAGGGCACCGACCTCACCAGGTACTTCCCCGACCTCGCTGAGGCGGCCGCGACGCAGCTGCCCGCTGGCGTCGTCGTCGACGGCGAGGCCGTCATCTGGCGCGAGGGCCGGCTGAGCTTCGACGAGCTCCAACACCGGCTCTCCTCGAGCGCGGCCACCGTGGCGCGGCTCGCTCGCGAGTGGCCGGCGTCGTTCGCGGCCTTCGACGTGCTCGCCGTCGCCGATCAGGATGCGCGCGGCCTGCCGCTGCGCGATCGCCGAGCGTTGCTCGAGGAGCTCGCCAGGGGATGGTCTGCGCCCCTGAACCTCTCGCCCGCGACCCGGGATGCCGGCGAGGCGGCGGAGTGGCTGCAGACGATGACCGCTGCAGGAATCGAGGGCCTGGTCGCGAAGGGCGCCGGCCAGCCGTATCGCGGCGGTCAACGGCAGTGGGTGAAGGTGAAGCACCGGGACACTCTCGACGTCGTATGCGGCGCGGTGATCGGCGCCCTGCAGCGCCCGGAGGCGCTCGTGGTCGGCCTTCCCGTCGACGGCGAACTGCGGATCGTCGGCCGCTCCACGCCGTTGCGGGCCGCCGCTTCGCGTGCCCTCGGCCAGCTGCTGCAGCCGCCCGAGGGGCCGCATCCGTGGCCGGCACAGGTCAAGCCGGGAGCTCTCGACCGATTCAACAGCGGCGGCCGCGACGTCATCGACCTGACGCTGGTCGAACCGATCGTTGTGGAGATCTCGGCCGACGTCGCCATGACCGGCCACTCCTTCCGCCACGCGGTCCGATTCGTGCGCGCGCGGCCCGAGCTACCCGTCGACGAAGTGAGCGCCTCCTAGCGCCGTTCAGGCCCTTACGGTGGCCAATTCGTCCCAGTGGGTGGTGGCGCGCGGGGTGAGCATTTCGCGCTTCATCTGCCACGACGGACCCGGCCGCATCCCGCCGTACCCGAGACCGAGGAGATCCCGGCCTTCCTTCCGCTGCACCTTGTCGATGAGCTCGGCGATGCCCGACTCCTCATGGGCAAACCGGAACAGATCGAGCGGCTGACTGACCTCTGCCGGCCGCAGGTCGGTGAGCATCAGCCCGGCGCGCGCGTAGCGGCCGCCGTCCTCGATCAGCGGCAGCAGACGGTGGGCGGCGCGGGTGAGCTCGACAGGGTCGGCGGTGGGCGCCGGCAGCTTCACCAGCACCGAGGGGAAGCTGCGCTGCTCGGAGTAGTGCGACGTCCCCGCGAACGCGGTGAGCAGCTTCGCGACCTGCCGCCGGCACACCAGCCTCGGCGGTCTCAGCCCCGCCGAGTTCGAAGCCCTTCACACCGCCGCAGAGATCGCGGCATGATCAACACACAAGAACCGTCCGGGAAAGCGGGTCAGGCTCCGCCGCCACTCCGGTCGGGTGGCCGGCCACACGCAGACCCCGTCGAACGCAGCGATCTTCTTCGCCGACTTGTTCGCCAGCTTGGCCAACGTGCGCGTTTCCGCGATCCCCACGCACACGGGCACACCGATCAGCCGGCGCAGGGTGTCCTTGATCTCCCGACCGAGCGCTGTCATCGCGTCCGGGTCGCGCGCGATGCGCGGGCTCACGCGCAGGAATGCCTCGTCGATGCTGTAGACCTCGAGCTCCGGGGTGAACCTGGCCAGGATGGCGTGGAATCGTCTCGACATGTCGCCGTAGAGCTCATAGTTGGAGCTCAGCGCCGTCACGCCCAGCCGCTGTGCGTGCGGGCGGAGCTCGAACCACGGGCGGCCGAGATCCAGACCGAGTGCCTTGGCCTCTTTGCTCGAGGCGACCACCATCCCGTCGTTGTTGCTCAGCACGACTGTCGGTTTTGCGGTGAAATGACACTAGGTGTCACGCGAATCGGGCGGCTTCTGAAGAGCTAAGGATGGCTTGTCGTGACATTTTTCGGACGCGCAGTCGAGGCGGCGCGCACGCGCGTCATCGCGATCGTTGAGCGTTGTCCCTGTCGCTTGGCGGGGCGGAATCCCTTTCGTGGGTTACCGCGACGGGCTTATTCACGTACGGCGAGGGTTCTGGGGTGGGGTGGCGGATGGTTTGGATCACGAAGAGGGCGATGCCGATGAGGGCGACGGTAATGGATGCCCAGATGTTGATGGGGATACCGAGGGGTGCGTCGCTGGTGGGGTCGATGCGGATGGCTTCGAGTCCGCTGCGACCGATGCCGTACCAGATCAGGTAGATCGCGAGGCTGCGCCCCCAGCCGAGCGTGACCCGGCGCTCCAGAAGGACGATTACGGCGGCGCCGATCAGGTTCCAGATCATCTCGTAGAGGAACAGGGGGTGGAACAGGGTTCCGGCCGGGAGTCCTTCGGGGAACATTGGCGCCGTGGGGAGGATTTCTAGTCCCCAGGGAAGCGTGGTGGGGTTCCCGAAGAGTTCTTGGTTGAAGTAGTTGCCGAGCCGTCCGATGGCTTGGGCGATGAGGAGTGCGGGGGCGAGGGCGTCGGCGAAGGCCCAGAAGCGGAGGCCAGCACGTCGGCATCCGATGTACGCGCCGATTGCGCCGCCGATGAGAGAACCGTAGATGGCGTTGCCACCGTCCCAGATCGCGAACACGTTCCATAGGTTCGCGCCGGGGTAGAAGTAGTCGGACATGTGGGTGAACACGTGATAGAACCGTGCGGCGATGATGCCGAGGGGGACCACCCACAAGACAATGTCGATGACTGTCCAGGGTTCTACTCCGCGCTGCCGGAGCCTGCGGTCGGTGATGAGGGCGGCGGCGAAGATACCGGCGATGATGCAGAGCGCGTAGGTGTGGATGGTGAGCGGGCCGAGCTGAAAGCTCGCCCAGGCCGGGTCGGGGCTGGGGATGCTCGCGGGATGAATGCTCATGGGTGTGCTCCTCGGACCGTCACGAGAGAACGCTACGCCCATGAGATGTGTGCGAACGCGCGTGCAGTTGGGCAACGGGGAAGGAACGTTCCCTTGCACAAGGACTCTTGACTCGCAGTCCCCACAGATACCTAGGAGGGTATATTCGGGGTCGAACCCAAAGCGAAGGAGCTGGTTGTGGTGAAGCGCTTGACTGTTGGACTTGCTGGGGTCGCGGGTGCAAGCGCCGCGGCGGTAGCGTACTCGACGCGGCGGAAGCGACGGATTTCTCTTCGATCCAGGATCGTGATCGTGGGCGGGGGGACTGCAGGAATCGATGTCGCGGCTCGACTATGCCGGTCGCTGGCAGACCCTGACGTGACCATCATCGATCCCGCGGAGCGGCATTCGTATCAACCTGGATGGACTCTTGTTGCCGCCGGGGTGTTTCCCCAGGATCACTTCGACCGCGCCGAAGCATCACTGATTCCGCGGCGCGCGACGTGGATTCGTGAACGGGTGGCAGCGTTTGAGCCGGAGGCAAACGCTCTCGTCCTCGAATCGGGGAAGCGCATCGGCTATGACTATCTAGTCGTCGCTGCAGGGCACCAACTCGACTATGCGAAAGTCGACGGGGTCGAGGGCAAAGTGGGCCGAGACGGGCTCTACAGCAACTACACCCGCGACGGCGCGACGGCAACCTGGCAGGGGATTCGCTCTTTCACAGGAGGCACAGCCGTCTTCGTGGAACCCAAGGGCCCCATCAAGTGTGGTGGCGCGCCGCAGAAGATCGCGTATCTTGCAGACTCCCACTGGCGGCGCAGCGGCGTTCGCGAACGCATCGATCAGCGATTCGTCACCGGCAAACCGGTCATCTTCGGTTCGCCCTACTACCGTCCCGCTTTGGAGGAGGTGATGCGGCGCAAGAACATCACGCCCGTGGTTAGTCACAACCTCATCTCAGTGGATCCCGGCAAGAAGATCGCATCGTTCGAAACGAGCGAGGGCGAGGTGACGATGGAATACGACTTCCTCCACTTCTGCCCTCCGCAGTCCGCACCGGACTTCATCAAGGCGAGCGCTCTGGCCGATGCTTCCGGGTATGTTGAAGTGGACAGCTCAACGCTTCAGCACAAGCGATTCCCGAACGTGTTCGGCCTCGGCGATTCCAGCAATCTTCCGACGTCCAAGACGGGCGCTGCGATTCGCAAGCAAGCTCCAGTCGTTGTGCATAACCTTCTTCGGCATGCCGCGGGGGCAGACCTTGCCGTCGATTCTCTCGAGTATCACGGATACAGTTCGTGCCCTGTCGTCACGGACTACGGAAAGATGATGCTGGCTGAGTTCGATTACAGTCTGAAGCCCACTCCCACGCTGCCGCCCTGGGAGCATGACTCGCGGGTGCCGACGTACGCGAACTGGCTGATCAAGACCCGCGCGTTGCCGGTCCTGTACTGGCAAGGGATGATGCGGGGTCTTGCGTGACCTTCTATTTCGGCTACCCCGCGGGGTATCACCGGAGGTGAGAGAATCGTGGTCGAGCGACGTCATCGCGCGCGCGTATCAGGAGGAGATCAAGATGGCCGAACCGGTGCAGGCGAACGCCACTGACGAGCGTGCGGCCGTGCTGGAAGCGAAGCAGCGCAAGATCGTGAACCGGCTGAGGCGCGCGCAAGGGCAACTTGCCGCTGTCGTGAATGCGATGGAGTCCGGGGCGGAGTGCCGTGATGTCGTGATCCAGCTCGCGGCTGTCTCGAAGGCTCTGGACCGGGCGGGTTATGCCATTGTCGCCACCGCCATGCAGAACTGCATCATCGACCCGGAGAGTGAGTCCGTGACGCAGGATGAGCTCGAGAAGCTCTTCCTCACCCTCGCCTGAGGGCTGATTGCCGCCAGGCGAGGGCGAGTGCGTCAGCGCGCGAAGAGTCGGGCGAAGAATCCCGTAGAAGGCTCGTTGGCGTGTCCCTCGCAGCGCTGTGACTTTGGGATTCCGCGCATCACCTGGTCGACATGCTGTCCACAACCGCCCCAGCTTGCCTTACCGCATTTCTTGCATGTTTTCTGGTAACACATTTTGGTTCCTTCTTCCGCCTGTGTCAGGCGAGCATCATGAAGAGCTTTTCAAGCTCTTCGGGTGTGGGGTCTGTATCGGCTCGACTGTCCTCCGGTGTTGCGAGGCACTCCCTCATGGCCGTGGAGACGATGGTGAAACCGGCCCGGTTGAGCGCGCTCGTAACGGCAGCGAGTTGCATGACAACGTCTCGGCACGAGTCGTTCGCGTCCACGGCGGCGATGACGGCGTCAAGCTGTCCACGGGCTCGACGCAGTCGGTGTGAGATCCGCTTCTGCGTGTGCGAGTCCTGGATCGCCGACACGTCGGTAGACGCGTCAGCGACGCTCACGACGCCGCCCCCGCGGCCTCGGACTGTCGGCGGAGCTGCTCTCGCACTTCCGTCATATCCAGTGCACGTGTAGCGCTGATGACTTGCTCGAGTTGCGCATCGTTGAGTGCTCCCGGCTGAGAGAACACTCCGATGCCGCCCCGGAATACCATCAACGTCGGGATCGACCGAATCTGGAAGCCGGCGGCGAGTTCCCTTTCCACTTCTGTGTCGATCTTGCCGAATGTGATGTCCGGGTGAGCGTCGGCGGCTTTCTCGAACACGGGAGCGAAAGCCCGACAGGGTCCGCACCACGCGGCCCAGAAGTCCAAGAGCACGATGTCGGTGCCGCTGATGGTATCGCGGATGTTGTCACCCGTGACGGTGATGGTGGTCATCACGGTCCTTTCGGAGTAGTCGGGAGCCTTCGTCACTGGACGACGGCGAGACCGGTGGCTTGTTCGGCCTCGGAGATCCCCCCGGCGTCCTGCACGTCCAGTCCCGCTGCTTCCATGGCGTCGGTCGCCTGTGCGGATCGGTTGCCGGACTGGCAGTAGACGACGTACTCGTTGTCGGGGTCGAGCTCTGCAATAGCAGCCTCGAACCCGCTCGATTGAAGGTCGATATTGACGGCGCCTTCGAGGTGGCCGCCGGCGTATTCTGCTGGCGTGCGCACGTCGACGACGACAGTGTCTTCGCCGATGGCGATCGACGAGGGCGCTGCGGCTGCGCAACCGCTCATCACGACCGCGAGAGCAAGTGCCGCGCCGAGCGCGACGGCTCGCAGGTTACGCCGCAACACGGGGATGACCCTCGCACCGCTGATCGGCCGGGACTCCGTAGAGCGCTTCCTCCACGTGCTGCCCGCACCCCTCCCACGTTGCTTTGCCGCATTGATCACACGTCACTCGAGCACACATCACTTGCACCTTTCTCTGAATCGAGGCCTAGAATAGCATACCCCCTAGGGTATTGTTGCTGGTATGCAGCGAGCTCACTCAGAGAAGGAACAGCCGATTGTCGGTCAGTGGGTCGAGGGCCTCGAGATGCCGGTCGTCAATGAACGGGCGGTGCGCGCGTCGGCGGGGATTCTGTTCCTGGGCGGGTTCTCGGCGTGGCTATGGGGGGTGATCACGGGGGATCTGCAGCCGATGCGGGTCTTCGGAATGGTGTTCGCCGTCGAGATGATGTTGCGATTGTTCGTAGGAACGGCTTTCACCCCGACGCTGGTGCTGGGCGCGTTGATCACACGCCCGCAGCGGCCGGAGTGGGTGGAGGCGCGGTCGAAGCTCTTGGCGTGGCGGATGGGCTTCGGAATGTCTCTGGCTGGATGCTTCAGCCTGGGGTGGTTGGGTCTTCCGGCTATCATCGCGCAAGTGATCTGCGGGATGTGCCTGCTGTTGCTGTATCTGGAGACAGCCTTCGGGATCTGCCTGGGATGCGCCGTCGCGCAACGCTTCGCACGTCGTAAGCCGCAGCTGTGCGCGGGTGACACCTGCACATACACGCCGCCAGCCCGAGGCGAGCAGCATTCGGTCCTCCGGGAGTGACCCCGGCTCACGCCAGCGCCACCACGGTGGTGATGATGGTCACTACCGCGATGCAGAGGACCAGGATCGCGAAGCTCAGCTGCAGGGACCTGCCGGGCAACCTCCCCGCAAGTCGCGCCGCCACTAGCGATGCGACCATAGCGGGAATCGTGAAGGCAAGGGTCAGCGGGATGTCCAGGCCGCCGACGCTGAGGTGGGAGGCCGCTGCGGCCAGGGAATTGATCACGATGATGATGAGTGAGGTGCCGATCGCGCGTTTCATCGGCATCCGCAGCATGAGGGTTAGCGCCGGCACGATCACGAACCCGCCACCGACGCCGAGTAGCCCGGTGAGCAGCCCCACGCCCAGCCCGATGAGCAGAGCGCGGAAGAGCCACCCTCGATGTCGCTCAGGATCCTCGGTGCGAGATCTCAGTGGCCGCAGCATCCGGAGGCCGGCGGCCACCATCAGCAGCCCGAAGCCAATGAGAAGAACGGACTGTGGGAGCAGAGCGTTCAGGGCGGTGCCCGCCAAGGCGGCCGGTACTCCGGCCAGGCCGACCGCCATAGCAACCGACCAGTCGATGCCTCCGCGCAGCCGAGGAAGGACGGCCGTGGCGGCGGAGGCGACGGCCATCACGAGCGACGTCGCCATCGCGTCCGCGACGGGAACCCCGACGATCCCGACCAAGGCAGGAACGGCGATGATTCCGCCACCCGCACCGACCAGACCCAGGATCGCCCCGACGAGCACTCCGAGGGCGATGACGACGAAGATCACGTCAGACGCGAATATACGCGGCGCCGGCCCATTGGCGTTCGGCGAGGTGGGCGACGGCGGAAGGCGCGATCTGCACGCCGGGAGCCATCTGTGACGACTCAAGGTGCGCGCGCTGCATGCTGTTCCCGCACGCCACGAGGCGGACACCTTGATCAAGGGTCGCTGCGATGTCCTCGTCGAAACCGCCGCCGACCGCGATTCCGGTGACCGCGATGCCTTGAATCACGACCTGCACGACACTGTCCGGCATTGCCTGTGCGGCGTTGCGTCCCACCCGCAGTGCTCCTGCGACCACCGACGGATCTTCGTCGAACGCGTGGATGAGGACCTCCCGCGCCGCGGTCACTGCTGCACCGGTAGGCCTGCAGCAATCCAGGCGCTTGTACCGCCTGTGACGTTGACCGAGGTGATGCCCAGCGATTCCAGCGCGTCGCAGGCGAATGCGCTGCGCCGGCCGGATTGGCAGATGACATAGACGGTATCCGCGCCGCGGAGTTCCGGGGATCGTTCACGAACGTCCCCCAGTGGGATGTTCACCGCCGTCGGAACGTGGCCACCCGCATACTCATCAGGTTCTCGCACGTCGACGACGACCACACCACGCAGAGCGGAAAGTTCGTTCACCGAGATCTCGTTCTGGCTCATCGCACGCCGTTCGCGGTCTCAACCTGCTGCTGCGCTCGAACCCAGCCGAGGTAGCTTCCAGAGAGTTCAACTACGGGAATACCCGCGCGGCGCAGCGCCTGGCTCGCGACGATGTTGCGCGCCCCGCTCTGGCAATACGTGACGATCGTCCGGTCCGCGGGGAGGCGGTCGGTCTCCCAGAGCACGCGGCCCGCTCCGATTCTCGTTGCCCCGGGCACGTGTCCGGCGGCGTACTCGCTCTCCTCGCGAACATCGAGCACGAACACCTCCCCGAGGTCGCTCAAGGAATCCGGGGTGACCGTCGATGACGCCACCGTAGGAAGACCGTCAAGAGAGGTGATGAACCCGGCGTAGGAGTCGATACCTACCCGAATGAGGTGAGCTCTGACGTGTTCGGCTTGCGCGTCGTCGGCCGCCAGGATGATGATCGGTCGCTTCTCCCGCTCCGGGTCGATCGCCCATGCCCCCCAGGCTGCGGTTTTGCCCACCGCGGGGATGGCGAGG
>Ga0172374_1001698_pt1 | contig 14540 bp, 13 predicted proteins | sample LakKiv3m_FD_114536 | JGI IMG/M metagenome (GOLD analysis project Ga0172374, IMG submission 114536) | Freshwater microbial communities from Kabuno Bay, South-Kivu, Congo - kab_092012_10.3m | ecosystem: Environmental > Aquatic > Freshwater > Lake | place: Democratic Republic of the Congo... | reverse complement strand
GCCATGATGCCGTACTCGATGCCGTTGTGCACCATCTTGACGAAGTGCCCCGAACCAGCGGGACCGGTGTGCAGGTAGCCCTGCTCCTCGGGGGCGAGATCGCCGGTGCGGCCGGGCGTGCGCTCGATCTCGCCGACGCCCGGTGCGATCGTCTTCAGGATCGGCTCGATGTGCGCGTAGGCGCGCTCGGACCCGCCGACCATGAGGCAGTAGCCGCGTTCGAGGCCGAAGACGCCGCCGCTCGTGCCGATGTCGACGTACTCGATGCCCTTCTCGCGCAGCGCCGCAGCCCGGCGCACATCGTCGCGGTAGTTCGAGTTCCCGCCGTCGATGAGGATGTCGCCCTTCTCCAGAACCGCGGCGACCTCGTCGGCCACCTGCCCGGTGAGGGATGCCGGCACCATCATCCAGACGACGCGGGTCGGCTGCAGCTTCGCGGCGAGGTCCGCCATGCTCTCGGCACCCGTCGCACCCTCCGCGACGAGAGCGGCGACGGCATCCTGATTCACGTCGTAGACCACGCAGTCGTGGCCGTCGCGCATGAGTCTGCGGACGATGTTCGCGCCCATCCTGCCGAGTCCGATCATGGCCAGTTGCATGTCTGCTCCTCCCGTTCGGGCTCGCGGTGAGCCGATCCGTGGTCATCCTGGCACGGCATCCCGGCCCGCGCCAGCAGCATGCCGCGGGTTGCCGGCGTCAGCGCCCGCACACGCAGGGGTCGCAAGTGGTCGCCACCACGCCGCACAAGCAGCCATTCACGACCCCTCCCGCGCGCGGCATCCGGCTCAGTGACCGAGATGACCGGAGTCGCCGCCGGAGTCGCCGTGCAACTCATGACCTGAGGGCACGCCGACGGCATCCTCATCGCCCCGCTCGATCACGACGAACTGGCCCATCATGCCCTCGTCCTCGTGCAGCAGCATGTGGCAGTGGTACATGTACGGCATGGCGGGATCCGCGTAGTCCTCGAAGCGGACGAGCAGCCGGTACTCGCGGTTCGGCTCGAGGTAGATCGTGTCCTTGGGCCCGGCGAGCTCGGGCGGCGGCGCCTGGCCGTCGACCGTCAGCACACGGAACTGCACGTCGTGGATGTGGAAGCTGTGCGGGATCGGCTGCGTGCTGCGCACCTCCCACACCTCCGTGTCGCCGACGTAGGCGACCTCGTCGATGCGCGACATGTCCATCTCCTCGCCGTTGATCTCGCGATCGTTGAGGCGGAACTCACGGGTGACGGATGCTTCGCCCTCATGCAGCCGGTCGTCGGCGGCGTGCGCCGACTCCGGCCACGCCGGCTCCGGTCGCGGGTCGAGCGCGCGCGCGGCGCGGAATTCGAGCACGTCGAACTCGTCGTTGCCGCCCGAGGTCGCGGGCACCGCGATGCCGCCGAGTCGGGTCTTCGTCGAGCGCAGTCTCGTCGTCTCTACCGGCGCGAAGGCGACGACCACTTCCGCGCGCTCGCCCGGTGCGAGTCGGAGCTGCTGCATCTCGAGCGGGTCGTCGAGGAGACCGCCGTCGGACGCGATCATCGTCATCGGGCGTTCGTCGTCGAACGCGAACGTGTAGGTGCGCGCGGTCGAGCCGTTCAGCAGTCGCAGCCGCACGCGCTCGGTCGTGACGTCCTGGTACGCGCCGACGGTGCCGTTGACGAGGATCGTGTCGCCGAGGGTTCCCGGCTCGGAGCCGTCGTGCTCGAGGACGAGGCGGCCGTCACCGTCGAACTCCTTGTCCTGCACGATCAGGGGCAGATCGTCGACGCCGTACTCGCTCGGCAGGTCGGCTGCGGCACTCGCGTCGTCGTCGAGGATGAACATGCCGGCCAGGCCCCGGTAGACGTGCTCCTCAGTCGCGCCGTGCGGATGCGGGTGGTACCAGAGGGTCGCGGCGGGCTGATCGATCGTCCAGGTCGGCCGCCACGTCTCGCCCTGTTCGATCATCTGGTGCGGTCCGCCGTCCATCGCGGCAGGCAGGTGCATGCCGTGCCAGTGCACGCTCGTCGCCTCCGGCAGCCGGTTGTCGATCTCGAACGCGACCTTCTCGCCGCGCTCGGCACGGAGGGTCGGGCCGAGGAACGCGCCGTTGAATCCCCAGGTCTCGCTCTCGCCGATTCCGGGGAACGCGGTCGTTCCGGATTCGGCCGTCAGGTGGAAGGTGCGGATGCCGTCCCGCACGGTGGATGCCGCGAGCGGCGGGATGGCGAGCTCGTTCACGAACTCGTGCTCGGCGACGGCGGTCGTGGAGAAGGAGTCACAGGCGGTGAGGACGGTCGCTGTGGTGACCAGCGCGGCAAGGGCTGCGGCGATGCGCGCGGTGTCGCGTCCACAACTCCTCAAGAATCGGTGGAGGCGACGGCTTGTGCTCCGCGCTTCTGCGGGGTGACGCTCTGAAGCTGCAGACTGCTGAGGAGTTGTGAACGGGCGGGGGCCAGTCATGCGCGCGGCTTCCGCATCTGCTGGATCGCGAGCGCGACGAGGCCGGCGATCGCTCCCCAGAACGTGTCGATCACCAGGGCGACGAAGATCGTCCAGATCGGTCCGTCATGAGCGCCGAACGTCGACGCGACGATCATGGTGATGATGCCGTAGCCCAGCCCTGTGAGGGTCAGCACGAGCACGGGGCGCGGAACGCGGCCGAAGCCGACGACCCCGATCCAGGTCGCGGCGACGATCGCGATGATCGCGAGCGCGCGCGGCGCGCCGCCGCCGATCCCGATCAGTTGAGTCAGCGGCCACAGCAGCGACAGCGAGGAGAGTCCGACGATCAGGAGCCAGGGCAACGGCATGCGGGTTGCGGGGGTCGTTTCAGTCATGCATCCAGCGTCGCGAGACCGCCCTCGACCCGCATCGGCTCCGAGGCGTCACCTCGCAGCGCCCTCGCGCGACAGCAGGACGCACCGGATGTCGCCCCGGAGCGACATCCGCATCGCCCGAAGGGGATCGCGCCCGCGAGATGCCCCTCCTACGCTGGAGGGCATGCGCACCGACGTCGCCCCGAGGCTCGCCGATCTGGGTCTCGCCATCGCGATGACGCTGGTGCTCGCGGTCGTCATCGCCGCGGACCCCACCGGACGCACCGAGCTCGCCGCCTATGCCTTCGCCGTCGGATTCGGCCTCGCCCTGCTGCTGCGCCGCCGCGCTCCGCGCACGCTGCTCGTCGTGACCGTTCTCGCGATCTTCGCGTACTACACGCTCGACCTGCCGCCGATCGGAATGGTGCTGCCTGCGACGGGGGCGCTGTTCTCGGCCGCGGAACTGCGCCGCACACCCTGGGCGATCGGGGCCGCCGCGGTGCTGCTCGCCGTGGCGACGGTGTTCCGGCTCATCGACGCCGACCCGGCGGCATCCCTGCAGGGCTACACCTTCGTGACCGAGCTCGCCCTGGCCGCCGCCGCGATCGCCCTCGGGACGGCCGTGCGACTGGCCCGCGAGGCGCGGGAGCGAACGGCGCGGATCGCCGAGCTCACCGCCGCCGAGGAGGCGAGCGCCGCGGCCTCGCGCATGCAGGCCGAGCGCGTGCAGATCGCCCGCGACCTGCACGACACGATCGGCCACACACTGTCGGTCGCCTCCCTCCACGCGGGCGTGGCCGCCGAAGCCACGGATGCCGCGGCATCCCGCGCGGCGCTCGACCAGGTGCGGGCGGCATCGTCCGAGGCCCTGCGCGAGCTCCGCCGCACGGTCAAAGTGCTGCGCCAGGACCGCTTCGCCGACCCGGGTCCGGTGCTCGGCATCGCGTCGCTCGAGCCGGTGTTCGAGGCCGCGCGAGCCGCGGGGCTCCGCGTGGAGGTGGAGCTGTCGGCGCCCTCCGACGCGCTGTCGCGCTCCGTGGATGCCGCCGCCTACCGCATCGTGCAGGAGTCGCTGACGAACGTCCTCCGTCACGCGGACGCGCGGACGGTGCGCGTCCTGGTGCGCGTGACCGACGGGATGCTGTCGCTGCGGATCACCGACGACGGAGGTGGAGCACGTCACCCGGAGGTGCCACGAAGTGTCGCCTCCGCAGTGCCGAAGCGACCATCGGCGCCCCCTCCCGACGGCGTGGCCGGCGGCTCACCCGGCGAGGTGGCGCAAAAGGCCGCATCGGCGCCGGTGAGGCGACCGGATGCGACACCTCCTGAACCCTCCACGCGCGGCACCAGCGGCGCCGGCATCCGCGGCATGCGCGAGCGGGCCGAGCTCCTCGGCGGGTCGCTCGATGCCCACCCGGCCCCCGGCGGCTTCATCGTCGCCGCCGAGATCCCCGCACGCGCCGAGGGAGCAGCATGACCGAACCCATCCGCATCGTGATCGTCGACGACCAGGAGCTCGTCCGCGCGGGCCTGCGTCCGCTCGCCGAGCGCGACGGCGACATCGCGGTGATCGGCGAAGCCGCCGACGGCCGCTCCGGCCTCTCCCGCGTGCGCGAGCTGCGCCCCGACGTCGTGCTCATGGACATCCGGATGCCCGTGATGGACGGACTCGCGGCGACCCGCGCGATCGTCGAGGATGCGGAGCTCGACGGCATCCGCGTGCTGATCCTCACGACCTTCGACGAAGACGAGCACGTGTACGAGGCGATCCGCGCCGGGGCCGCCGGATACCTGCTCAAGGACGTCTCGCCGGAGGGCCTGCGCGCGGCGATCCGCACTGTCGCCGGCGGTGACGCGTTGCTTTCGCCGTCGATCACGGCAGCCGTGATGCGCGCGGTCGGGCAGAGCGCGCACGAACCCGACCGCACACCGCTGAGCGGACTGAGTGAGCGCGAGATCGAGGTCCTGACCCTCGTCGGCCGTGGACTCACGAACGACGAGATCGCCGCCGCACTGTTCCTGAGCCCATCGACCGCCCGCACGTACGTGAGCCGTCTGCTCGGCAAGCTGCAGGCTCGCGACCGTGCGGCGCTCGTCGTCCTCGCATACGAAACCGGTCTGGTCGCGCCGGGGGTCTGAACCGCGGAAGATCGTGACATCCGTCACGGAGTGCGGTGCTCGCGCGCGGACTAGGCTGAAGCCATCATGCAAGAGTTCTGGCAGTGGGCGGGCAGCTTCTGGTGGCTCATCTTCCCGATCATGGGGATGGCCGGCGGTGCCGCCAAGGCGTGGGAGCGCGGCGCGAAGCGCCGACACGAACGCCGGCTCGAGACCCTGCGGGTCAAGGGCGAGATCAAGGCGGCCCAGTACGCCGCGCGAGGCCAGGTCGCACCCGCGAAGGCGAAGGAGGTCGCCTCCGATTCGCAGCTCTCGTCGAAGGAGCTGCTCGAGCGCCTGTTCGCCGAGCACGACGAGATCACGGCGCGCTGGCTGGACTACGAGCTCGACGTCGCGAAGCTCATCGCCTACCCCGCCATGAGCGACGGGCGCCAGCCGCTGACCGCCGCGTTCCTGCGGGCGAAGAAGACCGCCGACAACCTGCGCCCCTCATCGTCCGGCGCGAAGATCTCCGAGCAGCAGGTCAGCGAGTACCTGGATGCCGTCGGCAATGCCGCCGTCGCATTCGAGATCGCCGAGAAGGATGCCCGCAGACTGCGCAACTCCACGTTCAGCGCGGCCGAGCGCAAGAAGCTCGACCGCGCCGAGAAGCTGCTGAAGGTCGCCGTCGACGAGTCGGCCACGCAGGCCGAGCGCAACATCGCCTACAAGCGCGTGCGCGAGGAGCTCGACGGACTCATCGTGCTGAGCGAACAGGCCGTCGAGGTGCTCGAGAAGCAGGTCGCGCGGGAGATCACCGGGCCCACTGCTGCGGCGACTCCCTCAGCCGAGCGCGTCGCCGACCAGACGCCGGACCCTCTGCCCGTTCGCAACACCCCCGCGGCCGGCAGCCCGACCCCGCACAACCCGATCCGCCGCCCTGAGGAACAGAGCTGAGGAACAGAGCCGAGGAGAGCTGACGTGAAAATCGATCTGAGCGGCAGAACCGCGCTCGTCACGGGATCCACGCAGGGCATCGGTCGCGCGATCGCGGCGACGCTCGCGGACGCCGGCGCCCGCGTCGTCGTCAACGGCCGCAGCGCCGAGAGCGTGGCATCCACGATCGCCTCCCTCCTCGAGGAGGACCCGGCCCGCGACCTCGTCGCCGCACCCGGCGATGTCACCGATGAGGCCGGTGCGGATGCCGTCATCGCCGCGACCGGCGACATCGACGTTCTCGTCAACAACCTCGGCATCTTCGGCGCGACGCCGCCGCTGGAGATCACCGACGACGAGTGGCGGCGCTACTTCGAGGTGAACGTCCTCGCCGCGGTGCGGCTGATCCGCGCGCTGCTGCCCGGCATGAAGGAGCGCGGCTGGGGCCGCATCCTGAACATCGCCAGCGACTCGGCGATCGTCATCCCCGCCGAGATGATCCACTACGGCATGTCGAAGACGGCTCTGCTGGCCGTCTCCCGCGGCTTCGCGAAGGATGCCGCAGGCACCGGCGTCACCGTCAACTCGGTGATCGCCGGCCCCACTCACACCGGCGGAGTGGAGACGTTCGTCTACGAACTCGTCGACGAGTCGCTCCCCTGGGACGAGGCTCAGCGCGAGTTCATGCGCCTGCACCGGCCGCAATCGCTGATCCAGCGACTGATCGAGCCCGAGGAGATCGCGAACATGGTCGCATATCTCGCCTCGCCCCTGGCATCCGCGACCACCGGCGCCGCCGTCCGGGTCGACGGCGGCTACGTCGACTCGATCGTCCCGTAGCGCGCGCTCGTCGCCGGGTTGTGGGTCACTCCACCACCCAGTCGAGCTGGTCGCCGTTCTCTTCGAGCCAGGCGTCGATGGCGTCGGCCTCCTGGCCTTCGCCGAACTCGTTCACCACGGTGTTCTCGAGCGAGTTGTACTGGGAGTCGTCGAGCTTGATCTGCGAGAGCAGGTCCGCCGCCTCGGGGAACGATTCCGAGAAGCCCTTGTGACCGAGGAAGTGCAGACCCTCGGTCTCGCCCATGCCGTCCTTCGGGTCCTCGATCTCCTTGAGGCCGAACGTGTCGTTGGCCCAGAACGGGCGCCACATCGTCACGACCACGTCCTCCTTCGCCTCGACGGAGTCCTGCAGCATCGCGAGCATCGCCGCCAGTGACGACGACTTCAGTTCGAACTCGTCGCCGAGATCGTACGCGGGGAACAGGCTCTCCTTGGCCATGGTGGCCGTGCCCGAGCCCGGCTCGATCGTGTAGATCGTGTTGTCGAACCGGTCGGCCTGGGCCTTGAGCTCGTCCATCGTGTCGATGTCGACGTACTCCGGGACGGCGAGCGTCCCCTTGGCGGCCTCGTAGTACGTGCCGAGGTCCTCGAGGTCGTCGCCATATCGCTCCATGTACGCGACCTGCGAGATGTCGGGCCATGCCGACGGGTAGATGTCGACGTCGCCCTCGGCGAGCGCCGTGTACAGCAGCCCTGGCTCCGTGAGTGTCTGCATCTCGACCGCGTAGCCGAGCTTCTCGAACTGATCCTGGAGCAGGAAGGCGTTGTTGACGGCGTCCGTCCACGAGGGCAGATAGCCGATCGTGATCGTGCCCTTGTCCGACTCGGGCTGCGACCCGGATCCAGCGGCGGTGTCATTGCCCGTCGCGCATCCGGCGAGCGTGAGCGATCCGACGAGGCTGGCGGCGAGGATGGTGGTGCGTGTTCTCTTGTTCATGTTCCGTACGTGATTCTGTTTCGGTTGCGTATGAGGTTCCGTCGGCCGTGTTCAGTTGTGGGGATGCAGAAGGGGCGCCGCAGCGGACTGCGACGCCCCTTCGATGGTGCGGGGTGATTACTCGACGACCCAGTCGAACTGGTCGCCGTTCTCCTCGAGCCACTTGTCGATGGCGTCGGCCTCCTGGCCCTCGCCGAACTCGTTCACGACCATGTCCTCGAGCGAGCCGTACTGCGCGTCGTCGAGCTTGATCTGCTCGACGAGCTCGGCGGCCTCGGGGAACTCCTCGGCGAAGCCCTTGTGACCCATGAAGTTCAGGGTCTCGGGGGTGCCCATGGCGCCCTCCGGGTCCTCGAGCGTCTTGACGTCGTACGAGCTGTTGGCCCAGAACGGCTTCCACAGCGTGACGACGACGTCCTCCTCGTTGTCGATCGCCTCGCCGAGCACGGTCAGCATGGCGGCCGTCGACGAGGTCTCGAGCGTGTATTCGTCCTCGAGCCCGTAGGTCGGGATCATCGAGTCCTGCGTGACACCGGTGAGGCCGGCGCCCGGCTCGATGCCGATGATCTTGCCGTCGAACATGTCGGCGTTGCCCTTGAGGTCGGCGATCGAGTCGATGTCGGTGTAGCTGGGAACAGCGATCGTCAGGACGGCGTTCTCGTAGTACGCGCCGAGATCCTCGAGGTCATCGCCGTACTCGTCCATGTACTTCGCGTGAGTGACCTCGGGCCAGGCCGACGGATACATGTCGACGTCGCCCTGGGCGAGACCGGTGTACAGCGGGCCCGCCTCGGTCAGCGTCTGCATCTCGACCGTGTAGCCGAGCTTCTCGAACTGGTCCTGGAGCAGGTACGCCATGCTCAGGCCGTCGGTCCAGGAGGGGAGGAACCCGAGCGTGATGGTGCCCTTGTCCTCGGCGCCGCCTTCCGAGTCGCCTCCGGCGGTGTCGTTGCCCGTGGCGCACCCCGCGAGGGCGAGGGATGCCGTGAGGCCGAGTGCTGTGATGGCTGTGATGTGCCGGAACTTCTTCATGGTGCTTCCTTTCGTATGTTCTGCTGCGTTTCGTATGGGTCTGGAGTTCAGAGAACTGCGCGACGCTGGCCGGATGCGGAGAGCTTGGCCGTGTCGGCCTGCGCAGCCTCGGCATCGGTCTTCTCGACCCGCTGCGCGGCACGGCGACGGGACAGCATCCCGAGCAGCGACGACGGGTAGTCGCCCGGCGTGCCGAGCGCCGCGGTCACGCGGTCGAGGAACACGGCCAGCAGCACGACGCCCAGGCCCGCCTCGACGCCCTTGCCGATGTTGACCGTCGAGATCGCCTCGACGACGAGCTTTCCGAGGCCGTCGGCCCCTGCCATACCGGCGATGACGGCCATCGACAGGGCGAGCATGATGACCTGGTTGATGCCGGCCATGATGGTCGGCATCGCGAGCGGGAGCTGGATGCCGCGCAGGATCTGCCCCGGCGTCGCACCGAACGCGTGTCCGGCCTCGACGGTCTCGGAGTCGACGCCGCGGATGCCGAGCTCGGTCATACGCACGCCCGGAGGCAGGGCGAAGATCACCGTGGCGACGAGGCCCGGGACGACGCCGATGCTGAAGAACACGATCGCCGGGATCAGGTACACGAACGCCGGCATGGTCTGCATGAAGTCGAGAACGGGCTTGAGGATCATGCGCACGGTGTCGTTGCGCGCAGACCAGATGCCGAGCGGGATCGCGATGATCACGGCCACGAGGGCCGCCACGATCACGAGCGCCAGCGTCTGCATGGCCGCGACCCACAGCCCCATGCTGAGGATCAGCAGGAACGAGACGGCCGTGCCGATCGCCATCCAGATCGAACGGACCGCCCACGCGATGAGCGCGGCGATGATGATCACGACGACCAGCGGCGTGCCGGTGAGGATGTCGGTCAGCCCGTCGACGAGGAACCGGACGATGAAGGCGATGAAGTCGAGCAGGCCCTCGAGGTTGTCCTTGATCCAGTCGACGCCGGTCTTGACCCACTCGCCGAGCGGAATGCGGAACCCGTCCATCAGCGCACCTCCTCCTCGGTCGCAGCGGCTTCACCGGTGGCGGCATCCGCCTCTCCGAGCACGGCATCGATCTCAGCCTGCGGAACCGGCGGCATGGGCAGCGTGATCTCCTCGGTGGCGTTCGGGCCGGGGCCGAGCGCGGCCAGCAGGGTGATGCGCGGGATGACGCCGGTCAGGCGCCCCTCGGCATCCACCACGGCGAGCGGCAGCGGCGACTCCACAGCGGGCACGAACAGGTTCATGAGGACCTCGTCCTCCGACACCGACTGCGGCACGGGCTTGATGACCGATCCCAGCGCTGCTTCGCCCTTGCGGACGAGCTTGACGGCGTCCCGGTCGGTGACCATGCCGAGGAGCTTCCGGTCCTTGCCGGTGACGTATGCGGCCGACATGTACGCATCGCGCATCTGGCGCAGCGCCGTACGGGGGCCGGCCGACTCGGCGACGACGGGGCGCGGGCGCTCCATGACGTTGGATGCCGTGAGCACGCGTGCACGGTCGACATCCTGCACGAACTGCTCGACGTAGTCGTTGGCGGGGTCGGTGAGGATGTCCTCGGGGGTGCCGATCTGCACGATGCGGCCGTCGCGCATCACGGCGATGCGGTCGCCGAGGAACATGGCCTCGTTGAGGTCGTGGGTGATGAAGACGATGGTCTTCTGCAGCTTCTCCTGCAGCTCCACCAGCTGCTCCTGCATCTCGCGGCGGATCAGCGGGTCGAGGGCGCTGAACGCCTCGTCCATGAGCAGGATCTCGGTGTCGGCGGCGAGCGCACGGGCGATGCCGACGCGCTGCTGCATGCCCCCGGAGAGCTCGCTGGGCAGCTTGTCGCCCCAGCCGTCGAGGCCGACCATCGCGAGCACCTCGTTCGCCTTCGCGCGGCGCTCGGCCTTGCTGACACCCTTCAGCTCGAGCGGGTACGCGACGTTGTCGGCGACCGTGCGGTGCGGCAGCAGCGCGAAGTGCTGGAACACCATCGACACGTTGTCGCGGCGGATCTCGCGCAGGCGGGATGCCGGGACGCCGGCGATCTCGTCGCCGCCGACCACGACGGAGCCGTCGGTGATGTCGTGCAGCCCGTTGAGCATGCGGATGATGGTGGACTTGCCCGAGCCGGACAGGCCCATGATGACGAAGATCTCGCCCTTGTTGACGGTGAAGCTCGCGTCGATGACGGCAGCGGTTCCGGCATCCTGCACGTCGGTACGGGATGCTCCGGACTTCAGCTTCTGGACCGCCTGCTTCGGATTCCTTCCGAAGACTTTGAACAGATGGCGCGCTTCAAGTGCGGTTTCGGTCACATTTCCCCCGCGGCCGCCGATTGTTCGGGTCTCGGAAGCCGGCTTCGATTTGCGCCCGGGTGATGTTCGCATGACCGTTTCGACAAGCTGCGCTGGCGGCGCTGACGGCGGGTTTCGGCCCCACCGCACGAACATCGACCATACGTCCACGCCTCTTCGCAGCACAGCACATTCGAAAGAAGGACGCGGCCGCGGACTGGTCTCAGACCAAAAGGCCTACATTTCAACGTAACAACTATGAGGACCTTTGTCTAATGTCGACAATCTGCGGAGCAGACAGAAGTCAGCGTCGGATGCTGCGCGTCACGGTGAACTTGGGGGTGCGGTGCAGTTGCTCGGTGGGCCCGACGAGCGTGCCGAGTTCCGGCTTGTAGCCGAGGTGCGAGTTGTAGACGGTGAGCAGCTCGCCGCCGGGCTTGAGGATGCGGGCGACGGCAGCGAAGAGCTTCGTCGCCGCCCCCGCGTGGATGCTCGAACCGAGGTGGAACGGAGGGTTCAGCAGGATGAGATCTGCCGAATGATCGGGTATTTCCGAACCCGCATCGTCGTGGGCGACCTCGGCATCGACGCCGTTGGCAGCAACGGTGGCGCGGGCGGATACCACGGCCGCCGCCGAGCGGTCGGTGGCGATCACCCGCGCACCGGGGTGCGTCAGCGCGTAGGTGGTGGCGAGGATGCCGGTGCCGCAGCCGAGATCCACGGCGGTGAACGGGGCGGCGGTTTCGACTCGTCGCTCCGGCACCCACGTCGCGAGCACCTCGAGCAGCACCCGGGTGCCGATGTCGAGCTTCGCGCCGGCGAACGCCCCGCCGTGCGCGACGACCGTGAGCGGCCGCTCGAGCCCGGGCACCGCGAGGGATGCCGTCACCGGATACGGCGGCTGCGTCGGAGCATCCCGGACTCGACTTGCCACGACGAGCCGCGACTTCCGCTCCGCGCGCTGCGGCTGCACAGTCTCGAAGCTCCGCCCGAGCACCTCGTTCTGCGTCAGCGTCATGTGCTTCACGCGGCCGCCGGCGATGAGCGTGACGTCCAGCGCCGCCCACCGCGCGACGGCATCCGCGATCTCCTCGAGCTCGGCGAGGGACTTGGGCAGCTGCAGCAGCACGAGCCGCGCGCCGTCGACGAGCGGTCGATCGAGTCCGCACGGCACGAAGCCGTCGAGCCCGAGCGCCTCGGCGTTGCGGGCGAGCGCCCGGCGCCCGGTCGCGAGGTCCTGGTGCACACGGACACCGCGGATGCCGGCATCCGTCAGCGCCAACGTGATCGCTCCGTACTCGTCGCCGATCACGGCGATCTCCTCGCCCGGCACTCCGGCGGCGAGCGCGGTGCGGACGAGGAGCTCGTCCGTGGCATCCCACGCCTGCAGATTCGACGCCTCGACATCGGGGAAGCGGCGCAGCGCGGCGTAGGAGAAGTCCACCTCCCCAGCGTAGGTTCAGTGCCTCTTGACAGCGACTGAACACCTGTTTAGTGTGCTGTACATGCGTTCAGCATCCGATGACCTCACCGCCCGCGCCCGCATCCGCGACGCCGCGATCATCGCGTTCGCGCGCGACGGATTCGACGCCACGAGCATGCGCACGATCGCGGCGGATGCCGGCGTGAGCGCCGCGCTCATCGTGCACCACTTCGGCGACAAGGCAGCCCTGCGCACGGCCTGCGACGACTACGTCGTGAGCGTGTTCACGGACGAGCAGCATGAGCTCATCGCCGCGCCCACAGCCGACCGCATCCGGGCCGCCTTGCATGATCTCGATCGCTACGGCCCGTACATCGACTACCTCGGGCGCATGCTCACCGGCGACTCCCCTGCCGCGGCGCACCTGTTCGACACGCTGCTCACCGCGACAGGGGCCGTCTTCGACGAGCAGCGATCCGCCGGGCTCCTCGAACCCATGAGCGACCCCCAGATGACGACGCTGCTGGTGACGATCCTCGGCCTCGGCCACGTCGTGCTGCGCGCCCAGATCGCCAGGGCGCTCGGCGAGGACGGCCTCGGCTCAGCCGGACTCCTGCGCGCGACGCTGCCGACCATGGAGCTGCTCACCCACGGCGTCTACGCCACAGACGTGTTCCTCGAGGGAACACGCCAGGCGATGGGCGCGGCCGAACCCGCCTCACCGGGCGACGAGGAGAAGTCATGAGCGACACGATCGAGGTCTCGGCGCTGCACAAGCGCTACGGTCGCAACGTCGCCCTGCACGAGCTGGATCTGCGCGTGCGGACCGGCACGGTCTTCGGCCTGATCGGGCCGAACGGCGCCGGCAAGACGACGACCCTGCGCACGCTCCTCGACGTGATCCGCCCCTCATCCGGGACGGTGCGCGTGCTCGGCGAGGACCCGCGCATCGGCGGCGCCCGACTGCGTCGGCGGATCGGATACGTCCCGGGCGAGCTGCACCTCGAGGGCCGGGCCAGCGGCCACCGCCTGCTCGCCTTCTACGCCGAGGTGTCCGGGCGATCCGGCGACTCGGCATCCGTCCTGGCCACCGCGCGCGACCTCGCGGACCGACTCGGCGTCGACCTGAACCGCCCGGTGCGTACACTGTCGAAGGGCAACAAGCAGAAGGTCGGACTCATCCAGGCGTTCATGCACCGGCCCGAGCTGCTCATCCTCGACGAGCCGACGAGCGGGCTCGACCCGCTCGTGCAGCGCGAGTTCCTGACGATGGTGCGCGAGGCGCGCGATGCCGGCCAGACCGTGCTGCTCAGCTCGCACGTGCTCAGCGAGATCCAGCAGACCGCCGACGAGGTCGCGGTGCTCGCGAACGGCCGCATCGTCGCCGACGGCGATGTCGCCTCGCTGCGGCTGGGTTCGATGCGGCGCGTTCGCGCCCGCATCGGACGTGCGGATGCCGCAGCCGCGCGAGCCGCGTTCGAAGCCGTGCCGGGGGTCGAGGGGGTGGATGCCGCAGCATCCGGCGCCGACGGCATCCAGCTGTCCGCGACGGTCGAGGGCGCGATCGACCCGTTCGTGAAGGCTCTCGCGCAATACGACGTGCAGGAGCTGACGGTCGAGGAACCCGACCTGGAGGAGTCCGTCCTGCGCCTGTACGGGGATGCGGCGTCCCCTGCTCCGCTGGCTCCGACCCGGCGACAGCGGCGGCTCGGCGGGAAGGAGGGCGACCGTGGCTAGCATCCTGCCGGTGTTCCGGCGCAGCATGCGCGAATCGTGGCGCAGCCTTCTGGGCTGGACGATCGGCATCGCCGGCGTCCTGTTCCTCTACCTGCCGCTGTACCCGAGCATCGGGGCGAGCGACCAGATGAAGCAGCTCATCGACTCGCTGCCGGAACAGCTCGTCGACACCCTCGGCTACAACCAGATCACCAGCGGCGCCGGATACACCGAGGCGACGTTCTACGGCCTGATGGGCTTCCTGCTGCTGACGATCGCCGCCGTGATGTGGGGGTCATCGCTCGCCGCGGCCGAGGAGAGCGGACGCGCCGAGCTCGACCTGGCCCACGGCATCGGGCGCGGGTCGTATGCGCTGGAGACCGCGCTGTCGGTGCTCGTGCGGCTGCTGTGGTTGGGCGTGTTCGCCGGCCTCGTGATCTGGGCGCTGAACGGGCCGGCCGAGCTCGATCTCGAGCCCGCCCGCATC